>Ga0066710_100001844_pt1 | contig 16393 bp, 12 predicted proteins | sample GraSoiAngelo_159_FD_79666 | JGI IMG/M metagenome (GOLD analysis project Ga0066710, IMG submission 79666) | Grasslands soil microbial communities from the Angelo Coastal Reserve, California, USA - 14_1009_16_40cm | ecosystem: Environmental > Terrestrial > Soil > Grasslands | place: USA... | reverse complement strand
TGAGACGCATCAAGGCGCTTCTCCCGGCTCAATACTACGGTGCCTTGGTGCGCAGGATCGTTTACTCGATGCTATACCATGTCTCCTTCGAGCCGATTCGGTTTTCCATCAAGTTGTCAGACGCGTTTGTGCGGGCCAATTCGTATATCGGCCCGAAGAATGAGGCGTACCAATCGGCTCAGCACACGGAGGAACTCAGGCACATCGTCGGTCTTGCCCGACGCGTCTACCAGGATTATTACGGCAACGATCTAATGTTCTCGCATTTTCAGATCAGGTATATCAACTCGACGAATAGCCAGCGCGTTCGCGAGATCACGAAGTATGGGGCCTTTTCTGACTTTCACCTTGATCAACTGATGGGCTTCACAAGCATCATCTATCTGTGTGCTGTCGGTCGTGACAACGGATGCTTCAGCTACATCGACGGGACGAGTCGCATGAAGAGATCGCACCTGTTGCGAGCTCTTCACCAGGTTGTGACGTTTGACATGGCGTTGCCCCTTCCAGAGCAGACCTCGCACCTGCCGTTGGAGCTCAGAGGAGGAATGGGCTATGGGAACTTCATGGACGACGAGAAGGTCGAGAGGCTGAGCAACGCGCGAGTGGATTTCGTCGGCAACGTCGGTGACGGCATCATGTTTAATGGCTTCGACACGCTGCATCGCGGAGGCAAGCCCACGACTGGAGAACGGACAGCGGTGTTCATCGCCACGGGCGGCCATTTTCGCATGAGAGCAAAAAAGTACACCAGTCAACTCCTGGCGTTATTGTGGCTGTGAAGGCTGGAGCGGGTATGCACAACGACGTGACGGGAACCCTCCCTCGGCAACGGATCGCGCTATTCATACCGGACCTGTCTGCCGGCGGCTCCGAGCGACAGTTGCTAGAGCTTGGCAAGGGGCTGGCCCGGTCCCAGCAGGATGTCCTGATCATCACGATCTCCGACACGGGCGCGCTTCTTCAGGAGGCGAGAGCGACTCCTGGCGTCCGGGTCATCACCTTGGGGAAGAGGAATCCCCTCGTGTTCGTTGGCCGACTTCTCAAGGTCATACGGCAGGAGCAAGTCGGCCTTCTCTATTCATTTCTGACGCTCGCACAGTTCTATTCGTTTGTGGTGAAGTTGCTCTTCCCCGATGTCAAGGTGGTGTTTCGAGTTGGTGATTCGCTTGGCCGCGGGCAATCCTTCGACAAAGGGGAAGCATTCGAGCAATTCGTGCTCAGGTTACTCTCGCGTCTCCCCGACTTCTACATCTTGAATTCACAAGCAGCCAAGGCGGCCAAAGCCCTGCCCGTGCCCCACGACCGGCTGCGGGTGGTGTACAACGGCATTGACACCGAGAGGTTTCGACCGAACAGCCGCGCTCGGCAGGAGTTCAGGCGTACGCTGGGAGTCGGGGACGACGTGTTTGTAGTCGGCTGCCTCGCAAGATTCAGTGTTTACAAAGACCACCCAACGTTTATCGAAGCTGCAAGGCTCGTGAACGCCGCCGTGAGGAACGCCTATTTTCTGGCCATTGGAGTCGACACCACTGTTGCCGGACAGGAAGCGCGTGAACAGGTGCGGCGGGCGGGGATGGAGTCGTGCTTCAGGTTCCTGGGGGGTCGCAGTGATGTGGAGAGAATACTGCCAGCGTGCGACCTCGGCTGTTCTACTTCGGTAACAGAGGGTTTTCCTAACGCGGTCTGCGAATTCATGGCGTGCGGGGTTCCGTGCGTCGTGACCGACGTGGGAGACTCCTCCTTGATCGTTGGCGACACAGGACTAGTAACGCCCATCTCAGACCCCCGCGCCGTGTCTGATGCCATCTTGAGGTTCTCGCGACTGCCTGCTGAGGAGCGCGCGGTCTTGGGGAACAAATCGAGAAGTCGCATCGTGGAAAACTGGTCTGTGTCGCGGATGGTGTCCGAAACCCATGCAATACTCGCTAGTGTTCGCGGGCTTGAGTAGGGAAGGACGGTCCCTCGGCGGCGCAGCAGTTGCGCCGAATAGGGGATGTTTCTCCCGGGGTTCTACGGGTCTGGCTCGTCGGCTGGGCAGCTGAGATGTGCGGAATCGCCGGCACGGTCAGCCGCACACCTGCGGCGTTCGGCGTCCACGGGCCCGCGACGGCGGCGGTACTCGGCGCCATTAGCCATCGCGGACCGGATGCCTGTGGCGAGTATCGCGATGGCAAGGTTTGGCTCGGCCATCGCCGGTTGAGCATATTGGACTTGTCGTCGTCGGCCAACCAGCCGATGACTACGCCGAGTGGCCGGCACGTTATCTGCTACAACGGCGAGGTCTACAACTATCGGGAATTGGCCGGAGAGCTCTCACTGGAGGGACTCCGCTCCCGTTCCGACACGGAGGTCGTGCTGCGGGCGTTCGAGGCCCTCGGCGCCTCGGCCTTCGCGCGGTTGAACGGCCAGTACGCCTTCGCGCTATACGACGCGCAGACGCATAAGCTCTGGCTGGTGCGTGACCGCTTGGGGATCAAGCCGCTGTACTATCGTTTGGATGTCCGGGGCCTCGCGTTCGCCTCCGAGATCAAGGCCATCGCCGCGCTCGACCAGCATGCGCCCACGTGTGACCTCTCCTCGGTCCATGAGTGGCTGTTCTACGGGGCTACGCTCGGCGGCCGTACGCTGGTGCGCGGCATTCAGCAGCTGCTTCCGGGACACTATCTCGAGCTGGACATCGGCACGTTCGAATTCCAGGTGCGCGCGTACTGGTCCCTGGAACGTCAGGCGCGCCGGGGAGACCGAGTCCGCAGTTCGCTCGGCGAGGTGATAAGCGAGACCCGCCGCTTGCTCGAGGCCTCCGTCCGACGGCAGCTCGTGAGCGACGTGCCTGTAGGTGTCTTCCTCTCCGGGGGAGTGGACTCCAGTGCGATCACCGCCTTCGCGGCGAAGCACTACGGTGGCCGTCTCGCCACGTATTCAGCGGGATTCGACGAACTCGGTGGCGTGGATGAGCGGCCCAAGGCCCGGCGCCTTGCAGCACACTTCGGGACGATCCACCACGAGGTCCAAGTCGACGGCTCGCAGGTGGCCGACGTGGTCGAACGTATGGTGCACCACCATGACATGCCGTTTGGTGACGCCGCGAACATCCCGCTGTACCTGATGGCGACCCAGCTACCCGACCGGACCAAAGTCGTCCTTCAGGGCGACGGGGGCGATGAGCTGTTCGGCGGGTACCGACGCTACGTAACGTTGCGCTACCACCGCTGGCTCCGCGCGCTGGCGGCCGGTGGGCAGCGGTTCGAAGGGGTCATCCCGAATGGTGCATTTGGCGCGCGCGTCTGCCGGTACCTGCACGCCCTCGCGATGCAGGACGTCGGCATGACGATGGCGTTCCTGCTGACGCCGGAGGACAGCCGAGCTCCGCTGACCTCGGTCTTCGCGCCGGCGCTCCGCCGCATCATCGAAGCGTCGGATCCGTTTGCGCGTTATCGCGCATGCCAACACTCGTTCGCCGATCACGACCTCGGCAACCAGATGTCCTTGGTCGACATGATGATTGTCCTGCCAGACGTCTACCTGGAGAAGGTGGACCGCGCCACCATGGCGGCGAGTCTTGAGGTGCGCGTGCCGTTTCTCGATCACGAACTGGTGGACTACGTGGTGCGCATCCCCGGCGCCACCAAGATGCCCTGGGGAAAGAGGAAGTGGCTTCTGAAGCAGGCGCTCGCCGGCCTCGTGCCGGACGACGTGCTGTACGGACCGAAGACTGGGTTCGAGGTCCCGTTCGGCTACTGGCTTCGGTCGTCGCTCAAGCCGCTCTTCCTCGATCATCTCGAGAAGTTCACGCGAGAGCGGCCCGGCGTGCTCGATGTCAGGGTGGTGATGGAGCGGTACCGCGAGTGCGAGAGTGGACGGGAAGACCGATCGCCGCTCCTTTGGAAGGTCCTGAACTTCATAGTGTGGTGCAACACCGCGAAGGTAGCCATCGCCGCGTGAGCCACGTCGCCACTCCCGGTCGGGCATTTCCCCCACTCGTGTGCCCGACCGACCAATGCCCCCTGGCTGTCGAGAGCGAGGCGCTCGCCTGCGCGGAGGGGCACCGGTTCCCGTCGCGACTCGGAATCCCGCGGATCGTTATGTCGGCGACCGCCTACACGGATGCGTTCGGCGAGCAATGGAACACGTACCGTGCGACGCAGCTCGATTCCTACACGCGGACCCGAATCTCGCGCGATCGGCTCGTGCGGTGCGTTGGCGATGTACTGTGGCAGCGTCTGCACGGCGACTCCCCACTGCACGTCCTGGAAACAGGATGTGGGGCTGGGCGCTTTACCGAGGTGCTGCTGCACTGTCCCGCGGCGGTCGTCACGTCGACCGACCTCAGTTCTGCGGTGGAGGCCAACCAGGAGAACTGCCGGCAAACGGACCGGCACCGGATCGTCCAGTGCGATATCTACCGGCTGCCGTTTCTCCCCGAGTCATACGACTTCGTGCTTTGTCTGGGTGTCCTGCAGCACACCCCGGACCCCGAAGAGGCGATCGCGCGACTGTATGCGCAGGTGAAGCCCGGCGGATGGCTCGTGATCGACCACTACGCGCCCTCGCTGGCCCATTTCACGAAGATCACTGCTCTGCTGCTTCGGCCGGTGCTCAAGCGGTTGTCGCCCCGGCTCGGCACGGCGGCGACGGAGGGGCTGACGAAGACGTTCTTTCCGCTGCATCGAAGGGTTAAGAACTCCGTATGGCTGCAAGCAGCGCTTTCGCGGGTGTCGCCACTGCTCACCTACTACAAGACCTATCCGCAACTCGACGACCACCTGCAGTACGAGTGGACTCTGCTGGACACTCACGACAGCCTGACGGACTACTACAAGCATCTGCGCACGCCGGGCCAAATTGCGGCGACGCTGGAGGCCCTTGGGTGCCGCGACAGCTGGGTCGCTCGGGGCGGCAATGGCGTTGAAGCGCGCTGCCGCAAACCAGAGGACGGGTGACGAAGGCGGCAGATGCGCGTGCTCTGGACTCACAATTTCGACGCGCAGCGGCTGGGCGCGCAGGCGTTCATGAACACCGCCGCCGAGGGGGTCCGATCGCGTGGTCTCCATCTAGAGGTGGAATACCTCGGGAATCTGCGCTCCGTGCGCAGGCTGTGGATGGCCAGGAAGCGCATCCGGCTGCTGTCGACAGATTTCGACCTCGTGCACGCGCAGTACGGTTCGGCGTGCTCCCTGGCCACGGCCGGCGTCGCCGGCATACCGAAGGTGCTGTCGATCCGCGGCAACGATTGGAGCGTCCACCAGGGCAACGGTGGCTTTCACTACGTGCACACGCGCCTGGCACGCGGGATGACCAGGCTCTCGATCGGGGCCTATGACTGCGTGCTCCCCGTGTCGCAGCGGATGGCGACGGAGCTTCGCCGCGTCGCGCCGGGGGCACGCGTTGACGCGCTGCCGACTCCGATCGACCTAGGGCGGTTCGTGCCGCGTGACAAGGCTCAGCTGCGGGCGGACCTTGGGTTCCCGGGTTGCAGCGAGAAGTGGATCCTGTTCAACGCAGTGCGGCTGGATGATCCGATCAAGCGGTTTAGGCTCGCCCAGCGAGCATTCGACCTCGCGAACGGGCGTCGTGGGGATCTCCGCTTGCGGATCGCCACCGACCTCCCGCATGCGACGGTGCCCGCATTCACCGCGGCGTGCGACCTGATCCTCTGCACCTCGGAGACGGAGGGGTGGCCGAATTCGGTGAAAGAGGCACTCGCCTGCAACGTGCCATTCGTCTCGACGGACGTAAGCGACTTGCGCGAGATCGCCAAGGTAGAGCCGAGCTGTCGTATATGCTCGCCGGACCCGGTCGCGCTGGCGGACGGCATCTGCGAGGCTCTCTCGATCACTGGAGCCTCCGACCTACGACGACATGTCATGACAATGAGCGTGGACGCCGTGACGGAGCGGCTCGTAGAAATCTACCACGAGCTCCTGTCCATCCACCGATGCGCGTCGTGACGGACCGCTGGGGCGCTGCGGGAGGCTAACGGTCGATGTGCGGCATCTCGGCGATCGTCTCGCTCAGCATCGACGGAATCGAGCTGGCCATCGAGCGCATGGTTTGCGCGATGGCGCATCGTGGCCCCGATGGAGACGGCAACTATTTCGTTCGGGTCGGCGAGGTATTCCTCGCGCTGGGGCATAACCGGCTGTCGATCATCGATCTGTCTGATCGAGCGGCCCAGCCCATGAAGAGCCGGGACGGCCGGTACATCCTTGTCTACAACGGCGAAGTCTATAACTACCGCGACATCGCACGCGAGCTCAGGGCGGACGAGCTGCCGGGAGTCGGCTACGGAGACACCGCAGTCGTGCTAGCGGCGCTCGCCAAGTGGGGCCCGGGGGCTCTGTCGAAGTTCAACGGGATGTGGGCGCTCCTTCTCTACGACACACAAGAACAGACCTTGTTGGTGTCACGCGACCGCCTCGGGGTCAAGCCTCTCTACTACTACCAGGAGGGGTCGCGGATCTACTTCGCTTCGGAGATCAAGGCGATCCTCGCGGCGAGCGGCGCGCGGCTCCCGGTCAACGCCAATGTCGCGGTTCCGTACCTGACGCGCGGTCTCCTAAACTTTTCGGACGACACCTTCTTCACCGGTGTTCACCAGTTCCCGGCCGCGTCTTACATGACGATGTCGCTGCGTGCGCCGCCGGTGCGCTTGCCCGAACCCCGTCGCTTCTGGCAACACCCGTTCGAGGCGGGTGAGGATGCCATGGTCGGGCAGGTGTCGCCGGTGGAGATCCGAGACCTCTTTATCGACGGGGTGAATCTGCGGCTGCGGAGCGACGTACCGGTGGGTGTGTTGCTTTCAGGTGGCGTCGACAGCTCCGCCATAGTCGGAGCGATCGCGCAGAGTGGGGCGCTGGACAACGTGACCATTCTCTCGGTCACGAGTGATGATCGGACCGCGAACGAGGAACCGTTCATTGACCGCGTGGCGGAGTGGAATCGACTGGTGCCACAGAAGGTGAACGTGTCAAACGACCCGTTGGGGCTCCTGCAGCGCGTCAGCAAGGCCTGCTGGTACAATGACGAGCCGCTGACCTCGGTCGCCGCAATCGCGCATCAGCGGTTAATGGAAGTAGCTCGGTCGCGCGGCATTAAGGTCCTCCTCACCGGCCAGGGAGCGGACGAACAGCTGGGTGGCTACAACAAGTTCTTCTACTTCTGGCTTCGGGCCCTGCTCGGGGAGGGAAAGTACTGGGACGCCGCAAGGACCCTGGCGCAGTTCGCCAGACACAGCAATACGCTCTATGAGTTCCGGATCAGTGAGGCCAGGCGCTACCTGGGGAGCAAACGGCTGGCGTCGGGGACCTTCATCGCACCGCCACATCAGCATCGCGATACTGTGGACATCGGGTTCCACGGTTCATACCCGAAACGGGAGTGGGTCGACCTGACGAAGACCTCGGTACCGGCGCTGCTGCACTATGAGGATCGCATGTCGATGTCGCAGTCCGTCGAGGTACGTGTGCCGTTCCTGGACTTCCGGCTGGTCGAGTGTCTGGCGAGGGTTCACCCGTCCGCGAAGTTCGAAGGCGGATGGACGAAGTCGATCTTCCGAAAGGCGATCGAAGGCCTCGTGCCCAGGGAAGTCCAGTATCGGCGCGACAAGAAGGGTTTCACTGTTCCAGAGGATCAATGGATGAAGGTGGAGTTCAAGTCGCACGTGATGAAGCTGTTCGGTCCGGACATGATGGCGGCGTCCCTCGGTCTCATCAGTGCAACTGAGCTCCGAAGAGCGTATGAACGATTCACGGCTGGCACGGGATTCCTGAATGGCCGCCACTTTTTCCGCGTGTATGCGTTCGAGGCGTTCCTGAGGCGTTTTGCCGATGGCCTCAGCAGTTAGTGCTCCACCCGCGAGCCGCAGTGATGGCATTGAATATCTGGGTCTTGCAGATCGGCGAACCGCTCCCGACCAGAACCGTTCGCGAGATGAGGACCGCCCTTCTGTGCCGGCAACTGATCGCGCGGGGGCATGCAGTACTCTGGTGGGCCAGCGCGTTTGATCATTTTAGCAAGGAGTGGCTCTTTGCCGACGATGCACGGAGCACGATTGAGCCGTCCCTCGAGATATTGGCCCTTCGGGGCTGCGGCTACGCGAAGAACGTCTCGCTCCGACGGTTTGTCGATCACCGATTGATCGCGAGGAAGTTCCGGGAGCTCGCGAAAGCCGAACCGCGACCTGATGTGATCGTCGCCTCGATGCCAAGTCATGACCTCGCGTATGAGGCGGCGGTCTTTGCGGCGAAACGCGACATCCCTCTTGTTGTGGATGTGCGCGACCAGTGGCCCGATGTGATTGTTGAGCGTCTGCCTGGCGTGCTGCGAGGCGTCGGGAGGATCCTGCTCAATCGTGACTTTGGGATGGTTCGATATGTGTTCTCGAGGGCAGCATCGTTGACCTCGATGATGGATTCGATGCTGCACTGGGCCCAGGCACGCGGGGGCCAGCGAAGTACCGTTGCGGATCGGGTGTTTTATCTCGGCGCACGGCGAATCGAGGTGCCCGCCACCCACGCGAGTCCAAAGCTCGAGTTTCTCGGCTCCCTCCAGAGTACGGAGATCATCTCGTTCGTAGGAACCTTCGGAAGGTACTACCATCCGGGCATCGTGGTCGAGGCTGCGCGACGGATGCAAGGCGAGCGAGCCCACTTCGTGCTGGGGGGTCGGGGAGACTATTTCGACGACGTGCGAGCACTCAGTGCCGGCTTGGATAACGTCACTCTGACGGGCTGGCTCGATGAATCCGAGATCGCCTACCTAATGTCGCGTTCCACAGTGGGCATCGTTCCGTGCACCCTCGAGACCGAAGCCCTTCCCAATAAGGTCTTCACCTATTTGGCGGGTGGCATCCCGGTCATCAGCAGCCTCCAGGGCGATGCGAAGGCGCTCCTGATGCGGGAGAACATCGGCAGATACTATCCCCCCAACGACCTCGACGCTCTGGTAGAGACTATTCGGTCTCTCGTCAGCGCACCACGCGTCGTTGAAGAGATGGCCAGAAACGTCAAGCGCTTCTTCGCGAATGCGCTTGATGCCGATGTGATCTACGAGAGGTTTGCGACGCACGTCGAGCAGGTTGCCCGCGGCTGGGCATAACGTGACTGGCAAGGCCACTGGAAGCGGAGGAATGTGGGTGGAACCTCTCCTCGCAGCGTGTTCATGCTCCTAGGTGGGGCACTCACGGCCGGTTGGCCCTCCAGCCAGGTGCGTGCGGGGATGGGGGACATGTGCGCATAGTGACCGTCGTTGGTGCACGGCCGCAGTTCGTCAAGGCCTCGGTCATCTCCCGCCTATTGCGAGCTAGGCCCGGTGTCCGTGAGGTCCTTATTCACACGGGCCAGCATTACGACTCGAACATGTCCGAAGTGTTCTTTCGCGAACTGGCGATTCCCAAACCGGATTACCATCTAGGAGTAGGGTCGCTTTCACACGGCAAGCAGACTGGTGCGATGCTCGGAGCACTGGAGGATCTGCTGCTTAACGAGGTGCCCGATTGGGTCATCGTGTTGGGGGATACTAATTCGACACTTGCTGGCGCCCTCGCAGCCTCCAAGCTTCATATTCCAGTTGCACATGTGGAGGCGGGACTTCGATCGTTCAATATGAGAATGCCGGAGGAGATCAACAGAGTTCTGACGGATCATGTATCGTCGTTGTTGTTTGCGCCTACCGAGCAAGCCGCGAGGAACCTCGCTGCAGAGGGAATCTCGGGTCTGTCGGTGAAGAGAACTGGAGATATCATGCTCGATGTTTCTCTGCACTATGCGGCGGTTGCGGAGGCGCAAAGTACGATTCTGCGGAGGCTCGAACTTCAGCCGGCATCCTACGTGCTTGCTACGGTGCATCGACAGGAGAACACAGACGACCCCGTCAGGCTTGCCACGATCTGTCAAGGACTGATGGAGGTTTGCAAGAGACATCCCGTTGTGTTACCGCTGCATCCGAGAACCAAGAAGTGCGTTGCAGCATTGGGACTTAAGCTCGACGGGCCCGATTTACATCTGGTAGATCCGGTTTCGTATCTTGATATGATTGCTCTCGAGCGCTCGGCCCTCGTGGTTGCGACGGATTCGGGGGGCGTCCAAAAGGAAGCCTACTTCTTTCGCGTTCCGTGCGTCACCCTGCGGGAAGAGACGGAGTGGGTGGAGTTGGTTTCCACCGGCTGGAACCGCTTGGCTTCCCTTCGATCATCGGAGACAGTCGCCGAGGCGATTCTGTCGGCCGTTGGTACGCAGGGTGCATCGGAGAGTCTCTACGGTGATGGAAAGACCGCTGAAACAATCGTTGCGGAGTTGATGTCGCGCTGAGTCTCGAGGTTCGTCGGTCACGTGAGCGCTAGACTGTCCGTGTCGCGGTCACGTAGATGACCTTCAAGCCGCGCACGGGCCCGGGCACCGTCGGAACCAGGGGCTCGACCTCGGCGAACCCCGGCGGTAGTTCCGGCGGCAGGTTGGTGAGATCGCGATAGATGAGGCGCTTCAGCCTGGCTCGGCCTCGCAGTGTGCGGGGCACGAGGCCTAGGTTGTGGAGTAGCACTCGCACGACGCCGATCGCGGTGCCAACGATCTTCGAGGCCAGCCCCGGTCGGGCATGGTCGATGGGGAATGCGGCGCTGGTGGTGACTCGGAAACCACGACGCTCGAGCGCTGCACGAAAGGCGTCGGAGCTGTGGTAGTGTACGCTGTGCGGGCTTGGAATGAAGTCTGGCCGCTCTGGGTTGGCGTTGATGAACAACACAGTGCCATCCACCGGCAGTACACGCGCGATCTCGTCAAAGGCACGCTCCATGTCGGGTACGTAGTAGGTCGCCTCGAAGAAGAGCACGACCTCGAACGCACCGGCGCGAAACGGCAGCGCCTCGGCCGAAAGCCGCACCAGCGGGAACCGGGCCCCATAATGCGACCGGGCAGTGCCGAGTAGAGAGACTGAGATGTCGCCTCCGACTAACGAACGCGCCGACGCTCCAATTAAGCCCAGGCCGTTGCCTCCGCCGCACGCGAGCTCTATAGCACGACGGCCTCCAGCAACGGTGGCTGCTACCGCATAGCGCGTGTACATCATCCGCGCGCCCTCGCCGGTCACTGGCACACCCGTCGTCTCAGTGACGTCCTCGAAAGCGGGTGGGGCGGCTCTTGGCTGGGCCATCAGTGATCCGGGAATGGTCATAATCCCCTGGTTAGCAACGACTTATCGCCAAAGTGGCCAATCCCCTATTTTGATGCCCTATTCTATCATCATGACGGAAGCCGTGAATCCCCTTGCAGACGAAAGCACATGACGACCGTACCGGCCACGCGGACAATTCCGTTCTTCAACTATCAACAGGCGTTTACCCCCCACGAGGAAGAACTCGTGGGGATCTTCCGTGACGTCATGCGCCGCGGCGCCTTCATCATGCAACGAGACCTCGAGCAGTTCGAAGCGCACCTCGCTTCGTACCTCGGCGTGAAGTACGCCTTCGGCCTGGCCAACTGCACCGACGCGCTGATCATGGCGTTGCGTGCCGCGGGTGTGGGGCCTGGCGACGAAGTGATCTTTCCCTCGCACACGATGGTTGCCTCGCCCGCCTCTGCGTTCTTCGTGGGGGCGACCCCGGTGCCAGTGGATTGCGGCCCGGACCATCTGATCGACCCGGCTTCGGTCGAGGGGGCGATCACCGAACGCACCAAGGCCATCATGCCCGTCCAGCTCAACGGCCGCACGGCCGACATGGATACCATCGGCGCGATCGCGCGGAAGCACGGCTTGCTCATCGTGGAGGACTCAGCCCAGGGGCTAGGCTCGATGTTTCGCGGGCGATTTGCCGGCAGCTTCGGCCTCGCGGGTACTTACAGCTTCTATCCGGCGAAGATTCTTGGTTGCTTGGGCGACGGAGGAGCGCTCGTCACGAACGACGACCAAATCGCTCGTAAGGTCGTTCTTTACCGTGACCACGGCCGAAACCCCACGACGGGGAACGTGGAAATGTGGGGGCTCAACAGCCGTCTTGACAACCTCCAGGCGGCGATTCTGGACTTCCAGTTCCGGGACTACCAGGCGATCATCAATCGGCGCCGTGCCATCGCGTCGCTCTATCAGGAGCTCCTCGGTGACGTTGAGCAGCTGGCGCTGCCTCCGGCACCCGGGAGCGACCCCGCCCATTTCGACACCTTCCAGAACTACGAGATCGAGGCTGAGCGCCGTGACGCGCTTCGAGAGTTCCTGAAGCAGCGCGGAGTCGGCACCATGGTGCAGTGGGGTGGGAAGGCGGTGCATCAATTCACGGCCCTCGGCTTCAAGGTAAGCCTCCCGAACACTGAGCGTCTGTTCGAGCGCTGCCTCATGTTGCCCATGAACCTCACCGTCAGCGACGACGATGTCCACTACATCGCCGGCGCGATTCGCGAGTTCTACGGGTGCTGACCGGGCTGCCGAAGCGGGGCGAGGTCGACATGCGCGCACTCGCCAAGAGCATTCGCATCCACGCGCTGAAGATGACGAGCGCCGGCGGTAGCTCGCACGTCGGCGCCGTGTTCTCCATGGCTGACATCGTGGCCGTGCTGTATGGCGGCGTTCTGCGCGTGGACCCAAGCGCGCCGCAGTGGCCGGACCGCGACCGCTTCATCCTCTCGAAAGGGCATGCTGGCGCGGGCGTGTACGCGGCGCTTGCGGAGCGGGGCTTTTTCCCGGTGGACAGACTGTCCCAGCACTATAGGGACGGATCGGTCTTCAGCGGTCACGTCTCGCACAAGGGGATCCCCGGCGTGGAGCTTTCGACAGGCTCGCTCGGGCACGGACTATCGGTGGGCGCAGGCATGGCCTATGGTGCGAAACTCGACTCGAAAGGACACAGGATCTTCGTGCTGCTGAGTGACGGCGAATGCGACGAAGGCTCGAATTGGGAGGCAATCCTCTTCGCCGCGCACCATCGGCTCGACAACCTCGTGGCCATCGTGGACTACAACAGGCTTCAGAGCCTCGCGCCGGTCTCCGAGACGCTGGAGCTTGAGCCATTCGCGGACAAGTGGCGTGCCTTTGGTTGGGCCGTGGTCGAGGTCGACGGACACGATCATGTATGTCTCCAGAGAGCGCTCCGCGCGGTTCCTGGGTCACCAGGCCGTCCCACTGCTGTGATTGCGCATACGATCAAGGGGAAGGGTGTGTCGTTCATGGAAAACACTGTGCTTTGGCATTACCGCACGGCGAAGGGCGATGAGTTCGAGCGCGCACTGGCCGAGCTCGAGGCCCTGTGAGAGACGCCTTCATCGGGCGACTGACGCAGTTGGCGGCGGCCAACCCGCGCCTCTTCCTTATCACCGGTGATCTCGGCTTCGGCGTGTTGACCAAGTTCGCGGCTGCGCGACCGGGCCAGTTCCTCAACGCAGGCGTGGCCGAGTCCAACATGACTGGGCTCGCGACCGGCCTTGCCCTTGAAGGCCGGATCGTGTTCACCTATTCCATCGGCAACTTTCCGACGTTACGCTGCTTGGAGCAGGTGCGTAACGACGCCGCATACCACGAGGCAAACGTCAAGATCGTGGCCATCGGCGGCGGGTTCAGCTATGGCGCGTTGGGGATGTCCCACCACGCGACGGAGGATCTCGCGGTCCTGCGCTCGGTCCCCGGGATCACGGTGGTTTCTCCCGGGTGCCTCTGGGAGGTCGAGGAGGTCACGGAGGCGCTAGTTCAAACGCCAGGGACCTGCTATCTGCGGCTCGACAAATCCAGCGCAGGTCGGACCAATCGACCCGGTGAATACTTCCAGTTGGGCAAGATCCGGACATTGCGTAGCGGGCGCGACGTGACGCTCCTAGCGACCGGTGGGATCCTGGCCCAAGCTCTGCAAGCGGCTGATCAGCTCGCCGCCGATGGCGTCCAAGCGCGGGTGCTGAGTGCGCACACGATCCGACCTTTCGATTCAGAGACCGTGTTCCGGGCATGCCGCGAGACGGGTGGCATCATCACGGTGGAGGGGCATGTAGGGGGTGGTGGGCTGGGCGGGTTGGTAGCGGAAACCTGTCTCGAGGGCGGCGTTGTGCCACGAGCGTTTTACCGCATCGGACTCAGGGCCGGTTTCGCGTCCGTCGTCGGCTCCCAGGAGTACCTGCGCGCCCGCTACGGAATGGATGGGGCTGCGATCGTCGCTTCCGCCCATCAGATGGTACAGAGAGCCGGTAGGCTCACAGTAGCGGGCCGCGTGGACTCGGCACGGTGAAGCGCGTGCTCGACGTGGCAGTCTCTATCGCGGGCTTGGCCATTGGAGCCATCGTTCTGGTCCCTGCGATGATTGCTGTGTGGATGCAGGATCGGCGCTCGCCGTTTTATGTGGGATCTCGCACCGGAGCGGGCGGCAGGCCATTCCAGATGGTAAAGCTGCGCTCCATGAAGTTCCTCGCGGACGCGACGGGCGTCATGTCTACTGCGGGAGACGACCCACGAATTACGACCGTTGGTCGGTTCGTTCGGCGCTGGAAACTGGACGAGCTGACTCAGTTATGGAACGTACTTCGAGGCGATATGAGTCTCGTAGGGCCGCGACCTCAGGTGCTGCAGGACGTGGCTCTCTATACCAAGGAGGAGCGACGCCTGTTGTCCGTGCGGCCGGGCATTACGGACATAGCCTCCATCGTGTTTGCAGACGAGGGAGACATCCTTCAAGGCGCAATGGATCCGGACCTGCGCTATCAGCAGATCATCAGGCCATGGAAGTCTCGGCTCGCCTTGCTCTATGTGGACCGCGGTGGCGGGGTGATGCTTGACCTCAAGCTCGTGTGGCTCACCCTCATGAACTCGTTGTCGCGTAAGCGGGCCCTAGCGGGGGTCGCGGTTGTAGTCCAGCGCTTGGGCGGTGGCGAGGAATTGACACAACTCGCGCTGCGCAGCACGCCTCTCCAGCCGGCGCCCCCGCCAGGAGCCACTGAGGTCTTTTCGCGCGCCGGACGGCTCGCGGGGGTCTAGCAGTTCACTACGTTCGCCAACTGCCCCCTCCTACAGAGTTTGGAGGCAACTCCTACCCTCGGTATCGTGCACGCGGATCCACGCGATTGGGAGGCGTCCACGGGGGCACCGAACTAGGGTACGAAGTCTGGGCGATTTCGTCGGCGTGAAGCGAGCCCGCCCCATCGTGATGCACTACTACCTCTTCGTCACCACAATAATGGTCACCAGAGTCGCTAACATCTGGGAGACCGTCGCCAACACCGGTAAGATGTCCGTCTTCGGCCCTGGAGGCTTCATCGGCACGAACACCTCCGATCCGGGCTCCGGTTTGGGGTCGCTGTGGATGAGCAACGCCCGCACCCGCGTCCGCACCCGCCCGTTGGCGTAGCGCACACTCACGGTGCCCTTATCCGCGTTGGGCGCGAAGCCGCCCGCCGAGTTGAGGTAGTAATCGAGCCCGGCGCCCTTGCGCCACAGCACGCTCCCCGGTGAGTTCACGGCCCCTATCACCTTGACACTGGGCAAGAACTCCGGGATCACGATGGAGTCGTCGGGTTGCAGCACCACATTGTCCCGCGCTGCGGAATCCGCCATGGCACGGACCAGATCGATGTCCAGCCGGCCAGCGTTCCCCGTCGCCCGGTAGAACCGGATGCCTGCGGCGTACGCGCGCGGCGTCAGACCCCCGGCTCGCGTGATCAACTGGCTCAGCCGATCGCCTTTGGTGCGCAGTGAATAGGTCCCGGGATACCGCACCTCACCCAGCAGTACGACGGTCCGCTGGAAGTTGAAATCCGGCTGCTGGAAGATCAGCACGTTGTCGTAGGGCTCGAGCGGGACCTCGGGCGCCCCCTTGCCCGGGAAGGACAGCCCGGGTGGCCCGATGTAGCGCCCCGCCGCGTCGCGCTCGAACAAGTAGCTCGAGTCGAGCGGCGCCCGCAGTGTCGTCGCCAGCTCGCCATGGGTCCGGTCAGTCGGCAGGCGCGCGATCTCTGCCTCGCGCAGGTCCGCCCCCACCTTCGACCCGCGCGCCAGCAAGATCAGCTGGTGCAGCGTCATCCCTTCACGCCACGGGTACAGCCCGGGCTTGTTCACCATCCCCGCGATCGCCACGTAGTACTGCTGGTCGAGCGACGGCACCGAGTCGACCACTACCGAGTCCCCATCGATCACGCCCAGCTCCGGAATGACCACCCCGCCCATCGGGTCTCCGGCGCCGCCCGCACTCGCGGCCGCCAGGGCGACATCCACCACGGCGCGCGCCGGCCGGCCTGGGGCACGGCTCGGTTCGGGGAGCAGGCGGTACACCGCCAACCGCTTGAGCGCGGCGTTGGCGCGGAATCCGCCGGCCGCATGCAGCAAATCCGCCAGCGTCTCGCCGCCCTTCAGCTCGTAGATCCCGGGTCGTACGATGGCCCCCGACACCTCCGCCCGCGTCTGATACGTCGGCACGAACACCACGTCCCCCGTC
>Ga0066710_100001841_pt1 | contig 16405 bp, 16 predicted proteins | sample GraSoiAngelo_159_FD_79666 | JGI IMG/M metagenome (GOLD analysis project Ga0066710, IMG submission 79666) | Grasslands soil microbial communities from the Angelo Coastal Reserve, California, USA - 14_1009_16_40cm | ecosystem: Environmental > Terrestrial > Soil > Grasslands | place: USA... | reverse complement strand
GCCATCTCTTGCGGGAAACCGTAGTTCCAGGCTTCGTCATAGATCGTGAACGACCAGCCCCGCGTCGCCCCGGCCTTTTCGACCGCGTAGCCATAGCCGCGCTTTGTGTAAGTGTGGATAGCGTTGCCACGGAGCAGATCGGCGTAAGCGACGCCCTCGCTGCCGTAGACTTCGGCCCGGTCGTCCATGCCGCCCGGCTTGGCCCAGCTCTCCTCGGCGATGGCGGTGACGTCGCTGTCCATCTTGAAAATAAGCGTGCTGGAATCGTCGCCGCGGGTCTTGTCACCGTGGACGTAAGTGCCCATGTCGGCGTAGACGCTCTTGACGTTCGCTTTGCCTCCCTTCGTTCCGCCCAAAAGCCAACGGAAAAACTCGATGGCATGGCAGCCCATGTCCATCGTCACGCCGCCGCCGGAACGCTGCACGTCCCAGAACCAGCCGGCGTGCGGGCCGTCGTGCTTCTCCGCTTGTTTCACCAGGTGGATTCGGCCAAGCGCCCCCTCGTCTATGAGTTGCTTGAGCCGGACGTACTTCGGCGTGAAGCACAGTTCTTCCGCGTACATCAGCTTGACCTTGGCCTTCTTGCAGCCATCGATCATCCGGTCCGCTTCGGCAAGATTGAGACAGAGCGGCTTTTCGCAGACGACGTGCTTGCCCGCCGCGGCCGCCGCCATCGTCGCCTCGCAGTGCAGGTCGTTGGGCAAGCCGAGCACGACCAGGTCGATCTCGGGCATCTCGCACATTTTGCGGAAATCGGTAAACCACCGCTGGATGCCGTGCCGCTCGGCGAACGCCCGCGCGTGCGACTCCGTGGCCGAGGCGACAGCTACGATCTCCGTGTACGGGACCGAGCGCAAGGCCTCTGCGTGAATGCTGCTGACAAACTGCGAGCCGACCAGGCCGACGCGAATCGTTTTCATGGCGAACGATCTTAGAAGCACCAGATGAGGAATTCCAGCACGAGCCACGCGGCGACGCAGATGCCAGCGAGGAAACTCCTGATCTGCCGGTCGCTCGGGCTCCAGCCGGGAATTTCATCGCGCGGCCGGCGGCTGCACAAGAACGGCTTAGCGCATCGCCCGCAGTAAACGACGGTATCCATGCAGTCGACGGGGAACCGCTGCGGCTCGCCGCAGTAGGGGCAGATTTCGTTCATGGCGGGTTTCCCCACCTGCTTATTTCTTCGGCCGCCCGCCCCACATTTCTTCTTCCGCGAACGGGTGGATCGGCCCTTGCCGTTTCGGTTTCGGCAGCGACTTCAAAACTGCCTCGGCTAGAAACAGGTCGCCCTTAGTCGTGATTTTCACGTTCGTGCTGGCCCCCTCGACGACGTGAACCTTGAGGCCCAGCGCCTCGACCAGCTGGGCGTCGTCCGTAATTTCCTTGCCAAACTGGGCGCGGCGGGCGTAGGCTTCGACCAGCATTTCGCGCTTGAAGACTTGCGGCGTCTGCGCTTGCCAGAGGCCCTTGCGCGAGACCGTACCCGTAATCTGGTGCTGGGCATCGACTTCCTTCAGCGTGTCACTCACCGGCACCGCCAACAGGGCGGCGCCTCTCTTCTCGGCTTCCGCGAAGACCTTGCTGATGAGTTCTTCGGTCAGGCACGGCCTGACGGCGTCGTGGACGGCCACGAACTCGGCTTCAGGCTTGAGCACCGCCAAGGCATTGGCGATGGAGTCAAATCGCTCCGCGCCGCCCTCGACAATCTTGATGTCCATGAAGGCGATGTTCGCCGTATAGCGACGGCGGAACAGCTCCATGTCCTCCGCGCTAACGACGAGGATCGTCTGGCACACGTCGTCGCGAGTGACGAACAGCTCGGCGCAGCGGAGCCAAACCGCACGGCCATCGAGGGTGGCGAACGGTTTTTTTTCTTTGTCCCTGAACCGGGAAGAACGTCCGGCCGCGGGCAGGATGACGGCGAACTTAGGCATGGGGCACCTCCAGGATCTGCGATTTCTGATTTCTCGATTTTAGAATCGCAGAACAGAAGATTGCTACCACAAATCGCAAATCGGAAATCAAAAATCGAAAATCAGGGAGTAGCCCAGTCGGCAAGTCGCCTGCCGGCTCGCTCGACGGCGGCTAGCCATTCGCGAAATGCGACTTCGGCCCCGGCCAGGGCCGTGTCGCCTTCCGCAGCGGCGTGCTCGGCCTGCTCGGCGCGAGCGCGAAGCTCTTGCAGGCGGCCGTCCACTTCGATGAGGCCGGCTTGCCAGTCGCGCGTCGCGAACGGTTCTTCGGCTTCGCCCGGCAAAGTTGTCGCCAACTCCTGCTCGCGCTTCGCCGTGGCAACGCTCGCTTCCGACAAGGCATGCTCAACGCTTTCCAGAACCCTTTCCCATGTTTCCAATCCTTGTTGTCCCATGGCAGCCTCCTTTTCAGTTTCGCCGCGGCCCGAAGATATGCCGCCCGCCGCGCTTTTCCTAGCCGGACTGAGTGGTTGTCCAATCGCAAGATGGCAAAGACGGCCGGCCGGGGGATATTGGCAAAAACGTAGCGCAGCGGCCGGTCTCTGGACTTGCTCAGCTGCCGTGAAGCCTATATAGTCGGCGGCCGCCCCGGAGGGCCTCGGAAGCTGCCACTCCGCTTCCCCATCTTGCCACGGAGGGAACCGTGTTCGTCCCGTGTTCGACCCTCTGCTTCGGTAAATACCCACTGCAGCAAGCGTTGCGGACGATCAGCGAGCTGGAGTTCAACAAGATCGACGTGGCGATCCATGAAGGGGGACCACATCTGAGGCCGTCGCAAGTCGCGGCGGACGTTCATGCAGCCGCGCATCAACTCCGCTTCGTCTCCAGCCTGAGCCCGACTGCCTTCAGCGTAGAAATTGCGACGACCCATCCCGAGGAACTGCAACGGCAGATGCGGGCGCTGTGCCGGCTAGCCCGCCTGTGCAGCGTGCCGCTGCTCAGCATCCCCGCCGCCTCGTCCGGAACCGGCATCGACGCCGAAGTGCACCGCCTCACCGGCCTCGTCCATGTGGCGGGGGCAGAAGGCGTCATGCTCACCGTCGAAACCCGTCGCGGCACGCTGGCCGAGATGCCCACCATCGCCGTGGAGCTCTGCGAGCGGGTGAACGGTTTGGGGCTAACCCTCGACCCGAGCCATTACATCGCTGGGCCGAATGAGGGAAAAAACTACGATGTCGTCTTCCCGCATGTACATCATGTGCGCCTGCGAGACACCGGCCGTGGCGCCGATCATTTCCAGGTGCGGGTCGGGCTCGGCGAGATCGAATATGGCCGAATCACCAGTCAGCTCGCCCGCTACGATTACGACCGCGCTTTGACTGTGGCCGTCTACGACGTGCCCGACTCGCCGTTCCCGGTCGAGCCGGAAGTGCGCAAGCTCAAGTACCTACTCGAAAGTCTCGTCTAATTCTCGTTGCCACGCTCAGCGTGGACAACGCACTGCTCGCCACTCCCTGGCGACTCCCCAGCGTCGAATCCTTTTCGCGTAGCGACTCCGAGCGTCTCGGCCCCGCGTTCCCACGCAGAGCGTGGGAACGGGCAGAAGAATTTCGATTTTTGTCTGTCGATTTTCGATTTACCATGAGCGTGGCTCGCCTTTGCCCGGGACCGAGCACCGAGGTGCGCAATGGCAATCGAAAATCAGAAGACGAGGATCGCCAATCCTGCCGCTCTCGTCACCGGCGGCAGCCGGGGGATCGGCCGGGGCATTTGCCTGGAGCTGGCACAACACGGCTACGCCGTCGCCATCAATTATGTCGCCAACGAACCCGCCGCCCACGAGACGCAGCAGCTCCTGAAAGCTGGAACCGATTCACTCCTGTGCCGGGCCGACGTCGCCATTGCTGCCGACCGCGACCGCCTGGTGAACGAAGTGTTGGCTCGTTGGAGGCGGATCGACGTGCTCGTGAACAACGCCGGTATCACGTCGGTCGGCCGCCGTGATCTTCTCGAAGCTACTGAGGAAAGCTGGGATCGGGTGCTGGCGGTCAACCTTAAGGGACCGTACTTTCTCACACAGCGGATCGCGCGGGAAATGCTCCATATTCAAGCCCACGACAAGCAGCTCGCGGGATTTGCCCCTGCCATCGTCAACATCTCCAGTCTATCCGCGTATTCGATTTCCACGAACCGCGGCGACTATTGCATCGCCAAAGCCGGTTTGAGCATGCTCACGCAGCTGTTCGCCTTGCGGCTGGCGGAGCACGGCATCCGCGTTTACGAAGTCCGCCCCGGCATCATCGATACCGACATGACCGCCGCCGCCCGCGACCGCTACAGTCAGCTCATCGCCGACGGGCTGATGCCGATCCGCCGCTGGGGGACGCCGGAAGACGTGGGTAAGGCGGTCGCCGCGCTGGTGACCGGCGCGATCCCGTTCGGCACCGGCGACGTGATCAACGTAGACGGCGGCTTCCACCTCCGCCGCTTTCCGCAATAAGTCGACCCGGCGGAATCATTCACCCCGGTACACCGCGGGATCGTTCTCTCCCGCCTCGGCAAATCCCTTTAGCCGCAGCCGGCAACTGTCGCAGCGGCCGCAAGCGCGGCCTTGTCCGTCCGGGTCATAGCAGCTCAACGTCAGCCCGTAATCAACGCCCAGCCGGATGCCCTCGCGGATGATCTCCGCTTTGCTCATTTGGAGTAAGGGCGCGTGGATGCGAAAGATGCCACGGCGTTCAACCGCAGCTTTCGTAGCCAAGTTCGCTAGCCGCTCGAACGCGGCCAGGAACTCCGGGCGGCAGTCCGGGTAGCCCGAGTAATCGATGGCGTTGGCGCCGATGAAGATATCAAATGCCTCGACCACTTCTGCGTAACCGAGCGCCAAGCCGAGCAGCACTGTATTCCGAGCTGGCACGTAAGTGATTGGAATTCCCTCGCCGATGGCGTCGTAAGCCCGATCGGTGGGCACGTCGATTGCGGCGGTGAGCGCCGAGCCGCCGACGGCTCTCAAATCGACCGCAATGATTGTGTGACTGATTGCTCCAAGCGCTTCAGCCACGCGGTGTGCGGATTCGAGTTCCTGTCGATGCCGTTGGCCGTAATCGATGCTCAGGGCGTACACGTCCAGTCCCTGGCTGCGCGCGATGGCCAAGGTCGTGGCGCTATCAAGACCGCCGCTCACCAGGACTACGGCGCTATTCATCATCGCCATTCTAAGAGGATCGAGCAGCGGGGTCATGCCGGGACGGCTGCATCAGCGCTTTGCGCCCCAGAGCTGGTCCGGGTCGAAGTCGGCGTCGTCGAGATTGACGGGATACTGGAAGAGATCGTAGCAGTTGTATTCCACTTCGTGGCCGGTGTCGTCGTTGAATACGATAAGGACGGGCAGGTGGCTGGCGGGATCGAAGAACCAGAGTCGTCGGCCGCCGCGTGGCAGCGTGGGCTCTGCACCAGGGGGCACGGCCTCCTCGGCGCCTTCGACCGGTTGCTTGAATTCATCACGTCGGACGAGGCCCAGGCACTTGAAGCTGGCTTGCGCGGCAAGGCGCTGGCCGAACAGGTCGATGAGGTGCCCGACCCCGGCCTCAGTGATCGCGTGCCGGCTGGCGGAGCGGACTAGCAAGCTGTCGGGCGAAAGCGCCATGCGCTTGCCTGCGGGCATGAGTGGAATATCGCCGGCCACCATCCGCGTGTGGATCTTGTTGTCATGGCGACCTTGGACGTAGACCACCTCACGGCCGTTGCCTTCCGGGCCGATCCACTTGAAATAGACGCTGAACGGCTGTTTGCGGAACCGGCACAGCAGCAGCTCCTCCGGCTTGTCCTTGCCGTTGACCTGTTCTCGCCGCCGCAAGCGGACGATGTATGAGTCGATGTCGGCAAAGCACTCGGCGGCGAGGCGGTGGAGCTCACGCAGTTTGGTATCCGGGTCGGTGCTAAGCTGCTCGGAGCGAAAAACGGCCGGCTCCGGCGGCGTGTTGCTGACCGGCGGCGCTGAAGCCGGCATGATCGGCTCCTTGTTCGTGCTGGAATCGCGCGTCAGGTCCGGTCCGGATGGATCTGCCTCTGGCGGAGGAAATGGCCCCGGCTGCACGGCGGCATTCGCGGCCCGGTCTTGATGACTGGCGAGTTGTTGCGTGTTTGCTTCATTGCACCCGTTCACAAGAGCGAGCACGAAGAGAAATGATACGGCGAACGGGCGCCAACCTGCCCACCTTCTTTTTCCTTTTTCCTTTTTCCTTTTTCCTTGTCCCAGGCACGCTTCCATGCGTGGAGGCATAATCAATCCTTTGTTTCCATAGCCCCGCAGGCTCGAAGACTCGCCGGCGGGCTTGAGCACGCGCCTGCCGGCTTGAGGAGGCTACACTATAGGCGTCGCGGTCAAGTTTTCAACCCGGCTTCGACGACCATTGCGGCTTTCCGGGATTGCCGCGATTTCCTCTTCTACCGGCATCGTATCGCGGAATCCAAGGTCCGGGATCAGACACGGGTGTTTGTATTGGTCCCATGTGCCGCCGGTCCGGGCCAGCCGCTCGCGGTCCCAGCGTTGCCAAGTGCCCGCCGGAAGCAGCTGTAGGCGCACGGCATCGAGCCGGCCTGTCTCGCGCTTGCAGGCGTATTCGCTGTTGAGCGATACCAAGCGATCGTCCAGCGCCTCGGCCAGCCGCTGGCACTCGTCTACGCTGCCCAATTCGCCGCTGTCCACGAACAGTCCGTAGTACGGCAATTCGTCGCTCCAGCAGGGCGCGAAGGTATATTCGGTGACCGTTATGCCCAGCTCCTGTGTGACCTGCTCCATCGCCTGGGTGACTTGGTACTCGGAGAGCTTTTCGCCGGTGATGCTGGAAAAATGGGCCCCCTTGCTTAGGAACTCAACGAGTGGCGTCCGATGATGGAAACCGGTGATACGAACAAGATCATGGATGGCGTAGCGATACAGGCCGAAGGCGGTGGTCGGAACGAGGAAATAATTGCGGCCCTCCTCCACTTCATGCGCGGCCAGCACAGTCGGTTGCTTGGCGTCGCCGTCCTCCTCCGGGATAAACTCAAAGTAGTGGCTGGTGACGTCGAGGACGCCGCTTGGCGTCCCATCGGTGAGCGGAATCGTCATCCGCCCTTCGCTCGCCAAGAGACCGATGTCGCGCACCGGCGCATCGCCGAAATACTGGGGGAAATGTCGCAGGTACGCTCGCACGCTGCCGCCGGTCCAGGTGCCCACCAGAAACGGCCGGGCGGACCAGAAGTCCTTGGGGTAGAGCGTGCCGTTACGACGGATGATTGCTTCCAGCTCGTGTGCCCTGTCCGGGTCGGGCCGAAGTGCCGAAGCCACCGCCGCGCGCACTTCGGCGGGAATCGCCAAGCGCGGACTGAGCGTGCCGTCGTGGATGTCGCGGATGAGCGATTCTTTCTCCTGGTCGGCGGCACGGGCCAACGAAACCAGCGTACTGGGGTTAGCGGCGATCACCATGCCGACCCGCCGCGGCATGCTCAAGCGCAGCGCCATATAGTGCTTGGCGGCCGCGTTTTTGATTCGCGCCGTACACGCCGGCACGCAATACATCCAGCGGACCCACCGCTTCTGCATCGCTGCGGTCAGGCCGGTGATGCTGCCGCAAGGAACTCCCCCTGCCGTGTGGAACTCCTCCCAGTCGCTCGTAAGTTGGACAATCGGACGGAAGCGCACTTCCGGATGAGTCAGGAAGGTTTTCAGTCCCCACATTTGCCAGCCACGACGATAGTCGGCCAGATATTGCCGCGTGACAGGGATATACTTGCGGGCCGCCGTTGTGCCGCTGGTGAGAGCAAACATGTGGACGACTGGATCCGCCACCAGTGCGTTCAGCTCGCCTTGCCGCATCCGCGCGATATAGGGCTCGAACCGCTCGTACCCCGCGATCGGGACCTGGCGGCGAAAGTCCCCGGTCGTGCGAATGGAGTCAAAGCCGTGATCGCGGCCAAACCCGGTCTCGCTTTGAGACCGAAGGATGCGCCGGAGGAGGCGTTCCTGCACTTCCTGCGGACGGCGCGTAGCGGCCTCAAACCGAGCCAGTTGCCGCTTCAGCGGCAGGAACAGAGTCTTGCGGACTGGATAGAGATCCAGAAGCTTGAGCAGCAGCTTGGTGAGCATGCCTCTGCTCCGCCCAAGGGACGGCGGACGCATGAGAGCGCGGCTTCCGGTACGCGCACTCACACGTTGACGCTTTGCCGTTCCCGACCGCGCGCGCTATGCGGCTGCTCCGCCAAGTACGCGTTGAAAAAATCGAGCACGCGCCTCCTGTATTCCTCACGTGCGACTTGTAATGCCTGATTATGCTTGGCGCCATCGACTAGCCAGAATTCTTTGCGCTCGCCGGCTCGGTCGAAGACCGCTTTGGCCATCTCCCATTTGATGTAGGTGTCGGCCCGGCCGTGGATCATGAGCAGCGGCCGGGGCGAAATGCGGCTGATGACCCACTCCAGGTGCGGGAAGCTGCACCGCCGCGCCTTGGCGATTCGGTTCAAGCCGACGCAGCCGATCGCACCGTAGTACCAGAACGGGATCAACCCCTGGAGCAAGTAGCGATCGTTGTAAATCCTGAACCACTTGCGCATGTAGGGCACCATGGTGGTGTAGGTAGCGAAGGCGCCGTCGGTGACACAGCAGCGAATGTAAGGATCGTTTACCGCCGCCAGCAAGCCGGCGGTGCCGCCCTTGCTGATGCCGAAGAAGCCGACGCCGCGAGGGTCGGCATCGCTGCGGCTCCGCAAATAAGTCAGCGCGGCATAGACATCGCTCACTTCGTGGTCGGTGACCCATTGCAGCGGCTCGTAGCCGGGTTCCGAGTCGCTGTCGCCTTGCCCGCGTGGCTCAAATGCAAAGACGTCATAGCCGGCATTCACCAGGTGTTCGCAGTAAGGGCCGCACGACCAGCAATTCGACCCGAATTCGAGGCCGAACAGGATCACGCCGCGCCGCCGCCGCGCCCGAGTCCGGAGGTAGCAACCGTGCAAGATCCGCCCGTTTTCCGTGGGGAAGTGAACGTCCTCGGCATCGGGCACCGGATCGCCGCGGGGAACAACGAAGAGCGGCTTTTCTTCGAAGATCCGCACGATCATCGGCATATAGCGCCAGCGGAGATAAAGGTGGACGTAGGCGAGCAAGAAAAGAACCCCTAGCGGCAAGCTCATCCAGATGCCGATCCCGGTCAAGATCCACGTCACGTTGCGACTCCTAGATGCAAACGCCGAATGATGATTACGCACTCGTTTGTTCGTCGTTCATCATTCCGAAAACTGACTGACAATCAGGGAGATATTCTGCCCGCCGAACCCGAAGCTATTGCTCAGCACGTGCCCAACCCGTTTCTCCCGCGCCTCATTTGGGATGTAATCCAGATCGCACTCGGGGTCCTTTTCTTCGTAGTTGATGGTCGGCGGCAACACACCTTTACGCATGGCCATCACGCTGATGATCAACTCGACGCCCCCGGCTGCCGCGATCAAGTGACCCAGCATGCTTTTGCTGCTGCTCACGGGAATCGTGTAGGCGCCATCGCCAAAGATCTTCTTAATCGCCAACGTCTCGACCTTGTCATTGACCTGCGTGCTCGTGCCATGGGCATTGATGTAGCCGATGTCAGACAACTTGAGGCCGCTGTCTTTGAGGGCGCCCAGAATGCACGCAATGGCGCCGCGGCCATCCGGATGACTGTCGGTCACTCGGAAAGCATCAGCCGTCGAACCGTAGCCGGTGAGCTCCGCGTAAACGGTCGCCCCCCGGTCCTTGGCGTGTTCCAGCTCTTCCAGCACGAGCATGCCGGCGCCTTCGCCTAACACGAACCCGTCCCGGTGAAGGTCGAACGGCCGCGACGCCTTCGTCGGCTCTTGATTGTGCGTGGAAAGCGCCGTGAGCAGGTTAAAACCGGTCAGCCCCAGCGGGTGAATCATGCTGTGCGAGCCGCCGGAAAGCATGATGTCGGCATCCCCGTGCCGGATCAGCGCCGTCGCTTCGCCAATCGCCTGGCTGCTGGCGGCGCAAGCGGTGAGGCAGGTGAAGTTCGGTCCTTGCAGGTCGAACTGAGCAGCCAAGTGAGCCGTCGTCGTGTGCAGTTCCTGCTCGAATTCGCGTCCGGCGTGGAAGTCGTGAAGCCCGCCGCGGGCAAACTCGGCGGTGTCGACTTCGCGCCGGCCTGGGTCGTAGGTCCGGGCAATCAACGACATCAGATGATGGAAATCTTGGATGCCCTCGCCGGAGCCGACGTAGACGCCGATACGCCCGCGATCCAACTTCGCATTGTCGACGAGCCCAGCATCTTCCAAGGCTTGCGTAGCCGCGCCTAGGGCAAATTGCGTGTTCATGCCGGAGTTTGCCCAACGGTCCGCCTCCGGGACGTAACGCCCGAGGTCAAAGTTCTTCACCTGGGCTGCGAACTTGGTTGGGAAGCGGCTGGCATCAAACAGCGTAATCGGCCCGACGCCGCTCCGGCCTTCCACTTGGGACTTCCAGAGGTCGGCCACGTTGTGGCCCAACGGCGTGATGACGCCCATGCCGGTGATGACGACCCGTCTGCGCATTGTTCGTTCTAGCCCCATTGCCGACAAACTACTGCGGCGCACTGCCCCATATCCGTAAAAGAAACCTTCACGACGTAGGGCCGCTTCACTGGCTGCGGCGCCCCGGCGGCTACCGTAACGGGACACTCGGGGTCGGGCTCCTCGTAATTCAGCGTGGCGGGCACGACACCGTGCGCCAACGCGAGGGCGCTGGCGGCCAATTCCGTCGTGCCGCTCCCTGCGCCAAGGTTGCCAAAATAGCTCTTGGCGGCGAGCACCGGCGTACGCCGATCACCGAAAACCTCGTGAATGCCACGAGCTTCCCAGGCGTCCGCTTCGCCAGTGCTGTAACCCTGGGCATTGATGTGATCGACGTCCTCCGGCCCGATGGCCGCTTGTGCTAAAGCCGCCCGGATTGCCCGCGCCAAGCCGGCGCCAGAGCGGTCCCGGTCGAACGCGGCGCCAAAGCCAACGACTTCGGCATAAATCTTGGCGCCGCGCCGGCGAGCGTGTTCCAGCTCTTCCAGCGCCAGCACGGTGGCGCCTTCGCCGACGACCATGCCATCCCGGCGGCGGTCGAAAGGCCGGCACGCTTTTTCCGGTGCGTCGCCTCTGCGCGACAAAGGCTGGAACAAGCACTGCCGGACCAGGCTCAAGGGATTGACCTTGCTGTCGGAGCCGCCCACGAGGAAGAAATCGGCCTGATCGCGGGCGATGATTCGGTACGCCTCGCCGAGCGCCAGCAAGCTAGCCACCTCGCTCTCGGTGATCGTGTTGTTGGGGCCCTGCGCGTTGTGCAGGATCGAGACTTGGCAGGCGAGCATGTTCGGCAGGTATTTCAGCATCCACAGCGGCGGCATGACCGCCAGCCCTTGCTCGCCCCATTTGGCCAGATCCACGGAGCCGGGCTGGCAATTGGCGCTCACGCGGGCGGCTTCCCCGACTTCTTCCAACTCGGTCGCGATCAGGCCGGCGCCGAACTCGACGCCGAAGCGGGTTGGATCCAGCTGTTGTTTGTCGATGGCGCAATCGTCCAAGGCAAGCTGCGCCGCGGAGACCGCGAACTGGATGGTCCGCGCCATCATCTTCAAGTTCTTGCGCTCTTTTTTATCGAGGTATTTCTTGGCATCGAAATCAACGATCTCACCGCCGAACTGGACGGGCAGCCCGGAAGCATCAAACGATTGGAACCGGCGAATGCCGCTGCGGCCGGTTTGAAGTGAATGCCAAAAGCTCTCCTGATCGAGACCGATCGGCGTCAGCACGCCGATCCCGGTCAACACGGCACGACGGGAAGAGGAAGCCATGGCGCACCTGCTGAAAGCCGAGAAATTGAGGGCCGAGAAATTGAGGAATGAGGAAACCGCGTCCGTTTGCTTCTCAAGCCTCAATCGTTCGCATACTCAATTCTCCGCGGGCACCACTGTCTCGGGCCGACGCGAAGTTCAATTCTCCGGTCCGCCGGAGTTGTCTGCCTGATCCGCCTGCAGCTTCGCCAGTCCGAGTAAATGCTTCAGTTCGCCACTGAACACAAAGTTGTGGTCGCCGAACTGCCCGGAGCGCGCTTGGTCGAGGTGGGCAAAGAAAAGCTCTGCCTCCGCGACCAACGCATCCCCCGCGTGCACCCTTCCCCGCACCGCCGCTCCCTCCGCTCGGAGGTTCAGCAATTCGACATCGTAAATCAGCTGGTCTCCCGGGAACGCTTCCCGGTGGAACCGCGCCCAAAGGATCTTGGCGAGGACGACCTTCTCCCGGAAGTCGTTGGCCTCTCCAACGAGAATGCCGCCCGTCTGCGCTAATCCCTCCAGGATGAGCGACCCCGGCATCACGGGGTAACCGGGAAAGTGATCGGCAAAGTAGTCTTCGGCCAGGCTCAGGTTTTTCAGCGCCCGAGCCGACTTCCCGCGGTCAAACGCCAAGAATCGATCGATCCAGATCCAACGCATGGCCAGTCATCAGTCAATCAGTCAATCAGTTAATCAGTCGATAACTGCCTTTATCGATTAGCTGATCACTGATTAACTGATGAACTCAGTTCACGCTCGGCTCGGCCGGTTTACCTTCGCTGAGCTTTGTCTGGATATAGCGCGCGATCATGTCGACCGTGAATAGATCACTGATGGCGCTGAGCTCAGGGTTCTGTTCGAAGGTACTCAGGTCGGCGAACGGCATCCGGGCCCGCAGCTCCGCCAGGCCTTTTTCGGTCACTCTGCCGTCCTGCACGAATTCCGGGTCCCCCTGGAAAATGGACTCGGGGAACAGTTCGCCGCGCGGAATCTTGATGCCGAATTCCCTTTCGAGCCGGAAGACGATGTCGAGGAAGTCGATCGACTCAGCACCCAGGTCGCCCTGGAGCGTCGCGCTCGGCTTGATCTCGTCTTCGTCCACGTTCAGTGCTTCCACCAGCGTGGCCGAAACCTTCGTATAGATTTCTTCCTGATTCGGCATGGGATTCAATCCTCCTCAACAAAAAGGGGGTTCAGACGCACAGTCGTTGTGTTCTCAGTCCACGCCGCCCTCGGGGCGACGGCTCAGCCATTCAACCGGACACCGCTCCGAGACTCAACCCACCATCCACCGTCAGCACTTGGCCCGTGATATAACCGCTGTCTTCGCTGGCAAGGAAGACCGCGACGCGGGCGATGTCTTCCGGCTCGCCGTAACGGCGCATCGGAATGAACTTCTTAATGACATCGCCAGCCTTATTTCGCACCGCCTCGCTCATATCGGTCGCAATGAAGCCCGGGGCAATGGCATTCACGGTCACGCCCCGGCTCGCCAACTCGACCGCCAGACCCCGGGTAAAGGCGTTGATCGCTCCTTTGCTGGCGGCGTAGTTCGTTTGACCTTGGTTCACGTGCTCGGCGGCAACACTGCTCATGTTGATGATCCGGCCGCGGCGCTGCCGCATCATGTGGTAAGCCGCCGCCCGGCAGAAGTTATAGGTTCCTCCCAAGTTCGTCGCTAGCACGCTTTGCCACGCCTCCGGCTCCATACGTATGAACAGGTCATCACGTACAATGCCGGCATTGTTCACCAAAATGTCCAGCCGGCCCCATTCATTTTCGGCGCGCTCAACGCACGCGGTAGCGAATTCGGGAACCGAGACATCTCCCTGCAGTGCAAGCAACGTGCCGCCGGCCTGGCTAATTTCTTGGATTAACGCGTCAGCCGCCGCTTGGCTCCCTCGATAAACGAAAGCTACCTTTGCGCCCTCGGCGACAAAGGCCTTTACAATTGCCCGACCGATTCCCCGGCTGCCGCCTGTTACCAAGGCGACTTGATCCTTCAATCTCATGTCTGGCTGCTCAAATTTTACTTGGACGCCCGATGTGCGGCGACCAATGGAAACGCTTCGTGCGCTTCAACTTGCGACGCAGCCGTGGGCCGCCTGGCGGAGCGCGTCCCCGCCAATCACCGCGTACTGTCGCCGTAAATGAGCAATGATTTGCTCATCCACCGAGGCGAGGGCGGTATCATGATCCCGAAGATTGTACCGGAGCAGGGTGAACCGCGCCGAAACGGTTGGCTGGTCCCCGACTTCGCCCTTTCCCCGAAATGTCGCGAACGGTCCCCCTTGCTCCACGAGTTCTGCGGTCACAAGCATCTGACGCCCGGGCTCCATGAAGTTCCCGTATTTCACGTTCTTTGCCTCTCGCAGCACGACGACGCTATGCTGAAAATCTTCAGTCACCCTGAGCAGCCAAGCTCCGGCCTCAGCCAGGGTCTGAAGCATCAGAACACCAGGCATCACCGGGAAGCCAGGGAAGTGGTCGGCCAAGTATTCCTCACCCAAGCTCAGGTTCTTCGCGGCCTGGATCAGCCGACCCGGTTCAATCGCCAGGATCCGATCCACTAAATTAAAGCGCATCCCGGTGCTCGCCGCTTCAATTACATCGTTACGGAAACGCTTTCGGCGCAAGCGCTAAAATCAAAAAAGGCAATATAGTGACGCTGGATGCCATCGGCAACCCCGAAAGGCTTTGCGTCCCTGCGGCTCTTGGCCCAGCCGGTCGCCCGATTCGTTCGTTGCCTACGCTTGGTGGCATACCCACCGTATATTCGCCGCCGAGCCATTTTTTATCAATTGGGTTCCTTGTGTAAAACCGGGCAATCTGACGAAACAAGTCCGTCTAGATTAACATCGTCGAATATGACAAATCCAGCGAAAACTCGGGAATCACCTGCCAAGCAGAATAGGAGCGATCAATGGGGTTGCCAGGGAGGTGTAGGTACGTATAAAGTCGGCTGAATCTGCCCTAGCGAGGAGTGGGACGATGGGTAGCCGACGCCGTGGCGCAGGCCGGCGCAAGGTAGGCCGGAAAAAACGCCGCATGCGCGCCAAAATCCGCCATCGCAAAGGCTAGAGCTTAGCCAGAAAGGCCAAGGTCTAGCCGGGCCGGCGGCGAGCGTTCCGGCGGTGGTCACATCGTCCGTCCGCCGTCGACTACCATCACTTGCCCGGTGACCAGCGTCGTTCCCGTCGCTAGGAAGATTGCTGCCTCCGCGATGTCATTCGGATCGGCCGCCCGCCGCATCGGCGTCACATCGATCATCCGATCGACATGGTCCATGTGCTTCGCCAGCCAACGGGTGAGTACCGGTCCCGGGGCGACCGCATTGACGCGCACTTGCGGGGCGAATGCCCGGGCCAGCGATTTCGTGAGACAGTTGATAGCCGCTTTGCTCACGGCATACGGGATTGAGCTGCCGAAACCCTGGAGTCCGGCGACCGAGGTAATATTGACGATGCAGCCTCCCCGGGGCTTGAGGATCGGCATGGCCGCCCGGCAACAATAGAACGTCCCCTTGAGATTCACGCCGAGAATCTCGTCCCACACCTCGTCGGTGAGCGCTTCCAGGTCGGCATGATCGATGAACTGAGTAGTAGCGGCGTTGTTGATGAGCACGTCGAGCCCACCGAGCTCGTCCACACAGCGCTGGACCATGGAGCGCACGGCCGTATCGTTGGCGACATTCGCCCGGCAAAGAATGGCCGGCACACCCTCTTTTTGAACGTCTTCCAGCGTTTGCGTGGCCTCCGACTCGGATCGCGAATAGTTGATCGCGATCGACACACCCTGCCGGGCCAGGCCAAGAGCGATAGCCCGGCCGATGCCCGTGCCCCCGCCCGTCACCAGCGCTATCTTGCGCGAAACACTCGTCATGGTTGTTCACTCCGGTTCGTCGGCCCAATCACGCGGTTTCAGAAACTCGTACAGCTCCGCCTCCGGCGAGCCGGGCGCCGGTTGATAATCGTATTCCCAGCGGACCGTCGGCGGCAGTGACATCAAGATCGACTCGACCCGCCCACCGGTCTTGAGGCCGAAAAGTGTGCCCCGATCATAAATGAGATTGAATTCCGCATAACGTCCCCGGCGAAACTCTTGAAAGCGCCGCTGTCGCTCGGTGTATGGCGAATCCCTTCGCCGGCGGGCGATCGGCAGGTAGGCATCGAGAAAGGAATCGCCGCAATCACGAACGAACGCGAACAGCTTGTCGAGGTCTCCTTCGAGGTAGTCGAAGAAGATGCCGCCGACGCCCCGGGCCTCATTGCGGTGCGGCAGGAAAAAGTACTCATCGCACCACTGCTTGAGCCGGCGGTAATCCACGACGCCCGCGTGTCGCTCGCACACAGCCTTCCAAACGCGGTGGAAGTGAATCACGTCTTCGCGGAACGGGTAGTACGGCGTCAGGTCGGAGCCCCCGCCGAACCACTGCTTGTCGCCCTTGGTAAGAAAGCGGAAGTTGGCGTGCACGGTCGGCACCAGCGGGCTGCGTGGATGCAGGACGAGCGAAATGCCGGTCGCCGTGAAGTCGCGTCCCTTGCCCGGGACCTGGGCGGCAAACGGCTCCGGCAGTTGACCGAAGACGTCGGAGAAATTGACGCCGGCTTTCTCGAAAACCGCTCCCTCGGTCAGGACGCGTGTTCGCCCTCCCCCGCCGCCTTCGCGCTG
>Ga0066710_100001840_pt1 | contig 16405 bp, 13 predicted proteins | sample GraSoiAngelo_159_FD_79666 | JGI IMG/M metagenome (GOLD analysis project Ga0066710, IMG submission 79666) | Grasslands soil microbial communities from the Angelo Coastal Reserve, California, USA - 14_1009_16_40cm | ecosystem: Environmental > Terrestrial > Soil > Grasslands | place: USA... | reverse complement strand
TGGGACATTAGCGATCTGCAGATCGCTCCCTGGCCGGGTGGTTACGGCGGCTATTTTAGACGCCGGCCGAGCATACTTACGGCATCCTTGGTGTCCACACTCTCACCGCGCATCGTGAACGAATTCCGCTTCGGTCAGCGGCGGCAGGTCCTGATTGCGCTGTCGGGATTTGAAAGGCCTGATGGGCGGGGCCCCGAGGCATTTTCGCTTCTGCCCAGAAACAACAAGATCCCGTATGTACCCAAGACAGTCGAATTCACCGAGAACTTCATCTTTGGCGGCTTCAACGGCACGCGCGGCAACGACGCGCCCCGGTGGTCCTTCGCCGACTCACTGAGTTGGACGAAAGGCCATCACGCATTCAAAGTTGGAGGGGAATTGGGAATCACAAAAGCCTTGGGATACACCAATCAACGGGTTTATCCCTATGTCGAACTCGGACCTGGCGGAGTACCGGTGACTGGAATTGATGCCGTCGCAATTCCCGGCCTTGATGCCGGCCAGCACTCCAGAGCGATCGAGCGCCATCACTTCCGCGCATCCCGGCTGCGAACGGCGCTGTAGTTGAGAATTCTTTCGTCGGCGGTCAGCACGGTTAATTCATGACAACGGGCCGCAGCGACCAAAACGCGATCGGCGGGATCTTTATGAAAGGGAGAAGGCAGGGCATACGCCTCCAAGGAGATCTCATGAGAGACCTGTACAGTTCGCGCTTGAAGGGCGTGCAGGGCGCGCTCGACCCAGTCTCGCAAGGCGATCGATACGCTGATATCGCCGGCAGCCACCAAGCGCGCCAACTCTAGCGTCGAGATCGTACACACATGGTTCTCGTGCTGCCGGCCGACGAGCAGCCGCTTTGTCTGGGGCCCGAGGCGATCCGGGTCTTCCTGCGACCAGATCCAGACATGCGTGTCGAGCAACAGCTTCACTTCAGCATTTCCCAATCCTTGCTGGTATCCACTTGAGCGATATCTCGCCGGATACGCATGTTGCCTTTGAGAGTCCCTAGCCGCTTGCCAGGCGTGCTGTTGGTAAACGGTTCAACCCGCGCCATCGGCCGGCCTCGGAGTGTCACTACAACGGGCTCACCCGATCGGGCCACTTCCTTCAGAACTGCGATGCATTTTGTCTTGAAATCTGAAACCTGCATGGTTTTCATGATTACCACAATAACTTGGTCAAGAGACTAGGTCAAGTGACGCGGGAGCTATTCACACGAAGATGCAGGTTGAAGTGAAGGTATAACCCGACGTGCATGACCCTGACTCACGCATTGGGCCATACGAAATCATCGCTCGGATCGGCGAAGGCGGAATGGGTATCGTGTTCCGGGCGCGCGACGCGCAGTGGCTACGCGACGCTGCGTTGAAACTCTCGCGGGTTTCAACAGACCGGCAGTCCCGGCGCCGTCGTGATGGGGTTGGTCGATGGCGAAACGCTGGCCGAAAACGGGGGATCCGCTCCAATGCGACGTTGCCGGTTTCATTCTAAAACGGCAGTTCGTCGGGGTACCCCTTTGACTGTACTGTAGCGGCGGTCTATGACCGCCGCTGATCCCCCAATTGCGGCATCCTCGGTGGTCACCGCCGCTACAGTCAAATGCAATCACGCAAAGTATTCTGTTGCGAGATCAGATTTGCTCGAGAAGATTGTCGCGGAAACGCGTTAAAGCGGAAATTAGTGATGCCCGAGTTTTGTTCCAATTATGGATGAGCAGGATGAGCTTCTCCACGTCCAACTCAAATTCATACGCGTGGCGGAACACATGGCGGAATCCGCGCAGGTCGTTCAGGAATCCACGCAACTCGGCCGGCAATACTGCAGGACGAATCTTCGGAATTTCCAAGAACATTTTAGTGAGCAGTTCCCTGTGCCATTGCACCGGATCCGTGACGTGATTCTCAAAGGTGCGCGAGACTTGCTCGAAGATGTTCTCGAGAGCTGTATAGATGTTATGCAACACGTAACCCGCCGCGGCAACATCGCGGAAACCCGGGGCGGGAACGCCGTTCAACGCCATCCCCAGGGGAGTCAATTCCGCATCCAGCCGATGGATCGCCTCGAGATCCCGGGTGATCATCGCACTTAAAGCGGCGATTTGTGACGGTTCAGGCTTCATACAGCAGCTTTCCCCATCGCAGGACCTCGGCGCGAACCGCTGGATCTGCGGTCTCCAGCAGCACAAGATCGATGGGAATTCTCATACGCTCATCGAGCTCCGACCATGCCCGGTACCGCTCGTTCGAAGACATTCCCTCCACTGCAAAATCGAGATCCGAGCGCCAGTCCAGCCGCCGCCCTTTTGCGGCGGAGCCGAATAGCCAGATCCGGCGGACACCCGGCCAATGCGAAAGGAAATCCACGGCCTTTCCTATCTCCTGATCAACGACTTCATTCGAGATTGGCGGCCGCATGGATCGATTGTAGCGCACCGGAACCCAGTAAAGAGGGTTCTTGCTTGCCTAACTAGTTCGACTTTTTATCTGTCCACGCAGGCGCCGGCAAATTTGCTGAGGACCGCGTAAAGGTTCTTCGCATCGACAGGCTTCGCGATGTAGTCATCCATTCCGGCTTGAATGCATCGTTCGCGGTCGCCGGCCATGGCATGCGCGGTCATGGCGACGATCGGAACGTGCGAGCCTGTAGTTTTTTCCCTTTCGCGGATGATGGCCGTGGCTTCGAAGCCACTCATTTCCGGCATCTGGACATCCATCAGGATCAAGTCGAACGTGCGTTTCGCCGCGGCGGCGACAGCTTCACGGCCTGTCGTGGCCAGCTCCACCGTATGTCCGTGCTTTTGCAGAAGGCGAATCGCGACTTTTTGATTTATGAGGTTGTCTTCGGCCAGCAGAATATGTAGCGGCGCCTCTGGAATAGGATTCCGCACACTGTCTGCGCCGGAAACTGCATCGGCTCGGTGTTGCTCTCGGACGCCCTCAAACTTCGCAGTGAAATAAAACGTGCTGCCGTGCCCGTGTTCGCTTTCGACCCAGATTTTGCCTTTCATCAAATCGACGAGCCGCGCCGAAATTGTCAGGCCTAGGCCGGTTCCGCCGTATTTGCGGGTAGTGGAACCATCTGCTTGTGAAAAGGCTTCGAAGATCAGGTCCTGTTTTTGCTTGGGGATTCCAATGCCGCTGTCGGACACAGAGAAAAGCAGCTCCACGCAGCCATCCCGGTTTTCCGTGGCAACGACGTTCAGCAAGACATAGCCTTCAGCAGTGAATTTCAGCGCATTGCCGATGAGGTTTGTCAATACCTGCCGCAAACGAACCGCGTCTCCCGAAATTCTTGTTGGAACGTTCTCGTCGACATTCGCTTCAAGCCGCAGTTGTTTGGAAAGTGCGCTTGCCGAGAACGACTGCATGATTTCCCGAATGGTCTGGCGAAGGTGGAAAGGTTCATTTTCCAGATCGACCTTACCGGCTTCGATCTTCGAAAAATCGAGAATGTCGTTGATGACCGTCAGCAGGGACATTGCGGAGCTCTTGATGATGGAGGAGCACTCCCGCTGGTTGTCAGTCAACGCAGTATCCAAGAGGACATCCGTCATTCCGGTGATGCCATTCATGGGCGTGCGAATCTCGTGGCTCATGTTTGCGATGAATTCGCTCTTCGCCCGGCTGGCGGTTTCAGCTCGCGTCTTCGCACCATCGAGTTCTATCGTGCGTTCCTTCACTTTGCCATCGAGGTCTGCCAGGATCGCCTGCAGTTCGCTGTTGACCTCATCGCGCGACCGGATCACCTGCTGCAGTTCAGTGTAGGACTCGTTCAGCCGCACCGAGAGCTGGTCAAAATCCCTGGTTAGTTGCGCGATTTCCGCGGGAGCGCGCGCAAAAGCGGCCGCCGGTTTATCAGGAATGCCATGTAGATTGAAGTTGCGGACGTTGCGTACAAGTCCTTCGATAGGAAGCGTCAGTTTACGGCTGAGCAGGTGTGCCACTACATTTGAAATTGCAACGGCAACCAGAATGAGGAGCATCGTCATGAGATAGTATTGATTGATTTCACGATCGATCTCCGACACGGGCTGCTGGACGAAAACCTTCCACGAACTCTTCAGAAGCGTTGCCGGCACGACAAGCTGTTGCGCGCTCCCTGCATTCTCCCGATAGTAAAAAAATGGCGTGTACAGCTGAGAACTGCTCTGGACCAGATTTTTGAGCTGCTGCATGAACGAATAGGAAACCGAATTGGAGTAAACGACGCGGTCCTGCCGATCGAGTATGGTGATCGTTGCCTGACGGATCGAGGCGTAGTCGCGACCAAAATTCTTGAACTTGTCCAGATTCAGTGACGCAGCGAGCACTGCTTTGACATAGCCGTCGCTCCCGAGAATTGGAGCAGAGATAACCACCAGTGGCAGAGCCTGAGCACCGGATGCCGTGCGGCGTGCGGCGCGCGCGTCGGAAACGTATGCCTGACGGGTGGCCACAGGTATCTGAACATAATCCCTGTCTTTTAAAATCGATGGGCTGGGTCCTGCCGGCTCCCACGCAATGACTTCTCCTGCCGGCGTGATGGCCAGGAGGCTGAAGAAGGCGTCGGACCTGGAAAGTTCCTCGCGAAGGATCGGCGCGATGACTGGCGCCGTCAACGTGCTTCCGGACATATGGTCGGCCAGTTCAGCGACGGCTCGCTGCTGGTACTCGAGATAATCATCAATGTTGCGCCGGATTGCCGTAGCCGCTTCTTCCAGGCGCGACTTTGCTTCCGTGCGTAGCTTCTCAGTATAAGTGCGCTCGTGAATTGTGCTGAGCAGCAACAGCGGCACTATTGCCACAACGATGAAGTTGTAGACGAGATATTCTTGAAAGCCCCGGCGGTTTACGGTTCTTCGCTCGCCAATGATGTAGGTGACCGCGCCGGTCGAGACGAACACTTCCGCGATCAAAGTGATCATGACACCGTTGAGAAGGAATCTCACCAGCGTTACCCACGCTTCTGCATTCACGACCCCTAGCCCAAGCCGGTACACGGTAATGCTCCACGGCAAAACCGCGCATAATCGGAAAATGAAATCTGCGACGACCGGCTGAATCGAATGCCTTCGAACAGCCCAGCTAACGACCACGGCCTCAATTGCGGCAAGCAGGACAACATAGAGCTGATTCCAAGCCGGGATCAGTGTCAGGCTTGCAATGATTCCGGCAAGCAATCCATAGGCGGGGCCAAAGAGGATTCCCGCCGACAGGTATAGCGCTCCACCAAAATGGAAAGTGACTCCCGTGAAGATGGGCACGGGAAACAGATTGATAAGTAAACCCAGGACTCCGGCGCCTGTCGTGAGCAATACACGTGTTCGCTGCTGCATTCGATCAGTCTCCAGTATCAGGCGCTGTGTACTCGTAGACAGACACTGGCGAGAACGTGCCCAGCAGGGTATACAGAATTTTTGAATCGATCGGCTTCGGAAGGTAATCGTCCATGCCTGCTTCGAGGCATCGCTCGCGGTCACCGCTCATGGCGTGAGCTGTCATTGCGACGATCGGAACGTGGTTGCCCGTGTTCCGTTCCCTCTGCCGAATCAAGGCGGTCGCTTCGAGCCCGCCCATTTCTGGCATCTGCACATCCATAAGAATGACGTCGAAATTACTGCGTGCGGCGGCTGTGACCGCCTCTAAGCCGGTACAAGCGACTTCGACGGTATGGCCACGTCGTTCCAGGAGGCGCACGGCTACTTTTTGATTGACGGGGTTGTCCTCTGCCAGAAGTATATGAAGCGGGGCTTCAAAATCAGACGAATCCGCCGTGTTCATTCCCGGCGCTTCTGCAGGCTCTTGCAGCTGTATTACTTCAAGAATCGCTGTGAAGTAGAACGTGCTGCCGCAGTCTTCTTCACTCTCGACCCAAATCCTTCCTTGCATCAATTCAACTAATCGCGCGGAGATCGTCAGGCCTAGTCCGGTTCCGCCATACTTGCGGGTAGTCGAACCATCGGCTTGGGAGAAAGCTTGAAAAATGAGGGCCTGCTTATCTCTTGGAATGCCGATTCCGGTGTCGGACACCGCGAAGAGCAGCTCTACATTTCGACCGCACGTTGAGCGGGTTCCAACATTCACGCAGATGCGGCCTTCCGACGTGAACTTCAGTGAATTGCCGATTAGATTCGTTAGTACCTGTTTCAATCTGACGGCATCACCGGCAATCATGCCGGGAACGTTATCGTCGATGTGCGTTTCGACTTGGAGTTGCTTTGAGGCCGCCGTTGCCGAAAACGACTGGATGGTTTCACGAACCGTTTGCCGAATCTGGAATGGCTCCTTTTCCAATTCGATCTTGCCGGCTTCGATCTTCGAGAAATCGAGGATGTCATTGATGATGGTGAGCAACGAGGTCGCGGAACTTTTGATGATCGCGGCGCACTCCATCTGATCCTCACTCAGTGGGGTACCCATCAAGATGTCTGTCATACCCATGATTCCGTTCATCGGGGTGCGAATTTCGTGGCTCATGTTGGCGATGAATTCGCTTTTTGCGCGATTGGCCGCCTCGGCTCGCGTCTTTGCCGCGCTGAGTTGAATTGTGCGTTCTTTCACTTTGCCGTCCAGGTCGCTCAAAATCCCTTGTAGCTCCGCATTTACTTCGTCACGGGAGCGGATGACCTGGTGAAGTTCGGTATAGGACTCATTCAAGTGTATGGAGAGCTTGTCGAAGTCCGTTGCTAGTTCTGTGATTTCGGCCGGAGGGCGCGGAGGCAATTCGGTGGAGTGCTTCACGCTACCGTGCAGATTGAGGTCGCGTACCCGTGTGACGAGGGCGGCAATCGGCAACGTCAGCTTCCGGCTTAGGAAATGGGCGACGATGATTGAGCTGGCGATTGCCGTCAGAACCAACAGCATCGTTGTCGTGTAATACCGGTTGATGTCGCGATCGATTTCCGAGACGGGCTGTTGGACAAAAATTTTCCAAGGACTGTTACGACCCTTCGTCGCGGCGGCCAGGTATTTCCCTGAGCCGGCGTGTTCCTGGTAGAAAAAACTTTGCTTTGACTCCGAGATATTTCGCAGAAGCGAGGAGTTCTGCAGTGACTGATTGAAGGAGTAGGCCGATGAACTCGAATAGATTACATTATCGGACTGATCCGCTATGACAATCGAAACTTGCCGGATGGTCCCGTAATCACGCCCGAAATTCTTAAATTTGTCCAGGTTCAGAGCGCTTGCGAGAATCGCGCGCATGTTGCCATCGGGGCCGAATACCGGCGTTGAAATCACTACGACGGGGACATTGGCAGGACTACCAGGCTCAATCCGAACTGCCCTTGGAGTGGAAATGTATGTCTGGTGAGTCGCAAACACCTTCTGAAAATAATCGCGGTCGCGCAAATTCGGCTGCAGGACGCGCGGTTCCCACGCGATCACCTGTCCAGTCAGGCCGATTACAACGAAGCCATTGACTCCGTCGTAAATTGCGTGCTCGTGTTTAAGGATCGGCAGGACATTGGATTCCGTCAGCGCAATACTCGACAGCCGATTCGAAAGTGTCACGACGGCTCGGCGATGGTAAACCAGATAATCATCGACATTTTGCCCGATGGCCCGCGCGGCCTCTTCCAGCCGCGACGCCGACTCAGTGCGATTTTTCTGCGTATACGCCCGCTCGTGAATGACGCTCAGAAGCAGTAGCGGGATGACAGCGACGACCATGAAATTGTAGACGAGATATTGTTGGAACTTGCGGCTTCCGAAAACAGCTCGATCGGTCGTGAGCGAATGGATCCTTCGCAGCGACAGCAACAATTCTGCAATTATCGCGATAATGACACCGTTTAGAAGCAGGCGTACGATGCTGACCCACACTTCTGCGTGCAACGGCGCCAAACCTAGCTTGTATATCGTGATGCTCCACGGCAGCAACGCGCAGACACGGAACACAAAATCCGCTGCGACTACCGGAACCGAATGCCGCCGTACAGCCCACGCGACCACCGATGCTTCAATGCCGAACAGCAGAAGCGAATACAGATGTCTCCAGTCCGGCAGCAACGGTATGTTGGCAATTATGGCCGCCAGGAATCCGTACGCCGGCCCAAGCAACATACCCGCGCAGAGGTAGAGCGCTCCGCCGAAGTAGAAAAGGACGCTCGTAAATATCGGAACGGGAAATACATTGATGACCAGACCTGTTAAGCCTGCCCCGATACTGAGCACAACTGGCTTCCGATACGCCATTAAAGTTGTTCTCCGGCGTACGTTCATGCCGTCGCATCCAGCATTTCGCGGGTGGACTGCTTTTGATGCTGGTCTGGTTCGCGGATATTTTCGGCGCCAGGTAGATAGATTCGAAACGTGGTCCCTTTTCCCGGCTCGGAATCGACAGCGATGCTGCCGCCGACCTGTTTGACGATTGCATAAACAGTCCAAAGTCCAAGGCCGGTTCCCTGGCCTTGCGGCTTGGTCGTAAAGAATGGCTCAAAGAGACGGCGTTTGATTTTCTCTGTCATTCCGCAGCCCGTATCGCAGACGGACAGGAGTACGTAGCGTCCGGGTTGCAGTTGCAATTGGCTCTGTCTCTGATCCTCTTCAACAACGATAGTCTCGGTCTTGATCATCAACAGTCCGCCACATGGCATTGCGTCGCCTGCGTTGACAGCCAGGTTCACCAAGACCTGTTCCATCTCGACCGGGTCGACACGAACTGAGACGACATCCGGAAAAAGCGCGGTCTGCACCTCGATGTGTTCGCCGACCAGACGCGCAATCGTTTCACCTGCAGCTCTCACGACGCGGTTCGGATTCACAATTTTCTGCTGCAGAAGAGACTTGCCGCTGAACGTTAACAACTGTCGAGTCAGGCTGGTTGCCCTGGCAGCCGCCTTCTGGATCTCATGGACCTTCGAGACAATCTCAGGATCCGTGATGTCCTCCGACAGCATTGCCGCGTGTCCGGAAATTACAGTCAGCAGATTATTGAAGTCGTGCGCTACGCCACCGGCAAGGCGGCCGGTGGCTTCCACGCTTTGACATTGCCTTAGCCGCTCTTGCAGCCGGACCCGGTCCGAGACATCGTGGATCGTAACGAGAACAGCGCGACGCGAGTCGAATGTGATCTCATCGCCGAGCGCCTGGACATGAATGATGCTGCCGTCGCGTTTCTGATGCCGCGATGCGCAAGGCGTATTTCGAACCTTATCCCACCGAACGCCATCGGTAAACTGCGCGAATTCCTCCGTCGCCTGGATGTCCAGCATCGTTTTGGAAAGAAATTCTTTTCGTGAATACCCGTAATAACTGAGCGCCGCATCGTTTACATCCAAGAACGCATGCGTCTCGTGGTCGATAACAAACATTGGAGTGCGATTACTTTCAAACAGATATCGCGCCGGCTGAATCTTCTTACCAGTCGATTTGAAAAGCATTGGTCATCCTTAACTGTGGAGCCATCGTCCTGATGGCTATCGGCAGTTGAAAACAGGGACATCACAAACGCAAGCGGATTGTCGGCGACTCGTCTTGATCGTCAGACTTGTCAAAAATCCGTTGCCACATGTCGCAAAAACGTTTCGCGTCTGGCTTCAGTGCGGTTCAGTACATCCTCGTTTCAACTGATTACCTCGATAGCGCCTTTGGTACAGGAGGTGCCTTCGCCATGGGGGAGGAACCTGTAACATGCGCTTTGTTCAGACTGTCTGTTCGAAGTTGCAGCGGCTCCTATCTCCTACCCACCGCGAAAGGACTATCGAGGCCCATACGCTGGAGTTGCGCAAGATCAACGCGGAACTGAAGATCGCAAAAGAGCGGGCGGAAGACGCGAACCGCGCGATGGGCGAGTTTCTGGCGAACATGAGCCACGAAATCCGTACGCCTTTGAATGGCATTATCGGAATGACCGAGCTGGCGTTAGACACGGCGTTGAGCGATGAGCAGCAGGAATACCTAAACATGCTAAAGATTTCAGCCGATTCCTTGCTGAGTGTCGTCAATGATGTGCTCGATTTTTCGAAAATCGAGGCGGGCAAACTCGAAATCGACTCCGCGGCTTTCAGCATCCGCGACTGTATTGAATCAGCGATTCGCCCTTTGGCTGTCCAGGCGCATCAGAAGAATTTGGAATTAGCGACGGATATTGTTCACGATTTGCCCGACAGCGTCATCGGCGACTCAGGCCGCCTCCGGCAGGTACTCATCAATCTCTTGGATAATGCCATCAAGTTTACGGAGGTTGGTGAAGTCATCGTCCACGCCAGCCCAGAATCGCGATCCGATGAAAGCGTCGTGCTGCATTTCACCATCAGTGATACTGGTATCGGAATCCCAGAAGAAAAACAGCAACTCGTATTCGAAGCCTTCAGGCAGGCGGATGGCTCGACGACACGGAAATACGGCGGCACCGGCCTTGGTCTCACGATTTCAAGCCGTCTGGCTGGTCTCATGGGTGGTCGTGTATGGGTCGAGAGCGAAGTCGGACGCGGGAGCCGTTTCCACTTCACTGTGCAGCTCGGTTTGCAGAAGAACCAAGCAACCGCCATTGTGCCCGAGCTTCAACTGAGCGGACGGCGTGTTCTCGTTATTGACGACAATCGAACCAATCTACGCATTCTCCAAGATGTGCTGCGAAACTGGGATATGGATGTGACCATCGCGGACAATGGCGCTACCGCGTTGCAACTTCTTCAACCTGCGCAAAACGATCTGCAACCGTACGAACTCGTTTTACTCGATTGTCACATGCCTGAAATGGACGGCTTTATGGTGGCCGAGCGCACTCGTCGGACATGCGGTTCTCAACCAATCATTCTGATGCTAACGTCCGCAGCGCAATATGGCGACCTCGAGCGGTGCAGGTCGCTTGATATCCACTCACATTTAACGAAACCGATCCGTCAGCAATACCTGCTCGAGGCAATTAAACGCGTGTTCGAATCCAAAAGCGCCGTGGAACCTATCCTGCCTCTCGAAGAGCCGCGGGTGTTCGCGCCGCCTGCGGGTTTGAGGCTGCTGCTTGCCGAAGACAACGTGGTCAATCAGAAGGTCGCGGTCCGAATGTTGGAAAAGTGGGGACACCGTGTACGCGTCGTGCCGGACGGGAAGCAGGCCGTTGAGGCTGCCACGAGTCAGGATTTCGACGCCATCCTCATGGACGTTCAGATGCCCATCGTCGGAGGATTCGAAGCGACAGCATTGATTCGAGAAGCTGAACGCTCCAACGGCCGGCATATTCCCATCATCGCGATGACCGCACACGCTATGCAAGGCGACCGGGAAAGATGTCTGATCGCGGGAATGGACGCCTATATTGCAAAGCCCATTTCGGCAAAGGAAGTTGCTGAGGTTCTCCGATCGGTGGTGATTCGCGCGGATATCGAGGTCCGGTCTCTGGAGATCGCCGCTGAAGATCTAACCTTGGCTCGTGAAGCGATCCTGCGGCGGATGGATGGGGATTTTGAACTTCTGAAGGAACTCGCAGTTGCGTTTATGGTGAACAGCGAACAGGTGCTCAATGAAATGCGAGCGGCAATCGATGCAAACGATTTTGTTTCTTTGCGCCGAGTTGCCCATACCTACAAAGGATCGGCCGGCCTGTTCGAGCTGAAAGATATTGTGAGGAGATCCGAAAAATTGGAGCTGATCGCGGAGGAACGGAATACGGCCGAAGCTGCCGTCCTGGTTTGTGAACTCCAGGTGCATACCGCGAACGGCCGCGCATTTTTGCGCTCAATCATAGAGGAAGTTCCATGCGCATCCTGATTGCGGACGATGATCCGATTTCACGGCGACTGCTCGAAAGCACCGTGAAGAAGTGGGACTATGAGGTCGTCCTGTGCGCCGACGGGTGTGATGCGTTGTCGCGGCTTCAGGGGGACTCGGCGCCGGATATCGCCATTCTCGATTGGATGATGCCGCAACTGGATGGTCCGGAGGTTTGCCGCAGGCTGCGAGAGAGTCCCACTGCTGCGCCAATTTATATCATCCTGCTCACAGCAAAAGGGCAGCGTGAAGACATTATTCAGGGATTGCAGTCGGGAGCCGATGACTATGTGACGAAGCCCTTTCACCAGCAGGAACTCTCTGCCCGCCTGCAAGCTGGAGTTCGAATAACGGAACTGCAACACAAATTGGCGGCAAAGGTGAAGGATCTCGAAATCGCTCTGATGCGGCTTCGGCGTGTGCAACAAGCACAGAAGCTCGAGTCGCTCGGCCAACTGGCCTCCGGCGTCGCGCATGAGATCAACACGCCGATTCAATACATCGGCAACAATATGCGTTTCCTTAAAGAAGCCTGGCAAGAGATCCAGAGTACGTTGCCGAGCACGGCCTCCGACTCCAATCTGGATTTCCTCGTCAATGAAGTACCGTCTGCGATTGATCAATCACTGGAAGGCGTGCTGCGTGTCAGCAAGATTGTCCGGGCAATGCGCGATTTTTCGCATCCCGCAAGCGAGAACAAAGTACAAACTGATATCAACCGCGCGGTGGAGACAACGATCACCGTTGCAACGAACGAATGGAAGGACGTCGCGGCGATCATGCTGGATCTGGACCCGACGCTTCCCACAGTTCTGTGTCTCCCGGGCGAGCTTCAGCAGGCTCTACTGAACATTATTGTCAATGCGGCTCAATCGATAGCGGAGATGGTCGACGAAACGAAAGAGAAAGGCACAATCCGCGCGAGCACCAGGACAGTTGATGGATATCTGGAAATTCGAATCGCCGACACCGGCACCGGTATTCGTGAAGAGCACCAGCAAAAAATATTCGAGCCGTTTTTCACAACGAAGGACGTCGGAAAAGGGACAGGTCAAGGGCTGGCCATCGCACATTCGGTTGTTGTCCAGCAGCACAACGGAAGGATGTGGTTTGAGACCCAGCTTGGCAAGGGCACAACTTTTATCATTCAACTCCCCATGGATGGAATAGGAGTATCGACAGGTGAAAAGCATGAAGCGAATTTTGTTCGTTGATGATGATGTTAATGTGCTGAACGGTGTCCGGCGAGGTCTTCATACCATGCGCGCAGAGTGGCAGATGGACTTCGTCGATAATGCGGCAAACGCGATGGACATCCTCGACAGCGTGCGGGTGGACGCCCTGGTCACAGACATCCGAATGCGGCAGATGGACGGCTTCCAGCTGCTAAAGGAAACACGAAACACCTACCCGCAAATCGTGCGAATCGTTCTGTCGGGTCAAACGCAGCAGGACGCACTCGCTCGTTCACTGTCGTCGATGCATCTGTTTCTCAGCAAGCCTTGCGATACTGAACTGTTGAAACATCGCGTCCGCGACATTCTCGCGCGCGGTGACGAAATTCGTGATGAGACCCTCAAGAGCCTGGTTGCGCAGTTGGGAGGAGTCCCGAGCCTGTCGCTGATGTTTTTCGAATTAATGAAGCTATTCGATGCCGAAAAACCGGATCTGAAGAAGATTGCGCAAGTCATCTCGATGGATATGGGCATGTCGTCTACGCTCTTGCACTTTGTCAATTCCGGCTATTTTGGGCCGAGTAATATAACGTCCAACCCTGAGCGCGCGGTTCGTTGGCTCGGATTGGAAACCGTCCGTGAGCTGATTGTGCGCAACCGCCTTTGCTGCTCGTTTGATGCAAGCGGTTTTGAACACTTCGACGTGATGAGCCTCTGGAGCAACTCCATATCGATGGCCACGTCCGCGCGTGCTATCGCCGTATCGCACTCCAAGGATGCCGTGCTGGCCGATGACGCCTTTGCTGCGGGTCTGTTTCATGATATTGGCCAAGTCGTGCTGGCAAGCAGGCTAGGTCACTTCTACGATTCCGTTATCCAGCGTTCAATGTCGCGTGGAGAACCGGTGTGGGAAACCGAGCGGGACATGATTGGCTCGACGCATGCGGAAGTTGGTGCTTATCTGCTCGGGCTGTGGGGAATGCCGGATGCGGTGGTGAATGCGGTGGCTCAGCATCACTCAACGGCGTACGACAGCACCGAAGAGTTCAGCGCATTAACGGCTTTGCGCCTTGCCGATAACTACCGCCAGCAAAACCTATGCAAGACAGGATCCTGATCGTCGATGACGACGACCTCGTGCTTGCCTGTTTCCAACGTTTGCTGGGACGCCGCTTCAATGTCGAAACCGCGATGGGACCATATGCCGCGCTCGATGCCATTACAGCGCGGGGGCCATATGCGGTTGTGCTGTCGGATCTGCGGATGCCCGGCATGAATGGTGTGCAACTTCTGGAGAAGGCGAAGAAAGTCTCGCCAAATACCGTTGGCGTCGTGCTCAGCGGGAATGTTCAAACGACTGAAATCAAGTCAGACGCTGTTTACAAAGTCCTCGATAAACCATGCCCAACCGTCATTCTCACGAATGTGTTGACGGAAGCAATCAGCCGTCATCATGAACTGTGCAGAACCGAACTGTAGGGGCGGGTCTATAGACCGCCCCTACAGTTCGCGGCGTCCTTCTAAGGCCTTGGTCATGGTCACCTGGTCGGCGTATTCCAAGTCGCCGCCGACCGGAAGGCCTAAGGCCAGGCGCGTCACCCGGATACCTAGAGGCTTAATCAAGCGCGAGAGATAGAGTGCGGTAGTCTCGCCTTCGACGTTGGGATTCGTCGCGACGATGACTTCTTCGATACTTCCGATTTGGAGTCTTTTGAGCAACGAAGCGATGGCAAGTTGGTCGGGGCTCACACCTTTCAGCGGCGAAATCGATCCCATCAGCACGTGATACCGGCCTTTGAATTCATGGGTGCTCTCCACCGGCAGGATATTGTTGGATTCTTCTACGACGCACAACACACGATCGGAGCGGGAAGGCTGCGTACAGAAGTGGCAGGGATCGACGTCGGTAAGATTATTGCAGACGGAACATCGGTGGATCGTGCGTTTGACTTCCAGAATGGATTCCGCCAGCTCCGCAGCATCGGCCTGATCCATTTTCAAAATGAAAAACGCGAGCCGCTGAGCAGATTTCGCACCTATGCCCGGTAACTTTTTGAATTGTTCAATGAGCCGATTAACGGGTTCTGCGACATCCATTCTTCAGAACAACCCAGGAATCTTCAATCCGCCGGTCAAGCTCCCCAGTTGCCCTGCTAAAGCTTCATCGACTTTGCGGATGCCTTCGTTGACTGCGGCCACAATGAGATCCTGGAGCATGTCCTTGTCGCCGGTCGTGAAAACCTCGGGATCAATCTGAATGGATAGCAGGTGCTTTTGGCCATTCATTTTGACCGAGACCATGCCGCCGCCCGCAGTCGCGTCCACTACGGTTGATTCCATCTGCTTCTGCAGCTTTTCTTGCATCTGCTGAGCTTGCTTCATCAATTGCTGCATGTTCATGTTCATAAATTATTCCCCTTTCGCGGGCTTAACTTGGGCCAGGTCTCCGCGGAACACTTCGAGAAAACGCTTCACCAGAGGCTCATTTTTCACGCTTTCCACAGCGGTCCCGTCTTTCTGCTGTTGGTCTTTCATTATAAGAGACACGGAAACGGCTTTACCAACCAGTTCGCTGGCGGCCGTATCCAGTACGGTCTTGTGTTCTTTCGACTGAAGCAAGGAGAGCTGGGTGGGACTCGTAACCACAATCTGGACGATGTCGCCGGCCCGTTCCACGCGCTCAGCTTTCTGGACGTAGACCGCGGTGATCGCAGATTTCTCCTCAATACGGCGGTTGAAGATATCGGCAAATGAAAACGATTCCTGGCCTTCACCCGGCTGCTGTTGCGGCGCACGTTCTGGTTCCGGCGCTCGTTTCGGCGGGGGCGTCGCGCTGCCTTTGACTTCGCGAATAACTTCTTCGATGTCGCGGACATGTCCCACCTTCGCAAGTTTGATAAACCCGACTTCCAAATGAAATCGCGCCTGCGAAGTCCAACGGAGCTCGTTCTCGAGCCGGAGGAGCATGTCGAAAAATCGAATCAGGTCTTGTTCTGAGAAGGCGTCTGCACGGCTGGCCAACGCGCGCTTCTCTTCCGCGCTGCCTAAAACCTTCTCCTCGAGTCCTAGTTTGAGGACCAGAAGATCCCGAATGCGCGCGATGAACTCGCGGACGTACTGTTGAATATTGAGGCCCTGATCGACAACCAGGCCAATATTTTCTAGAAGCGCCTTCGAATCGCGGACTGCGAGCGCATCGAGAGTCCGATCCAGAATTTCACTCGGAATAAAGCCGAGCACGTCGCGGACGTCTTCGTCGGCGACTTCCTGGCCGCTGAAGGAAATGATTTGGTCCAAGAGCGACTGCGCGTCGCGCATGCTTCCTTCAGATGCCTTGACGATGTACGTCAACGCACGCTCGTCGATCTTGACGCCTTCGCGATCTGCTATCTGGCGGAGATGCGCCTGAATTTCCGCAGGTGAAATTGTTCTAAAAATGAACTGCTGGCACCGCGACAAGATCGTAGCCGGAAGCTTATGCCGTTCCGTCGTTGCCATAATGAAGACCACATGCGCCGGCGGTTCTTCAAGGATCTTGAG
>Ga0066710_100001839_pt1 | contig 16406 bp, 16 predicted proteins | sample GraSoiAngelo_159_FD_79666 | JGI IMG/M metagenome (GOLD analysis project Ga0066710, IMG submission 79666) | Grasslands soil microbial communities from the Angelo Coastal Reserve, California, USA - 14_1009_16_40cm | ecosystem: Environmental > Terrestrial > Soil > Grasslands | place: USA... | reverse complement strand
GAGGAGGGCAAGCGGCTGCGCGACGGCCGCATCGCCTTCCGCCGCGCGACCCACCAGGAGATCGCCAACCGCATCGGGACCACTCGCGAGACGGTCACGCGGATGCTGAAGGACCTGGAGCGCCAGGGCCTGATCCACGTCGAGGGCAAGGAGATCGTGGTCCAGCCCGACTTCGAGAAGGTCTTCGACTAGGGCCTGGACCGGCCCTCCAACGCCGAGGACGCAGAGGAAAACGGAGAGGTCGCGGAGAACGGAGGGGAAGGATGGGGATCCCTTCTTAATTCCGTCTCTGCGTCCTCTCCGTTCCCCTCCGCGTCCTCTGCGTTAAAAGGCGACATCTAGAGCAGGCTCAGGAGGTGGTCCTTGATGCGGGCGCGGACGGCCTCGTCCCGCGTGGCCGTCAGGGCCATCTCCCACATCTCCACCGCCTTGCGCCAGAACTCCTGTTTCTGGTAGAGCGTGGCGAGGGCGGTGATCGCGTCGTAGAAGTCGGGCGTGATGTGCACCGCCCGCTCGTAGTGGTCGATCGCGTGGAAGACCATGCCCTTCTTCTCGTAGGCCAGGGCCAGGTAGTAGTGCAGCAGGTCGTTGAACTGGTCGATGGCCAGCCCGCGGCTGAAGGAGGCCACCGCGTCGTCGAGCCGCTCCTGCTTGAGCGCCACCACGCCTTCCTTGAGCTGCTGGCGCGCAGCCGCCTCCGAGCTGGGTGAGACCGCGGGGGCGCGGACCAGGAGCGCCTCCACGCGCCGCAGCAGCTCTGACGCTTCGAAGGGCTTCTCGAGATAGTCGTCCGCGCCGTACCTCTCCTTGACGTCGGCGGCGAAGCGCCAGCCGGTGTGGATCGCGGACACCATGATGACCGGGATGTGCCGGAAGCGCTCGCTCGTCTTGAGCTGGCGGCAGATCTCGAAGCCGTGCACTTCGGGCAGCATGCCGTCGAGCACGACCAGGTCGGGCGTGACCTCGCGCACCTTGGCCAGGGCCTCGCGCCCGCTGCGCGCGGTGACCACGCGGTACTTGCGGGACTGGAGGACGTGCTCCATCAGCTGCAGCACGGCCGGATCGTCGTCGACGGCCAGGACCGTCTGCACCTCCTCGACTGCGGGCACGCGCAGGGCGGCCGGGATCGGCACCTGGCGCAACGGGCTGCCGGCGAGCGTCTCGAAAACCGCGCGCTCCTTCTCCTCCAGCGGCACGATGGGCAGCGGCTTCAGCTCCTCGGGCTCCGGAGGGGGCGGGGCCGGCTCCGGCGCGCCCTCGCGCGGCCGCTGGACGTTCGGGGTGACGGTCCGCTGGCCGCTCTTCAGGGCCCGGCGCGCCTCGGCGACCGCATTCTTCACCGCCGACTCGAGCGCGATGAGGGGCGCGAGGCGGACGCCGGTCTTGAACTCGATCTCCGAGATCAGCGCGCGGTCGAGCGGGTCGGCCATCGCCACCTGCAGCCGGGTCGCTTCCACCCGCACCGGGAAGACCAGGTGCCGCTCGCACAGCTCCAGGGGCACGATGTCGAGCAGGGACAGCTCGATCTCCGTCTTGGAGAGGTCGACGTGGGGGACCCCGAGCTGGCGGCCGAGGTAGGTCACCGCGAACTTCTCGGTCAGGATGTGCTGGCGCACCAGCACGCTGGCCAGCCGCTCCCCGTAGGTGCGCTGGAGCGAGAGGGCTTCGGTGAGCTGGGAAGGGGTGATGAGGTCGGCCTCGCGAAGGATCTCGCCCAGCTCCTTCCTAGGCACCGGGCGCCGTCTCCTCCACGCTCACGGTGATGTCCAGCCGGCGCCGGCCGCGGGCGACCGTCAAGCGCAGCCGCGATCCGACCGCGGCCCGGGCCAGCTCGTTGCGGAGCTGGGCGGCGGACTCGACCGGCCGGCCCTCCACCGCCATCACCACGTCTCCCGGCGCGACCCCGGCCCGGTCCGCGGCGCTGCCCCTCAGCAGCTCCACCACCAGGACGCCTTGCCGCTCCGGCGCTCCCGGCAGCGTGTCCTCGTTGACATCGGCCACGCGGGTGATTCCCACGCTGCCTCGCACCACGCGGCCGTGGGCCACGATCTGGTCCACCACCTGCCGGGCGAGGTTGGCCGGCACGGCGAAGCCGATGCCCTGGTAGCCGCCGGTCTCCGAGTAGATCGCGGTGTTGATGCCGATCAGCTCGCCCCGAGCGTCGACGAGGGCGCCCCCGGAGTTGCCGGGGTTGATCGCGGCGTCGGTCTGGATGAAGTCCTCGTAATCCACGATGCCGATGTTCGACCGTCCGGTCGCGCTGATGATGCCCATCGTCACCGTCTGGTTGAGCTGGAACGGATTGCCCACCGCCACCACGTACTCGCCGACCTCGGCCCGGGACGAGTCGCCCCACGGGAGGGTGGGCAGCCCGTGGGCGTCCACCTTCACCACCGCGATGTCGGTCACGGGGTCGGTGCCCATCAACATCCCCCGCAGTCGTTGATGGGCGGCGGTGGTGATGGCGATGCGGCTGGCGTGCTCGATCACGTGGTTGTTCGTCACGATGACGCCGCCCTCGCCGACGATGACGCCCGACCCGAGGCTGGTCTTGCGCTCCTCCTGGGGGATGCGGAAAGGCAGGTCGCGGCCGAAGAACTCCCGGAAGAACGGGTCGGCGAGGAAGGGCGAGCCTTCCGTGCGGTACACCTGCAGCGCGGAGATGTTCACGACCGCGGGGGTGGCCCGGCGCGCGATCGCGCGGAAATCGGGGCCGGGAGAGGCGGCCGGCCCCGCGGCCGCGGGGATGGCCGCCGCGGCCCGCGTCGGCGCCTCGAGGCGGCTGGCGAAGCGCGCGCCGAGCAGCACGCCGGCGATCAGGGACCCCGAGGCCACGGTCAGCAGCACCGGCCGCCCGTGTCTCACTCGCGCTCCCGCCGCCAGCCGGCGCGCCCGTGCGTCTTGGGCAGCTCCAGGCGCAGGACGCCGTCGCGGAACTGCGCGCTGACGCGCGCCGGGTCGACCTCCTCGGTGAGCTTGAAGGAGCGGAAGAACGGGCCGTGGCTGCGCTCCATGCGGTGGAACCGATCCGGCCGCTGGCCGAGCGCCCGTCGCTGGCCCTTCACGACCAGGACGTCGCCGTCGACCTGGACCTCGACGTCGTCCTCCTCGATCCCCGGCAACTCGACGTCGACCACGAAGCCCTCCGGCATCTCGTAGGCGTCGGCCAGGGGCGTCCAGGTCGCCGAGCCCACCAGGGCCGGCTCCTCCAGCCGGCCGGCGAAGCTCTCCTCGAAGAGCCGGTTCATCCGCTCCTGCAGGGTCAGCAGGTCCCGCAGGGGATCCCACTTGCGCTCGGTCACGGCCGTGCCTTCCGGTGGCAGATCGGCAACGATCGAGTGTACGGTCGGCGTGTCGTCTTGAGCAAGGGGGTGCTGGGGCGCGTCCCTTGAACCCCCGCTCCGCTCCTCATTGAGCAAGGGGGTGCTAGTGGCGCACCCCCTTGAACCCCCGCTCGCTGCGCGGGAATGAATCCCGCTCCGCTCGCAGCCGTGGCCAAGCTAACCGCTCGGCTTCAGCCGCTTGCGGAGCTCGTCGAGCAGGGCCAGGGCCTGCAGGGGCGTCAGTTGCTCGAGGTCGAGCCGGCGCAGGTCCTCCAGCACCGACTCCTCCTGGCCGGCGAAGAGGGCGAGCTGGCGGCCGCCCTCGGCCGGCGCCGCCGGCTGATCGCTGCGGGCCAGGCGGGGCCGTCCTTCGCGGTCGAACTCGGTGCGCTCGAGGTTGCGCAGGATCTCCTGGGCCCGGGCCACCACCGGCACCGGAAGCCCGGCCAGCCGCGCGACCTGGATGCCGAAGGAGCGATCGGATCCCCCCGGCTCGATCTTCCGCAGGAAGACGACGCTGTCCCGCCACTCGCGCGCCGACACGTGCAGGTTGCCGACCCCGGCCAGGTCCGCGGCGAGGTCGGTCAGCTCGTGGTAGTGGGTGGCGAAGAGCGTCTTGCCCCCCGCCGCGCGGTCGCGCGCGATGTGCTCCGCCACCGCCCACGCGATGGAGAGGCCGTCGAAGGTCGCGGTGCCACGGCCGATCTCGTCGAGAAGGATGAGGCTGCGCGCGGTCGCCTGGCGGAGGATGTGGGCCGTCTCCTGCATCTCCACCATGAAGGTGGACTGGCCGCGCAGGATGTGGTCGGTCGCCCCCACGCGGGTGAAGATCCGGTCGACGACGCCGACCTTGGCCTCCCGGGCGGGGACGAAGCAGCCCATCTGGGCCATGACCACGACGAGCGCGGTCTGGCGGAGGAAGGTCGACTTGCCGCCCATGTTGGGGCCGGTGAGGACGAGGAGCCGCGCCGCCCCGTCGCCCATCTTGAGGTCGTTGGCCACGAACGGCTCGGGCAGCACGCGCTCCATGACCGGGTGGCGGCCCTCGACGTACAGGAGCTCGTCGCCCGCTCCCACGCGCGGCTTGACGTAGTTGTAGCGCGCCGACACCTCGGCCATCGTCGCCAGGACGTCGAGGGTGGCCGCGGCGCGCGACGTGCGCTGGACGGCGCGGGCGGCGGCCGCCACCCGGCCGCGCAGGCCGTCGAAGATCTCCGCTTCCCGCTCCCGGATCCGCTCGTCCGCCCGCAGCACCTTCTCCTCGTACTCCTTCAGCTCGGGGGTGATGAAGCGCTCGCCGCCGGCGATCGTCTGCTTGCGCACGTAGTCGGGGGGGACGAGGCTTAGGTTGGACCGGCTGACCTCGATGTAGTAGCCGAAGACCCGGTTGAACCGCACCTTGAGCGAGGCGATTCCCGTCCGCCCGCGCTCGCGCTCCTCGATGGCGGCGATGGTGGTCCGGCCGCCGTGGCTCATCTGCCGCAGCTCGTCGAGCTCGGCATCGACGCCGTCGCGCACCAGCCCGCCGTCGCGCACGGCGGGGGGCGGCTCGTCGACGAGGGTCGACTCGACGTCGGCCGCCACTTCCAGGGGGGGATCGAGGTCCTTCAGCTGGCCGCGCACCAGAGGGGCCGCGCAGCCTTCGGCGGCCGCGGCGGCGTCGGGCAGGGCCCGCAGCGAGCGGGCCAGGGCGACGAGGTCGCGGGGCGAAGCGGTGCCGAGGGTGATCCGCCCGACGATGCGGTCCAGGTCCTGCACGCCGTGCAGCGCCTCCCGCAGTCGCCCCCGCGCCACGGTGCGGAAGGCCAGCTCCTCGACCGCGTCGAGGCGGTCCTGGATCGGCTCCACGTGGACGAGGGGCCGGAGGATCCACTCGCGGAGCAGGCGCGATCCCATCGCGGTGGCCGTCTCGTCGAGCACGTCGAGCAGCGTGCCCCGCCGGCCCCCGTCGGCCAGGTTCTCGACGAGCTCGAGGTTGCGCCGGGTCAGGCCGTCGATGACGAGCCCGTCCTCCTGGTGACGCGTGCGGAGGGAGGTGACGTGGGCCAGGTCGCGCTTCTGGGTCTCCCGCACGTAGCGGAAGACGGCCCCCGCCGCCGCCGCGGCGCGGGGCAGCGACTCGCAGCCGAAGGCCTCCAGGCTGGCGACGCCGAAGTGGGCGACGAGGTCGCGGCGCGCGGAGCCCGGGTCGAACGCCGCCACGTCGAGGAGGGTCCGGGGCAGCGCGCCTTCCGGCTGGGCGGGGTCGGCGAGCCAGCCGGGCAGCTCGGCGCCCCGGGGCACCAGGACCTCGCGGGGGCGGGTGGCGCCCATCTCGTCGCGGAGGCGGTCCCACCTTGCCGTCCCGGCCCACTCGCTCACGAAGAAATCACCGGTGGTGGCGTCGAGCCACGCCGCCCCCAGGAGGGCTTCGCCGGGCGCGAGGGCGAGGACGTAGGAGGTCTCGCCGGCGTCGAGGGCGGAGGCCTCGAGCTGGGTGCCCGGCGTGACCACCCGCACCACCTCCCGGCGCACGACGCCCTTGGCGCTCCGGGGGTCCTCCATCTGCTCGCAGAGCGCGACGCGGAAGCCCTGCTTGACGAGGCGGGCCACGTGGGCGGATGCCGCGTGATGGGGCACCCCGCACATCGGGATGGCGGCGCCGTCCGGGTCCTTGGCGCGGGAGGTGAGCGCGATCTCGAGGGCGCGCGAGGCGACCACCGCGTCCTCGAAGAACAGCTCGTAGAAGTCACCCATGCGGAAGAAGAGGAGCGCGTCGGGGTGCTCGGCCTTCATCCGGTGATACTGCTGCATGGCCGGCGTGAAGGCAGCAGGGGTGGCGGCGGACATGGGCTGGACCGGTTACCGTCGCGAGCTATCAGCCACGGCCGCGAGCGGAGCGGGATTCATTCCCCCCGGGCCCGCAGAGCGGACCCGCTCGCGACGTGCCGAGAATCGTCCCTCCCTTGGGGAGGATGCCGGTCACGGAGAACGAGGTCAGCGGCTCGACGTCGCCCTCGATCAGCCCCCGGAAGCCGTTGCGGATCCCCAGCACCTCCATGCTCGAGGACTGCGCGCGGCGCACCACGGCGCGGATCACCGCGTTGAGACCGGGGCAGTCTCCGCCGCCGGTCAGGATTCCGACTCTCACGAACGGAATTCCGTCACGGGCGAAAGTATAGACTAACCGCATCGTGCGCGTGCTGGCCGTGGACACCACGACCGTGCGGGGCAGCGTCGCGGTGGCCGAGGACGACGAAGTGCGGGGCGAAGTGCGCCTGCTCAGCCCCGACGGCCACTCGCGGCGCCTCGTGCCCGCCATCGACTTCCTCCTCGCCTCGCTGGGGCTGCACCCGGTCGACGTGGAGGGCTTCGCCGTGACCACCGGCCCGGGTTCCTTCACCGGCCTCCGCATCGGCCTCAGCACCGTGCAGGGGCTGGCGCTCGCCTCGGGCCGGCGCTGCCTGGGCGTAAGCGCCCTCGACCTGCTGGCGGCGCGCAGCGCGGGCCTCGCACCGGCGATCGTGGCCATGGTCGACGCCTACCGGGGCGAGGTCTACGGCGCGCTCTACGACGGCGCGGGCCGTCCGGCCGGCGCGGGCGCGGTGGAGCGGCCGGAGGCGCTCCTGGCCCGCGCCCCCGAAGGGGCCGCTTTCGTCGGCGACGGCGTGCTGCGCTACCGCGAGTTGATCCTCTACCGGCGGCCGAGCGCGCTGTTCCCGCCGCGCAGCCTCTACCTCGCCGGGACGCTGGCCCGCATGGCGGCTCCCCGCCTCGGCCGCGGGGAAGGCGTCCCGCCCGCGCAGCTCCGGCCGCTCTATCTCCGCGAGCCCGACATCCGCCGGCCGGCGTCATGACCGAGCCGGGGCCGCTCCTGGAAGAGGGAGGGGCGGACGACCTCGACGCGCTCGTCGCGCTGGAGCGGGAGTCGTTCAGCCATCCCTGGACGCGGCGGAACCTCAAGCATGCGCTGGAGCGCCGTCACCTCGTGGTGCTGCGCACCGCGGGCGTTCCCGGCGACCCGCGCCGCGGAATCGTCGGCTACTGCGTGTTCGACGTCGCGGCGGGGGAGCTGCACGTGCACAACCTCGCCGTCGATCCGGGCCGGCGCGGCGAGGGCCTGGGGCGCCGGCTGCTGGAGATCGTGCTCTGGCTGGGAACGCGGCGCGGCGCCCGGGCTGCGCTGCTGGAGGTGCGGGAGAGCAACTGGCCCGCCTTGCAGCTCTACTACTCGGTCGGCTTCCAGAGCCTGCGGCGACGGCGCAACTACTACTCCCATCCGACCGAGGACGCCCTTGAGCTGATCCTTGAATTCCCGGGGCCCGCGTGCTAATTTGGCGTCGTGGGGGCTCCCCTCCCGCAACTCAAGCCACCGCGGCATGCTGTCGTCGCCAACATCCACCCGACCACGGAGGTGCCGATGTCCCAGGACGCGCGCTTTCTCAGGGACCGTCTCCTTGCCCAGAGCGAGGAGTACCGCCGTCTGGATGAGCAGCACCACGAGTACGAGAGCCGGCTCGTGGCCCTGACCGGGAAGGCGGTCTTGAGCGATGAGGAACAGGTCGAGGAGACCACCCTCAAGAAGAAGAAGCTCCAGGTGAAGGACCGGATGGAAGCCATCGCCCGGCAGATGCGGGAGCCGGGGGCCCATCCCTAGCGCCGAGCCCAACCCCGCCGGGCCTCCCGATGTCGATCGCACGTGAAGGCTGGCCCCTCGTCCTCGTTCCCCTCGGGCTGGCCACGGCGCTGTTCCTGTTGCGCTGGCCCTGGATGGGCGGCGTCTTCCTCCTCCTCGGCCTGTTCATCGCCTTCTTCTTCCGGGATCCCGAACGGCCCGTGCCCGCCGACCCGCGCTTGGTCCTCTCGCCGGCCGACGGCAAGGTGATCGTGGCCGGACCGGCCCCGGCCGGCAACCCCCTGGGCGAGGACGCCACCCAGGTCTCCATCTTCATGTCGGTGTTCGACGTCCACGTGAACCGCGCGCCCATGGGCGGCCGCATCAGCCGCGTGGACTACAACCCGGGCGCATTCCTGCCCGCCTTCCAGGACAAGGCATCGCTCGCCAACGAGCAGAACAGCGTGACGATCGAAGACGGCGGCCACCGCGTGCTGTTCAAGCAGATCGCCGGTCTCATCGCGCGGCGCATCGTCTTCAAGAAGAAGCCCGGCGATCAGGTGGCGGCCGGCGAGCGGGTCGGGATGATCAAGTTCGGGAGCCGGGTCGACGTCTTCCTGCCGCGCGACGTGCGGCTGCGGGTGCAGAAGGGCGACCGCGCGGTGGCGGGCGTCACCGTCGTCGGCGAGCGACCGTGAGCGAGGCGGTGCGGCCCCGCCGCTTCCGGCGGGGCGCGGCCATCTTGCCCAGCCTGTTCACGACCGGCAACCTCTTCCTGGGCTTCTGGTCGATCGTCAAGACCCTCCACGGCGAGTACGGCGAGGCGGCGCCGCTCATCGCGTGGGCCATCGTCCTCGACATGCTCGACGGCCGGATCGCGCGCATGACGGGAACCACGAGCGAGTTCGGCGGGGAGCTGGACAGCCTGGCCGACGTCATCTCCTTCGGCGTGGCCCCCGCCCTGCTCGCCTACGCCTGGGCCTTCGGCACCATACCCCGGGTGGGCTGGCTGGCCGCCTTCCTCTTCGTGACCTGCGGCGCGCTGCGGCTGGCCCGGTTCAACGTCCAGCGCCACGTCAGCGACGGCCGCTACTTCGTGGGCCTGCCCATCCCCGCCGCGGCGGCCCAGGTCGCGGTCTGGGTCCTTGTCGCGCCCCAGCCGCTGGCCGAGAAGGGCCAAGCGCTGGCGGTCCTGGCCTTGCTGGTCACGCTGGCCTTCCTGATGGTCAGCACGCTGCGCTACCAGTCGTTCAAGAAGCTCGACCTGCGCAGCCGGCAGAGCTACATCATGGTGCTCGGCATCGCGCTCGCCCTCGTCCTCATCGCCCTCCATCCCAAGTCCGTGCTGCTTGTGCTGGCGAGCCTGTACTGGCTGTCGGGTCCGACGAGCTACGTGCTCGGCCTCGGTCGCCGGCGCGGCCAGCCGCCGCCGCTGGCGGGAGGCGAGACCACCGAGCTGTCGCGCCCGGCGTGAGCGGGGTCGATCACCCGGCGGTCGGCGTCGGCGCCGTCCTCATCCATCGCGGGAAGGTGCTGTTGATCCGCCGGGGCAAGGAGCCCCTGCGCGGCCGGTGGGTCATTCCGGGCGGCACCGTCGAGGTGGGCGAGACGCTGCACGAAGCGCTCGTCCGCGAGATCGAGGAGGAGACCGGGATCGTCGTGCGGCCGCTCGACGTGGTCACCGTCTTCGATCGCATCGAGCGCGACGCCGGCGCCGTTCGCTACCACTACGTCATCGTCGACTACCTCTGCGCGTACGTGTCGGGAGAGCCGCGGGCCGCGTCCGACGCGGAGGCGGTGGCCTTCGTGGCGAAAGGCGAGCTGCCCGCCTACGACCTTCCGGACAAGGCCCTGGAGGTCGTCCTCGAAGGCTTCCGCCGCGCAGCCAGCGACGGCGGCCGCCGGGGCCTTGCCAGGGCCCCGCGGAAGGGATAGCATCTCCTCAAGTAAAACTTCCACCGCGGGCCGTAAGTTTTTGCCACGGAGGGAAAATGAAGCTCCTGATTGGATCCCTGGCCCTCGCCCTGATCGTCGGCACGGTCCCGAGCGAGGCACTCTCGCTGCACATCGGCAAGCGGCGCTGCCTGCCGCGGGCCACCGATTGGCCCATCGTGCGACCCCATGTGAAGGAGTCCCACAAGCCCGGCAACAAGGCGAAGCATCCTCCCGTCTGTTCGCTGGGGGTCGTGGCGCCGTCGATCGCCAGCGCCTGAGCGCCGGGGGGACGTCCTCGACGGTCTAGAGTCCCACCGCCCGCCCGGCCTCGTCCTCGGCCGGGAGCCAGAGGATCGCCCGCGTTCCTTCGCGGCCACCGCTCTCGAGGGACACGCCGCCCCCGTGGTCCTCGGCGATCTTCTTGACCAGGGCCAGGCCGAGTCCGCTGCCGCTGGTCTTCGTGGAGAAGAACGGCTCGAAGATGCGGCTGCGGATCTCGGGATCCACCCCCGGGCCCGAATCGCGCACCTCGATCATCACCCGGCGCCGGCCGTCTTCCGACCGCAACCCCACCCTGATCCAGCCGCGCTCGCCCACCGCCTGCAGCGCGTTCTCGAGCAGGTTGACGATCCCGCGCTCGAGCAGCCGGCGATCGGCCCGCACGCGCGGGATCCCGGGCTCGATCTCCACCACGAGGTGCACCTCCGGCGGCAGCGCGGACTGGTAGGGCTCGACGACCTCGGCCACGATCGCGGCCGGGTCGTGGGACTCGAGCCCGGGGGAGGGCGGACGGGCGAAAGCGGAGAACTCGGTGACCATGCCCCTCAGGATCCGCACCTGCTTCAGGATCGTCTGGGTGCACCCCTCCAGGGTGGCCGCGAAGTCCTCGCTGCGGTCGCGCCAGACGCGGCGCAGGTGCTCGGCCGAGAGCTGGATGGGCGTGAGCGGGTTCTTCACCTCATGGGCGACCTGGCGGGCCATCTCGGCCCAGGCCGCCAGGCGGTTGCTGCGCTCGAGGTCCCGCCGCTGGCGCTCGAGGTCGCCCGCCATCTTGTTGAAGGCCTCGACGAGCCTGCGTAGCTCGTCCTGGCTCCGGGTCTCGACGCGGGCGCCCAGGTCGCCCCCCGCCACGCGTAGCGTGGCCCGGGTGAGGTCGGAGATGGGCCCGGAGATGCGCCGGGCCACCGAGCGCGCCACCACCGCGGCCAGGACGAGGAACACGAGCGAGGCCAGGCGCATCGTGCGGTCGAGGTCCTCGAGCGCGGATTCCACCTCCCGCTGGCGCAGGGCGAGGGGGATCGAGAGGATCCCCGGCTCGGCGCCGTCGAGGCGCACGGGCACCGAGGCCACGTCGTAGGAGAAGTCCCCGATCCGCTCGGTGCGCAGGGCGGAGGGCTGGCCCTCGAGGACGAGCGCGCGGTAGACCGGCCCCGACACTCGCGGCGCGAGCAGGCCCGAGGAGTACAGCTCGCGCTTGCTCGAGGCGAGCAGCCGGCCGCGGTCGAACAGGTCCAGGTCGTTCCGGATGATGCTCGCCACCCAGACGAGCGCCTCGTCGGTGACCGGCTTCTCGCCCGCCGCCTCCGGCCGCTTGTAGTAGGCGTAGTCGTCGACGATCTTCTTGGCGAAGGCGGCGCGGTCGAGGGCGTCGTCGGCCGCCTCCCGGCGCAGCCGGTCGGACACGAAGTTGCGGACGACGACCTGGAGCACGATGAGCGCCACCACCGCCACCGCGATGAAGGCCACGAAGAGCCGGACGGCGAACCGGCGGTTGACCTCGCCGGCGATCGAGGGCAGCGACAGGCGGGACCGGCGCAGGACGGTACGGACGACGGCGACGGCGAGCAGGGCCGCGAGCGCGATGAGGGTGAGCGACGCCGTCGCTTCGAGCAGGTCGGCGGCGAAGCGGCCGGCGGTGACGGCGGGGAAGGCGAGCGCGTACACGGCGGCGCCTCCGGCAAAGACGTAGGCGTGGTGGGGGACGTCGTCGACGGCGAGGGTGGTCCAGAAGCCGGGCCGGTCGCCCAGCCGCGCCAGGGCGGCCGCGGAGTCGACCACCGGCGGCCGGCTGGCGGAGCTGAAGACGACGTCGCGCGAGAACGGGTCGTAGGCGACCAGCGCCACCGGCCGGTCGCGCACCACGCCCCGGGCGGCGGTCCGGAACAGGACCGAATAGGGGTCGCTGCCGCGGAGGAAGCGCAGGTTCCAGAAGTCGTCGCCGACATCGACCTGTATCGCCCCGTGGACCTCCCCGTGATAGACGAGCCGGTGCCGCGCCCGCAGCACGGTGTGCTCGTCGCTGGCCACCGTCACGCGCTCCGAGGAGACCTCCCACGCGTCGGTGGCGGACAGCGGCCGGGCGGGACCGGCGAGCGACGGCAGGTTGAGGGCGAAGCGGCTGAGCACGGCGCCGGAGGGCGTCTGGATCTCGATGGCCGAGGAGAAGCCGAAAGAGGCCAGGTCGGTGTGCGACCATACGGCGAAGGCGAGCTCCTCCAGGCCGGGGGGGGCCGGCCCCGGCGGCGTCTCCTCGAGGACGCTCATGCCGTCGATCTGCCGCTCGGTCTCGCGCAGCACGAACTGCCGCCACTGGCCCTGGCGCACGACCGCCGGCGCATAGCTGCGCTCGACCTGCAGACGCGTGCTGCGGGCGGCCAGCGAGACGAGAGCAGGATAGAGGTCGAGGGTCAGAGCCGACACGGCGAGGACGGCGAAGGCGGCCCGGGCCTCCAGAGGGCGGGCGGCCAGCCAGCCCCGCCACCGCTCGCGCGTCGCCCCGACCGCGGCGCCCATGGCGAGCAGCGCGAGAGCGCAGCCCATCGGCGCCGCATCGAGGCCGGGCGGCGGGAGCAACCACGCGAGGAGACCGGCCACCGCCGCCGCGGCCACCAGGCTCCGCCGGCCGCCGCGTCCGGCCGGCGGGCGCCCGGCCAGCGCGAAGAGGGCCGCCGCCGTCATCGCCGCCGCCGCGAGGACCAGCACGAGCGAGACCTGGATCGTAAGGTGGGCCGGGCTGCGGGGCCCGAGCGGAACCGCCTCGACGTCGAGCGAGCAGTTGGCCACCGTATCGGCCACGAACGCGAAGGCTCCGGCAACGACGGCGTAGCCGGCCGCGGCGGCGGCCGCCGGGGCCAGCCACGAGACGACGAGCGGCGCCCGTCGCATGCTGCCCGAGAGCAGGACGGCCGCCGCCATCGCGACGACGGAGACGGTCAGCAGGAGGTCCAGGGGGCTGCGCAGCAGCGGACCGAGCAGCGCCGACGCGTAGGCGTCGGGCGAGAGGACGACGGAATCGGGCGCCGGGAGAGGCGGACCGAGCACGGTGAAGACGGCCCGGATCGCGGCGGCGGCCAGCAGCGCCCGCCGCGCGGCGCCCGGCCCGCCCGCGGTGGCCGCCCCGGCCACCAAGACGAGGGCCGCCAGCAGCGAGACGATGCGGCGATACGTGACGCCGAGGGAAGACTGGATCTGCGCCGCGCCAGGGGCGGTCACCCGCACCACGGCCAGCGCATCCCCGTCGGAGTCGCGGAGCGTCGCCTGGCCGGATACGGCGCCGGCCGCGGGGGGAGGGAAGGCGGGGGCCGGGGGGCCGACCTGGGCGTCGACGTATGCGACCTCGACCTCGGGCTTGCCACCGGTGAGCAGGTCGAAGTCACGCAGGAACTCCGTGCGGATGTTGCGGCGGACCGCGATGGGCAGGGCGGCCGTCGCCACCCCCAGGACCTCGCCCTTCGGGCCGAGGAGCGGGGTCGCGCCGACCAGCGTCGTGGTGACGTTGCCCTCCACGACGAACACGTCGGGCCGGTTGCCGACGACGCCCTGCAGCACGGTGGGATCGCTCGTCCGGCCCGACCAGGCCAGCGTCCGGAGGGGCAGGGCCTGGACGGCCAGCGCGGGCTGTTGGGCGAACTGGCCGTGCAGCGCTTCGAGGGAGGCGAAGAGGCGGTCGAGAGCCGCGGGGTCGCCGGCGAGCGCGAGCCGGGTCTCGGGCAGGGCGGCGACCCGGTCGGCGCCTCGCTGGACGAGCCTGACCAGCTCCGTCTTGCGCGCCTCCAGCCGCCGCAGCTCGCCCTGCACGCGGGCCTCGGAGCGGCGCGTCCACTGCGTCCGTTCGATGCGGAGATGGACATGGGCGCCGACGTCGACGAGCACCAGCGCCGCGGAGAGCAGAGCCACCGGCCGCGGTGTTCGCCGCCACGCGGCGGCGAGGATGAGGGCGCCGGCGAGCGGAAGCACCACGAGCTGCTGCCCGGTGGCCGCATCAGCGACGACGAGGATGGCGGCGAGAAGCGCCAGCAGGGTCACGCCTACCGCGAGGCCAGGATCTCGTTGATGCGCCAGTCCCGATTTTCCTCGCGCAGCGTGAAGGTCAGCGTCTCCACCGTCTCCTGTCCTCCCGGGCGGGCGCGGCGCGTCCAGCGGCCCTTCGCGAAGGCCGTGCCCGGGGACGACACCGTCACGTCCTGCTTCCGGAAGGCGAAGTCGCGCGTGCGATTCTCGTCGAAGATGCGCTCGAAGATCACCTGGAGCTGGCCCGGCCCGTAGGAGGCGGGCCCGTCAGTGAGGTCGCGGAGGTCCACTCGCACCTTGCCGGCGGCGGCCAGCGAGGAGCGGAGCGCGCTGGCGTCCCCGCCGCGGAAGGCGCCCTCGATGCGTTGCAGGCGGGACCAGAGCTGTGGGTCGGGGCCTTCGGCGCTCAGCGCAGGCCGAGATCCCGATATGCCCGCCACGGCGAGCGCGGCGGCCGCGAAGACCCGTCTCCAGCCCGTCATGGCGCCATTCTCATGCGATGGTAGACCTCCGCCGCCAAACCCGTCAACGTTGCTTGCACGGACGGTGCCGGACGATCTCGATGAAACGCAGGCACTTGGCGAGGTGACCGTCCTCCCCCCAGGACGCGCTGTCGCTCCGGTAGGCCGCACGGGCCCAGGTTATACTGCCCCCTTCATGCCCAGCCACGAGCCGCGCCTGTCCGCCGCCGCCCGGGAAATGCGCTTCTCCGCGATCCGCCGGATGAGCGCTCTCATCGAGCGCCCCGGCATCATCTCGTTCGCCCCCGGGCAGCCGAGCCCGGAGACGTTCCCGGTCGAGGCCTTCCGGCAGATCCTCGACGAGGTCGTCGAGAAGGAGAGCGCGGGGGCCTTCCAGTACATCCTGACCCGCGGCCTCGGCGACCTCCTGACCGCGGTGGGCGAATACGCGGCGGCCAAGGGCATGCGCGCCCGGCCGGCCGAGCTGATGCTCACCGAGGGCAGCCAGCAGGGGCTCGACCTCGTGAGCCGCGTCCTCCTGGATCCGGCCGACGTGGTCCTGGTCGAGCTGCCCTCGTACATCGGCGCCACCTCCGCCTTCCGCGCCTCCCGCGCGCGCATGGTCGGCGTGCGGCTCGACGAGGAAGGTCTCGACCTCGACGACCTGCGCCGCCGGTACCGCGCCGAGAGCGCCGAGGGCCGGCGGGTGAAGTTCCTCTACGTCGTGCCCAGCTTCCAGAACCCTTCCGGCATCTCTCACTCGGTGGCCCGGCGGCGCGGTCTGCTCGAGGCCGCGCAGGAGCTGGACCTGCTCGTCGTCGAGGACGACCCCTACGGCGACCTCTACTTCGAGGGCGATCCGCTTCCGACGCTGAAGTCGATGGACGAAGGGGGCCGGGTCCTGTACCTGTCTTCTTTTTCGAAGATCCTCGCGCCGGGCCTGCGCACCGCCTTCCTCCTCGGCCCCGAGGAGATCGTGGCGAAGATCGAGATCGCCAAGCAGTCGGCCAACCTGTGCGGCAGCGGTCTGGACCAGCGCGTGATCCTCGCCTGCCTCCGGCGCGGCCTGATCGAGGAGCAGAAGGCGCGCATCCGGCCGTACTACCGGAGCAAGCGCGATGCGATGCTGGCCGCCCTGGAGGCCGAGATGCCGGCCGGCATGCGCTGGACGCGGCCCGGTGGGGGACTGTTCGTCTGGGTCACGCTGCCCGAGGGCATGGACGCCGAGCAACTGCTGGAAGCGGCGGTGGCTGAGGGCGTCGCCTACGTGGCGGGCGGCTCCTTCTTCGTCGACGGCTCCGGGGCCAACACCATGCGCCTCACCTTCGCGCGAGAGGACGTCCCGACGATCCGGGAAGGCGTGAAGCGCCTGGCCCGAGCGGTGAAGGCCCGCCGCGCGAGCCCAGAGCGGGTTTCCGGGCGGGCCTATCCGTCCCCGGACGGATAAACGCCTCGCCGTCCCTCGAGATTCTTCTTCTCGACCGCTCGAGGAGGGTCAGGGCGCGTTCAAAAGGGGGCGCCCGGATGGGTGGCCGTGTACCGGAGGAAACGATCCACCTCCACTCGTAGGCACCTTTCGCTTGGGGCAGGCCCGGGTGGCGCAGGGGAGGCAGTCCCTGCACGAGCGCCGGGTTCATGAACATCTTCCCCCAGCCCGGCTGCGAGGGCCCGGTGCTGGAGGGGTCCGTGTCGGCGGTCGGCCAGAACCGGGCCATCAGCTCATAGGTGACGCGCCCGTTCAGGAAGGCGCCCATCGCGCTGAGCTGCTCGTTGAAGTGGCGGTGCAGCTCGTCGTCGACCAGG
>Ga0066710_100001838_pt1 | contig 16406 bp, 17 predicted proteins | sample GraSoiAngelo_159_FD_79666 | JGI IMG/M metagenome (GOLD analysis project Ga0066710, IMG submission 79666) | Grasslands soil microbial communities from the Angelo Coastal Reserve, California, USA - 14_1009_16_40cm | ecosystem: Environmental > Terrestrial > Soil > Grasslands | place: USA... | reverse complement strand
GCCCCCTCAACTCATCGAGAACGGGTTGCGCAACGCGCGCCGCCACTCGTGGAAGACGGTTGCTCAGCGAGTGTCCAGCGTGTACGCCATGGCGCTGGAACGGCCCGATGCGGCTTCCGCGTCTGCCGCCCGTGCCGGCTGAGCGCCGAGCTCCGCACGGAGCACGTCGAGATATGCGGTACCGAATCGGCGGTCCGGTTCAAGGTAGTTGCCCTCGGCCCACTCGTTCCACGACTTGATGAACAGCAACCGCTCAGTGGCGGATCGCGACTGCAGCGTGGCCACAGCCTCGCGCACGTGAACACCAAATCGCGCCGGCTGCGAGCCGGTCAACACGAGGCCCCGCCTGCCTGAGCGTGGGGTGTTGTCCCAGTTGGGGTACACGCAGGGCATGACCTGCGCGCGGACGGCGAGGTCCGGTGCGGGCGGCGCATGGCGTGCGTAGGCGTAGACCTCGGGACGCCGCAGCACCTTCCGGCCGAACCGCATCCTGGTGCGCGCAGCGCGCGTGTGGTTCTCTGCAGGCAGGCGCATGTACACGCCGGCGTCGAACCCGGCGTCTCGGGGATCGCCGAACACGGGGCCGCGGCCGAGCAGATCGGAGACCTCAGCGACGAGGTAGATCCCGGGCAGGCCGGCCTCTTTCGCCATGCGGTGCCAGCGCGCCGTGAAGGTGCGGGGGTCTGGCAGTTGCTCGGGCCGGAAGACGTAGAAGAGCGCCTTACCGTCGACGCAGAGATAGCGGGCGTCGTTGAACGCCGGCAGCAGCGCTGCGAAGTGGCGCCGGTCGTCGTCCTCGCCCGGATACGTCTGCTCGATGAGGACTCGCTCCGGTGCTCCGTGCCAGACGCCTGACCAGGTCTGGTTCGCCCAACCGAGACAGAACGGGAAGTCCGGCCGCCCCAAGCGAAGCACCTCTTCGAACGGCCGCTCGAGCAATTGCCGCCCGGCGAACCAGTAGTGCCAGTAGCAGAAGGCCTCGATACCGTGTGCGGCCGCGAGCTGCGCCTGCTGCTCACGTGTCTCCGCCACGCGGAGGTCGTAGAAGCCCAGGTCCGCGGGCAGATTGGGCTGCCGGTGTCCGCGAAACAGCGGGCGAGCCGAGACCACGTTGCTCCACTCGGTGAAGCCCGGCCCCCACCACGTCTCGTTTTCTGGAATCGGGTGAAACTGCGGCAGATAGAAGGCGATGGCTCGTGCGGCAAGCGTCACGAGACCACATGATCCTCAGGACCATTCACGACAGTGAAAACGTGGTGCGACGTGACCGTCACAGCCCGTCACGCTGTCGGCCGTCCCCGTAAGTGTGAATGCCGATGTGAGCAGCGGAGTGCAACGGGGATCTCGCGCGCTCAGAGTGCTCGTGGCCGGTCACGCCAGCGAACCCAGCGGCGCAGAGCTGGCGCTCGTCCGGCAGCTCGAGCGCCTGCGGCGGCTCGGTATCGACGTGCAGGCTTGCTTCGGCTCGGATGGCGCCGCAGCGGCGATGGCTCGTGACGCTGGAGCGCGAGTTCACATCCTCGAGCTTCCCCGAGACCTGCTGGAGCGGCGCCGCGGCGACCTCCGGCTGTTTGCAGACACATTGCGATTCGCTCCGGCGGTGATGTCCGGCGCCCGACTCGTCGCCGCTATCGCGCGCGCTGAGCGCATCGACGTGGTGAGCGCCTACAGCATGAAGGCCTTCGCATACGCCTCCATGGGAGCACGACTGGCAAACGTTCCCTTGCTGTGGCAGCTGCACGACATTCCTGCGCTCCCGTACTTCAGCGCTTCCGCGCAGCGTGCCTTCAGGGCGATGCTGCGCACAGCGCGGCCCCGCCTGGTCATCGTGCACTCGCAGGCGATGGTGCGCGCGCTGCCCTCCGTGCCGACCGCGATCGTGCCGCACGGCGTGCATCGTCATGCTGCCACGCCAACCCGACCGGCTCATGGGGGCGTGCTGCGCCTCGGCATGGCTGCGCGCCTCGCGGAGTGGAAAGGCCAGCACGTGGTGATCGACGCGCTGGCGCAATTGCCGGCGGAAACACTCGCCGGCGTGCAGCTGCGCATGGCCGGTGCTCCGTGGTTCGGCGAGGCTGCGTACGCGGAGCGGCTGCACCGGCTCGTGGCAGAGCGCGGCTTGGAAACCACGGTGCAATTCGCTGGGCACCTCAGCGATGTGGCGGCCTTCTATCGCGACGTCGATGTCGCCGTTCATGCCTCAACGGTGCCGGAACCCTTCGGCAATGCCGTCGTCGAGGCGCTCGCGGCGGGGCTGCCGGTCATCGCCTCCAACGCCGGCGGCGTCGCCGAGATCCTGAACGGGTGCGACGGCGCGATCCTGGTGCCGGCCGGAGACGCCGCCGCACTGGCCCGCGCCATCAGCGGGCTTGCGGCAGAGGACCCCGCGCAGCTGCGGAGGCGGAGCCTCGCGGCGCGCGTTCGTGCGCGTCGGTATGACGCGCGTCTGGAGGCCATCCTGCTGGCACGCTGCTTCCGTGCCGTGGCCGCGAATGAGCCGCCGCGTCTGTCGCGCCGGCGCTCGCCCGGGCTGGTGACGGCCGCGGTCGCGTGATCGCCGCCCCGGCGACGATCCAGGGCAGGGCAAGGCTGCCGTGCACCCAGTAGATGTCGAAAAGCCCGTGCACGAATCGCGCGGCAAGCAGCGCCAGTGCCAGGACGGCGATCTGCGTGCGCGCGCGGATACAGAGCGCGGCGACGCCGGCCAGCATCACCACGAACGCGATCACGCCGATCAGTCCTGACTCGGCGAGCGTCAACGCCAGCACGTTGTGCGGGTCGCCTTGGAGGGCGTACAGCCCGCTCTCCCAGAACCGGATGCCCACCCCGATCAGCGGTGACAGCTGCCATGCGTCCATAGCCTGCTGCACGTCCTGCTGCCGGTAGAAGAGCGCCCCGAACTGCTGCTGCTGCTCGACCGCGGCCTGCCCGCTGAACAGCACGGCGAACAGGCCGATGCCCACCACCGTGCCCAGCACCAGGAGCACGCTAAGGGCATCGAAACGACGCCTGAACAGCGCGTAGACAACCACGCCGCAGCCCAGCCCCAGCACCGCGCCGCGTGACTGCGTTGCCGCGAGCCCGGCAGCGAGCAGCAGGACGGCAGGCACGCGCAAGCGCCCCAGCGCGACCACCTCGCGTGGCGCGAGCAGCGCCAGCAGGACCGCCGCTGCCAGCAGATCGCCCGCGTAGTTCTTGTTGAGCAGGGGATAGGCAGGTGCGAATCGAGTCGCCGCCGCGAAAGCGATGCTGAGCAGGGCGATCACGACTCCACCGGCGATGAAGAGCCGCAGCGCCGCTGCCAGCCGGCCACTGAGCGTCAACGCCGCGCCGATCATCAGCCCGCCGCCAAGCAGCAGCAGTCGGTGCAGCCATTCCTGCCCCGCATACGGCGTCAGCGAATGCACGAGCGCGACGAGCTGCACCGCCTCGAATCCCGCGATGAGCAGCAGGGCGCTGCGCACGCCTCGGTCGCGCATCTCCAGCCTCGGCAGGGCAGCCAAGGTGCCGACGATGAGAAACGCGTCGGCGGTGCTCAGCGCACCGCCGGCGAGACGCACGATCTCGCCAAGCCAGACTGCAGGCACCGCGGCGACGATGAACAGCGGGGTGCCGCGCACGAGCAGCGCGGCCACCAGCGCAGACGCTGCGATACCGATGGCGAGGTCGGCGTGCTCCGGCGCCAGCAGCGCCAGCACCGACACAAGCGGCACACCGAGCGCCAGCGCTAGCAACGTGTGCCGGCTCAGCAGCCCCGGTCCCGTCACGGTCGCCGAGGACACGGCTGGGCTCAGCGCGCGCTGGCCACGGGAGACTGGACGGCGGGCCGGCGCGCTGGTTTCTCGGCGTTGGCGCTGTCGGGTTGCGACGCGGCGGCCTGCGAGAAGTAGTAGTCGAGGTACTCGCGCGGCGGGTCGCGGCGCGACTTGTTGAGCACCACACCGATGACGTTCGCACCGCTTCCCTTGAGTACCTCCAGCGCTCGCTGCAGCTGACGGGCGCCCGTGGCGCCGGCCTCGATGACGACGACCGTCGCCGACGCCTCTGCGGCGAGCGGCAGCGCGTCGGTCACCGCATCGACCGGGGGCGTGTCGATCACCACGATGTCGTAGCTGTGCTCCAGCCAGCGCAGCGTCAGCTCGGCCGCTCGCGAGGCGAGCAGCTCCGACGGGTTCGGCGGGGTCATGCCGGCGGTCATCAGCGACAGGTTCGTGAACCGTGTCTTCTGGGCACCGCTGAGATTGGGCGGCTGGCCGGTGGTGGCCACCGTGAGCAAGAGTTCCGACAGTCCCGGCTCGGCGCTGTGGTTGAACAGGCGATGCTGGCCCGGGCGGCGCATGTCGGCGTCGAGGAGCAGCACGCGAGACCCGGCGGCTCCGAGCACCGCCGAGAGGTTGGCAGCCGTACGCGTCTTGCCCTCACCGACACGCGCGGACGTCACGACCACGCTGCGCAACGTGCGGTCGACACCGGCGAAGAGCAGGCTGGTGCGCAGCGACCGGTACGCCTCGTCGGCAACGGCGGTGCGCATCTGCGTCCCGGACTTCGGGTCGCGCGAGTAGCTGGGGATGACACCGAGCACCGGGACGCCCACCTTCTGGCGAACGTCCTCCTCGGTGCGCAGCCCCTGATCGAGCAGTTGCAGGACGACCGCGATCGCGGTGCCGATGAGAAGCCCCGCGACCGCGCCGATGCCGGCGTCGGTGTAGAGATTGCGGCTGATCGGCGCGGCCGGCGCAACGGCCGCTGCCGCCACCGACACGTGCGCCACGTCGACACCCTGCTGTGCGCGGAATGCGCTGTAGTTCGCCGACAGCTGCGTCAATGTCGCCGTGTCGGCCTGGATCTGCCCTGCCAAAGCCATGGTGTCCTGGTGACCGCGCTGCAGGGCCGCCAGCTGCTGGTTCTCCTGCAGAAGTGACGCTTCCACCTTCTGGATCTCGGACTGCAGCGCCGCGCCCGCCTGGTCGATGTCGCGCTCGGACTGCGCGGTCGCCTGCGCTGCGTACACGCTCATGACGGCGTTGACGATCGCTGCCTGCTGAGTCCCGCTGGCCCCGCTGCTGCAGACGGTGATGAGCTCTGAGCTCGGTCCAGGACGCGCGACCAGGTGCGCGCGCAGCTGGTCGGAGCTGATGCGCAGGTGCAGGTCCCGGATGACCTCGCTGAGGACGCCGTTCTGGGTCATGAGGACGGCGTCCGTCTGGGTGATGTCGCTTGCGCTGGCAGCCTGGCTGCCGCTCGGCGCCTGGACGGCCACGCGGAGCAGGCCGCAGGACTGGTACGACGGCACCGCCGCGCGGGCGACCACGAATGCCAGCCCGCCGGCGAGCAGCGTCATGAAGGCCACGACAGGCGCCCACCTGCGCACCAGCTTGAGCAGCTGTATGAGATCGAAGGAGCGTTCCAAGCCCGATCCACCGTAACAGCGGCACGGTTCTCGGGAGCGCGACGTTGCGGCCGTATTCCGCGCTGTTACGACAGCGGAACAGCGGCATGCCGGCGCCGGACCGGAGCCGCCTCAGACTGGCGGCGTGATCCGCCGCGCGGCCCGTTTCTCGGCACTGCAGTGGGCAGTCGTGGCCATGATGGTCGCCTCGCTGATGGCCGGCGCCATCGCGGCCGCGGTGCTGCTGACCCAGCCGCCGGCTGCCGCCGCGGCGTTCCCGGTCGCCGGGCCGCCGCTCGACAACCCAGCGCTGCGCGCGTCACCGACGCCGAGCAGCGCCGCCGCCGTGCCGGCGACGGTGCGCCTGATCGTGCCCGCCGGCCGCATCGACATCCCGGTGATCGAAGGCGACGGCGTGCATGTTCCACTGGCGCGAGCCATGCACTACCCGGGCACCGGCGAGCCGGGCGGTGGCAGCACGTCACTCTTCTATGCTCATGCGCGCAGCGGCATGTTCCTCGGCTTGTGGAGGCTCCACCCCGGCGACGAGATCCGCGCAGTTCGCGCCGACGGCAGCGTGATCCGCTACACAGCCCACGAGATCCGCCACATCCCCTGGAACGACGTCGACATCCTGCGGCCGACGCAGTTCGAGCAGATCATCCTGCTGACGTGCACGACGTACAGCCCATACGACCCGCGCTACGTCGTTATCGGTACGCACGAGTAGACGTGCTCCGTAGAGGAGAACGAGCAGGGTTCGACATGCATAGCGTGCAGATCCGTCGTCGTTCATGTACGCAGTGTGATCTTGCGTCGACCTCCGACTCGCGAGCGCGGCGGATCCGGCCTCGATCTGACATAGGGCGCGTGGCCTTGTCAGGCCAGAGCAGTGCGAACACGCTGTCCACCGAATCTGAACCGAGGGATCAACCCTCCCATGGTGTGGTCCCGGGTTTGGATGGCATACGCGCGCTGGCGATCGGCGTCGTTTTCGGATTGCATCTAGCTCGCAAGTACTTCCCAGGCGGCGGGTCAGGCGTTGACGTGTTCTTCGTCCTCTCAGCATTCTTGATCACGTCCGGTCTACTCTACGAGTTGGATACCAAGGGCGCGATCCGTTTCAGCGACTTCTATTTCCGGCGCGCCTTCCGTCTCGCTCCCGCGCTACTCCTGTGGCTCCCATTGGCTGTGACGACTGCCGTCCTCGCTGGAGCTGGGAGCCAGGTCATCAGGAGCGCCATTGGTACCGTCGGTTATGTAAGTGATTTCTTCCAGGTGGCGCCCGGGTCTATCGCCACTGCGTTCGACCAGACGTGGTCGTTAGCTGTCGAAGAGCAGTTTTACCTAGCATGGCCAATGCTTCTGGTGGGCGTCTACGCTCTCACCGTCAGGCGCGAGCGAGGTCGGATCCTTGTCGGGCTGCTAGTAGCAGGTGCGGTCGCAACACAGGCGATTACCAGCTCAGCTGTCACGGCGAACTATTTCCTGCCCACGGGGCACATCGCCGCGCTAGCGGCCGGCTGCGTTGCGGCTGGCGTAGCGGCCCGGCCCATGGCTCCGTGGCTGCGCACGACGTCGGCGAGCAAATGGTCGGCTTCCGCAGCCGTCGGCATCTGCGGCGTCTACACACTCTTGGCACCGAGCCCGTTCCTCGTCTGGGCGCTGCTCATCGATGTCGCCTCGGTTCTCTTGATCTTCCATGCCCTCGTCGGGTCGCATTCCTACGTCATCGTCGTCCTTTGCAGCCGTGTCGTCCGGTGGATTGGGCAGCGGTCGTACGGAATCTACCTCTACGGGCTCACGCTTATTCAGACGGTGCCGCTCTTGGTTCGCGGAATTCCGTTGCACGTTGCCGCCTTCATCGACATCGCGGTTACGCTTCTCGTAGCCGAAGTGTCGTTTCGGTGGGTTGAACGGCCGGTACGCCGCGCCGGACGACATTGGCTCCGTGAGCGAGGCCGGCGGCGCCACGCTGACGCCGTTCCGGATGCCACGCTGGACTGGTCAGCGGGAGCCGGCTTCTCGGAGGAGCACCTCGCCCGCGATGGCGGCTAGGTCCGATGGTGCTGAGCCGCTTCTACCGCGCGCGGCGGACCGTTGACCAGAGGCTGATCTGCGGCGATGCCAGATGGTCGCGGTACGCGGCGCCGAACGCGGTGGGCGTGCCCGAGTAGTCGCTGATGAGCGCGGGGCCGCTCCGGCAGTCCCAGGTGTCCCACGTCCACCCGGCGTAGGACACACCCGTCAGGTCCGCCCAGCCCATATATCCGTCGATGAAGCCGCCCGCGCAGTCGTCCTCGCCGAGCTCGCCGGTGATGACCGGCACCTGTCGGGCCACCGGCGCGACCTGCGCAGTCCAGCAGGAGGCGGCGCTGCACGCGTTGAAGTTGTACACGTGCAGCGAGGCGGCCAGCTGGCCCGCCGGGTCACTCGGGCGGTGGGCGAGCCAGCCGGAGAGGTCGTTGGCGTGGGCGAGGCCACCGGCCATGACCAGCTGCCTGGCGCCGGTCGCGCGCACCGCGTCGACCAGCTGCTGCATGCCGGCCGAGTGCCAGGCGTAGGCGACCCCGTCGCCGGGGTCGATCGCGCATCCATCGCGCCAGCATGTCCAGGGATCGGAGGTCTGGGCATCACCGGTGTCGATGGTGGGCTCGTTGTACAGGTCGAAGATCACCGCCGGGTCCGCCTTGAACGTTGTGGCCACTGACGACCAGAACGATGGGGCATGGTCTGCGTCGGCCATGACCAGCTGCCGGGTTGCGGGCACCGTGCCCGGCGCAGCCCAATGCAGGTCGAGGATCACGAACAATCCCTGCTGGTGCAGCAGCTCCACGTATTGGGCAATCGCAGCTTGATACGCGACACCGCTGTATGCGGCCGGCACGCCGTTGATGCCGAGCCAGCAGTCCTCATTGAGCGGGACGCGGACGCTGTTCACATGCCACGCGGCCATGGCTGCGATCGACGCGGCGTCACTCGGTCCGTCGAAGATGCCATGGCCCTGGACGCAGGCGTATTCGGTGCCCGAGCGGTTCACGCCGGCGAGACGCAGGGCCTCGCCGGTGGCACTCACCAGGAACGGACCGCTCGCCGCGATCCCCGGCGACGATGCGGCCACCGGTGGGCTGCCGCCGGACTGCCAGGCGAGCGCGCAGGTGAGCAGCAGGACGATCGCGCCCGCGGGCCGCCGCAATCGCATCAAACTAGGTTACGCGAGCGGTCACCACCAGTCGAAGGGACGGCCATCCCAGTCGTCGAGCACGGGGTACGTGGGATCGGCGGCCAGCTCGGTGACGCGATGCCCGAATGCGTCGACCTCTGCGTCCGACAGCATGCGCGAGAGTCGCGTGCGCAGCATCGACAGGGCTACGGTGTCGTCGCGCAGGGCCCGCAGGCGCTTGGTGAACGAAGCCGAGAGCGGCGATCCGCCCAGTGACAGGAGCGCCGTGCGCTGTCGTGGGTACGGCAGGAAGGACAGCGCGTTGTCGATGGCACGCAGGCGAATGCCGCGTGTGACCATGAGATGTGAACGCTTGCGATCGGCATTGTTGACCAGCACGTCGAGCGCGGCGACCCCGCGTAGGTGCCGCTCGAGGCGTTCGGTTTCCTTCGGCGTGGGCCGGCGCTCGGCGGCGTGCACGAACAGCTGCACCGAACCGGGGCCGAGGGGGCCGTCACGGAGCGTCGTGGGAGGGACGTAGCCGAGGTCGAGGGCGGCGTCGACGAGGTACGTGGCTGCCTCGCGGAGGTAGAGCGTGTGGCGGGGGAAGTCCCACAGCGGTCGCTCGCCGCGGGCCGGCTTGTACACCGCGCGCATGGGCTCGCCTGCCAGCTCCGGATCCGCAACTGCCAGCTCGAGGATGAAGACGGCGTTGCTTCCGTAGGGCACCTCGCGGATCCGGTCGACGCCGGCGTCGACCAGGCTGCGCAGCGTGTCGAGGTCGCCGCTGCGGCCGCCGTCCGAAGGTCCTGCCGAGGTGGCCACCTCGAAGCGCTCTCGCCCCGATGGCGCCTCTCCGATTCCGAGCGGCCCCTCGTCCATCGCGAACCGGCCGACGGCCGGCGGGTCGAGGTGCGGGCGCCGGCGTTTCAGCGCGTTCTGCGCGCGGTGATGGCGACGGTGATCGCCGCCAGGACGAGCGGCACCCCGAAGAGGAGGCCGACCACCAGCGCCTTGCCGGGCGAATCGACGCCGACCCCCAGCGTGATCACCAGCGCCGCCACCAGCAGGACCGCCAGGTTGATGAGCCATGCCCGCTTCCGCGAGGGCATCCCCTCCATGCCGACGATCTCCCTGAGCCGAGCGTCGCCCGGCTGGCTCTCGAACCAAGCCACCCGCGTCGGCGGCACGGGCGTGTCGTCGGGGAGATCGACGCGGTCGAGGTCCGCCCACCATGCGGGTGCGCCGTCGCCGCGGCGCTGACCGGATGGTCGAGCGGAGCGCGAGGACTCGTCAGACATGGCTGGCCCCGTGAAAGACGTACGACAACGACCGGACGGCCGCCCCTGCGACAGCGTGGACGAGACCAGGCGGTGCATTGATGATACTGCGGCGGTTGGGTACTCCACCATCGCTCCCAGAGCTGCAGCGGGAGCACCGTGCGTGCCACCGCTGCGTCGACGCCGGCTTCATCACCCGCGCGCACCCCGTGTTCAGCGGCCACGCGGGGCAGCGCATCCTGCTGGTCGGGCAGGCACCCGGACCGGTCGAGACCGACCAGACGCGCCCGTTCGCCGGACGCGCCGGCCGTGTGCTGATGCGCTGGATGATCAGAGCTGGCTTCGACGACGAGTCCGACGTGCGTCAGCGCGTCTACATGACCGCGATGACGACCTGCTTTCCGGGGCGCAAGCACGATGGCAGCGGCGACCGCAGGCCGAGCGCACGCGAGGTGACGTTGTGCGCACCGTGGCTCGACTCGCTGCTGGCGACGCTGCGGCCGCGCCTGATCATCACCGTGGGATCACTTGCGCTGAGCCGGTTTCTCCCTGGGCGGCGCCTCGACGATGTGGTCGGCGGCGCGTTCACACACAGGGGCGCCGCGCTGCGCGGCCGGCCGCGCGAGCAGGCGATTCTGCCGCTGCCGCATCCGTCCGGCCAGAGTCGCTGGCTCAACGAAGCGACTCGTCTGGCACTCCTCGACCGGGCGCTGCAGACGTTGCGGCGATTGCGAGAATGGACCGAAACCGACGCGTGAGGGACCGGCAGGCGCGTGAGCATGCGCAGATCTGATGCTATGATCCGCACGCTGAACTGAGCGCTGCGATTGGAGAGAAGCGTGCCCAGACGAAAGGGTTCGCTGCACGGTCACAGCTCGCCCGAGGTCGTCGCATCCGCCGAGGCCCCGGCGCAGGCTGCGAAAGGCAAGAGCGCCGAGGCGATCCTCGAGCGCATCTTCGCGCCCACGCCCAAAGCGAGCCCGGCTGAGCAGGCAGAGAAGGCGCTGCGGCGCCCCAAGCAGCTCATCTATTGCGCGCTGTCCAACCGCAACTTCTATTGGCGCCAGCACGTGACCAAGTTCGTGCTCGACGAGGGCCACGTTCCAATCGTGCCGTTCATGCTGTTCGATTACTACCTGCTGCACACCGTGCCCAAGGAAACCGTGCGCGAGGCCTTCAACAACCTGATCGTGCGCTGCGACCAGATGTGGGTGTTCGGCAACACGTCGCTGGGGCTTAAGGTCCAGATCGGCATCGCCAAGCGACTGAAGAAGCCGGTGCGCTATTACGACATCACCGACATGCCCTATCGCGTCGTCAGCGTTCCCGAGGCTATGCTGCGTGAGGAATGAGGAAAGCATTCGCATGGCTGTGATCTGGGTCATCGTCGCCCTGGTTGCGCTCGTGGCGCTGTGGCTCATCTACCGCTTCAACAAGCTGATCCGGCTGCGCACGCGCACGCAGGAGGCGTGGTCGGAGATCGACGTGGAGCTGAAGCGGCGCCACGACCTGATCCCCAACCTGGTGGCGACGGCGCAGGGATATGCGGCGCACGAGCGCGGTGTGTTCGAGGCGGTGACCCAGGCACGCGCCAACGCGGTGGCCGCGTCGCAGGCAGGCAACCCGGCAGCCATGGCCGGCGCCGAGGACCAGCTGACCGGCGCCGTGCGCCAGCTGTTCGCTGTGGCCGAGAACTATCCGCAGCTCCGGGCCGCCGAGGTGTTCCTCAACCTCCAGGAGCAGCTGACCACGACCGAGGACAAGGTTGAGTTCTCGCGCCGCTTCTACAACGGCAACGTCCGCGACTTCAACACCGCGCTGCAGACATTTCCCACCAACATCTACGGTCGCATACTCGGCTTCCAGCAGTTCGCCTTCTTTGCCGCGGCCGACTCCGAGCGTGCTGCACCGACGGTACAGTTCGCATCCCCTCCTGCCCAGACGTAGACGCGTCAGCGCTATGTCTGCTGGACGTTGAGCATCGCCTGCAGCTTGGCGATGCGCTCCTCGATCGGCGGATGCGTGTCGAACAGGCGGTGGAAGAACCCCTTGTGGTGCTCCAGGGGGTTGTCGATGCACATCGCCGCCGTGACGTGGTTCATCTTTGCGAAGGGACGATCATTGCTCTGGATCTTCTGCAGCGCGTGCAGCAGCCCGATCGGGTTGCGCGTGAGCTCGACGCTGCTGGCGTCTGCGAGCGACTCGCGCGAGCGAGACAGGGCGAACTGCATGATCGGGCCCACGATGGCCGCGATCACCGACAGCACGATCGCGGCGGCGATGATCACCAGGTAGATGTAGCCGGAGTCGCGGCTGTTGCCGCCCCGCGAGAAGAAGAGCGAGCGCCAGAACAGGCTGGCCAGCAGCCCCGCCATGGCCACGACCGTGCTGACGATGAGGACCAGGCGCACGTCGAAGTTGCGGATGTGGCTCATCTCGTGCCCGAGCACGCCCTCGAGTTCCTCGCGGTTCATGATGTTGAGCAGGCCCGTGGTGACCGTCACCGCAGCGGACTTGGGGCTGAGGCCGGTGGCGAAGGCGTTCGGTGACGGATCGTCGATCACATAGACCTTGGGCATCGGCAGCCCGGCGCCGATGGCCAGCGTGGAGATGACGTCATAGAGGACGGGCGCGTCCTGCTGGGACACCTGGCGAGCGCCAGATACGGACAGCACCGTGAGCTGCCCGAACGTCAGCGCGTACAGCACGGCGACGAGCGCGAGGATGCCGGCGATGATCGCTCCACCGATCCCGCCACTCGGCGACACCAGGCGCCCGATGCCGTAGCCGGCGAGCAGCCAGAACAGGAAGAACAGGAAGATCACGAGGACGCTTTTGCGCCGGTTGGCAGCGATCTGGTGGTACATGCCGTACCAGACTATGCCATGCGGGCCGTGGCCCCAAACCGGGTCAGTTCAGGAAGCGCTCGCTGAACGCACGCAGCGACGGAGCCACCGGTTCCGGCACGGGCAGCCGCGTCGACACAGCGTCGGCGGTCTTCAATCCGTGGCCCGTGATGTAGGCAACCACGGTCTCGTCACCACTCCAACGGCCGGAGCGCGCCAGCTTGCGCAGCACCGCAACGGTGACGCCGCCTGCGGTCTCAGCGAAGATGCCCTCGCTGGCGGCCAGCAGCTCGATCCCCTCGATGATCTCCTCCTCGCTGACCGCCTCCACCACACCGCCGGTTTCACGTGCGATGCGCACGGTGTCGGCGCCATCGGATGGGTTGCCGATGGCGATCGACCGGGCGATGGTGTCGGGTCGCACGGGGGTGATGGTTTCGGCTCCGGAGGCAAACGCTGTGGCGACGGGGCTGCATCCCGCCGCCTGCGCTCCGGTGAAGCGCGGCAGGCGCGAGCCGCGGTCCACGAGCTCCAGATCGATGAGCTCGCCCGCCGCCTTGCGGTGCTTGACGAACTGGCAGCCGGACGCCACCGGGACCACGATCTCATCGGGCAGGCGCCAGCCGAGCTGCTCCGCGGTCTCGAAGGTCAGCGTCTTGCTGCCCTCGCCGTAGAAGGCGCGCAGGTTGATGTTGCAGAAGCCCCAGTCGACGCGGTCGGCCAGCTCGACGCACAGACGGTTGACGTCGTCGTATGTGCCGTCGACCGCGATCAGCGTGGGCCGGTAGATCGACGTTGCGAGGATCTTCGCCGGCTCCAGGTCCGCCGGTACGAGGATGACCGCTCGGCAGCCGGCATGCGCGGCGTACGCAGCAACCGAGTTGGCCAGGTTGCCCGTGCTCGCACACGCCACCGTCGCTATCCCGTGCCGCCGCGCCCAGCTCACGGCGACGCTGACGACGCGGTCCTTGAACGACCCGGTTGGGTTGAGCGTGTCGTTCTTCAGGTGCAGGTTGCGCAGGCCGAGCTCTGCGCCGAGGTTGCGCGCGTGGATGAGCGGCGTGAGCCCCTCGCCGAGCGAGACGCGCGCATCGTCTTCGAGATCCAGCGGCAGCAGCGCCTGGTAGCGCCAGATCGTCGGGGGACCCGCCGCGATCGAAGCTCGCGAGATCTGCCGGGACACCTCGGTGTAGTCGTACTCGACCTCGAGCGGGCCGAAGCAGCGGTCGCAGCTGCTGGTCGCCACGACCGGCATCTCATGTCCGCACGCGCGACAGACCAGCGCGGAGACGCGGGATCCCGCGACCGCTCCCTTGCCGTAGCGTTCGAGCAGACTGAGTGTGGACACAAAAAAACCTCCCGGCTGATCCGGGAGGCCTCCGCAACGTGGGCGTGGTGCGCCGCTACGTTGGGAAACCTCCGCGACGCATCATCATCGACAGCGCAGCCGTCGTTGCTGTTCTCAGCATGGCCGTGCATGGTAGCACACGTCGGCGCTTGCAGCCGGAGGTGCGGGCAGGGCAGTCTGGTCTGGTTGACGGGAATCGGCGTTCACGGAGAAGGCCATGAAACTTCCGCCCATCGTCTCGCCGGCCGAGTGGGATGTCGCTCGCGCGAAAGTGCTCGCCAGGGAGAAGGCGGCCACGCGGGCGCGCGACGCGCTCGCCGCCGAGCGCCGCAGGCTGCCCATGGTCCGCATCGAGAAGCCCTACGTCTTCGAGGGTCCATCCGGCCGGTCAGAGCTGCTCGATCTGTTCGAGGGTCGCCGCCAGCTCATCCTCTACCACTTCATGTTCGCCGCCGATGTCGAGGGCTGGCCAAGCGCCGGTTGCCCAGGCTGCTCGATGTTCGTCGACCAGATCGGCAACCTCGCCCATCTGCACGCCCGCGACACTTCATTCGCTCTCGTTTCGCGAGCGCCGCTGGCCAACATCATCACCTACAAGGAGCGCATGGGGTGGACGATCCCGTGGCTCTCCTCCAGCGCCAGCGATTTCAACGATGACTTCGGCGTTACCACGGCTGAGGGTGAGACCTTTGGGCTCAGCGTCTTCCTTCACGACGGCGAGAACGTGTTTCGCACCTACTTCACGACCGCACGGGGCGTCGAAGCCCTCGGCAGCGTCTGGACATTTCTCGACCTGACGCCGCTCGGCCGCCAGGAGGAGTGGGAGGAATCGCCTGCGGGCTATCCGCAGACGCCGCCGTATGCCTGGTGGCGACGGCACGACGAGTACCAGCGGACGCCTGCAGGCGCAAACGCTTAGAACCTCTTCGACGCTTGTTAGTCCGGCGCGGGACCGAGCAGTGTGCGCATGATTTCCTCAAGTCTTTGGGTCCGCGAGTCGTCCGGCCCAGCGAGCCGTCTGAGCCATTGGAGGATCTCGCTGCGGCCGATGGCAGGATGTGTGACGACGACCTGCTCGATGTCGATCCAATCCTTGGGTCGGGCAAACAGTGCCTTGAAGACAAGCAGATGCTCCCCCGAGAGAATCGGGATTTCGACGTCGCCGAACGGCACCCGCCTCGACGACCGTTCCATCGCACGGTGGACCGGGTCATACGCGAAGAAGAGATCAACCGGCGTGGCGTTCCACCACAGGCGGCATTGACCTTCGCGATCGACGGTGGCCTGGTCAACGTCGCCGGCAACGTCCAGGGTGCGGAGGGCTGCGGCGACCTTGCTGAATTGTGCGGGGGGAACGAACACGTTGACGTCGACGTCGATGGTCGCGCGGGGCTCCGCGTAATAGGCAAGTGCCAGGGCGCCACCAAACGCGTGGCGAATGCGCGCAGCGTCGAGAGCACGGTCCAGCGCCACGACCTTGTCGGGGAGCGCCGGCTCAGCCATGTGCTGAACGGCGCGCGAGAGGAGGGAATGAGAGGACTCCCCGACGGCGACGCGGAATGCGGTCGGCGAGCTCGAGCAGATCGTGCAGGGCTTGCCCGCGCTGCTCATCAGTTGCGGTGGCCCAGCGCAGGGAATCGTCGTCGCTGGCTCCCTGCAGGCGAGCCAGCAGAGCGCGCCGGAGCCCCGGCGCCACCGAACGGCCCGAGGCGAGTTCGGCGATGAGCGCAAGGGCAGCGCCGTCGGGCCGCGCGGCGGCCACCGGGGCCCCCGCCCGCACGGCGAGACGGCGGAGCGCATCGGCATCGGGCGGATCGGCGGAGCGGCTGCGGGCGTGGGCGATGACGTCGCCGCTGAGCAGCGTGAACGCAGCGAGCGTACGGCTTCTGGGCCCCTTCCGCGTCAGCGTCGATTCGCGCACCTCGAAGCCGCCGCGGGGCCGGCGGACGATATATGCCATAGTGGGTAGACTACCCACTATAGGGTAGGGCGTCTTGGCGTTCTCAGCGCTAGGCGACGCGGCGGATCAGGTCGCGCTCGACCCGCTCCCGCGTGGCGCTGACCAGCGAGCGCAGCTCGTGACCATGCAGCGCCTGCTCCATCTGGCGCAGCACGGAGTACAGGTTCTTCATCGCCTTGACGACGTCACCGATGTCCGCGCCGGCCGGTGGCTCGATGTCGGCGAGCGGTTCCCCGGAGGCCCAGCGGTACGCGGGCCCGATGAAGTCCATCGACAGCGGCCGCAGCGTCTCCAGCCCGTGTTCGTGCTCCAGCGAGGAGAGGCGGAGGAGCGCGCTGCGCAGGCTGTGATAGCTCTTGTCCATCCGGGCCGTGGGCAGGTGGCGCCGCCCCGGCCGGGGGCGATCGCGGCCACGGTCCT
>Ga0066710_100001837_pt1 | contig 16407 bp, 12 predicted proteins | sample GraSoiAngelo_159_FD_79666 | JGI IMG/M metagenome (GOLD analysis project Ga0066710, IMG submission 79666) | Grasslands soil microbial communities from the Angelo Coastal Reserve, California, USA - 14_1009_16_40cm | ecosystem: Environmental > Terrestrial > Soil > Grasslands | place: USA... | reverse complement strand
TCCAGGCCCTCGCGGCCGACCGCGACGAACGCCATCAGCGCCAGCGCGGCCGTGCCGCCCGCGATCGCCGTGTCGAGCTTGCCTTGGAGCTCCCCCTTCAAGAAGCGCGCCTGGCGCCGCATCCAGAAGATCATCCAGGTCACGAAGCCCACCGCCGCGATCGACATGAAGCCGCCGAACGCCTCGCGGGCCTCGAAGCTCAGCGAGTGGGAGGTGTAGGTCAGGAGCGCGCCGACCCCGAGGCTGGCCGCGACCGCGATCACGACGCCGGTCCATATGGGGGCCAGGTGCTCGCGATTGCCCGTGCGGACCATGTAGGCCACGAGGATCCCCACGACGAGAGCCGCCTCGAGCCCCTCGCGCAGACCGATCAGGAAGTTGGGGAACAAAGTCAGCCGTCCATGGCGTGGCGGAGCTTGGCGGAGGTTGTTAGGTGCTCCTTACCCTAGGAGCAAGGTAACCCGAATTCTGACATCGCGTCAAGCCGCGACTGACGCGGGTGTCAGTGAGCGGGCAGGCTTACCATGCGGCCGTGCCCACCGTGCTGCTCCTCGACGGGAACTCGCTCGCGTACCGGGCGTTCTTCGCCCTCCCGACCGATATGGCCACCGCCTCCGGTCAGGTGACCAACGCGGTGTTCGGCTTCACGTCGATGCTCGTGAACCTGCTGAAGGACCACCGCCCGGACGGGATCGCCGTGGCGTTCGACCTCCCGCAACCCACCTTCCGGCACGAGCTGGTGGCGGACTACAAGGGCGGGCGGGCCGAGGCGCCTGACATCCTGCGGCAGCAGATGGGGCTGGTGCGTCAGGTCGTCGAGACGTTGCGGGTGCCCATCCTCGAGGTCCCCGGCTTCGAGGCGGACGACGTGATCGCCACCCTCGCCACCGAGGCCCGCGACAAGGGGATCGACGCCATCATCGTCACCGGCGATCGCGACACCTACCAGTTGGTCGAGGACCCGCACGTCAGGGTGCTCTACAACCGGCGAGGCGTGAGCGACTACGCGCTCTACGACGAGGCGGGGATCAAGGAGCGCACCGGCGTCACTCCCGAGCAGTACCCGATCTACGCCGCGCTGCGCGGCGACCCGTCCGACAACCTTCCCGGTGTGCCGGGTGTTGGCGAGAAGACGGCGGCCAAGCTCATCAACGAGTACGGCGATCTCGACGGTGTCTTCGCCAACCTCGACAAGCTCACGCCGAAGCTCCGCGAGAGCCTGAAGGCGCACGAGGCCAAGGTGCGCTCGAACGCGCTGGCCACGCCGCTGGTGCGCGACGTCGAGCTCGACGTCGACGTGGCCGAGCTGCGCATGGGTGCGTGGGACACCGAGGAGGTGCGCAAGCTCTTCGGCTTCCTCGAGTTCCGCACGCTGTGGGACCGACTGCTCGAGGCGGTGGGGCCCGAGCAGGCGGCGGGGCCCGCGGTCACCACGACCGCGGTGCTCGAGGCTGATGTCACCGTCGTGCGGAGTCCGTCCGACGCGGCCGCCCTCTTCGACCGGCTGGCGAAGACCGACGCCCCGCTGCCCGTCGCCGCGACCTGGGCGGGCATCGAGGGCCGTTCGAGGCTGATCGGCCTGGCGTTCGCCACCGGTGAGACCACCGTGTCGTTCGTCGGCGGCGAGCTGCTCGACGCACCCGAGGTCGCGCGCGCGCTCGCGGCGCTCGTCGGCACGGGCGGCCGCCCGGTGCAGGCTCACCGGGTGAAGGAGCTCATGCGCGGACTCGACGGGTTCGGCGTGGACCTCCGCGCCGTCGACCTCGACACCGCGGTCGGCGCGTACCTCGTCGACCCCGCGGAGTCGCAGTACCTGCTGGAGGACCTCGCCGCCCGCTACGCCGGTCTCGAGCTGCGCTCGCCCGACGCGCCGCCGCCCGACCAACTCGACCTCGACGGCTCGGGCACCGACCCGGCGGACGATGCCGGCCGCCGGGCGCTCGCCGTTGCCCGGCTGGCGCCCGCACTGGCCGAAGCGATGGACGCGCGCAAGCTGCGCGCGCTCTACGACGACGTCGAACGTCCGTTGATCGGCGTCCTCGCGCGCATGGAGAAGGTCGGTGTCGGCGTCGACGTCCCCTACCTGCGCGAGCTGGCCGACGGGCTCGAGTCCGAGGTGCGCCGGCTCGAATCCGAGATCCAGGAGGCGGCGGGCCACGCCTTCACCGTCAACTCCACCAAGCAGTTGCGCTCGGTGCTCTTCGACGAGCTCGGCCTGCAGCCGCAGAAGAAGACGAAGACCGGCTTCTCGACGGACGCGGCGTCACTCGAGAAGCTGCGCGGCCAGCACCCCGTGATCGAGCTGTTGTTGCGCTACCGCGAGGTCGAGAAGCTGCGCTCGACCTACGGCGAGAACCTGCTCGCCTACGTGGGCGACGACGGGCGCATCCACGCCACCTTCAACCAGACCGTGGCGCGCACCGGCCGGCTCAGCTCCGACGCGCCGAACCTGCACAACATCCCGATCCGCCGGGAGGAGGGCCGGCGCTTCCGTCGCGCCTTCGTGCCCGCCGAGGGTCACGAGCTGCTCGTGGCCGACTACAACCAGATCGAGCTGCGCGTGATCGCCCACCTGGCCGAGGACCCCGGGCTCGTCGAGGCGTTCACCTCGCGCCAGGACATCCACACCACGACCGCGGCGCGCGTGTTCAGCATCGACCCGGCCGACGTCGACGTGGAGAAGCGATCGAAGGCGAAGATGGTGTCGTACGGGCTGGCCTACGGCATGGAGTCCTACGGGTTGGGTCAGCGCCTCGGCATCCCCACCGAGGAGGCGGCGTTGATCCTCGCCGCGTACTTCGAGGCGTTCCCGCGCGTGAAGGACTACATGGACCGCGTCGTCGCCGAGGCGCGCGACCGGGGCTACACCGAGACGCTGTTCGGTCGGCGTCGTCTGATCCCCGAGCTCTCCTCGTCGAACTACCGGCTGCGACAGGCCGGCGAGCGCCAGGCGATGAACGCCGGCATCCAGGGTCTGGCGGCCGACATCTTCAAGGTCGCGCTCGTGCGCCTCGACCGTGCCCTCGAGGAAGGTGGTCACCGGAGCCGGATCATCCTCCAGGTGCACGACGAGGTGCTGCTCGAGGTGCCACCGGACGAGCACGCGCTCGCGGCCGAGCTCACCCTCGAGGCCATGCGCGGCGCGTGCGAGCTGCGGGTGCCGCTCGAGGTGAACCTGGCGTTCGGCCCGAGCTGGGCGGACGCGAAGGGTTAGGACGCGAAGAGTTGGCTAACCCTTCTGGCGCTCGATCTCGTCCTCGATCCGCCGCAGCCGCATGAACTTCTCGAAGCGCACGTCCTCGTCGTCGTCGACGCGCTCGGTGAGCTCCCGGGTGAGACGCGCGTGCTCCGCGTTCAGGTCGGCGATGGACAGGAGCGACGGCGGCGGGGCCGACGGCTGTGCGGCCGGCGCCGCGGCCGCGGCGGGCGCGGGGGTGGCCTCCGACGGCGGGGCGGGCGCGAGCGGGTCTGCGGCGACCGGCGCTGCGCCCACCGGCGGGGCCGGCGGGGCGGGCTTGAAGCGCTTGTCGAGCTTGTAGGCGACGACCATCAAGCCCGCGGCGCCGACGAAGAACATCGGGCGGGGGAGGACACCGGTAACGGCCAGCAGCATCACGAGGATGGCGATGCCGCCACTGATGAGGCCGCCGGGTGGCGACTGCGACACCCGGGTGGCAAGTCCGATCTTGTCTCGTTCCGAGGAAGCCGAATGCTGCGACATGCGGCCCCAGAATACGGGGTCCGCGATCGACGCCTGTGCACCGGTGCACCATGGAGTCGTGGCGAACGAGTTCAAGCCGGGTCACCCGGTGGTCTTCTGGTTCTTCATCGTGGTCCTGATCTTCGGGTTCGTCTCCGGCACGAAGGCGCTGATCACGATCGACACCTGCAAGACCCCCACGTCGGACGTCAAGCACTGGCGCGTCATGCCCCCCGAGTGGGTCTGCAGCGCCGGCAGGTTCGAGTGGTCGCGGTGATCGGCGGTTGAGACGAACCTGACGTGACGTGAGCCCGCCAGCTCGAGCGCACTGGTTCGAGCCGCTGGCCGAGTTCATGGGACCGGCCTACCTCCGGTACTCCTTCACCAAGGGGACCGAGCAGGAGGTCGGGTTCCTCGTCGATGCCCTCGGCCTGCAGCCCGGGCACCGCGTGCTCGACGTGGGGTGCGGCCCGGGCCGCCACGCGAACGCGCTCGCCCGGCGCGGCATCGAGGTCGTCGGTATCGACATCTCGCAGACCTTCGTCGACCTCGCCACCGCCTCGGCGCCCGCCGGCGCGTCGTTCGTGCGCGCGGACGCCCGCCGGCTCGACTACGACGGTGAGTTCGACGTTGCCCTGTCGCTGTGCCAGGGCGGCTTCGGGCTGGTGCACGACGACGAGGACGACGACCGGGCGGTGCTCGACGGCATGTCCCGGGCGGTGCGACCGGGTGGTCGGGTGGCGCTCAGCGCGTTCTCGGGCTACTTCGCGGTGCGCTTCCTCGAGGCGGACGACGTCTTCGACGCCGCCACCGGGGTGAACGTCGAGCACACCACCGTGCGCAACGAGGCGGGGGAGGAAGCGAGCTTCGAGCTCAGCACGTCGTGCTACACACCGCGTGAGCTGCGCCTGCTCGCCACCGCAGTCGGCTTGCGCGTCGAGCACGTGTGGTCGGTGACACCGGGTGCGTATCGAGCCGCCGCGCCCGACCTCGAACAACCCGAGTACCTCCTCGTCGCGGAAAGGCCGGGTGGTACGATCCCCCGTCGGTGACCGAGTGGCTCGAGTCACCCTCTCCCGCACGCAAACCCAAACCGTGGGCGGGGGCTGTCCGGAAAGAAGGCGACCCCACGTATGTCCGACCAGGCCGACGAGCAGGCGACCACCGACGCGACCCAGGGACTCGAAGCGGCTGACACCGCCGACGACGATTCCGGCGAGTACACGCCGAGGCAGGTGGTGGCCGACGACCTCGACGGCCTCTCGTTCGAGGACGCGATCGCGGGAACGATCGTCGAGTTCGACGACGGCGACATCGTGAAGGGCACCGTCGTCAAGGTCGACAAGGACGAGGTCCTCCTCGACATCGGGTTCAAGTCCGAAGGCGTCATCCCCGCGCGCGAGCTGTCCATCCGCCACGACGTCGATCCCGGCGAGATCGTCTCGCTCGGCGAGGAGATCGAGGCGCTCGTCCTCCAGAAGGAGGACAAGGAGGGGCGGCTCATCCTCTCCAAGAAGCGCGCCCAGTACGAGCGGGCCTGGGGCACCATCGAGAAGATCAAGGAGAACGAGGGCGTCGTCTCCGGTCCGGTGATCGAGGTGGTGAAGGGCGGCCTCATCCTCGACATCGGACTACGCGGGTTCCTTCCCGCATCGCTCGTCGAGCTGCGCCGGGTGCGTGACCTGCAGCCCTATGTCGGGCGCAACCTCGAAGCCAAGATCATCGAGCTCGACAAGAACCGCAACAACGTCGTGCTCTCGCGCCGAGCCTGGTTGGAGGAGACGCAGAAGGAGCAGCGCGAGGAGTTCCTCGAGAACCTCAAGATCGGCGAGGTGCGGCGGGGCACGGTGTCGTCGGTGGTCAACTTCGGCGCCTTCGTCGACCTCGGTGGCATGGACGGCCTCGTGCACGTCTCGGAGCTGTCGTGGAAGCACGTCGACCATCCGTCGTCGGTCGTGCAGGTCGGCGACGAGATCGACGTGCAGGTGCTCGAGGTCGACCTCGACCGTGAGCGCATCAGCCTCTCGCTCAAGGCCACCCAGCAGGACCCCTGGCAGGAGTTCGCCAACGCCCACCGCGTCGGCGAGCTCGTGTACGGGCGGGTCACCAAGCTCGTGCCCTTCGGCTCCTTCGTGCAGGTCGGCGAGGGCATCGAGGGACTGGTGCACATCTCCGAGATGGCGGTGCACCACGTCGACCTGCCCGAGCAGGTGGTCACGCCCGGCGAGGAGCTCTGGGTGAAGATCATCGACCTCGACCTCCAGCGCCGGCGCATCAGCCTGTCGATCAAGCAGGCCGCCGAAGGTGGGGTCGTCGCCGAGGAGTACCGCGAGCACTTCGGCGAGCACGCCTACGACGAGCAGGGCAATTACATCGGTCCCGAGGTGGCGGCGGGCTTCGAGCCCGAGACCGAGGCGCAGAAGGCATGGGCAGAGGAGTACGCGGCCCAGTACGGCACCGACCCGACCGCGGCGTCGCCGGAGGGCGCGCCCGCTCCCGCCTCCGTCCCCGCCCCGGAGGCCGCCGCCGATGTCGAGCCGGGCGCGGCGGCAGACGCGGCGGCCGAAGCCGAGCCGGAGCGCGGTCCAGAAGCAGGCGGCGCGGCCGAAGGTGGCGCACCCGTCGAGCCGTAGGTCGGTGGTGCCTCCACCGGGGGACCGCGACCGCCACCACCGCCGTCGCCGTCAGGCGGGACCAACCGGTAGCACCCGACCCCGCCCGTCAGGCGCCAGCCCTTGGATTTCAGCGCGTGGTGGAACGCGCACAGCCGCTGGAGGTTGTCGAGCGCGGTGGGCCCGCCCCGCGCGAAGGGAACGCGGTGGTCGCGCTGCAAGCGCGTGTCGGCGTCGCAACGCTCGATCACACAGCTGCGGTCGCGCACGGCCAGCGCCCGCCGTTGCTCGACATCGACGTAGCGCGTGGCGCGCGTCACCGCCTTGATGTCGACACCGTGGGTCACGATCAGGCTGAGGTAGGCATCGTGCGCCCAGGACCGCACAACCGACACCGGCAGCGGCCCGATGCCCGCGATCTCGCACGTCTCGCCCGCGACCGCGTGGCTCCGCACGAGCGCGTCGTAGTCGACGAGCACGTTGATCACGGCACGTGCCGGCTTGCGCTTCGCGCCCGAGCCCGGCGCCGCGCACACCAGGGCCTCGAGCGCGTCCATGGCATACGCGGCACGAGGCTCGCGTCGACCCTCGCGGCGAGCCGACCTGAACACGCGATCGATCTCGGCGTCGAGGGCCGCCAGCAACCGTGCTCCCGCGTCGGGCGTCGTGCGGAACTGTCCGCAGAGCGCGCCCTCGCCGTCGGTCCAGGTGCGCAGGCATCGGTTGCGTCTGATCGCTTCGTAACGCGCCCGCTCGTCGGTGGCCGCGTGACGCACCCGACGGCACTCGTCGCTCAGCTGCTTCATCGTGCCGTTCGTCCGCGCGAGCAGCCCCGCCTCTGACGCGGGGCTCACCGTCGCGGCGGCCGCCACCTCCTGCGCCTGGCTCTCGCTCAACCTTCCGGATCGGAATGCGTCAGCGGTCGCGGGCAAGCTCGCGAGGCGCGCGGCGGTCTCGAGCGATGTCTGCGCCCGGCCGACGCTGACGCCCGTCGTGTGCGCGAGGAAGTGGACGGCGCTGCGCTCGCCGCTCCGGCGCCAGACGTTGGACTCCTCGACCCGCGCCGCCATCAGCGTGCGGCCCGCGGCGCCCAGGCGCTCGGCCTCGACGAATGCCGAGAGCCACGCGAGCGCGTCGTCGCCGCGCACGCATCGAGGCTCGAGCTCGGCGACGATGCGCCGGATCGTCTTCACCGCGCCCTCGAGCTCTGCCAGCTCGGACATCGCTGCTCCCGTAGGAGGGGATGACAAGGGGGGAAGAGCTGACGCTATGATATCGAACAGGTGTTCGACTGTCAAGCGTTATTCGTAGAGGCGGACCTTGACAGGGGTGCCCAGCCCCCCGATGTTCGTGATGGCGAAGTTCGGGCTGTCGAGGTCGACTATCCAGCCGATCAAGCCTCCGTTGAATGTTGTCTTGCGTCCTGGAGGATCGTTCGGTGAACAGGGTTGTGCCGTGGAGCACGACCGGATCGTGCCCGCTGGTGCGTAGACGACGCCGTTCCACGTGTTGTCGCCGCCATTGAACCGGATTGCCGCCTCGCCGCCGCATCCGGTATCGCCTGCGCTCGAGAAGGCCAGGACGTCGTTGTTGCGGGCTCGGAGCTGGAAGCCGTCACCGCTGAAGACGATGTGATCGGTACTCACGAAGGTCGCCTGTCCCGACAGTGGCCCGCTGAGCTCGATCGGACCGGTGCTGTAGATCATGAGGTTCTGTCTCACGTGGTCGGGAGCGTCCAGCGCGCCATTCTGCTGCAGCCATCCGTTGTCGACCGTCGCGTTCCCGGCGTTGATGTAGAGACTCCCGGCCGCTAGGGCCTTGGTTCCAGACGGCCCGTAGTCCTCGATTCGGTAGTCCGCGAGTGGATCCGTCTCGACGCCGGTCAGCCGAGCGAAGGGGATGATCTGCGGTGGGAGCGTTGCGTCCTTTACGTACGTGACGGAGCCACCCGGGCTCAAGGTCGTGTTCGACGACAGCTCCACCGACCCGTTGCTGTGCACCGATCCGGTGATGCCGACCTGTTTCCCGGTGTCGCCGATGTCAACGGCCTGCTCCACATTCCCCATGCCATCGCAATCGGTCGCCGCCGCGAAGACGGCGTAGGGGTCACCGACGAAGATCTCCGCAGTGGCTTCAGCCGTCTGCTTGTGCTCGTTGATCCCGACGACGCCGCCGAAGGTCGACCCCACCGTGATCGGCGGAAGGTGGGCCCACACCTTCGTCGTGTCGCCCGAGCCGGTGCTGACGTGGAATGCGATGCACGCGCTGCTCGTGCCCCTCGTGAACCCCGGCGGGATCGTCGCCGTGCAGTCGGCCCATCTCTCGGTCCATCCGCCAGGACCTAGGAGCGGCGCGCCGTTGGTCGACTTGGTATTCGTGAGCGTGCCCTTGATGATCGCGTCCTCGGCAGCGGCCTCGGTCGCCGGACTGACCCCGAAGTCGAGCAGGATCTGTGCGGCTTCGAGCACCGCCGAGTCCGCGGCCGACTGGTCCTGGCGCCGCTCGTTGAAGACGAGCCCGCTGTCCATGGCGAGCGCGACGAACACCAGCATCACCGTGATCATCAGCGTGAAGATGATCAGCGTGACGCCCCGCTCGTCCCGTCGCGCCGGCCGCGTCACAGCCGGGGCGGGGGACAGGCGTACGTACCCTGCTGCCACACGATCGGCTTCTCTCGCCTCATCCGCACCGTCGCCCTGAGCGTCTTGTCGTTGATGAAGACGGCCATCATCCCGGTGAGCGAGCGAGCCGGGTACTCAACTGTGACCTGGGCGGTGATTCCGTTGTCCTCCGGCGGCTTCTCCAGCGACACCGTCGTGTCCGCGTCATCGAGGTCACTCGTCCGGGCACAGATCTTCCTCACGATCTCCGTGCTGCACCCCGAGGGATCGTTTTCGAACCCGATGCAGTCGTTCACGATGGCCAGGCGGGCGCCTTCGCGGGCGCCCTGCTTCACGTCGAGGAACTGGGTGAAGAGCCAGCCGAAGTCGATGATGGCGAAGAGGAAGAGGACGAAGACGGGCAGCACGAAGGCGAACTCGACGAGGGTGGCGCCGCGCTGATCCCCCCGACGTCGATGCACCAATGCGGCCGCCCTCTGGAACACCCGGAGAGTCTGGCGCCGGACGGGGGGCTGGCAAGGCCCTTGCCGGAGGTATCGGGCCACCGGGCGGCACCGGCGACGAAGCGCGGCGGCCGTCGTACAGTCTGTGGTGAGCCCCGGGCGACCCCCCGCCGACGACTAGTGCGATCGGCCCATTGCATTGGCTGGTACAAGGAAATTCGAGAAACCGGGCTTGTCTCGACCTAGGGACAAGCCGATGCTCTATCGACCCCCAAGGAGACGGGCCCCCAGAGCCCTCCGGAACCGAACTCAGTGAGGTAAGCGTGGCAGCTCGACGTACGGTCATCCTGATCGCTGCGGTCGTCATGGCGGCGATGACCGCAGTGGCGGTCTACAGCTACCTGACCACGGTCCAGGACCGGGCCAACAAGGACGCCAAGCTCGTGAAGGTGTTCGTGGTCAAGAAGGACATCACCAAGGGGCTTCCCGGCGAGCAGGCGCTCGACCAGGGGTTCATCAAGCCCGACAAGATCAACGTGAAGTTCCGCGCAGCCACCGCGTTGACCGACGTGAACGTGATCCGGGGCCGGGTCGCGCTCACCAACCTCGCCGCCAACCAGGTCGTCGTGGATGGTCAGTTCGTGGACCCGAAGGTGGCTACGGTGTCTTCGGCGCAGCGCATCCCGACGGGCAACGTGGCGATCACGATCCAGGTCGACCAGGTGAGGGGCGTGGCCAACCTCGTGCAGCCCGGCGACAAGGTCAACATGCTCGTCACGGTCCACAGCGGCAAGGAGGAGTACCTGTACCAGAACGTCAACGTGCTCTTCGTGGGGTCGCAGGCCGCGCCGCAGCCCGGCGAGACGACGGCGACCACCGTGGCCACCGCCGCCGCGAACCAGGGCAGCGGCCTCATCACGGTGGCGGTGCCACCTGCTGCTGCGCAGCGCATCGCCTTCGTCACCAGCGCGGGCGAGCAGGGCGGCTCCATCTACCTCACGCTCGTGCCGCCGGACAACATCCCGACGCAACTGCCGGCGATCGACCTCAACAACGTCATCGAGGCCAACCAGCTCACCCCGTGAACGGTCGTACTGAGCAAAAAGGACGACTACCCTGAATTCCGTCGATACTCCTACACGAAGCCTCCCGGTCGCCGTCGTGGACGACGACCCCAAGCTGCGCACCCGCCTCGCCATGCAGCTGGGCGAGGGCGTCGCGGTGGCGTCGTTCCCGTCCATCGAGGCGATGGAGGAGAAGTTCGCCTCCGGAACCCCGCTCGTGGTCGTGTTCGGGCCCTCATACGCGGACCCGGCCGGGCTCAAGGCGGTGCAGGGGCTCACCCGCTACCGGCCGGAGGTCGGCTCGCTCATGGTCGTGGAGGAGCTGACCACCGCCATGTTGCAGCAGGCCCTCCGCGCCGGTGTGCGCGACGTGATCGCCCTGCCGGCGGATCAGGACTTCCTCCTGGAAGCCATCGACCGCGTCGCGGACACGATCTCGGTGGTGCCGATGGCCCCCGCGGGGACCCCCGCCACCGAGCTGCCCTCCGACATGGGCAGCGTGATCACCGTCTTCTCCACCAAGGGTGGGGCGGGCAAGTCCGTCATCGCCTCCAACCTCGCCATCGTCCTGGCCCGCAAGGCCGACGGCCCGGTCGTCCTCGTCGACGCCGACCTCCAGTTCGGCGACGTGGCCGTCATGCTCAAGATGACGCCACAGCACACGATCGTCGACGCCGTCTCCAACATCCACCGGCTCGACGCCCAGCTGCTCCAGAGCCTGCTCATGCGCCACGACCAGAGCGGGCTGCTGGTGCTGGCGGCACCCGTCGAGCCCGCGTTCGCCGACCAGGTGGGCGCGGCCGACATGGTGAAGATCGTCAAGCTGCTCCAGACGTTCTGCAAGTACGTCGTCATCGACACGCCCGCGCACTTCAACGACGTCGTCCTCGCCCTCCTCGAGGAGAGCGACGACATCCTGCTGATCTCCGGGATGGACATCCCCAACATCAAGAACGTGAAGCTCGGGCTCCAGACGCTCCGGCTGCTCAACATCCCCGTGAGCAAGCTCAAGCTCGTCCTCAACCGGGCCAACTCGAAGGTCAAGCTCGACGTGGGTGAGGTCGAGAGAACCCTGCAGATCAAGGCCGACTGCCTGGTGCCGAGCGACATCATCGTGCCGCAGTCGGTGAACAAGGGGGTCCCCGCGGTGCTCGACGCGCCGCGGTCGGGCGTCTCCAAGAGCATGGAGCAGCTCGCCGAGCTCTTCATGGCCGGTAGCCAGTCCAAGCGCGGCTCGCGCTGACATAGGGAGCAGAGATGTCGCTCTACAAGCGTCTACACGAAGTGCGCAGCCCCGAGGGCACGACGTCGCGCGACCCCGTGCTCGACGAGCTGCGCCAGAAGATCCACCACCACCTGATCGAAGAGCTCGGCCCGATCCTCTACGACCGGCGCCTCAGCGAGAGCGATCTCCGCCTTCGCGTCACCGACCAGCTGCACTCCGCGCTCGCCAAGGAGAAGGCCCCCCTCTCGGCCGCCGACAAGGCGCAGCTCATCCAGGACGTCTCCGACGACATCCTGGGCTACGGGCCCATCGACCGCTTCCTGAAGGACGTCGACGTCACCGAGGTCATGGTGAACGGTCCCGAGAGCGTGTTCGTAGAGCGCCACGGCAAGATCGAGCGCGTGCCGGTCTCGTTCGTCGACGACACCCACCTCCGTCGCATCATCGACAAGATCGTCGGCCAGGTCGGCCGGCGCATCGACGAGGCCACGCCCATGGTCGACGCCCGTCTCCCCGACGGCTCCCGCGTCAACGCGGTGATCCATCCCCTGGCCATCGGCGGCCCCTTCCTCACCATCCGCAAGTTCGCGGCCGACCCGTTCCAGGTCGAGGACCTCATCAGCTTCGGCACGATCAACGCCGCGGTGGCTCGGTTCGTCGAGGCGTGCGTGGTCGGGCGGCTCAACGTGATCGTCTCAGGTGGTACCGGCACCGGTAAGACGACGACGCTCAACGTGCTGTCGTCGTTCATCCCCGACGACGAGCGCATCGTCACGATCGAGGATGCCAAGGAGCTCCAGCTCCACCAGGAACACGTGCTCGCGCTCGAGTCGCGCCCACCCAACATCGAGGGCAGGGGCGAGGTCACCATCCGCGACCTCGTGAAGAACTCGCTGCGCATGCGGCCCGACCGGATCGTCGTCGGCGAGTGCCGCAGCGGCGAGGCCCTCGACATGCTCCAGGCCATGAACACCGGCCACGACGGGTCCATCACCACCATCCACTCCAACAGCCCGCGCGACACGCTGAGCCGCATCGAGACGATGACGCTCATGTCCGGCTTCGACCTGCCGATCCGGGCGATCCGCGAGCAGATGGCTTCCGCGCTCGACTTGATCGTGCACCTCACCCGCCTCCGTGACGGCACGCGCCGCGTCACGCACGTCACCGAGGTGCAGGGCATGGAGGGCGACGTCATCACCCTGCAGGACATCTTCCTGTTCGACTACGGCATGGGTGTCGACGAGGACGGGCGCTTCAAGGGCCACCTCAAGGCGACCGGCATTCGCCCCCGCTTCGCGGAGAAGCCGCCGGACCTCGGCCTCCGCCTCAGCGCCGACCTGTTCCACGCGGAGGGATTCGCCCGGCGCGCCGTGGGCACGCGATGAAGAAGCTGTTCGCCGGCCTCACGCTGGCGATGCTCCTCGTCGTCGGCGGCGCGGGCGCCGCCTTCGGCGCGGACACGCTGACGGTCCGGCGCGTCGACACCACCGCCTTCCCCAAGGTGAAGATCGTCGCCATGCCCACGAAGCCGGGCACGAGGGCGGCGGACTTCGCGGTGAAGGAGGACGGCAAGCCGGTGAAGATCGACGGCGTCGTTCCGTTGACGTCGTCGCCCAAGGGTGTCGTGATCGCGGTGGACACGTCGGGGTCGATGAGCCAGGACGGCAAGCTCGAAGCCGTGCAGGCGGCGATCCGCGACTTCGTGAGCCGGAAGCAGCCGCAGGACCAGATGGCGATCGTCAGCTTCAACAACAGCGCCGAGGTGATCCAGGGCCTCACCACCGATAGCAACAAGCTCACGCAGTCCGTCGACCGCCTGACGCCCCTCAACGAGACGGCCATGTGGGACGGCGTGAACATGGCGCTGCGGATGCTCGCCCAGAGCCCGGCCGACCTCCAGCCCAACGTCGTCCTCATCACCGACGGTCGCGACACGGTGTCGTCCTCCGACTTCGCGACCACGCGGGCCAACGTGCTCTCGGCGAACGCGTCGGTGTTCAGCATCGGCATCTCGGGGCCCGAGCTCGACAGTGCGCCGCTGCAAGATCTCGCGACCGCGAGCGGCGGCACGTTCCAGTCGGGTGCCGCCAGCGCCTTCGGCGGGTTGCTCGGGAGCGCCGACGCCGTGCTCGGCAACCAGTACGAGCTCAGCTACACGTCGACGGCCAAGGACTCGATCGATCTCGAGGTCGACGCCGGCGGCCTGTCGGTCAAGGCCCCGAGCGTCGGCATCGGCACTGTCACCGAGGGCTTCTCGGCCCGGCCCGACGTGGTCGAGTCGAAGACGCCGGCCCTGTTCAAGGGGGCGATCGCCAAGTGGATGGTCGCGCTGCTCGTGCTCGCGGCCGCAGGCCTGCTCGCCTACGCCTTGATCCTCATCGTCGTGCGCGACATGTCGACGCTCGAGAACGCGCTGCAGCCCTATGCCGCCGAGGGCCCGTCGATGGAGGAGGACGGGCCGAGCGACGTGCGCATGGCGGAGACCGCGTTCGTGAAGCGCGCGGTCGAGATGACCGGGCGGTTCGCGGAGGAGCGCGGGCTCCTCCAGTGGGTCGAACGACAGCTGGAGCAGGCCGACCTGCCGCTGCGCGCGGCAGAGGCCATCTTCTTCTGGCTCTCCGCGATCGTGGTGCTCACCCTTCTCGGCCTGTTCTCCACGCGGTCGATCTTCGGCGCGCTCGTGCTGCTGTTCATCGCCGCCGTGACACCGGCGGTCGTGCTGTCCGGGCTCTCGTCCCGTCGCCAGCGCAAGTTCACCAGCCAGCTGCCCGACACGCTGCAGCTCCTGTCGGGCTCGTTGCGCGCCGGCTACTCGCTGCTCCAGGGTGTCGAGGCGGTGTCGCAGGAGGTCTCCGACCCGATGGGCCAGGAGCTGCGGCGCGTGCTGGCCGAGGCCCGTCTCGGTCGGCCGCTCGAGGACTCGCTCGCCGACACCGCGCAGCGCATGGGCAGCCCCGACTTCGACTGGGCGGTCATGGCCATCCGCATCCAGCGGGAGGTGGGCGGCAACCTGGCCGAGCTCCTGCAGACGGTCGGCGAGACGATGATCGCGCGCGAGCGCCTTCGGCGCGAGGTGCGGTCGCTCACCGCGGAAGGCCGCATCAGCGCCATCATCCTCGGCATCCTGCCCATCGCGCTGGGCGGCGTCATGTACGCGGTGAACCCCGAGTACATCCAGGTCCTCTTCAAGCACACGAGCGGTCACATCATGCTGGCCGGTGCCGGCCTTCTCGCCCTCGTGGGCTTCTACTGGATGAAGAAGACGATCGAGATCGAGGTGTGAGGTGCTGATTCTTGCGGTCACCGGCGCGGCTGCCGCCTTGGGCCTGCTGCTCTACGGCGTGCTCACCGAGGCCGAGGAGAAGGCCACCATCCGCGCCTCGCTGCGCCAGCTCGGCACCTACGAGGTGGAGAACGTTCGCGACACCGAGCTGCTGACGCCGTTCCGGGAGCGCGCGCTCGCACCGTTCCTCCGCCGTATCACCGACCTGGGCCGTCGCCTCACGCCGGTCGAATCCGCCCGGCGCAAGCTCATCCTGTCCGGACGGGCGAGCCCCGACGCGCTCGACCGCTTCCTGGCGATGCGCGTGTTGTTCCTCGCGCTCATCCCGGTGTGGTTCGTGCTCGTGTTCTTCGTCGCGCCCATCTCCGGGAGCGCGGCATTCGCCGTGTTCGGTCTGCTCGCGGCGACCTCGTTCCTGGGGCCGGAGGCGATCCTCAACCGGCGCGTGGCCGAGCGGCAGTACAAGATCCGCGTCAAGCTGCCCGACATCCTCGACCTGCTCACCATCAGCGTCGAGGCGGGGCTCGGCTTCGAGCAGGCGCTCGACCGCACGGTCGCCTCGGTGCCCGGGCCACTCTCGGAGGAGTTCGTGCGGATGCTGGGTGAGACCCGCGCCGGTGCCACCCGGGCCGAGGCCATGCGGGCGCTGGACGAGCGCACCGACGTACCCGAAGTGCGCTCGTTCGTGCTCGCCATCCTCCAGGCCGACACCTTCGGTGTCTCGATCGGGCGCGTGCTCCGCGCCCAGGCCGACGAGATGCGCGTCAAGCGCCGTCAGCTCGCGCAGGAGCAGGCGCAGAAGGCACCGGTGAAGATGCTCATCCCCATGGTGTTCTGCATCTTCCCCGCGCTCTTCGTCGTCGTCATCGGGCCCGCGGTCATCAACATCTACAACCAGTTCCTGAACAAGTAGCCAGCTCCGCTGTGCCGGTCGGTGCAAGGCTGCGGGCCGAGGCCATGCAGGCTGAGGACACGCAGGTCGACGACAAACCCCCACGCGCCACCATGCGCGTGCCGCGCCCGTCGCTGCTCGGTGTGGTGGGCGCCGCCGTCGTCGTCTGGGGTCTCGTCACCGGCCTCCGGCCGTTGTTCGACAACTCGTTCCTGACCCACCTGGCCACCGGTCGCCTCATCCTCGACCACGGCATCCCCCGGGCCGACCCCTACTCGTTCACCGCCCCCGGCCACCCCTGGGTCGTGCAGTCGTGGCTCGCATCGGTCCTCTACGCCGGTCTCGAGCGTCAGCTGGGCGATTGGTCCCTTGTCGTCCTCCACGGCGCCCAGACCGCGCTGCTGGCCCTGCTGGCGTGGCGCCTCACCCGTCCCGCCGGCAGCGTCATCGCCCGCATCGTGGCCGTGAGCCCGGTCGTGGCGCTGGGGGGGAAGCTGTGGTCGTCGCGCCCGCTGCTCTTCGGCCTCACGCTCTTCGCGGTGACCGTGCTGCTCGCGGAGGACG
>Ga0066710_100001836_pt1 | contig 16415 bp, 16 predicted proteins | sample GraSoiAngelo_159_FD_79666 | JGI IMG/M metagenome (GOLD analysis project Ga0066710, IMG submission 79666) | Grasslands soil microbial communities from the Angelo Coastal Reserve, California, USA - 14_1009_16_40cm | ecosystem: Environmental > Terrestrial > Soil > Grasslands | place: USA... | reverse complement strand
GCGTGCTTGCAGCCGACGTAGGCGGCGAAGTCTCTCTCGAACTCCTTGACGACCATGCCGGTGGTGAGCCATCCGGAACGCAGGCAGCGGACCACCGCCTCGATCTCTTCCTCGCCGAGGAGGGGCTGGGAGAAGGGCAGGAAGGCGGCTCTCATGACGAGCACCTCCTCCGCGGCGGGATCTCCGACGGCACTCGCGACGGCGTTCGGGCCCGGCTCATGGCGCGCCCACCTGCTGGCCCGACACCTCCACCTCGTTCAGGACCACGCCCAGCACGTTCCCTCCGGCGCGGCGCAGATCCTCGGCAGCCTTGCGAATGCCTTGCACCGTGCCCTCCGCGCTGACGACCAGAAGAACACCGTCGGCCGACCCGGCCAGCGCGCTCGTGGGGGAGGCGAGAGAGACCGGCGGGCTGTCGATTAGGACGACGTCGAACAGGCGGGCCAGCCGATTCATCAGCAGGCCGAACGGTCTCAGGTAGCGCCGCTCGAGCAGATCGCAGGGGCGGGTGCCGGCGGTCAGGACCTTGAGGCTGGGCAACGCCGTGTCCGAGAGATACGCGGGCACCTGGCTCGAGAGGAAAGGGTCCTTGAGGTAGTCGCGGAGCCGCTCGCTCACCAGCCGGTCGATGCGGCCTCCATCGGGTGCGACGGCGGTGCGCCCGCCGGCGGCAGGCAGGTACGGCTCGGCCAGCTCCGAAAAGCGGCACTCCGGGTCACGGAGCGAGATCAGCTTCACGAGGCGCTGGCTGGTCTGGTACTCGAGGGCCTCGGCCAGCTCGCTGGCCGTGATGGAGCCCAGTCGCTCGAGGATGTCTCCCAGCGGGCGGCCGGTCGTCTGCTGGAGGAGGAGGGCCTCTTCCCTCTGCCTGGGAGTGAGGTGTCGCCGCCGCACCAGGATGTCGCCCACGCGGAGCTCCTCGGCGGCGTGAGGGCCCGAGATGCTGTGGATCGAGCCCTTGGTCAGGCGCAGGGTGAAGCTCTGGTCGTCCCCGGTGACCAGGAGCTCTCCGGTCCCCAGCTGGGCGCGAAGGATCTCCAGCCAATCCCCGGGACCGAACTGGGCCGGACTCTCCCGGGTGAGGTCGGCCCAGTAGGTCTCCTCGATGAGGTCTCCGAGGCCCCGCCGATCGGGCACCCCGAAGATCTCATGGAGGCTCGGATGGAACGAGTTGGCGTCCACGACGACGGCGCTCTCTCGTCCCCAGAGGGCCAGCGCGCGACCCAGCTCGGCCGCGACGTGGGACGTCCCCTGGCCGGAGGCGTCGCTGGTGACGAGCAGCCTTCGCAGCCCGTTCGAGACCTGCTCGCGGATCGTCGCCGCCAGCGATTCCTGGTAGATCATGTCGACCGCCATCGCGCTCGTCTCCTCGGGGTAGAGTCCTCTGGCGCCGCCGCGCGGCGCCGCGCGGGTCAGGGGTTCTTCTTCGGAATGACCCCCAGCACCGGCAACTTCAACTGCTCCTCGACGTCGTCCAGCCCCCGGATCGTCCGGCGCGCCGGGTAGCGCAGCAGGGCCAGGCCCCAGCCGACGAACAGACCTGCCGCCGGACACACCGCCAGATTCACCGCCTTGCGCGGCCGCACCGGATCGGGCGCCACCGCCGCCGGGTCCACGATCTCCACCAGCGGGTCGTCGCGGCGCACGAGGTAGCGCTGGACCCGCTCCTCGGCCTCGCTCCTCTCCCGCTCCGCGAGCGCCAGCGCCGCCGCCAGATCGCGCTCGCGAGCCGCGAGGATCTCCTGTTCCGCGCGCGCGGCGGCGATCGCCCGATCGCGCTCTTCACGGACCTTCTCGATCAAGATCGCCCACTCCGATTCCAGGGCGCGCAGCTTGGGGTGCTTCTCCTTGTAGATCCCACGGGCCACCGCCAGCCGGGTCTGACAGTCGAGGAGGTCCCGGCGAAGGCCCTGAAGGGCTTCGCTCTCGGCCGGGAGCCCGCTCCAGTCGGCCCCGCTGTCCGGGACGAAGCTCAGGAGCCTCGCCCCACGGGCACTCGCGGCCACCGTGTCGTCCTGCGCCCGGGCGTACTCGGCGTTCAGGGACTCGATCCTCTCGCCCAGGTGCTTGATGCGAGCCTCGAGCAAGGCGCGGGCGACGAGGTCCGGTCCGTCGGGCACGGCCTCGAGCGGATCGGCGCTCTGCTGGGCATCCGCGATCCCGGTCGGCATCGAAGGGGCGAGGCTCGCTTCGGGCCCCGCGGCTCTCCGGCTTTGGTACTCGACGAACAGCCGGGCCAGGCGGTCCGCGATCTCCCTGGCCGCCTCCGGGTCATTGTGCTCGACCCTGAGGTCCACGAGCCGCGTGTCGCGCACGGGCTCGACGCCGATGATGGTCCGGAGCCAGCGGATCCGCGCCTCGAGGAGCGCCGGCGCGGCGGCGGTCGTCGTCGCGGGGGCGGCGAAGGAGGTGCGTCCTGCCGCGCCGGCAGGCGCCGGCAGCCAGGGCACCCGCCGGCCCGGCCCCCGGGAGTCCGCGAGCTCGAAGGGCTCGATCCACCGCCTTCGATCGAACTCGCTCACCAGTTGCACGAGCAGCGCCCGACTGGTGATCAGCTCGGCGGCGGTCACCATGGCGAGGTTCTCCGACTGGAAGCTCGGCTCGCCTGCGGAGGAAGGCTGGTCCGCGGGCCTGCGGAGCTCGAGCCGAACGGTCGCGCGGTAGACCGGCCGCGTGAAGGTGTTGAGGCAAAGTCCCAGGATCGTGAAGGCCGCGACGGAGATCAGGACCACCCGCCGGCGCCGCCTCATCAGGCGCCGGTGTCCGCTGGCGGCCAGGGCGTGGAACTCAGTGGCGCCGTGCATGTTTCTCGAGCCTCCCGGGGCGATCAGAACCAGCGTCGCGGGATGTCAATTCGATCGCCTCCCTGTAGGAGCGGGTCCTCGGCCTTGCCTTGCTTCACGCGGACCAGATCGACGTGGAGGAGCTCGAGTCTTCCGTCCCGGGTGCGGGTGATCTTGGCGCGCCGCGGCGCGGCGAAGTCCGAGAGCCCGCCGGCGGCGGCGCAGGCGCCCAGGGCGGTGAGGCCCTCGTTCACGGGATAGATGCCGGCGTGCTTGACCTCTCCCATGACGTAGACCTTGCCGCCGTACTCCTTCACACCGACCAGGACCTGGGGATCGACGAAGTAGTCGCGTGACAGGACGGTCTTCATCTTTTCGGCGATCGCGCTCGGGGCCATCCCTCCGAGCGCGAAATCGCCGATCAGCGGACAGGTGATGGTGCCGGACGCCGACACGGTGGCGGTGAACTCCTCCTGTTTCTCCCCGCCGGCGTAGATCGCGATCTGGAGCACGTCCCCGGGCGACACCCGGTAAGGGGCCGGCTCGGCGAGCAGCCCTCCGCCGGCGAACGTCAGGCCCACCATCGCGAGCCCGAACCATTTCCTCGAACGCAACGCCATCACCTCGATCCGATCCGATCCGCCACGACCACCGGGGCCTCCGCCCGGGGGCTCACGGGAAGTGCACCGTGAGCCCCGCGTCCACGCGGACGCGCCGAAAGGCCGGAACGCTCTCCGGACCGACGCTCGCCTGGCGCAGGTACGAACCGCCCGCGCGGCCGATCAACCAGGGGCGCAGGCGCCGGACCAGCCACCCCGACGCACGCATGGTCCTGGCTTCCCTCCCCCCGAAAACGAGGGGCCAGGTACGCGTGTAGCTCGTCTCGACTCCGAGCACGGTGGCACGGCCCAGCGTGTCCTGAGCCCCCACAACCACGCCACGACTGAAATTGAGCTCGCGATAGAACCCGCCCTCCACATCCACCACCGACTCCCATCGCGCCGACAGACGTCCATCTCCCCACCCATGGCCGATCTCCGCGATCACGGACGTCGCGAAGTCCCGCTGCAGACGCAAGGCGGTGGAGGTCGCTCCCGGGCTGGCTTCCGGCCCTTCGAGCTCGATCACCAGCGCCGGGCCCAGCCGGCGCTCCCGATCGGCAAGCTCCACGTCCGACGCCCCGACCTCGATCCGGCCCGAGAGGAGCGGCGAGAGAGTGCGGCGGAACCCGACAACCGCCATGCGGGAGCGGAACGCCCAAGTGCTTCCGATCTCCAGCTGGCGTTGCCGCCAACCGACCAGCCAGGCATCCATGGGACTCCGGAGCGGCAGCAGCGAGGCGCTCCAGGAGAGAGCGATCGCGTCGCTCGGGCCCGGCGCCTCGTAGCCCCACCCTTCGATCCGGTACGCCCCTTCCACCGGCCCGCGGTTGCCTCGGATCCATGCAACCCAGCGCCGAGCATCCGCGCTCGCCACCGCCGCCCGCTCGTCGATCTCGAACGGGTCGCGCGTGCGCGCGTAGCGGCCACCCAGGAGCAGGCTCTCCGCCTCGGCCAGCACTCTTCCCAGGCCGAGCGTCGCGCGGTCCGAGATGAGATCCAACGAGGGCAAGTGCCGCCCGGGGCACGCGAGGCAACCGAGCTGGTATTCGCGCCGTGCGAACAGCGTGAAGCGCGTCACGCCCGGCCCGCCGTTCACGGCGAGCTGCGGGGTCAGGACGCCCGCTATCGTGTCCCGCCCCGCCGCCGTCCGATGCTGCTCCGCCCTCGCGGAGAGTCCGAGCGAGGGAGCCCACGTCGCCGCCTGCGAGGGCCCGCTCGCCAGCGCCCAGAGCCCCACGGCCGCCAGGCACCACGCCAGCCATGGGCGCCGTACCCCACATGACCGGTGCGGCTTCCGTCGCGCCCGTGTGGGCGTCTCGGGCGATCGTCGATGGGCAGCCTCCCCCGCCGCGGCCGTCCCGAGTTTCGACGTTTCCATCACGTCCTCCCTGCATGCCCTGCTGCCGCGACGTACGCGTCATCAGACGACCACGCACCTTCCGACCAGGACCTCGTCGCCGATCGGATTGCCCTCCGAATCGATGAACTGGATCGAGACCCACGAGCTGCCGGGGAGACTGCCTTCCAGGGTCTTCTCCGCCGAGTAGAGCGTGGTGCCGGGGCCGATCAGCTGGATTCGTGTGCCGTCGGTCTCGCGCGCTCCGGCGGCGGGGAAATCGAGCCGCGCGTCGAGGCCCTTGGTGAAGATCAGCTCGCCGCTCAGCCGGACGCGCGGCCCGCGCCGCTCCGACCAGTCGCGGGCGGTCACCCACGCCACCGCTGTCGTGTCCACCGAGAACGGGATCTCCACTTCGTGCACGCCGTCGGCGTAGGCGCCGAGGTCGCGCGTCTCGCTGAGCGGTCGGCCCTCGCGGTCGAGGAGCCGGAGCATGGTGCGAGCCTCTCGCGGTAGTCCGCGCAGCGAGTGCCCCGGCCGCACCATGCGCTGCCCCGAAGGCACGATCGGGAGCTGCATCGCGACTTCCTCCAGAGGCCGCTCGGTCTTGTTGACGCGGCTGCGGAACGTCACGCGCGCCTGGACGCCGGAGAGGACGATCGTGGCCTGGAACGAGATCAGCGCTCCGAGTGGACTCGAGCCGTGCTTGACGCGCATCCACGCCTCGAACTGCGCCGGCATGGAGAAGGCGGTGGAGACGCGTCGCTCCGATTGCGAGGGCCCGCTCTCGCCCGGGCCCGGCAGGAAGAACACCAGCGACCCCGATACCGGTGTCATGTCCCTGGCTCCTCTAGCGACCTGTTGTGCGCCTTGCGGCCTCTTCTGCGCCTCGGGGCCTTCGGGCGGTGGGCTCACGCGCGCCTCGCGCTCGCTGGGGGCGACGGCATCCCGTCGCCTCGCGTGGAGCGCCTTCCCGCCGCCCGTTGCCTCGATGCCGTGGCTCATCGCTTCCAACCCCTCCCTGACCTCCACTCACAACTTAGGCGCGTGATGGCCCTGTAACCATTGGGAATAGCCCGGAAACTTCATGCAGTCATTTACCTGAGGGGCGGTCTGGAAGGCGTGTGACGGGACCGGCTGGCCGTGCGGCCACCGAGGATTCGATGGCGTGGCGAGGGGGGGCGGCGCCGCGCGAGCGGAGTCCGCCCGCCGGCGGGCGGCGTGAGCAGCCTAGGCTTCGATCAGGCCCTTGCGGATGGCGTAGCGCACCAGACCCGCGGTGTCGTGGATGTCGAGCTTCGCCATGATGCGCTGGCGGTGGGATTCGGCGGTCTTGAAGCTGATGCCGAGGACGTCGGCGACTTCCTTGGTGGTCTTGCCCTCGGCGACGAGCTGCAGCACCTCGTGCTCGCGCGGCGAGAGCGGATCATGGCCGAGCCCCTCGCCGGTCTGATACGACTCGACCAGCGGACGCAAGGATCCCGGCGCCAGGTGCACGTCGCCCTGCAGCACCTCGCGCATCGCCTGGATCAGCTCCTGGCCGCCCTGGCTCTTGAGCACGTACCCGCGCGCCCCGGCGCGCAGCGCCGCGGCCAGGTAGGCGTCGTCCTTGTGCATGGTGAGCAAGATCACCCGCGATTGCGGCGAGACGCGCAGCACTTCCCGGGTCGCGTCGACGCCGTTCAGCCCCGGCATGGTGATGTCGAGGAGCGCGATGTCGGGCTGGATGCGGCGCGCCATGCGGATCGTCTCCCGGCCGTCGGCTGCCTCGGCCACCACCTCGAACTCGTTGGCGGCGAGGAGGGCCCTGAGCCCTTCCCGGAACAGCCGGTGATCATCCGCGATCAGTACACGCGTCGCCATGACAGACCTCGAGAGGGATGCGGATCAAGAGCTCGGTGCCACGTCCGGGCTGGGACGATATCGCCAGCGTGCCGCCGAGCCCTGCCATTCGCTCGCGGAGGCCGTCCAGGCCGAGGCCCGACCTCCTGCCGGGAGCGAGCACCCGGTCCGGGATGAACCCGCATCCGTCGTCTTGGATGCGGCAGAGGACCTCGCGCTCCGTTCGCCGTACGTCGATCGAGGCCCGGGAGGCGCGCGCATGCCGGCTGATGTTGTTGAGGGCCTCCTGGGCGGCCCGGTAGATGGCGGTCTCAACCTCGGGCGGGAGGCGCTCCTCGGGCCCCGTCACGCCGACGGCGACCCCGGAACGCCGCCCCGCGCCCTCGCCCAGGAAGCGCAGCGCCGGCATGAGCCCGAGGTCGTCGAGGACCAGGGGGCGAAGCTCGTGCGCGAGCCGCCGGAGCTCGTCCTCCGCCTGGCGCAGCATCTCCACCGCCTGGGCCAGCGGCTCGCTGCCCTCGGGGGCGATGTACCGTCCCGCACGCTCCAGGGCAAGATGCACGGCGGCGAGGAGCTGCCCTGCCTCGTCATGGAGCTCCCGGGCGATCCGCCGCGCCTGCTCCTCGCGGCGCTCGTCGAAGCGTCGCAGCGCCTCGTTGGCCTCGCGGGCGCCGCGGTGCGCCATCTCGAAGGGCGAGAGACATTCCAACACGAAGCTCTCGGCGCGCTGGGCGAGGCGGCCGCCGTCATCCTCGCGGGCCTCGAGAGCCGCCCGCGCGGCGCGCCACAGGGGCAGCGCCAGGTCGAGGATGCCGACCCCCTCCGCGAGCGCCCCGCGCCCGAGCTCGTAGGCCTCGTGGAGCGTCCGCTCGTCTCCGGCCTCGAGGTGCCGGCTCAGCACGCGGACGCAGCGCCTCTCGAGCTCGCCCTCGGAGCGGCTCATGACCTACCACGGTAGCGGGCCACCATCACCAGCGCGTCGTCGTCCCCGGTCCCATGGACCGCCAGGATGTGGTCGGCGATCTGCTGGGGCGAGCCGGTGGAGCGCAGCTGGTCGGTGAAGCCAGGGCGGATGCCGTCGGTCGCGAGCACCAGCGTGTCGCCCGGGAACACGGTCAGGGTCTCGGCGCGGAGGACCGGAAGATTCCGCCCCAGGACCCCGCCGCGCAGGAGCAGGGTCTCCTGGCGCTCTTCGCCGTCCGACGAGCGCACGAGGACGCCGGTCACGTTCCCGATGCCGATCCAGGTCATGTCGCGGCGGGTGCCGTCGAACCAGGCGAGACTGAGGGCCGCCCCGCGCGTGAGCTTGAGGCCCTGATGACAGCGGTCCAGCGCCCCGATCAGGCCATCGCCTTCGGCATCGGCGATGAGAGCGATCGCCGTTCGCGCGGCCTCCGCCGCCTCCCGGCCATGTCCCACGCCGTCGGCCACCACCACCAGGACGCCGTGCGGTGTAGCGCGAACCAGGTACTGGTCCCCCGACACCTCTCGGGGATCCATCGGGCGCGCGGCCGCCGCCCACTCCACCGGCGGCGTGATCACTCGTTCCATTTCTTCACCGTGATCGTCGTGCCCTCCCCTATCCGGGTTTGGATGTGAAACTCGTCCATCAGGCGTCGCACTCCGGGCAGGCCCATGCCCAGCCGGCCCGACGTCGAGTAGCCATCCTCGATGGCCCTCGTCACGTCCCGGATGCCGGGCCCCTCGTCGCGGGCGACCACGGCGAGACCCTTGCGCGTGCCCCGCTCGATCGGCGAAAACACGATCTCTCCGGCTTGCGCGTACAGGAGGATGTTGCGGGCCAGCTCCGAGATGGCGGTGGCGATCAGCGTCGCCGAGGTCGGGCGAAACCCCAGCTGGATGGCGAGCGTACGCCCGCGCATCCGGGCGGTGACGATGTCGAGCTCCGACTCGACACGCACCCGGGTCTCGGTAGCCAATTCGAGGGGCTTCATCGGTGCCGAACAGCTCGGGTTCTCTGATCGAGATAGGCGAGGCCCTCCTCCAGGTCGAGTGCCGTCGCGACCCCTTCCATCTTGAGGCCCATGTGCACCATCGCGAACGCGACGTCCGGCTGGATCCCGACGATGACGGTCTCGGCTCCGCGGAGTCGCACCATGTGCGCCATGTCACGCAGCGTCCCGGTGGCGAACGAGTCCATGACGTCGAGCGCGGTCACGTCGATGATCACGCCGAGGGAGCGATGGCGGCCGACCTTCTCGACCAGGGCGTCGCGCAAGTGCACGATGTCGGCGTCGGCGAGCGCCGACTGAATGATGGCGATGAGGTACGGCCCCTGCTTCAGGATCGGGACTTCCAAGAAAGGATCCTTCGCCGGGGCGAGCCCGCCGGCCGGCCTCAGGCCTGGGGCTCGGCGACCGGGACCACCTTGTAGCCGAGCAAGCGCTCGGCTTCTTCGATTCCGCCTTGCAGGTCGCCCACCGTCCTCATCTTTCCGAGATCGACGCCGATGTTCACCAGCGTCTGGGCGATCTCGGGCGAGAGACCCGTCACGATCACGCTCGCGCCGAGCAGCCGCGCCGCCTCCACGGTGAGCACCAGGTGGTTGGCCACGTTGGCGTCCATGGCGGCCACGCCGGTGATGTCGATGACCACGACCCGGGCGCGGGTGTCGCGGATCCCGCGGAGCAGCTGCTCGGTGAGCTGGCGCGCCCGGTGGGGATCGATGACGCCGATGATTGGCTGGATGAGCAGCCGCTCGCGCACCTGAAGGACGGGCGTGGACAGCTCGCGAATGGACTCCTGCTGCTGTCGGATGACCCGCTCGCGCTCGCGCACGAATCCCACCGCCACGGTGATGGCGATCGAGTTGGCCGCCGGCTCGTAGGCATCGAGCACGCGATCGAGGAGCGCCGGGGTGTCGTGGTACTTGGTGAACAGCGACCGTGCCAGCACGTCGCGCAGCAGCAGCACGATTCCCACCACCTCGTGGGTCTCCACGCCCCGCGGGATGATGCGCTCGGAGAGGTTCTGCGCGTAGGCCTGGAGCGACTCGAGCGTGCGCGTCTCGAGGGCGTCGACGTAGCTGTCGTAGACGGAGGTGGCCTCGGCGAACAGTTCGTCCTTGGTCATGGCGGTGAGGAGCTGCGCGTCGGTGATGCGCCGCACCCACTCCTCACGGAGCTGAGCCCGGTTTTCGGCCAGGTGGGCGACGATCTCCCGCAACGGGACGTCGGAGGCCCGCTTCGAGTCTTTCTGGAGTCCAGTGAGTCCCATGGTTCATTCCTCCTCGAATAGACCCTTCCCTGTCCTCCTGGATGGTACTCGTCTCCGCTTTTCGTAGGTAGACATTCTGTCAAGACGCTGCTGCGACCGAAACGATTCAAATGCCTTCCTCTACCCGGGGCTCTCGGGCCACGGCCCCGCCCCTCCGGAGCGCCCCCGGCCCCGCCGAGAGGCCCTCTCCAGGGGGTGGGGGACCAGCTTTCGGGCTGATCCGCGAGGAGCCGATGGGCTACCCTGGTTCTCGGTGTGGCCCTCGTTTGGCCCACCCCATGCTCCATGCGCCCCCGGCCCCTGGCCCATCTGATCGCCATCGTGGTTGCTGCGGCCGCCTGGCCCTCCGCCGGGCACGCCCAGCACCCCAACGTGCGCGTGAGTGGCTCCGGCTCTACCGATCCCGAGGAAACGACGATCGCGGTGGATCCGACCAACCCGCTCCATCTCGGCGCGGGCGCGAACATCCGCTACTACTATTTCTCCTCCGACGGCGGACTCAGCTGGACCGAAGGAACGCTGAGCTCCTCGCTCGGTGTGGCCGGGGACCCGGTGGTGCTCTACGACGGACACGGCTACCTCTACTTCGCGCACCTCTCGATCTCGAGCGCCGGCGACTGGCTCGACCGGATCGTGGTCCAGCGCTCGAGCACCGGCGGCATGACCTGGAACGACGGGGCCGGGGTCGGCCGCGACCCTCCGAGGGATCAGGACAAGCCCGGACTCGCGGAGGACCGCACCGGCTCGCCCTATCGCGACCGGCTTTACCTGGCCTGGACCGAGTTCGACAGCTACGGAAGCACCCAGGGCCAGGACAGCAGCCGCATCCTGGTCTCGCACTCGACCGACTTCGGGATCACCTGGTCCTCTCCGGTGCGCGTGAACGATGCGGCCGGGGACTGCCAGGACGCCGACAACACGGTAGAGGGCGCGATTCCCGCGGTCGGTCCGCAGGGGCAGGTCTATTTCGCCTGGTCGGGCCCCGGCGGCATCCTGTTCGACCGGTCCCTGGATGGCGGCGCCACCTGGGGCCGGGACGTGCCGGTGGCCGCGCAGCCGGGTGGCTGGGACTTCGGCGTGTCCGGCATCTCCCGCTGCAACGGGCTTCCGACCACGCTCTGCGATGCCAGCAACTCGACGTATCGCGGCTACGTCTACGTCGTATGGTCGGACCAGCGATCCGGCCCCGACAACACCGACGTGTTCCTTTCCCGCTCCACCGACGGTGGGCTCACCTGGGCCGCGCCGGTGCGCGTCAACGACGATCTCACCTCTCGTCACCAGTTCCTCCCCGCCGCCACCGTCGATCCCACGACCGGAATCCTCTACGTCCTCTACTACGACCGTCGCGCCACGACCGGCGATGCGACCGAGGTCTATCTCGCGCGCTCGGCGGATGGCGGCCAGACGTTCCACAGCATCCGGGTGAGCGACCAGCCCTTCACACCGGACCCCCAGGTCTTCTTCGGCGACTACATCGGGGTGGCCGCCCTGAACCAGCGGATCCACCCGATCTGGATGCGCATGGACGCCGGGGTGCTGTCGGTGTGGACCGCGAGCCTCAGCGACTCCGCGATGAGGGTCGGTGTTCCCTCCCCCTCCCCTCTCGCGGCGTCGCTGGGAGCATTCCCGAACCCATTTCGCATCTCGACCCGCCTGAGCTACTCGCTCGCGGTCCCCGGACGGGTTTCGGCCCGGGTGCTGGATGTCCAGGGCCGCGAGGTGGCGGTCCTGGCGGACGGGAGGCAGGAAGCCGGCGCGCACCTGCTCGAGTGGGACGCTCGCGCCTTCCCTCCTGGACTCTATTTCTGCACGCTATCCTCCGCCGGGACCACCACGACACTGAAGTTGATCATGCTGAGATAGCCCCCGCGTGAGCAACGCGCTACCTCACCGGATGAGCCTCCCTTGCCTCGTGAGCGACACGTTTCCTGCCCTGAGGCGATAGAGGTAAGCGCCCCCCGGAGCGGGATGACCTCCATCATCGCGGCCGTCCCAGGACAGCGCGTGCTCGCCGGCGCGGAACTCCCCGCTCGCGAGGGTGCGTACCCTTCGGCCCGAGACACTGAAGATCTCGAGGTCCACTCGGGCCGCCGACGGCAGCGCGAATCGCACGCTCTGGCTCCCGAGCCCGGGGTTGGGGAAGCACGAGAGGGAAACCGAATGCGGCAGATCCGCGGTCACGACCGGAGGCAAGGCGGCTGTCTCGCCCCCGGATGCGGCGGCGCTCGCCATCGGCGCCGGCATGACGATCTCGTAGGGGCGCATCATCTCGTTGTCCTCGTGCTCGAGGATGTGGCAGTGCCACACGTACATCCCCGTGTAATCCGCGTACCGGGCGATGATGCGTGAAGCCTCGCCGGGGTTGGCGTTGAAGGTGTCCTTCCAGCCGGCGTCCTGGGGATCGGGCGGCATGGCGGGGCCGGTGAATACCAGACGGCCGGTGGACTGGTACTGGGCGACGTCGATCGGCCGGTGATCGAGGATCTGGAACTGCACGAAATGCAGATGAATCGGATGCACGTCCTCGGTGAGATTGAGGATCCTCCAGATCTCGGTGGTGCCCAGCACCGGCTTCTCGGTGACCGGGTCGTCGAAGTGCTTCCCGTTGAGAAGCATGAACGCCGGCTCGCCCGTCGGCCCCTCGTACTCCTCGAGGGTAAGATCGCGGGTCATGACCGCCTCCCCCTCGGAGAGGCGTGGGACGGGGCGAAGCTGGGTCGGAAGAGAGCTGGGGTCCGACACCGGCCCGGCACTGACGCTGAACATCATGATCTCGGGGAGCGGGGCCTCGTCGGGCTCGGCGAGTTCAGTCCTTTGGATGGGGCCTTCGCGTCGTTGAGCAAGACGAAGTGCCGGCCCGCGTAGGCCGAGAAGTCGATGATCACGTCGGCGCGCTCGGCGACGCCCAGCAGGAGCCGCGGCGAATGGGGTCGGTGGGATCGTTGAGCTTGATCGGAGCCGGCAGGAACCCGCCGTCGCTGCCGATCTGGTAGAACGCCGGGCCCGGCACCGGCTGCCCCGACACCATGCGGAGCTGGCCGCTCGCGTCGCTTTCGAACAGCTTCAAGTCGTAGAAGCGGGCGTTGGAGGCATCCAGGAAGCGAAAGCGATACTTGCGCGGCTCGACCGTCAGGCGCGGCCAGACCTTCCCGTTGACGAGCGCGACGTCTCCGAAGAACTCGGGCTGCTAGGACTCGAAGTAGAACAGCTGGCCGTCGCGCGTGAACGAGCGGTCCTGGATCATCAGCGGGATCTCGTAGCGGCCGCTCGGCAGGTTGAGCTGGGCCTCACCCGCGTCGCGCAGGAAGTAGAATCCCGCCAGGCCGGCATAGATGTTCAGGCGGCCCAGACCCATCGCGTGATCGTGGTACCAGAGCGTGGTCGCCGGCTGCGAGTTCGGATACCAGGCAGTCTTGCTCTGGCCCGGCGTGAACCAGTCCATGGGAAGCCCGTCGCTCGCCGAGGGACTGTGGCTGCCGTGCAGGTGGACGACGTTCCGCACGTAGGGGTTCTCCGGGTACTCGGCGCCGTGGATCTGGGTGTCCACGTTGAAGAGGTGTCTCGTGGGCAGGTCGTCGATCCACTGCACGAAGATGGGCACGCCCCTTTGCGCCTCGAACGAGGGGCCGGGATAGCTTCCGTTGTAGCTCCAGACGGCGGTGGGCGCGAGGTTGCGGTGCAGCTTCTGCTTGAACTCGGTCATCCTCACCACGTAGAAGGGTTCGCCGCTCGGGCCGGTCCTGACCGGAGCGATCACGGAGGGAATGGGAAGCGCGTCGACATATTTGGTGAGCGCCGTGGGTTTGAGTGCCGGGGCCGCGGAGCTCGGAACCGGCGGCACGAGCAGCAGGATCGGAACGATGGCGCCCAGGAGCGCCGCCGTGGCAGGAAAAGCAGCGCCGACGGCGCGCGCGGGACAAGGCAGCGAGCGCATGGTGCACTTCCAAGGGACTTGCAAGGGACTTGCCGAGTGGCACAGCGGCCCCCGCAGTCGACTGTGCGATCTTCGATGCCATCGAGGGGGGCCGGCGTCGATGAAAGGGGCGGTTAGGAAAAAATGGGGAAAATACCGGAGTCGACTTTCAATCAAAGCCCCGATGGTGGCCGGGGGTCGTGCACGGGTCGGTAACGGGCCCGCCGATCACGGGCCCGTTAGCCCTTGAACGAGCCGGACCGTGATCGGCTATGCTCAGCTCATGCGGGACAAGGTCATTGTCATCACGGGGGCGAGCGGCGGGATCGGCGCCGCCCTGTCCGAGCGTGCCGCCGCGCGCGGGGCCCGGCTGGTCCTGGCGGCGCGCCGCGAGCGCGAGCTGAAGGACGTCGCCGCGCGGTGCGGACCCCAGGCGCTGCCAGTGGTCGCCGACGTGACGCGCCGGGAGGACGTGCGGCGCATCCTCGAGGGCGCGCTCTCGCGGTTCGGGCACGTGGACGTGTGGGTGAACAACGCCGGCCGCGGGATCACGCGCAAGGTCTCCGAGCTCGGCGACGAGGAGCTCGACGAGATGATGCGCGTGAATGTGAAGTCCGCGCTCTACGGCATCCAGGCGGTGCTGCCCCACTTCAAGGAGAGACGCCGCGGGCACATCATCAACGTCTCCTCGATGCTCGGGCGGGTGCCTTACGTCCCGATGCGCTCTGCCTACTCCGCCGCGAAGCACGCCCTGAACGCCCTCACCGTGGGCCTGAGGATGGAGCTGCGAGACGAGTTCCCGGAGATCCACGTCTCGACCGTCCTGCCCGGGGTCGTGGCGACCGACTTCGGGGTTCACGCCCTCGGCGGGGGCCCCGACTCCCGCACGCTCCCCTTCGCGCAGCCAGTCGAGGAGGTGGCGGAGGTGATCGTGGGGCTGATCGAGAAGCCGCGCGCCGAGGTCTACACTCGCCCGGGGCTGCAGCAGCAGGCGGTGGCCTACTACTCCGCCGAGGACGTGGCGGAGGCGGAATCCCGGCCGCCGTTCGTCCGGCCCGCTCCGGCTCGAACTTCCTAGCCAGGCGCGATCCGGGAACGAAGTTTTCAGCCGGTCCGGAGCTTCGATTCCAGGACCTGGCGGCGAAGCTCCTCGAATTCCTGGCGCAGGGACTCGATCTGCGACTCGAGGCGGGAGATTCGATCGCTCTCCGGATGGGTCTCGGGCGCGACCGGCTCCAGGGCCGGCGCCCCTGCCGCGGCCTCCCCTTCCTCGCCGGCGACCTCCTCGCCGAGGAGCTGCGTGAAACGCGCCTCCTTCGTTCCCGGCAGTCGCGGCAGCTTCCTCACCAGCGGCGGCTCCGCGCGCGCCAGGGATTCGAGCGCCGACTCGGCCTCCGCGAGACTGGCGAACGGATGCAGGCGTCCGGTGCGCGCGCGGACCTCCCCCGGCGTCTGGGAGCCGCGCAGCATCAGCATGCACATCGCCGCCAGCTGACTTCCATCCAGCTTCAGCTTGTCCTTGAGCCGCTCGCCGTACTTCGGAACGCGACTGTTCTGGACGGTCCAGAGCAGCCCCTTCCGATCGAGCGACAGCAGCGCCCGCGCCACCGTGCCCTCGTCGTAGGACGTCACCGGCGAGCGATTGGTGGTCTGGTTGCACGCGTTCACGAGCCCGTTGAGCGTGAGCGGGTAGTACTCGGGCGTGGTGACCTGCTTTTCGATCAAGCAGCCGAGGACGCGGATCTCGACCGGATCGAGGCGTGGTTCCATGGCGTTCTCCGTGGAGGCCGGGCGGGACGGCGCCCCGGCCGCGGCACGGGACACTAGAGCGTGTCCCCACCGCCGACAAGCGCCTCTCCAGGCCTCTGCCTGCGAGGAGGGGGGATGATCCCGACGGGCATTTTGCCCAGGCCCCGGGGCGGTGGTCCCCCGCCGCGCCGCGTCCGTCGCAACCGGCTCGACCCCCCGCCCGTAATGTGCTGTTATCCCCGGCACTCTTGCCCATGCCCTAGGTCCCTCTCGCTCCAGGAAGGAATCCGACCATGAAACGAACCCTGCTCGTTCTTCTCACCTTCGCCGCGGCTTTCGCGGGTGTCTTGGGCTCCCGCGCTCCGGCCCGCGCCGATCTCCCGCCCCTCATCGATCGGGCCCTGATCTACGGCGATCCCGAGATATCGGCCGCGCAGCTCTCGCCCGACGGGCTCCACATGTCCTTCATCAAGCCCTACAAGAACGCCCGGAACATCTGGGTCAAGGGTCTCGGCGAGCCCTTCAGCGCCGCCCGCCCCCTCACCGCGGACTCGCGCCCCGTGACCGCCTACTTCTGGAGCCGTGACAGCAAGTACGTGCTCTACGCCCAGGACAAGGGCGGGAACGAGAACTTTCACGTCTACGCCGTGGATCCCGCGGCGGCCGCCGAGCCGGCGACCGGGGTGCCGGCCGCGCGCGACCTCACGCCGCTCGAGAACGTGCGCGCCCTGATCTACGCGGTTCCGGAGAACCAGCCCGACGTGATGATCGTGGGCATCAACGACCGCGACGCCGCCTACCACGACGTGTACCGCGTGAACATCGCCACCGGCAACCGCGAGCTGATGCTCAAGAATACCGAGAAGGTCGGATTCTGGCTGTGCGACCGCGGCGGCAACCTGCGGATCGCGTTCCGGGAGAAGGAAGACGGCGGCAACGAGATCCTGCGC
>Ga0066710_100001835_pt1 | contig 16416 bp, 12 predicted proteins | sample GraSoiAngelo_159_FD_79666 | JGI IMG/M metagenome (GOLD analysis project Ga0066710, IMG submission 79666) | Grasslands soil microbial communities from the Angelo Coastal Reserve, California, USA - 14_1009_16_40cm | ecosystem: Environmental > Terrestrial > Soil > Grasslands | place: USA... | reverse complement strand
TCCGATTTCGTGAATGCTGCCAAGGCCGCCGGCGTCGAAGCGAAGACGACGGAGTTGATCGCGCGCGATTCACCGATTCCCGATGTCGGCAACGCACCGGCCGTCGAGGACACCGCATTTTCGCTGCCTGTGGGCGGCGTGAGCGATCCAATCCAGACCGACAACGGGACCGCCGTGATCAAAGTGCTCGAAAAACAGGAAGTGACGCCTGACGAGTGGAAGAACAACCGCGATCACTTCCGGGAGGAACTGCTGGCCGACCGGCGCAATCGCTTCTTCACCGCGTACATGGCGAAGGCGAAGCAGAAGATGAAGATCGAGGTCAATCGGGAGGCCTTGCAGCGCGCGGTGTCCTAAACGCAACCACGAAGACACGAAGACACGAAAATCCTTTTTCTTACTTCGTGCTTTCGTGGCTTCGTGGTTGCATTTGCTTTTGCGCGGGTTGCTATCGTAAGAACGTAAACGGCATCAGCGCCAGCAGTTCACCCCGCCGGAACATCGTCATCGGCCCGCGCACGGCCCGCAGCACGTCCAGTTCACCTTTCGAGAGGTTCGCGTCGAGCCATGCGCCGACGGCGGCCGATTCGCTGGACCCGCTCACCTGTTCAGTGATCAATTCGTAGAAGCTCTTTCGCGGCGGATACACCACGATCTCGACCTCGCTCTCCGGCGCAATTTTCGCCCGTTGTTTCGCGAGCGCAATTGCACGATCGAGGCCCCCCAGCTCGTCGACCAGCTTGTTTGCCTTGGCCTGCCGTCCCGTCCAGACGCGCCCCTGCGCGAGCATGTCGATCTGCTCCGGCGTCGTGTGCCGCGACGTCGCGACCTTCTCCACGAAATCGTCGTAAAACGACTGGAGCTGCTCCTGCAGCTTCTTCAACTCCTGGGGGGTGTACGGCCGCGCCGGCGAATTGATCTCCGCGTTTCTGCCGATGCTGGTCGACTCGATGTGCGCCCCGAGCTTTTCGTACACGCCGCCGGTGACGAATTTGCCGCCGACGATGCCGATCGATCCGGTCAGCGTCGACGGCTGTGCGACGATAATCTGCGCGGGCATCGCAATGTAGTACCCGCCGGAGGCTGCAAGATCGGACATCGACGCGACGAGCGGCCGATCGGCGCGCTCGTTCTTCGCGATCGTCAGCTCGCGCCAGATCGCGTCCGACGCTGTGGCCGACCCGCCAGGACTGTCGATGCGCAGGACGATCGCGCGGATGGAGCCGTCCTTGCGCGCCTGGCGGATGTATTCGATCAGCGTATCGGAACCCACGACCGCGCCGTTGAGCGGGTCGTAGCCGCTCTTGCCGCCGGTAATCGCGCCGGCCGCATAGATCACCGCAATCCGCGGCCCACGGTTGAGACCGACTGACGATCCGCTCACCCGGGCGTAGTCGTCGCCCTCCACCTGGCGCCGCTCGTTGCCGGCGCGAAGCTTGTCGTCGACTTGATCCTCGTACGCGACATCGTCGACGAGCCCGGCGCGGACCGCTTCCTCCGGCAGAAACGGACCGTCGTCGATCGTGCGGCGCACGTCCATTTCGTTCTTCCTGCGGCCGTCGGCGATGCCGCGCACGATCTGCTCGTACAGATCGCGGTTGAGCGACTCGTCCATCTCCTTGTGGGCCGGCGTGAACCCCTTCTCCGCGAAGGTGTTCGAGTACGTCTTGTAGTCGCCGATGTGATGCAGATCCGGGAACGCGCCGATCTTGTCGAGCGTGCCGCGGAGGAACAGCTCGTAGCTGGCGACACCCGTGAGATCGAGCGGGGTCGACGGCATCAGAAACACTTTGTCGGCCGCCGTGGCAAGGTAGTACTCGCGATCGCCGCCGTACTCGAGATACGCGTACACGGGCTTGCCCGACTTCTTGAACTCGATTACCGCGTCTCGAATTTCCTGCACCTTTCCCCAGAACGGCGATTCGAATCCGGTCGGCTTCAGCAGGACTCCGCGAATCCGCGAATCCACTTTCGCCTTGCGCAGGTTGTCGACGATCGACCTCACCGTCGGCGTCCGGACACCGCGGATGTAGCCCACGACGTCGGTCGGCGCCATTTCGGTGAGGCTGCCGCCGACGCGCAGCACGAGCGACGCGCGCGACGGCACCGTCGGCTCTCGGCCGAAGAGGAAATACAGCGTCGCGAAACCGACGATCGAGATGAAGAACGCGGCGCCGAGCACCGTGAACAGGATGGCAAAACCGCGGCGAGCCATAGCTGACCTCGTAAATCTGGTGATTGGGTGATCTGGTGATCTGGTGATTGATCGGCCGATTGAACAATCAATCACCCAATCACCAGATCACTCGATCACCAGATTGAGTATAGTGCGTCCCTGGTGGAGACGCTGATTCAGGACGTCCGCTACGCGCTCGCGACGATGCGCCGTAACAAGGCATTCACGGCCGCCGGACTGCTGACGCTCGCGCTCGGGATCGGCGCGACAGCGGCGCTGTTCTCCGTCGTCTACGGCGTCCTGCTGCGGCCGCTGCCCTATCCGCAGTCCGACCGCCTCGTACGGCTGTCGGAGGAACATCCGGGCGCCGTGTCGCCGCTGCGCGAGCCGATGTTGAGCAATCTGACGTTCCACGCGTGGAGCCAGGGCGCGCGCTCGATCGAACAATTCGCAGCATACCGATATCAGGAGTCCACAGTTGCCCTGCCCGACGGCGCCGCGCGTCTGGTCGGCTCGGCCGTGACGCCGTCGCTCTTCCCGCTCATCGGCGCGATGCCGGCGCTCGGCCGCTTCTTCAATCCGGATGAAGGCGCGACGGGCGCAGACGGCGCGGTGGTGCTGAGCGACCGAATGTGGCGCGAACGGTTCGGAACGGACCCGCACGTCGTCGGCCGCGGCCTGATCGTCGACGGCCGGCCGCACACGATCGTCGGTGTCGCGCGCCCCGGCTTTGCGTTTCCCGATCGGAACACGCTGCTCTGGACACCATATGAGGTGCAGCGGCCTTCGCCCGATGCCGTGGCGGGGCGGTCGGGACGGATGACGGTGCTGTTTGCGCTCGCGCGACTGCGGCCCGGGGTTACACCCGTGCAGGCCGAAGCCGAAGGCACGGCAGCGGCGCGCACGACGGTTCGTCCGATGGCCGCGAATCTGCTGTTCGGCGCGGGCGGTCCGCCTGTCGTGCACGTGCGCGGACTCCTGGACGAGATGACGTCGACGATTCGCCCCGCGCTGCTCGTCCTGACGGCCGCAGTCGGGTGTCTGCTGTTGATCGCGTGTGCGAACGTTGCGAACTTGTTCTTGTCTCGCGGCGTTGCGCGCCAGCGCGAGCTGAGCGTCCGCGCGGCGATCGGCGCCAGCCGCAGACGCCTCGCGCGTCAGCTCCTGACCGAGAGCCTCGTGCTCTCTTTGCTCGGCGGCGCTTTTGGGCTCGCGCTCGCCTGGAGCGTGGTGCGGCTCGCGCCGGTCTGGGCCGCGCGCGACTTTCCGCGAATCGACGATGTCGTGATCGACGGCCGGGCTCTCGCTCTTACCCTGCTCGCGTCGCTGTTCACCGCGCTCGTCTCCGGCCTGGCGCCGGCGGTGCGCGGCGCGCGATTCGATCTCGCGGAATCGCTGCACGGCGGCGACGGCGCATCGGCCGGCGGCTTCCGCGGCGTGCGCGCTCGCCGGCTGCGTGATGGGCTGCTCGTCGTCGAAGCCGCGTTCGCGGTGCTGTTGCTGGTGTCGGCGACGCTCCTCGCGCGCAGCTTCGTGCGGCTGACGCATGTCGACGCGGGCTACCGGCCCGAGCGCGTGCTGGTCGCGGAGATCTTCGTCCCCGGCGGCGATGCGCCGGACAACAGCCCGGCGATGAACGCGCTGGTTGCCAGCCTCCTCGAACGGACACGTGGGACGGCTGGAGTGCGAGCCGCCGGGGTCACGAACATGATGCCGCTCGACAACAGCATGTTGATCGCCGGATTTCCGGCACCGTGGACCGCGCCCGGTGCGACGCGGGTCACCACACGATCCCTCCAGTACGTCGTCACGCCCGGGTACGCCGAATCGTTGGGACTGCATCTGCTGCGCGGACGGCTATTTGCCGAGGCGGATGTCGTCAGCGACGTCCGGCCGTGGATCGTGAATGAGGAATTTGCCCGACTGTACCTGCCGCCGGATCCCATCAGCTATCAATGGACATGGCCGGCGACGGCGACAACGCCTGAGCGGGTCAACGAAATCATCGGCGTCGTAGCGAACGTGCTGAAAAACGGGAATGACAGTAAGCCGCAGCCGGAGAACTACAGCGTTCCACGCGCGCCCGCGGGCTTCTCGGGCCACATCGAGCTCGTCGTTCAGGCGGCGACGAGCCCGACGGCGCTGGCGCCCACGATCCGCGCGCTCGTACGCGAAGTCGCGCCGACCGCCGCCGTCGAAACCGTGCCACTGTCGCAACGCGTCGCGGCGTCGGTCGACGAGCCGCGCTTCGCGACGACCGTGCTGGTGACGTTTGCGGCGCTGGCGCTGGCGCTCGCATCGCTCGGCTTGTACGGCGTGCTGTCCTACGGTGTCTCGCAGCGCCGCCGCGAAATCGGAATCCGGGCGGCACTCGGCGCCGCGCGCGGCGACATCGTCCGCCTCGTGATCCGCGAAGGCCTGAGCGTCACGATAGCCGGACTCGCGATCGGCCTGGCCGCCGCCGCAGCGGTCACGCGATTGATGCGCGGCGTGCTGTTCGGCATCGCGCCGCTCGACGCTGTGTCGTTCGCCCTCGCGCCGATGGTGCTTCTCGCCGTCGCGCTGCTCGCCGCGTGCGTGCCCGCCCGCCGCGCGGCGGCGACCGATCCGGCCGACGCGCTCCGCTGCGAGTGACTCACGAGCTGGTCCGGGCAGCAGCGACTTGTTTTGGTAGACTCGCGGTGTGGCGGAGCGGTCCGACGATTGGATGCGACAGGCGGACTCGGATCTGCGCCACTCGCAGCACGCACGAGACGATGGCGATTTCGATTGGGCGGCGTTTGCGTCGCATCAGGCCGCCGAAAAGGCGGTGAAGGGGCTGTTCCAGGTGCTGCACCTTGATGCCTGGGGCCATACCGTTACGACGCTCGTCACGAATCTGCCGAACACGATCGTGCCTCCGACCGAAGTCGTCGACGCGTGCAAGGAGTTGGACAAGCACTATATTCCGACGCGATACCCGAACGGCTTCGAGCGCGGCGCGCCCGTCGACTTCTATACGCGCGCCGATGCCGATCGGGCGATTGCCGCCGCGCAGGTGGTCATTGGTTTCTGTCGTCATCAAATCGATCGACGCCGCCAGGATCCGGGCGGCCGCTGACGAGTACGCCGCTCGTCTGCTCGCGACCCGACCCGACGTCGAGGAGGTCGTGGTGTTCGGCTCGTTCGAGCGCGGAACCTACGCGCCAGGAAGCGATCTCGATCTGTTCATCGTCTTGAGAGAGGCTGATCGACCGATTCGTGATCGTATCCCGGGCCTCATTCCGGAGCGGTTCCCGATTGGCGTCGATCTCTTTCCGTATACACGCGAGGAGATGCGCGATCTGGCGCCGTCGCCGTTGCTCGACGCCGTGGCTGCCAGCCGCTGGCGGTACGGGCGGTGACGGCCGACCTCAGTATTGGTGCCTGATGGTGACTCGTCTGCTGTCCAACTCGGCCCGGACCCTGCGGTATACTGAAGTTTCCGGTCGGTGACCGATTTCTCCCCAGCCTTCGCTCGCGCGCGAGCTTCGGGTTGGCGGGCCACGTGCGGAAGTGGCGGAACGGCAGACGCGCTAGCCTCAGGAGCTAGTCCGGGCAACCGGGTGGAGGTTCAAATCCTCTCTTCCGCACCAACCTTCGCTCACCTTGCCAATAGAGTGAGCTACGGTTGGCAAGCCAGGTGAAGGTTGTCCGCCGTAGCTGCGAAGCAGCGAAGGGCGGACCTCATATTCCAACCTTCGCTCCCGTGCCAACCGCGGGAGCTACGGTTGGCAGCCAGGTGAAGGTTGTCCGCCGTAGCTGCGAAGCAGCGAAGGCGGACCTCATATTCCAACCTTCGCTCACCTTGCCAACGTAGCGAGCTACGGTTGGCAAGCCAGGCGAAGGTTGTCCGCCCTAAACTGACCCTTCTGTCGCGCCGATACTTCGAACGATTCCTTCTCACAAAGAGGCGCTGATGTCCATTCGTGTTACTGCGGTCTTCGCTGCCGCGTTCGTCATGAGTTTTGCCGCTGCGCCGGCCGGGGCACAGAGCGAAGCGGCGTGCAAGTCGTACTTCGAAGGCCGTCGCGTCACGGTGCGCATCGACATGCCAGGCACTTCCGACGGTGTCGACGTGCATCCCGACGGGGCCCGCGCGGTGGACTTGAATCGCTACAAGGAGAATCTGAAGCGCTACGGCACCGCCATTCGCGCCGGCGACGTCGTCGTGGTGACGCTCGTGAAGGTGAAAAAAGATCTGATCGAGTTCCAGCTTGCGGGCGGCGGCTTCGGTACGGCCGGCGACGACACGAGCACGTCGGTGTACGTCCCGTCGGTCGACAAGAGCGAGCGGGAGAAAACGCTCGAGCGGCTCGTGCGCGACGAGAACGATCGCGATCGAAAGCGCGAGCTGCAGCGCGAGCTCGACTCGTTGCACGACCGCCGCGAACGCGAAAACCGTCGGATCGAGATCGAACGCGCGCGGCTGGAAGAGGTCAAGAAAGCGCGCGTCGCCGAGCAGCGAATCGGCGGCGGATCGCGATTCAACCTTCGCTACGACAACCGCGTCCCGGACACGGTCCGTCCAGAGGACATCGCGGCTGCGCTCGCCGATTATGTCGACTTCCGTCAGGCCGACGCGGCCGTCGACGCGCCGCGATCGCCTGGAGCAACCGAGCCGTCGGGCGATATCACGATGCTGCGCAAAGGAATGACGCGGTCCGACGCGGAGCGCGCGTTCGGCCGTCCCGCAGAATCGTCCCGCCGCACAGCCGATGATCTCGCGGTGACGACGCTCGTCTTTCTCGTTGGCGACCACCGAGTCACCGCCGAGTTCGTCGAGGACGTGCTCGTGCGCTACACGATCGCGTCGAAGTAGCTTGCCAACCGTAGCTCACGCGGTTGACAAGGTGAGCGAAGGTTGGCTGACGCTTACTTTTTCGGATTCAGCTTGTATCCGGCCGGCGGCGCGAACAGGTCATCCGTCAGCGTTTCGGTCTCCACCGACTGCACGGTCTGGGTCATCGACATGTTGCCCATCTTCGCCAGCAGCCCGGCCATCGGCCCGCTGCCGCCCATTTTGATGTTCATCTCGGTCTCGTAGGGAATACCGCCGATGGCCGCGAGCTGGTTGTACATCTCCGCCATCGCCTTGGCCTGTCCGGGCTGGCCTTTCGCGGCGCGCGGATCGCTGAAGATCCACCCTTTCTCGACCGCCCCTTTATAGAACCGCGCGAAGTCGGCGGCGCCCGGCGCGTTCGGCACGATCCAGACCGGTCCCTCGAGCGTCACCGTCATCGTCATGTCCTTGCTGCCGCCCATGGCCGCGTCCATCGTCACTTCCATGTCGTAGCCCGACGCGGTCTTGCCACCGATCTCCTTCTTCTGCCCATTGGGCTTGAGCGACGCTTTCGTACTCGACACATCCACGCTCTTGGAGACTTCCTGGGCGAAGGCCGCCATATCCCACACGTCGGCTTCCTTCTTTTTCGAATCGAAGATGTACATCTTCTGCCCGTCGACGTCGAAGATTGTCGTCTGCGTCTTGTCGCCGGCGACCACGTCGGTGCGCATCTTGTTGCCTTTGATGTAGGTGGCGCCTGATGTTGTGCCGCTCATGCCGAGGCCCTTGCCGGTCGAGTTCTGTTTCAACGTGACGTCGGCTCGAGCCGGCAGCGCAAGGCTCAGCGAGAGAACGGTTGTGATGAATGCGAGTTTCATATTGAATACCTCCGGGGAGTGGGAATCGAGTATACCTTTACTGCTCCTTTACTGTTGCCCGGAGGCCCGCATGAAGCGCTACGTCACCGTCTGCTTCGCCGCCGCCACGCTTGCGCTCTGGTCGCCCGTCCACGCGCAGAGCAAGGCGAAGGCCGTGAACGTGCCGGAGATCCCGTACGAGTCGGTGCCGAACTTCCTCAAGTTTCCGCCGAACATCTATCTCGGCGAAGGCATCGGCGTCGCCACGAATTCCAAAGGCCACGTCTTCGTCTACACGCGCAGCGGCGACACGCGGCTGTTCGAGTTCGATCAGAACGGCGCCTTCGTCCGCGAAATCGGCCAGGGCCTCTACGGGTTCGTGTTCGCGCACGCGGTGCGCGTCGACAAGGACGACAACATCTGGGCCGTCGACGAAGGCTCGAACATGGTGATCAAGTTCAATCCGCAGGGTCGCGTGACGATGGTGATCGGGCGGCGGCCCGAGGCGGTCGAGGAACTCACCAACTTCACGGGTCAGGGCGGCTATAGCGGCGCAAACAAGCCGTACTCGTTCAGCCGCCCGACCGACGTCGCGTGGGACGCGGCCGGCAACATCTTCGTCTCCGACGGCTACGGCGATTCGCGCGTCGTCAAGTACGACAAGAACGGGCGCTTCATCAAGTCGGCAGGAACTCGGGGCAACCAGCAGGGTCAGTTGAACCTGCCGCACACGATGGCGACGGACGCGCTGGGCAACGTGTACATCGGCGATCGCAGCAACGCGCGCGTGCAGGTGTGGGACAACGACTTGAACTTCAAGGCCATTTACGATCAGGTCGGCAGTCCGTGGACGGTGTGCATCTCGCCCGGACCGCATCAATACCTCTTCGTGTCCAATTCGGTGCCGGACAACGGCGATTCCCGCGCGGCGGCGCAAACCGGCGAGATCTACAAAATGGAGCTCGACGGCACAATCCTCGGCAAGTTCGGGCGCGCGGGAAAAGCGCTCAAGGAATTCAGCACCGTTCACGGAATCGACTGCCGGAACCCGAACGAGCTGTTCGTGTCGGAAATCACCGACTGGCGCGTGCAGAAGATCGTGTTGAAGCCACAGACGGCAACCTCCAGCAGCAGGGCGAGATAGCCTGGTGGGGCGGGTAGGTCAGGTGGGTAGGAGACCAGATATGAATAGGTGTTCTTTGCGGCCTTTGCGCGCTTTGCGGTTTTCGTACGTGATCGTGGCGGCGCTCGGGCTCGGCGCATCGCTGCTGGCCCAGAGCTCCGCGCCAGATATTTCGTACGACGCCAACGCCGACCTGCTGAAGCTTCCCGACAACATCCATCTCGGCGAGGCGGCCGGCGTCGCGACCAACTCGAAGGGACACATCTTCGTGTACACGCGCACGGGCGCGGCGCACGCGGCGGTCGGCACCTCCCGCACGTTCTACAAGGGCGGCTCGCGCCTGTTCGAGTTCGACCAGGCGGGAAAATTCGTCCGGGAAATCGGTGTCGGCATGTACGGGTTCAACTTCGCGCAAGCGGTGCACGTCGATCCGCAGGACAACATCTGGGTTGTCGATCAGGGATCGAGCAACGTGATCAAGTTCGATCCTGAAGGGCGGATTCAGCTCGTGCTGAGCCGAAAACCCGAGGCGATCTCCGTGCGCCCAGCGGCGGGGCGCGGTGCCGACGGTGGACGTGGCGGAGGCGCGGAAGGCCGTGGGGCGCCGCCGGAAGGCCGTGGCCCTTCGACAGGCTCAGGGCAGGCGCCTGAGGGACGCGGGGCCCAGGCCGCAGCGCCGGCGGGCGGAGGACGGCTCGGACCGCCCGGACCTCCGGGGAGCGGCATTCCCGGCGACAGCTTCGTCCGCACCGCCGACGTGACGTGGGATCGCGCCGGCAATATCTACATCGCCGACGGATACGCGACAGGCGCGGGAAACGCGCGCGTCGCCAAGTTCGACAAGGATGGACATTTCGTCAAGTGGTGGGGGTCGCGCGGCACGGAACCGGGCCAGTTCAATTCGCTCCGCGGCATCGCCCTCGACGCGCAAGGGAACGTCTACGTGGCGGACGCCGGCAACAAGCGCATCCAGGTATTCGACGCCGACGGCGCTTACAGGCGCCAGATCGCAGACGTCGGCGTCCCGTCAGCGATCTGCATCACGCCCGGCGCGCACCAGTACCTGTACAGCTCCAACTCGAACGACGCGGAAACACTCGACAACGGCGAGATCTACAAAATGGAGCTCGACGGAAAGATCGTGGGGAAATTCGGCCGCGCGGGACGGTTGCCGAAGGAATTCGGCATGGTCAACGCGATCGACTGTCGTAACGAGAACGACTTGCTCGTGGCCGAGCTGCTCAATTGGCGCGTGCAGAAAGTGACGCTCCGCGCGGGCGCGGCGCGATAGGATGTCCGTGAATCAACCTCTCCACCACGGAGGACACGGAGGACACAGGGACCAAGATTACTGCCTTTCCTCCGCGTCCCCTGTGTCCTCTGTGGTGGAGAGTTACATCAGGAGGATCACCCCGTGAAACGCACCATTGCAACCGCATTCGTCCTGCTCGCGACGACGACGTTCGCGCAGCAGCCGGCTCCGGAAATCCCGTTCGACTCGACGCCCAACTTTCTCAAGCTGCCGGCCGACATGAACCTCGGCGAGGCCTCCGGCGTTGCGGTGAACTCGAAAGGCGAAATCGCGGTCTTCACGCGGTCGAACAGCGCGAGCGGACCGGCCTACGGCGCGACCGCATCGCAGGTGCTGCTCTTCGACAAAAGCGGAAAGTTCCTCCGCGAGATCGGCAAAGGCCTCTACGCCTGGTCGTACGCGCACACCGTGCGCTTCGACAAGGACGACAACCTGTGGGCCGTCGACAAAGGCTCCGACATGATCGTGCGCATCAACCCTGAAGGGCGTGTGACGATGGTGTTCGGGCGCAAGAAGGAAGCGTCGGACAAGGCCGAGCCGTGGGAGCGCGTCAACCCGCCGCGGCCGCCGACCCCCGGTCAGTTCCGCCAGCCGACCGACGTCGCGTGGGACACGGAAGGCACCATCTACCTAAGCGACGGGTACATCAACTCGCGGGTCGCGAAGTTCACCAAGGATGGCGACTACGTAACGTCCATGGGCGATCCCGGACGCGGGCCGAAGCTCGGCGAGCTGAACACGCCGCACACGATCGCGAACGACGCAAGAGGCAACATCTACGTGGGCGACCGCGGCAACCGGCGGATCCAGGTCATCGATCCGAAGACAAACACGTTCGTGCGCGAAATCAAGATCGACCTGCCGGCACCGGCCGACGCGAAACCGTGGATGGGCGCGACGCCGACAGCCGAAGCCGCGGCGGCTCAGAGCGGCGCGCCGTGGGCTATCTGCGTCACGCCGCCCAACGCGTCGGGCACGCAGTATCTCTATAGCTCGGACGCGTTCCCCGGCCGCGTGTACAAGCTGACGCTCGACGGCAAGGTGGTCGGATGGCTCGGGAAATCAGGCCATCAACTGAAGCAGTTCGGATGGATCCACGAGATCGCGTGCCCGTCGGAAAACGAGATCTACGTCGCGGAGCTCCTGAACTGGCGCGTGCAGAAGCTGACGCTGCACCCGCAGGCGGCGAAAACGTCCACCGCCGGGCAGTAGAGGTCTGGCAGGTCGGGTCGCTCTTACCAGAGCCCCACCTGCCCCCTCACCGACTCCACCAGCTTCACCGGATCGAAACCGACACCGCGTTTGAACACGGGCCATCCCGCCCCGTTACAATCTACCCCTGGTGTCGCGCTTCGCCGCCACAATTGCGCTCGTCGCCATCGTCTGCGCAGGTCCGGCTCAACGCGGACTTCACGCAAGCGATCGACCCGCGGTTTTTCGCTGGGCCGGCGACCCCGAAGGGGGCGCGCCGTTCGTCGAAGCCGACCCGAGCCATCCGGACGAGCTCGTCGGATTCGACGTCGAGATCGCGACGCTGCTCGCGCGCGGCCTCGGGCGCCGGCCCGAGTTCGTGAACATCACGTTCACGTCGATCGATCAATCGATCGCGCGAGGCGACGCCGACATCGGCATGAGCGGGATCGAAGACACGCCCGCCCGCCGGACGACGCTCGCCGTCACCGTGCCGTATTACGAATTCCGCGAAGTTCTCAGCGTGCGCGACGGCGACGCGTCACGGCTTCGCACGCTGGCCGATCTCCGCGGGAAACGTGTCGCCACGCTCACCGGCACGATCGCGTACGAGATCCTGCTGCGGGCCGAAGCAGAACACGGCATCAGCGCCGTCTCCTACGAAGACGATGTGCACCCGTTCAGCGATCTGGCGATCGGACGCGTCGACGCGGTGCTGCTGGACAACGTGCTCGCAGAACGGCGCCACCGGACCATCTCCGGCTTCACCATTCAGCCGCAGACGGTTGCGATCGGCCATTACGTCGGCGTGCTCGCGGCCGGCAATGCGCCGCTGCGCGATACGATCGACGAGCTGCTGCGCGGGGCGATGCGCGACGGCAGACTCGAGCGGATCTTTCGCAAATGGCGCGTCTGGAACGACGATCAGCCAAAGCTGTACGCGCAGATCCTCGCCGGACAGCCAATCGCGCCGGTCATCGGTCTGGACGCGTCGGCGAGCGTTGCCGCGATATCGAAATGGGAGGCTGCCAAACGGTATCTGCCGTCCCTGCTCCAAGCCTCCACGGTGACGATCGTGTTGTCGTGCCTCTCGATGGCCCTGGCGGTCGGCATCGGCGTGCTCATCGCCACGGGCCGTGTCTACGGCGGGCGGCTGGCGCGCCTGGCGCTCACAAGCTACGTGGAACTCATTCGCGGCACGCCGATCCTGCTGCAGCTCTTCGTCCTTTACTACGGCCTGGCGGCCGCAATCCGGCTGCCGGCGTTCGCCGCCGCGCTGCTCGGTCTGGCGCTCAATTATGCGGCCTACGAAAGCGAGATCTATCGCTCGGCGCTCGAGGCCGTATCGACCGGGCAGCTCGAGGCGGCGCGCACGCTGGGGCTCAGCGAACGTCAGGTGCTGACACTGGTCCGCGCGGCGCAGGCGTTCCGCCTCGCGCTCGCACCGATGACCAACGATTTCATCGCGCTGCTGAAAGACTCGTCTCTCGTGTCCGTTCTCACGGTGCTCGAGCTCACCAAGCAGACGCAGATCTTCGCGACGAATCTGGGCAGCTGGGTGATTCCCGGTACGCTGTGTGCGGCGCTGTATCTGGCGATGTCGCTGCCCCTCGCGGCCGTCGCGCGGCGCATGGAGCGGCACTGGAGAAGCGGCTCATAAACCACGAAGGACACAATGGACACAAAGGATCGAACGCGGTTCTTGCTTTGTGTCCTTCGTGTCCTTTGTGGTGAGATCCCGTAGATCGCTAAGCGTGGCCGAACCGGTCCTCCACATCGACAACCTGCACCTGCGCCGCGGCACGCGGCCCATTCTGACGGGCGTGACCCTCGCTGTTCCGGGCGGCGAGCTCGTCGCGATCATGGGTCCGTCGGGCTCGGGAAAGACAACGGTCCTCAGAACCGTGGCAGGGCTCGAACGATTCGACAGCGGACGCATCGCCGTCGACGGCGTCACGCTCGAAGGCGGCGCTGCGATCCCGTCGAGCACGCTCAAGCAGCTGCGGCGAAAAGTAGGCATGGTGTTCCAGTTCCACTGCTTGTTCGAACATCTCTCGGCGATCGCGAATGTCTGTCTGGCCCCGGTACACGCGCACGGTGTCGCGCCGGCACATGCCGAGGGGCGCGCGCGCGAACTCCTTGGCGCCTTTGGCGTACAGCATCGAGCCGCGGCGTTCCCGCGCGAGCTGTCAGGCGGCGAGGCGCAGCGCGTGGCGATTGCGCGCGCGCTGGCGGTGGATTCGCCCGTCCTGTTGATGGTCGAACCCACCGCATCGCTCGATCCGCTGCGGCGGGCCGAACTCGGCGAGCTGCTGCGCGGTCTGCTCGCACAAGGCCGCACGCTCGTCGTCGCGACGCACGACGAGGAGTTCGCCCGCGACTGGGCCACACGCATCGTCAGGATGGCCGACGGGCAGATCGCAGGATGATCACGCTCCTGCCGTTCCTGCCTCTCTTGCTATGGGTGGCGGCCGCGTGGCTCGGGCGTCAGCAGGCGCCGTGGGCGATTCGGTGGACCACGCCGGCATTTGCGGCGGCCCTGGTCGGCACTTACGTGGCGGGTTGGGGAATCGCATATGGGCGATCGCGCACGCGCCGGCGAACGGTGTTCCGCGCCATGGCGTTCACGGTGTCGGCACTCGCGGGACTCGTCGTTCTCGAAGCTCCAGCCGTCGTCGGCACGATCGATTACAGCCGCATCCGGGGCGCGCTGACGGGACGTTGGAATGGGCCCGAAGACGACTTCGTGCTGGACCACGAGCTGTCGTTTCGCAGGCCGCCACACGCGCGGTGGTCCGGGTGGCCGCGCAGCAACATGGCGCAGGTGTTCAATCTGCCGCTGCGTTCCACGTATCGCCAGACGTTCTCCACCGACGGCCGCGGCTTTCGCAACCCAACCGACCTGGATCATGCCGACGTGGCGCTCGTCGGCGACTCGTACGTCGAAGGCGCGTACGTATCCGACGAGGAAACCGCTGCCGTGCGGCTGCACGAGGTGACGGGACAGGCGGTCGTCAACCTCGGCGTCTCCGGATACGGAACGCTGCAGGAGCTGAAGATTCTCGAGAAGTACGCGGTGCCGCTCGGGCCGCATCTGGTCGCCTGGTTTTTCTTCGAAGGCAATGACTTCGACGACGACCAGCAGTACGAGAACGCGATGGCGTACGAGCGCGGCGTGCCGGCGCCGCCGGCGATCGAGTCGCGAGCCGTCAGATGGCGCGAGTTCGCCAATCGCTCGCTGACCGTGAACGCCTTCATGCAGCTGCGCGAGGCCCTCGACCCGATCGTGCCGAACGCCGTCGACAGCGTCGGCTGGTTCCGCGACCGCGACGGGAACTCGCATCGGTTTTACTTCTACGACTTCTACGCGACACGAGAGCTGGGAGATTACGAGCGCGAACGGTTCGAGGCGACGAAGGCGGCGCTTCGGAAAGGCAGCGAGATCTGCCGCGCGCACGGCGTGCGCCTCGTCGTCTTCTATGTCCCGATCAAGTTTCGAGTCTACGGTGATCTGTGTACGTTTCCGCCGGGAAGTCCCTGCGCGCGATGGCATCCATGGGACCTCGAGACGCAATTCGCGGCGTTCTGCCGCCAGGCGGGAGTCGAGTTCGTGTCGGTCACCGACGCGATGCGCCGCGCGGCCGCGGCCGGCGAAATCGTCTACGCACCGGAGGACAGCCACTGGAGTGCCGCCGGCCATCGGCTGGTTGCGCGGTTGATCCGCGACGTCGATCGACGTTAGCGTCTCTCTTTTGCTGTAGCGCGGGGCTTCAGCCCCGCGAACCAACGCGGCCCTGAAGGGCCGCGCTACCTCGACGTGAAGACATCCGCTAGCGGGTCGACGCCATCTCTGCGAGCTGCTCGGCGATCTTTTTCGCGCGCTTCCGCTCCTTCCGGCTCGCCGCCTCGTCGAAGCCGTGCGCGTAATACGACGTGATGTCTGTGCGCAGCGCGGCTGGGACACCGGCGAACTTGCGGTGCGCCAGCCGGTCCAGCAGCTCCGCATACGCGTCGTCGGCGAGCCGATATGTGCCGCGCGTCGCTGGCTTGCCGATATCGAAGTTCATGTTCGGTAGATCGACCGCACCGCGAGCGATTTGGGCCAATGCCGCACCGTAGCGCGCCCTCGCATCTTTGAAGCTCGTCTCGAACAGCCGCTCCGCCTCCGGCGTCGGCGTCTTGAACGCCAGCGGCTTCAGCGGTCCGATTTTCGGCAGCAGCCGGTAGAGGAAGCCGATCACGCGAGCGAGCCAACCCGGCTTGTGATACCCCGTCCCGAACTCTTTTTCGTACTGCTCGCGCGTGTACGTGTAGACGAATGCGCTCTCCTGGACGCCGGGAATCAGCCGCGCGATCTCCTCCTTCTTATCGTTCCAGGCCATGCGAGTGAATTCGGGGATGAGCTCGCTCACGCTCCGGCGGTAGGTGCCGATCGCGAGGTTCTCGTCAAGGAAGACATCGTTGATATCGAGGCCGTAGGTTTCCTGGAACGCGCGCGCGAGCAACGGTCTCGCCACCTGGAACCCGATGAAGTTGTGATAGGTGTCCGGCAGATACGCCCCGGCAGCAATCTGCACGATGTCGAAGGAGAACTCGACGATGACGTGCGAGGATGGAGACTGAACGTATGTGATGTCGTCGCCGTATTTCGCGCGCAACTTCGGGAACATGAGCGGAACCGACTTGTTCACTCCTTCGGGATGCCCGACGTTGTCCGTCACGTAGTGCGCGAGAGCGCCGATCGCGAAGCCGAGCTCGTTGACGTCGGCCGCGTCGCGGAGGAGCGCCTCGACGAAGTCGCCGCTGCGGACGTAGTGCACGAGGTTGCTGAAAAACCGGCTGCCGAACGGATAGTAGCCGACATCCTGAATGACCGAGCCGCCGTAGGCGTAGGCCCGCGCCGCCTGGATGTCAGCTGCGGTCGCGCGCGGAAATCTGCGCACGAGCAGCGGC
>Ga0066710_100001834_pt1 | contig 16417 bp, 12 predicted proteins | sample GraSoiAngelo_159_FD_79666 | JGI IMG/M metagenome (GOLD analysis project Ga0066710, IMG submission 79666) | Grasslands soil microbial communities from the Angelo Coastal Reserve, California, USA - 14_1009_16_40cm | ecosystem: Environmental > Terrestrial > Soil > Grasslands | place: USA... | reverse complement strand
CCAAGAGGTTTGAATATTGTTTATGTGGTTATTCAACATAATGCGTGATATCGCGTGCATTAGTAGCACATCTTGCCCATCTGCACCACTTTTCAAACCTTGGTGCAAGTTCTCCTTGTACATTGGTGCCTCAGAATGGATGAAGTTCAATGGTACAAATTCAGTAAAACCGCCAGTCTCTTTTTGTATATCACGGATAAGAGCTATGTGTTTTGCTCTATCTTCGGGTGTTTCAAGATGACCAAACATTATTGTAGACGTAGACGGTATGCCTATTTTGTGTGCAGTCTTGATTACCTCAATCCATTTCTTAACACTAATTCTTCCGGGCGAAATCTTATCACGCAGAGTCTGATCTAGGATTTCAGCAGCAGTACCGGGAAGAGAATTCACACCGGAGTCTTTTAATCGTGTCAAGTATTCTTTTACTGAAAGATTTGATTGCGTAGCTCCGTAATTTACCTCCTCTGGAGAAAAGCCATGAATGTGAATGTCACCCACTTCCTTTTTGATTGCAAGACAGATGTTCTCGTACATGTGGCCATCCATATCTGGTGGAAGACCTGCCTGAACACAGACCTCGGTGGCACCAAGGGCCCTTGCCTCTTTTGCCCGTCTCACTATCTCGTCGATAGGTAGGAAGTATCCATCCTCTTCACGAAAATCTCTGCTAAATGCACAGAACCCACATTGCTTTATACACACGTTGGTAAAGTTGATGTTTCGGTTTACCACGTAAGTTACAATGTCTCCAACTCTTCGTTTACGAATCTCGTCGGACGCCATTCCAATTAAATGAAAATCAATCCCTTTTGCGTAAAACAATCTGGAGGCTTCGCTTGCAGAAATCTCCTTTTCAGACAAAGATCTATCCAATGTTTCTGCTATCAGAGGGTCTGCCTGTCTTAGCAGTGAATCAAATTGTGCGGTTTGTATGTTCATTTAAGATGTTCTCCTCTGACAAGTCCATCGAAATCAGCCATTTCCATCATCTTAGATTTCAAATCAGAATTAACAAATGACAAAAATTCCGGATAAACAGGAAATCTTGTTCTTGGCTCAAAGCCTGCGTTAGCACAATTCTTATTCAAAGCCTCAATTGAAGGCCAAGGAAATTCTGGATTTACATAATCAGGAGTAATTGGAGAAATACCCCCCCAGTCATTTATGCCGACTGCAAGAAAATCAGAATAAGAAATCGGAGAAAGGTTTGGAGGTATCTGAATATTCATTTCTGGCATAATTATTCTCGTTAGTGCAACAAGCGTCTTGAAATATTTTTCGTGTGGACTGTGCATTTTCTTCATGGCAGTATCAGGTTTGGGCTGAAAGTTCTGCAAGATTACTTCTTGAATATGGCCAAATTTTTTGTGAATGTCTTTTACAGTATAAAGTGAATCAATCAGTTCAAACGGACTTTCTCCAATGCCTATTAGAAGTCCAGTGGTTATGGGTATTCTTAGTTCTCCGGCATTTTCTAATACTTTGATTCTTGCTTTGGGATTCTTGCTTGGGGCAAATTCATGTGGCATGCCCTTCTCAGAAAGTCTTTCACTAGAGTTCTCAAGCATCAGACCTAGGCTCGCGTTCGTGTTTTTTAGTTCTTTCATCTCCGCTTTTGTTAGGTTGCCAGCATTAGTGTGCGGGAAAAGTCCAGCAGCAAGTACCATTTCAGAGGCATGTATCAAGTACTCAGCCGTACTGACAAATCCGTTTTGTTTCAGCCAAGTTCTGGCTTCTTGATATTTCTGTTCTGGCCTCTCGCCTGTAACAAAAAGGGCTTCAGTACACTTGTACTTCTTACCTAGTGCAATTAAATTTTGTATGTCGTGTTTTGACATCATAGAAATCTTTGTTTGTCCTGGCTCTGATTTGTAGGTACAATACGAACAGGTGTCGCGACAGAGGTTAATCAAATTAAAAAATACTTTTCTTGAATAGGTAACTATACGTCCTTTGTTTTTATTTCTTAAAAACTGAGCCACTTTGTACAGCTCTGTAGGATCTTTTTCTGCGTCTTGATAAATCTGATACGCTTCATCCTTGGATGACTCTGTTCCGTCAACTAACCTGTTTAACAGTTCAGAATTTAGGACGAGGTTACTCAACTAGTCAATGTAGCTAAGGCAGTTGTATTTATGCTTGTGCTACTGAGCTCGATTAGGTCTTTCCTGCAAGGTTAGGCTCAGTTCCACTGTCTTGCCTTCTCGAATTATCTTAAGTGTAATTGTATCGCCAACAGATCTTTGCTCTTGTAAGTAATTGAGAATGTCTTCAATTTTCTCGACGGGATTTCCATCTACTCCAACAATTATGTCGCCGCCTATCTTGTACTTGGTTCCATCAATTGTTTTGTTTTCTTTATATCCTTGTAGACCAGCTTCTGAGGCAGGGCTGTCAGGAACTACATTTTGAATTAGAAACCCGCTTTGTACAGGAAGCTCTAGAGTACTTGACAAATCAGGATCGATGCTGATACCGGATATCCCAAGCCAAGGATGTTTGTAATGCCCATCATGTATGAGGGCAGGAATTATTCTTTTCATAGTGTTTGAGGGAATTGCAAAACCTATACCTGAAAACTCTCCTGTACTTGATTGAATAGCAGTATTGATCCCAATCACCTCGCCTTGCATGTTAAGCAGTGGGCCACCGGAATTACCCGGATTTATTGCAGCATCAGTTTGAATCACATTCGGTATTGAAAATGAACTGGCGTCAGGCGGTGTTAACAGTCTACCTAACTGACTAATTATTCCAGACGTCATGGAACCTGTTAATCCAAAAGGACTTCCTATTGCGGCCACTTCGTCCCCTATTCGAAGCTTAGACGAGTCTCCAAGTTGTAAAGGATGCAAAACTTCGGGGTCTGCATCTACTCTGACAACGGCAAGATCGGCAAATGGATCTGTGCCAATAACTTTGCCTGTATAAGATTGTCCGTCATGAAATACAACTCTAATCTTCTGTGCATCAGCTACCACGTGGTTGTTCGTTATAACATGGCCACTAATGTCGTAAACAATCCCAGAACCTATGTCCCTTTCAATTGAAGAATCGTTTGATTTTCGAACTATTATCTGAACTACTCCTTCATCAGATTTAGCAAACAGATCAGCAAGATTTAATGAGCCTTTCAAATTCGGATTAAACTGATTGACTCCACCATTTACTGTGTCTAACTGATGTGAAGCATCGGTCTTTGCGGGTGCTAGTACAAATATGAGTACTAGTGACATTATAATCACACCATACACTCCACCCAAGATAGCAGTCGTCTTGTCCAAGAAGCTTAAGGGTAAAGGAGGTGGCTGTATAATTCTTACTCACACGCTGATAGAATTCTGAATTGTGTCTATCATTGAATACGTCCTTCCTCTCCAAGTTACGGCGTCATTTCTTTTTGCATGTAAGATTCCACTCGCAAATCCAGCTATGATGATAGAGCTTCCGATAGGAGCCATCAAGGCATAGCTTATGGTAAGAGAAAGCCCTTTCTTAGCATCAATAACACTTGCTACGAAGACAAGAATTGTGGTTATAATTGATATTGCAAAGAGAGTGGTAAAGGAAGTAGAAAGGCTCGCAAAACTAGCAGAATAAATCAACATTGGAAATGGCATAAACACCAAGAAAAGAACCGCAAAGAAAATAGCTACGGCAACTGATCTGGCCTGCAGATACAATGGAATCATTAGTCGTTTCAATGCGTTCCAGAGGGTGGACCAATCTCTTGCCCATACTGCTTCAACTAGGTGTTCTCCACGTACCATCTTCATCTTGAAACCGGCCTCTTTTACTTTCTTGCCTAACGCTCCGTCTTCAACTATCTCGCCTTTTACGCCCTCATGAGTTCCAACCAATTCGTACGTTTTTCTTTTGATAATGAAGAAACTACCAAAGAAATATCCAGTTTTCTTAGAAGAATCGTTCACTCTAAGAGCTGAGAATCTGGTATGCAAGAATGTCGACAATACAGGTAGAGTTATCTTAGTCCAATTGTCAAGGCAAATCATTTTGGGAATTACAGTGAGAGCATCCAGCTCCTCGCTCATCATATGATCTACTGCTAAAGAAATCGTTCTTTTTGAATGAAATGTGTCGGCGTCAGTGAAAAGTAACAATTCACCTGTAGCCTTCTTGAAGCCCTCCATGCATGCCCAATTCTTGCCCATCCATTTTTCGGGCTTAAGATCTGCAAGGGCATATAATAGATTGGGAATTTTTTGCGTAATTTTTTTTATGATCTCTCCTGTTCTGTCATCTGATCTATCATCTATTGCAATTATCTCGTAATTCTCATAGTCTTGTTCTGCCAGGGACTTGAGACATCTTTCAATGAATCTCTCCTCGTTTCTAGCGGGTAAGATAACAGAGACTTTTGGTTTTACGTGAGGTTTCGAATTGAATTGATCCAAAAACGGAGAATCTCTAAATGTAATCCACATTGACCTAATCAAGAAAATCCATGTCAATGCAACGCCAACTAAAATGGCTGATAAAACATAGTTTAAAACATCAAAAACAAAATGCAATGAATTACCTCTCAGCTTCTTGTTTTATACTTCGGAGAGCCTGCTCTGTACCATTCTGGATATGTTTCTTAACCATTCCGGTAAACATACCCATCATACCAGAAAGTTTAATGTCCCAACCAGCATCTATTCTAGTCTTATCGCCTGAGCGGATAACAGTGATTGTCTTTGTTCCGTTGATAATCCCCTTTGTAAATTCAGCGTGAATTTTTTCCTTCGGATAAACTGTTACCGTTTGCATACATTTGGAATCCTTGAAGGCTATAGTAATTTCTCGGTTAACGATGTTTCCTTCTCTTGATATATTCCTTATTTCTTTGGTGCCTTTCCAAAATTTTGGTTCTGAGTCAAGATCAGATATTATATTCCAGACCTTATCTAGAGGAGCATTGATTTCAACAGAAGCCTGAATCTGAACCATACGTAACAATTTTTGTTTGCATATTTATATTGTAACTAGCGTAGTAAAATTCCGAAATCAATTTTAATGTCAGATAGTCAAATCTCTTGTGACTCAACTAAAATACGATGATTTTGCAAAACTAGATCTGCGGCTGGCCAAGATAACGCAAGTCGAAAAAATTCCAGGAAAATCCAAGATTGTAAAGGGTGTTATTGATTTAGGGGAAGAAAAGAGAGAGGTCATAATTGGCGGTGCGGAATACTATAAGCCAGAAGAATTGATAGGTAGAAAGGTTATTGTAATTGCAAATCTGGAACCAAGAAAAATTGCTGGAATTGAATCAAATGCAATGCTCTTGGCAGCCGATCTTAACGACAAGCCTTATTGGCTTACAGTTAATGAAGATGTGCCGCTTGGTACCAAAATAAGATAGCTAAACAACACAAAATTCTGTCCCATTACATCTCTAACTAGATTTTGAGATTTTTTGTTACACTACTTTTGTGAGAGATAATTTTACCTGGATTGAGAATATTTGCAGGATCAAAGATGTGCTTTACCTGTTTAAAAATAGAGTAGATATCGTTTCCATATTGCAATTTCACAAATTCAGATCTTGCAAGACCATCCCCATGCTCTCCTGTTATGGACCCGCCCATATTCACCACGCCAGTAAAGAATTCAGACGCAATTTTCTGAATTATCCTTTTGTCCTTGCGTTTCAAGACAGGTCGTATGTGTAGATTACCATTCCCTGCGTGGCCGTAGATAATTAATCGCAAATCATACTCTAACGCAATCTTGTCAATCAATTCTAATAAGTCTGGAAGTTTTTCAACAGGAACCGTTGCATCCTCAATTAGGGTAGGCATGGTCTCTTTCTCAGAAATGCTTCTCAGACTGTGTGATAATGCTGAACTTCTAAAATCCCACCATTTTTTTATCATTTGTGGATGGGTTATTATTTTAATTATTCTTCCAGATATAGTCCCTCTAATACTCTCCTTATTTCTTGCTAGATTATCATCAAATTCGACAAATAGCATACAACCAACACCTTCAGGTATCTTCGTTTTGATGTGTCTTACTATGTTCTTATCTGTTAACTCAACAGCAGACGGCTTAAGCTCAATAATACTAGGAACATCCAGAACAGCTTGCATAAGTTTCTTGTATGATATTATGATAAGCATAGTATTTCTGGGGATTCGAAATGTCCTTAATTTAGCTGAAATCACAACTCCTAACGTACCTTCGGAACCAGCGATTATTTTTTGAAAATCATTTTTAGAGTTTATTTTGTCAATTCTGTAACCACAAGAATTTTTTGAAACATTAGGAAATCGGTTCCTTACCTCTGGTTTTGTCAATTTGAGAATCTTTTTTGAAATGCCATTATGAGCAGGCAGTGTTATCGGCTTGCCAGAAGATGTTATTATTCGGACTTCAAGAAGATTATCTATGATGCTACCATATCTCAATGAATGTATCCCACTCGCGTTAGTTCCTATCATGCCGCCCACGGTGCAGAATGGTCCAATTGAAGGGTCAGGTCCCAAGCATCTTCCACGCTTTTCTAGCTTTGCATCTAACTGTCCCTTGAAAACACCGCTTCCAGCTTCGACATAGCCCTGGCCAACCCTGATCTTATTTATGTATCTCATGTCTAGAACTATGTCCTTTCCAAGTGCACTTCCGACTAGTCCTGTGCCAGCACCGCGCGGAGTTACCTGGATTCTGTTTCTTGTTGCGAATCTTATAATTTTAATGACATCGCTCTCCTCTTCGGGAAATGCAATTACTGATGGCTTGAGACTGTACGAGCTGGCATCAACGGAGTAAAGGGATCTACTCTCATTATCCCACAAAATTCTGCAATCTACAATCTTAGACAGTCTCTTACCGATTTCATATACTCGCATATGTTATCTTGGTTGTGAAGGTTAAAAACGATTTAATCTACGACAAAGATTTAATTTAGCACTGAGGAATTTTTTTCATATTGGATTTTCTGGGTATAAACATAGACAAGCTTCTGAACTCTAATGATAATTCGAATCCATTGATGTGGTTAGTATGGATCATACCAATATTCATTTTCATGCTTTATGGGCAAAGAATCCAGCTGCAAGTGACCTCATCTGAAATTAACAAATCATTAGAAAAACTCAAAATATACCGTGATGAAACAAGGAAAGAATTAATTGATTACGTAAAAAATACATTAAAACTAACAGAGGATCCTTCCACAAAACTTGACCAATATTTTGAGTACTTTACAATTATGCCAGCTGATATGGATCCAAATGGAATAGTGCCAAAGATAAGACATATCATGAGAACACGGGAAGATTTCACAAGAGAGCAAGTTAAGACACTTTCCTCAAGTATGAGTCACTTGGAGACAAGTAAGATAACAAATATTCTTGAAGCAGTCACAACATTAAACCTTCTTTACAAAACCGTTCGGCATATCTTTCTTACCGCAAAAAAACAGAACAACTTTCCACTCATCTTGCCACTCCAAATGATGATGCCATTTATCATGGAGGAAGCTGAGGCTCTGAAAGCAGCAGTTTCCGCATTCAAACAAGGGCAGCCAATAGGTGATGGAATAGGTCCAATGATTGTTGGTAAGATGATGCTTAATACAGAAAAGAGAGCTGTTGCACTAGAAACAGTATTGAGCGAAAAAGATTTTGAAGGTCGTAAACTCTACATGATGAAAGCAGAAGGACCTGATGCTACTGTTGGCAGACCAGGAGAGGCGCTTGAAAAAATGATAGAAGAAAGGAAACCTGACATCATAGTAATGGTTGATGCTGCCTTGAAACTTGAAGGTGAAGATACGGGTTCTATAGCTCATGGATTTGGTGCAGCTATCGGAGGTATAGGGACGGAAAGATTTCAAATAGAAGAGGTTGCGACCAAACACAAAATTCCAATATACGCAATTGTAATCAAACAATCGATAAAGGAAGCAATAACATTGATGAAAAAGGAAATTGCCGATGCTGCTGACAAAGTTGCGTCACAAGTCTATGATATAATAAAGGAGAATGTAAAGACTGGCCAATCTGCCCTAGTGATCGGAGTTGGAAATACTTTGGGGGTATCTCAATGATATTTTCTAAGAAGAAAGAAATAATCAATCCGTACACACTAGAAGAATGTAATTCCTGTCATGCAATCACCAAAAGAAAATTCAAGGATGGAGATTATGTTTTTAAGGGAACCGATAAGTGTGGTTCCTGCGGCGCTGATAAAATGATGGTAACAAAGATTTTCGGTGAGGTAATCAAATAGTAGTTATCCTGACGCCGTTTTCCTGGGGTATGAAAGTATGCTCAGCCTGCGCTACTTTCTTGCTATTTGCTTCAACCAATATCGGATATGACCTTACAATTTTATTTTGAATTAATTTCTCGAGAAGCCTTCGTACAGTTTTTTCATCCCAGTCTGGTATGAGCCATCTTAACGCAAATGGTAGCATGTTGAACTTACTCCATATGAAATCGGCAAGTTTGTTTGCATCATCGTCTTTAACCCTCTTTCTTGTAGCAAGTGAGAAGATATTTCTTATTTTTCCCTCCCGGACTAAGCCAAGGCCTTCTTGAGTTGTAACAAATGGTTCACATGCATACGCTTCGGTTGCTTGAAAAGAAAACGAGCCAATTGACCATATGTTTGGAACGGATTTACCAGCATGAATCGTGTATTGCTCTAGGGAGTGCCCACTCAGATTAGCAATTGGCGTGCCTCCCATCTGCTTTACGGTATTTTCTATTATTTTTCCAACATCACTTGATTTTGTACCTACATGTATAATCGAAATTGCCTCTCTAAGAGCTGCTTCTGCAGCCTGGACTAGATAATCGTATTTAGGATCATAGCAAACTGTGACAGCAGTGTCTGCGATGTATCCGTTTATCTGTACTCCTAGGTCAATTTTTAGAAGGTCGGTGTCTTTGACAACTATGTCATCGTTGGGTTCTGCGGTATAGTGGGCTGCGATTTCGTTTAGACTTGTATTTACAGGGAACGCACACTTACCTGTCTTTTGTTCTATTTCCTTTTCAATTGATTCACATATCTCTAAGAGCGTTGAACCCACATAGTATTTTTTTCTAGCATTCTCTCTTACCTCGGATGCTATTTTTCCTGCGCTTATGTAATCTTGAATCTGCATTCGACTTTCTCTTGATTTGGTTTATTATTTAAGATCATCATATGATGTGAGAAGCTTAAATTGGGGATGTTTTTGTGCATTCACATCGGGATCGTGGTCTAGCTTGGTATGATTCGGGTTTTGGGTACCTGAGGTCGTCGGTTCAAATCCGGCCGATCCCACTTGATATTTTCTTGTAGCAAACAATCTATGAAAGCAAAAATAAATCAATTGGTTATTATCTTGCTCGCACTGATTGTGATAGGCCAGACGATGAAGAAGAGTTAGAGACATGATGAAAAGATGAATGCTAATTCAGTGACTCTGAGTTCTGGCATATCTATTTATTGAAACATTCAAGTCTTACAGTAATTGGCGTTTGAGAAACGAGAAATAATGTTGATTTTGGGTGTGTTTTTCTTAATGATAGGAATGATGGCTGTCCTAGCTCCAATATATGCAGCGATAATTGCAATTCTAGTATATTTTGGGATACGAGTATTTGTAGGTAGAAGGAAAAAACAAATGGAAATGACAATAGGTAAGGGAGTATGTGCTAGCTGTGGTGAAAAGATTATTGAGGACAAGTGTCCGAACTGTGATAAGCCTTAAGTTAAAGGGACTCAACTCACCATCAAAAATGTAATTTAGGATGAATTATGCGCACAACTTATAATGAAACTAGGAGTATTTTTTCTCATGCAAGCTGAGGCATATTGGGCATTAACAACTAGCTCAACTTTTCCACAATCAACACCTAAAATTGTAAATCCTCAGATGAAATGGTAGTACAAATGAGATACTGGAAAACATACTTTATTGCAAGCTTTTTGGTACTAGTCCTAATTGGACAAAGCTATACGGTTATGGGTCAGACAATCTCTATCGCAGATCATGTAATCATAAACGAGGTTGAAACAAATCCGCCAGGCGATGATTCAAAGCTTATCAGCCAGTGGGTCGAACTGTATAACCCAACGAGCAATCCAGTAAACATTGGTGGTTGGTCAATTGGTGCAACTACTGGGCTTCGACACTATTACACAATTCCCAGTGGTACAATAATTCAAAGTCAACAATTTCTTCTTTATACGTATGGTCCGCTATGGTTTCCTTACACAGGCGCAGTTGTACAACTAAAGGATTCAAATGCAACAATAGTTGATGAAACGCCTCCTCTAACCGATCAAACTGATGATACTAATTCTTGGCAACGAATGTACGATGGTTATGATACTGGTTCTCAAACTGATTGGGTTTTCAAAGTGGGAAGTCCTGGTTCATCAAATGGAAAGCCATCTGGAGCAACGACCTCTGGCCAAGTAGATATCTCTGTAGCTACAGATAAAACAAGCTACAATTTTGGTGACACTGTAAATATAAGCGGCCAAGTCTCAAACCTTGTTAATTCAGTTAATGGCTATCCTCAACAAGTAAACCTTGTAGTATCAGAACCAAATGGATTTCATAAAACATTCACTTTGTATCCAACGAATAATTTGCAATTTTCTGCTACTATAAAACTCGATGAAGTCTTGGGATTCCAAGAGGGTACATACAGTATATCTGCTACTTATGGCGATGTACACACGTCGACGGTCTTTTCACTTGGTGCAGTACAATTTGTACCTCCTGAACAAAATGCGCCAGTTACAATCAGTGTAGCTACAGATAAGCCAACTTATACAATCTCGCAGCCAATCACGCTGCAAGGAAACGTTTCAAAGATAATTCCACTCAAAGCTGTTACCTATAAGGTATATGATCCAAACAAAAGTCTAATCTCTCAAGGCAGTATATTTCCTGATTCTCAAGGGAAATTTTCTTCTTTCAATCCTTACCAACAGCACCTAAGCAATTCAGGAATAACAATTAATAGCGTAAACCCAACTTATGGTATTTACACTCTAGTTGCTAAGTATGGTGACACGACAACCACTACATCCTTTTCAGTGTTTCCGGAAGCCATACAAAATTCTGCAATCTCCTTATCTACAGATAAACAAGTATATGCTCCGGGCGATACAGTGGTAATTAGTGGCAGTACTACCGTTCATGGATTGCAAAATGTGGGATTATCTCCAAGTATGCAAATTGTGCAAACATTTACGCCGGTCATTAGCCAATGTGGTTTGAAATGTGGTGGTATATCAGTAAATACGATGGACATCAAAACTTTCGTAAATCTTGACGCTGATAATACATTTACGTACAAATTGTCATTGGCAGCCACTTCTGGCAGTTTAGGTAATTATCGAGTTACCGTATCAATACCAACTGGTAAAGCAGAGACTAATTTTGTTGTGGTCGAAAATCCTTCGAACTATAATGCCACCACCTCAAATCTGCCATTTAGTATCAAGACTGATAAAACGTTGTATAGTCTAGGTGATCCTATAATTATTTCTGGCCAAATACTGAATCCAACCTCAATTGCTACTCAAAACGCTGGACTGAATGTAAAGATCGACGTATTCAATTCGACAGGTGGCTATTTGATTTCTGGAGGTAGTTTTATCAATAATATTTTTGTCCCAAAATCTGCGCCACTGTACTACTACGCATTTCCAAATAGCAACGGACAATTTCAGACAAGTCAAACCCTTCAGCGTGGAATATATCATCCTGGAAGTTATACATTGAAGGCCACATACGGTGAACTTGCTGCAAGAACACAATTCAGTGTTTATGACTCTCTTGGTACGGCCTCCCAAGGAACCATAATAACAAGTACAGATAAAAAAGTCTACGGCGTGGGAGAAGCGGTAAATCTTAATGGAACGATCTCTGGACTTACTGGTACTTCTTCATATACGCTAACTCTTACAAAACCAGACGGTGGTATAATCAGCACTCCTCTTCAGATAAACAACGGATTCTTTTCTTGGAGTTGGACTATACCAAGTACTGCCACAGCTGGCAGCTCTCAAATAATAGGTACCGATAGAAAATCTGTTGTCACAATAAACCCATCAGCAAATCTCTATGGCATCTATAGAATAACAATAAGTTCAGAGTATGCTAGAGCTGAATTATTCTTCCAAGTTTCTCAGAACCCGCAGCAGACAACTGAGATATCACCTATTGCTGTGCAAAGCGATAAGACGGAGTACATGTCAACAGATGTCGTCAAAGTCTCAGGCCAAGTCATACCGCAAATAAACGCGGCAGCAAAGGAAGCAAACACTATGGTGCAAATCATAATCTTTTCTGACACAGGTCAGCAAGCCTATAGAGCAGATGCAAGTGTTAATGCCGGTGGGCAATTCCATATTTCTGTTCCATTACAACCAGGTGTCTGGAAAACCGGAACTTACAAGATATATTCACAGTATCTTGCTGCAAATACCAGAACAGATTTTAAAGTAACAAATCCGTTTACAACCAGCTCTGGAAAGCTCCAAGTTTTCATGACAACAGATCATGACAAGTACCTCCCGGGCCAGACCGTCCTGATAACCGGAAGGACAAGCTACATAATATCAATAGATAACGTGGATATTGCTATCGGAAAAGCAAATGATGTTATTGTTAGCGAAGGGCAAATTATGTCAAAGAAGGGTAATGTACTTCCACACGTAAACGTGCCTTTTGATCAAACAGGATCATTTACTTATGATTATACAATCCCAAACACTGCTTCTCTTGGAAACTATACGGTAGTAGCTCAAGTGCCATTTGGAGTTTACAACACTCTTTTTGAGGTTGTTAACCAGCTACCAGCCGAGAATGTTCCACCGCAAGAAAATGCTACTCTAACAAATCCTACATCTAATGCAACGCAGAACCCACCACCATTAACAATCGTTCCAGATAGTATAGGACCTAGCCAGAAACGAATCAGTACATCGATGATAGTAGAAAAGACTGGCAAGATATCTACTCCCCTTATCCCAATTACACTGAGTGAAAAATCAATTGGAAATAAAACATACTCACCACGGGAACTTGATGGACTTCTCAGAGTAAATCCTGGTGATGAAAACAACGTAAACATTAAGGTGAGTTTAGAAGATGGTACTTGCATAATAGGACAAGATTCTAGCTGCAAGGTGACCAAATCAACGGTGCAAGGCAGTGTATTGTATAAATTCATAAAGATAGGAAATCAAGACTTCTTTATAGGATATTCAGGTACGGGTGAAAGGATAGAACAGTTTAGTATTCTACCGGCAAATGTAAATGACGTGATTCCGGATGGGCAATGGGATGTTGAGATAATCAAAAAGGACCAAACCTCAAGATTCTATTATCAAGTTAGCTACATAGCCCAATGATTTTACCCTCTCAAATATAGGCATCAAATCTGAACCAATTTATTCTTGGTTGACTTAGAGACAAAGATGCGAGTTCAAGTCTTCATGTTTAATCAAGACGATCCAACTAAATGCACAGCTGCTAAACTGGTAAAATTTGGAATCGCCAAGAAAATTAATCGAACCTCAGCAAGAACCATGGTTTTAGATCCTTTCGCTGAAAAAATTGTTCTAAGAACAGACAGAGATTACATAGATTCCATTACTGCAATTGATTGTTCTTGGGAATTGGCCCAGAAAACATTTCTAAAGAAATTCGGCGGATTGTCAAGAAGATTGCCCCCACTTTTGGCCGGTAACCCAGTGAATTATTCTAAAATTGGCAAACTTACCACAGCTGAGGCAATTGCAGGGGTACTTTACATTATGAATTTTACCAATCTTGCAGATTCTATATTAAACAAATTCAAATGGGGTCATACATTTCTTGAGCTTAATCAAGATCTCTTAACAGAATATTCGGATGCTAAGACAGATGACAAAGTGTTTGAAATTTCAAAAGAGTACGGCTTGGCAGCATGATTTTGTGGTAGATTTTATTGAAAGTACGCCTTGCAATATGTAGCTTTTAGTTTCTTACCAGTATTCATAATGCATATTGGCGTAGATTCGCTGAATCCTACGGGATGGTAAGGGAGGCCGGCGCGAAATATCCAGACCACATCGCTCTCGCGCTGGCCAACTATTTTTACTAGATATGGGAATTCGAGAAAAAAGATGTAGTTAATACGCGTTTCTACAAATGTGTAATCTATTCATATTCAATGAAACATACGGGTAGAGATTTATTCGACCATTCTTTCCTCACGGGTAGGTCTACATGACAACAGAACAACCAACAGGACAACCAGCAGGATTAGTTCGTAGTCTTTCTCTTTTAGATATAACCATGGTTGGAATTGCAGCAATGATAGCTGGCTCAATCTTTAACCTAATCGGGCCTGCCATGCATGAGGCAGGATCTTCGCTGTTAGTTGCGTTTGCAATTAGTGGTATAATCAGCTTCTTTACTGCGTTAACCTATGCAGAGCTTGGCTCAGCATTTCCTGAAGCAGGGGGGGGATACAGATGGGTAAAAGAGGGGTTACCACGACCAAACGCGTTTATCAGCGGCTGGATAGCGTGGTTTGCTCATATGATTGCAGGAAGTTTGTATGCGATATCCTTTGGTTCATTTTTTGGAAGTTTGCTTACAAGCGTAGGGGTATCATCACACTATGGAGGCATTCCGCTTGAGACTATTATCGGTGCGATTGTGGTAATAATTTTCACATATGTGAATTACCGAGGAGTTTCACTTACAGGAAAGGTTGGAAATGTGCTTACATTTACCCAACTTGCGATAATAGTTTCTTTTATCGTTGCAGGCATTTTCGCCTGGGGCATTATAAATCACAACTGGGCAGTAAACTTTCAGAATTTTATCCCAAAGGGCTTTGTAGGTATGATGCTGGGACTGGGAATAACCTTCATAGCGTTTGAAGGATATGAAATAATTGTACAGACTGGAGAAGAAGTAAAAAACCCAAAGAAAAACATTCCAAGAGCAATTTTCATAACACTTGGCGTTGTCACGACTATTTACATAATCTTCACTTTTTCATTCCTAGTAGGACTGGACCCATCAAAACTAGGAAGCGATGCGTGGAAATTCATAGGAGATCATCAGGAACTTGGGATCCCGCTGGCCGCACAGTTTCTTCTGCCATTTGGAACTATAGTGGCTTTGATTGGTGGCATGGTGTCCACAGTTGCTGGCCTGAGTGCCACCACCTTTTCCTCCAGTAGGGTCTCATTTGCAATGGGCAGACAGTACAATCTTCCCTACATTTTCAGCTCTGTGCACGCCAAATATCACACACCTCATTTCGCAATAATTGCGTCTGGCTTCATCATGCTAGTCATGGCTGTTTGGCTTCCAATTGAGCAGCTTGCGATCGCAGCTGGTGTAATGTTCCTATTTCTGTTTACACAAGTAAATTGGGCAGGAATCCAAATCAGGAGACTTTATGGCCACAAACTAGATTATGGTTTTAAAATTCCATTTTTTCCTCTAATGCCAGTTATTGGAATATGTGCTAAAGCAGGCCTTGCTGTTTTTCTCTTAATTTACAATCCACTGAGCTGGGCAATTGCGATTGTCTGGATATTGATCGGATTCTCAATTTACAAACTGTATATTGCCAAAAAGGAGATTGAACACTATGCTCCACTAATAGCAAATGAAGGACCACCTCAGCGAAAAGATTACCGAATAATGGTTGTCTTCAATAAAAAAACCGTTGAAAAGCTAGTAAAGATTGCATCGGCAATTGCAAAAGACAAAGCTGGTGAGATCTCTCTTCTTAGTATAGTGACAATACCAATTCAAATTCCACTGTCTATGGCACAAGGATTTGCAGACCCTACAGTACGGTCCGTTGGTGAAATAAAGAAATCCTTGGCTGATTCTTCAGATTACAGATATCTTATAAGACTAACTCATGACACAACCGAAGCTATACTGGCCACCGCTGAAGAACAAGGAATTAACCTGCTCGTCATGGATTTCTACGATCTGCGTAACAACAGGAAATTGCTATCACTTACTACATGTGATATCTTGGGAGTGCACATCAAAAAGGAATTTGAAAAAGAACTTTCACATGTTGTGGTGTCATATGACAAGGGTAGGCATTCAGATTTAGGACTTGAAATAGCTCACGCATTTTCAAATACTTTAGGAAGTAAGATACGAATTGTCCGAGGAGTTGTAGAATCGCCAGAAGAAGAACGTGATATCCTAAGCAGAATTAACGAAAAGATGTTTGATCTAAATCTAAAAAAAGTTCCCGTTGAACGAGTTTACCCAACAAGTGCTGACATAACAAAAGACTTGTTACAAAACCTAAACCAGAAACCAGAAATTGTGATAGTCGGAGCTGGCAACCAGGCAGAGCAAGCATTTAGTCCTAAGACAATTGAGATCGTAGAAAAGTCTTTGTATAGTGTCTTT
>Ga0066710_100001833_pt1 | contig 16424 bp, 8 predicted proteins | sample GraSoiAngelo_159_FD_79666 | JGI IMG/M metagenome (GOLD analysis project Ga0066710, IMG submission 79666) | Grasslands soil microbial communities from the Angelo Coastal Reserve, California, USA - 14_1009_16_40cm | ecosystem: Environmental > Terrestrial > Soil > Grasslands | place: USA... | reverse complement strand
GCCGTGCTGAGCGGCTGGCGCACGGTAATCATGAAGGAGCGGACCGGCGGGATCGCGTACAGCCTGTACGGCCACGACAATGCGCCGCGCCCCGCGGTCACGGTGACCCTCACGGGCACCGTCGAGCAGTCGACCCCGGGCGTCGCCCAGCTCGCGATCGGCACCTGGACGCACCTGGCGGCCACTTACGACGGCGCCACGCTGCGTCTCTACGTCAACGGAGCTCAGGTGAACAGCCGCGCCGTCACGGGCGCCATGCTGACGTCCACGAGTCCCTTGCGCATCGGCGGCAACGGCGTCTGGGGCGAATTCTTCCAGGGCCTGATCGACGAAGTACGTGTCTTCGACCGCGCTCGCACGCAGGCCGAGATTCAGTCCGACATGAATACGCCCGTGGATCCAGCCTCTGCCGACAGCCAGCCGCCGACGGCGCCCGGCAATCTCACGGCCACCGGAGGACTCGCGACAGCGTCGCTGGCGTGGAACGCCTCGACCGACAACATGGGCGTCACCAACTACAACGTGCACCGTTCGACGACCTCCGGCTTCACGGCGACGCCCGCGAACCGGATCGCGTCGCCCACCGCGACCAGCTACGTCGACGCGGGTCTGCCGGCGGCGACGTACTTCTATCTCGTCACCGCGCAGGATCTCGCCGGCAACATCAGCCCGCCGTCGACTCAGGCGAGCGCGGTCGTCACGTCGGATACCACCGCACCGACGGTCTCGCTCACCGCTCCGGCGGCAGGCTCGACGGTTTCGTCGAACGTGACCGTCTCGGCGAACGCGTCCGACAACGTCGCCGTCGCCGGCGTGCAGTTCCTCCTCGATGACGTGTCGCTCGGAGCGGAAGATACGACGTCGCCGTACTCGATCGCGTGGGACACGCGCACCGCGGCGAACGGACCGCACACGCTCAAGGCCCGGGCCCGCGACGCCTCGGGCAACCCGACGACGTCCGCCGGAGTCGGGGTGACGGTGTCGAACACCGAGCTTCCAGGGCTGGTCGCCGCGTACGGCCTCAATGAAGGCACGGGCACGGTGGCGGCCGACGCGTCGGCGAATGCGAACAACGGCACGATCTCCGGCGCCACATGGAACGCAACGGGCCGATTTGGCAAGGCGCTCTCGTTCAATGGCGCAAGCGACTGGGTGACGGTGGCCGACGCGGCCCCGCTGGACCTGACCACCGGCATGACGCTCGAAGCGTGGGTCAACCCCTCGGTGCTCAGCGGCTGGCGCTCGACGATGGTCAAGGAATCACCGGGCGGACTGTCCTATGGCCTGTACGCGCACGACAACGCGCCGCACCCCGCCGTCTCCGTGCACACGACCGTCGATCAATTCGCGATCGGCACCAGCGCGATTCCGCTGAACACGTGGACCCATCTCGCCGCGACGTACGACGGAACCACGCTGCGGTTGTTCGTCAACGGCGTCCAGGTGGGGAGCAGCCCGCTCACCGGCAGCCTGCTGCAGTCGAGCGGTGTGTTGCGCATCGGTGGCAATTCGGTGTGGGGCGAGTACTTCTCGGGACTGATTGACGAAGTCCGCATCTACAACCGTGCGCTATCGCAGGCCGAGATTCAGAGCGACATGACCGTACCCGTCGGAGGCTGACGTCGCGGCCATATGCTCGAGGCGACCCCAGGAGATTTCTCGTGAACACACGCCTTCGTCCTCGTGTCTGGCCCGTCGTGATCGTGGGACTTCTCCTGCTGTCGGGGCAGCCGCCTCGCCCTGTCCACGCACAGACAGCCGGACTCGTCGCGGCCTATAACTTCAACGAAGGCGCCGGCAGCACGTTCGCCGACGCGTCGGGCAACAACAACGCGGGCACGCTGACCGGCGCGACCTGGGCCGCCGGAAAAACCGGCACGGCGCTCTCGTTCAATGGGACCTCCGCCTACGCGACGGTCCCGGACGCGGGACTGCTGGACCTGACCAATGCCATGACGCTCGAAGCGTGGGTCTACCCGATCACGCTCGGCGCCGGCTGGCGAACGATTGTGTTGAAAGAGCGGCCCGGTCAGCTGACGTACGCGATGTACGCCAACACCGATGCGAACGCTCCAAGCGGCGACATATCCACGTCCGCGGGCGACGCGGCCGTCGCCGGCGCGGCACAACTGCCGTTGAACACGTGGACGCATCTCGCGGCGACCTACGACAGCGCGAACCTCCGCATCTATGTCAACGGCACATTGATCGGCTCGCGCGCGGCGACGGGGGCGATCCTCACGTCCGCCAACCCGTTGCGGATTGGCGGGAATCTGATCTGGGGCGAGTACTTCAACGGCCGCGTCGATGACCTGCGGATTTACAGCCGCTCGCTCAGCGTGACCGAGATTCAGCAGGACATGAACCAGCCTGTGGTGCCGGTGGACACGACGCCGCCCACGGTCACCTCGACGAACCCGGCGAGCGCGGCCACGAACGTTCCGACCGGCACCGACGTCTCGGCGGTGTTCAGCAAGGACATGGATCCGCAGACGATCACGACCACGACGGTCGTGCTCCGCGATTCCTCGGGAACAGTCGTGCCGGGGACCGTCGCGTACGACGGCATCGCCCGTAGAGCCACGCTGACCCCGACGTCGCGCCTCGCACCATCGGCCTCGTACTCCGCGCGGGTCCTGGGTGGCGCGGGCGGCGTGAAGGATCTCGGCGGCAGGGCGATGGCAGCCGACGTCGCGTGGACGTTCACGACGACCTCGGACGTCAGCACGCCGGTCGTCGTCTCGCGATCGCCCTCGCCCGGCTCGACCTCCGCCGCCAGCACCGTCAGCGTGCTGGCCACGTTCAGCGAGGCGATGCAAGCCAACTCCATTGCGTTCGTGCTGCAGACCGCAACGGGATCGACCGTACCTGCGACGGTGAGCTACGACAACACGACGTTCACGGCGACGCTGCGTCCGAACGCGGCGCTCGCATCGTCCACGCCGTACACCGCGATCGTCCAGAATGCGTCGGATCTTGCCGGCAATCCGATTTCCGGACCGGTCGGCTGGACGTTTTCAACCGGCGCGGCCGGGTTCGAGGAGTCGATCGTCTTTTCCGGCCTCGTCGAGCCGACGGCGATCGAATTCGCATCGGACGGACGTGTCTTCGTGGCCGAGAAGAGCGGCCTCATCAAAGTGTTCAGCAGTCTGACCGCGCCGACGCCGACGATCTTCGCGGATCTCCGAACGAACGTGCACAACTTCTGGGATCGTGGGCTGCTCGGCCTGGCGCTGGACCCGCAGTTCCCGGCGCGTCCGTACGTGTACGTGGCGTATACGTACGACGCCGCGATTGGAGGAACGGCCCCGCGTTGGGGCACCGTCAACGGGACGTCGGATCCGTGTCCCAATCCGCCCGGCGCCACCGTCAACGGGTGCGTCGTCAGCGGGCGGCTCTCGCGTCTGACGGCATCGGGGAACGTGCAGAGCGGACCTGAGCTGGTATTGATCGAAGACTGGGCAGACCAGTTCCCAAGCCACTCGATCGGCACGATCGCGTTTGGCATCGATGGGTACCTGTATATGAGCGGCGGCGAGGGCGCCAGTTTCAACGACGTCGACTACGGCCAGTTCGGCAATCCGTTTGGCGACCCGCCGTCGCCCGCTGGAACGAACCTGACGCCTCCCACCGCGGAGGGAGGGGCGCTTCGAAGTCAGGATTTGCGGACGCTCTCGGATCCGGTGAACCTGCACGGCACGATCATCCGCGTCGATCCGGATACGGGCGCGGGCGCGCCCGACAATCCGCTGGCCACGAGCCCGGACGTCAACGCGCGCCGCATCATCGCGCACGGGCTCCGCAATCCGTTCCGGTTTACCTTCCGGCCCGGCACGCGGGAGTTGTTTATCGGCGACGTCGGCTGGAATACGTGGGAAGAGATCAATCGCATCGACGACACGGCCGTCCCGCCCGTGAGGAACTTCGGATGGCCCTGCTACGAAGGGGTCGGACGCCAACCAGGCTATGAAGCCCTGAACCTGAACTTGTGCAGGAACCTGTACAACCAGGCAGGCGCGGTCATCGATCCGTTCTTTGCGTATGACCACAGCGCCCAGATTGTGCCGGGGGAACAGTGTCCGACCGGCAGCTCCTCGATCACGGGTCTGGCGTTTTACAACGGCGGCAACTACCCGCAGGCGTATCAGGGCGCGCTGTTCTTCGCCGACTACTCGCGGAACTGCATCTGGGTGATGTTCGCGGACAGCCCGGGCATCGATCCGAATCCGGCGCGCATTGCGACATTCCGGCCCGCGGCCGCCGGTCCCGTGCAGTTGAAGATCGGTCCTGCAGGCGATCTGTTCTACGTCGATCTCAACGGGACCGTTCGGAGAATCCGGTACTTCGACGGCAATCGGCCGCCGCACGCCTCGGCGGTGGCGGCGCCGACGGCTGGCGGCGTTCCGTTGACGGTCTCGTTCGACGGCTCAGCGTCTTCGGATCCCGACGTCGGCGATTCGCTGACCTATGCGTGGGATCTGGACGGCGACGGCTTCTTCAATGACGGCAACACGCCGACCGTGAGCTTTACGTACACATCGGCGGGCACCTTCACGGCCCGACTGCGCGTGACCGACAGCCAGGGACTCTTCGACATTCAATCGATGACCATCACGACGAACGGCGTCGCGCCCGTGGCCACGATTCAGTCGCCGGCGTCATCGCTGACGTGGGCCGTGGGCGACGTCATCTCGTTCTCCGGATCCGCCACGGATCAAGAGGACGGGACGCTTCCGCCGTCCGCGTTTTCCTGGTCGATCATCATGCACCACTGCTCGACCGAGGGCAGCTGCCACACGCATCTCATTCAGACGCTGACGGGCATCAGCCAGGGTTCGTTCACCGCGCCCGACCATGAGTACCCGTCGTACCTCGAGCTGACGCTCACAGCCACGGACTCGAGCGGGCTGAGCGACACGAAGAGCGTGCGGCTGGATCCAAAGACGACCGTGCTCACGCTCGACTCCGTTCCCTCGGGGTTGACGATCGGCGCCGGCAGCAGCGCGGCTGCGACGCCGTTTACGAAGACGGTGATTCTGGGCGGGAGCATCTCGCTCAGCGCGCCGTCACCACAGACGCTCGGTGCGGCGGGCTACGAGTTCGGATCGTGGTCCGACGGCGGCGCACAGACGCACGCCGTCGTCGCCGCGGGAACGGCTGCGACGTATCGCGCGACGTACGCGGCGGTGCCGTCGTTGTCGATCTCGAACGCGACCGCAACGGAGAAGGACACGACGAGCGCGCCGTTGACGTTCACGGTTACGTTGTCCGCCGCCTCGACGCAGACGGTCACGGTCGGCTACGCGACCGCCGACGGGACGGCCGTCGCCGGCGCCGACTACACGGCGGCGGCAGGCACGCTGACGTTCGCGCCAGGAACGACCACGCAATCGATCGTCGTTCAGGCGCTCGGCGACACCATCCACGAAGCGAACGAAACCTTCACCGTCACGCTGAGCAATCCGGCGCATGCGGGGCTCGCCGCCGCGACCGGGACGGGCACCATCGTGGACAACGATCCTGCCGGCGCCCCCGGACTCGTCGCGGCCTATGGCTTCAACGAAGGAAGCGGGACGGCGGTGGCCGATCAGTCCACGAACAACAACGCGGGCGTTGTCTCCGGCGCGGCGTGGGTGGACGGAAAAGCGGGCAAGGCGCTGTCGTTCAACGGAACGAACGCGCTCGTCACGATCAACGACTCGACGTCTCTGCGCCTGACCGGCGGGATGACGCTCGAGGCGTGGGTGAATCCGCGGACGGGTGGCGGCTGGCGGACGATCCTCATGAAGGAGAAGGCGCCGACGCTCTCGTATGCGATGTACGCGAACACCGACAGCAATCAGCCGAGTCTCGAACTGACGCTCGCCGCCGCAACGGAGCTGCGCGGGACGTCGACAGTACCGCTGAACGTGTGGACGTACCTGGCAGCGACCTACGACGGCGCGCAGTTGAGGCTGTACGTCAACGGCGTGCAGGTCTCGTCGCTGACCGCCGCCGGCACGATCATGACGTCTACAAACCCGCTCCGAATCGGCGGCAATTCGATCTGGGGCGAGTACTTCGACGGGATCATCGACGAAGTGCGCGTCTACAACCGGGCGTTGACGCAGTCGGAAATCCAGACCGATATGACGACCGCCGTCGGCGGCGGGCCGCTGCCCGACTCGACGCCTCCGGTCCGGAGCGGCGGACAGCCGAGCGGCACCCTGCCGTCCGGCACCACCTCGACGACGCTGCAGCTCACCACCGACGAACCGGCGACGTGCCGCTATTCGCTCACCGCAGGCACGGCGTACGCAGCGATGACGAACACGTTCGCGACGACGGGGGGAACGTCACACGCGACCCCCGTCAGCGGCTTGACCGACGGCTCCACGTATACCTACTACGTCCGGTGCATCGACGCCGCGGGCAACGCGAATACGACCGACGGCGCGATCAGCTTCAGCATCGCGACGTCCTCCACGGCTGGTCTCGTCGCGGCGTACGGGTTCAACGAAGGCACGGGATCCATCGTCAACGACGGCTCCGGGAACGGCAACCAGGGGACGATCGCGAACGCGACGTGGTCAACGGCCGGTAAGTACGGCGGCGCCTTGCTGTTCAACGGCACCAACGCGGCCGTCGCAATCCCGGACGCCGCGTCGCTGCACTTGACGACCGGGATGACGCTCGAGGCGTGGGTTCAGCCCACGGCGGCGCAGGGCACCGTCTGGCGCACGATCATGCTGAAGGAACGCCCCGGCGGCCTGAGCTATGCGTTGTACGCCAACACGAGCGCCGGTCGTCCCAGCGCGGACATCAACATTGGATCCGACCAGAGCGCGGCGGGGACGGCCGGCCTTGCTGTCAACGCGTGGACGCATGTCGCGGCGACCTACGACGGCGCCACGCTGCGGCTGTACGTGAACGGCACTCTCGTGCGCAGCGTGGCCGCGGCAGGATCGCTCGTCGCCGCGACCGGCTCGCTTCGCTTCGGCGGCAACTCGATCTGGAGTGAATGGTTCAAGGGGTACATCGACGAAGTCCGCATCTATAACCGTCCGCTGAGCGCGACGGAAATCGTCAACGACATGAACAAGCCGCTGGTTCCCTGAACGCCGATGAACAGAACCCGCCTGTTGAAGCTCTGCCTCGCGGTCTGCTCGGCCGCGCTGACCTACGGGGCGGCGGAGATCGTGGTCACCGTCGCGGCCGCGATCCCGCGGGCCGCCGACTCGTGCTGGCTGTTCGAGAACTCGCAGAACACCGTGCACTTCGACGCGGTGCGCGGCTACGCGCTGACGGGCACGCCGTCGCGATGGGCGCGCGTGACGAAGGGACGGGTCGAGTTCGTGGGGACGTTGAAAGGGAACTCGCTCGGATTCCCCGATCGCGACGACTTCTCGGCAGCCCGCGGGGCACGTGATGAGCGGCGAGTCGCGGTGTTCGGCGATTCGTTCACGGCGGGGCAGTTTCTCGACGTGAACTGGCCGGACCGCGCCGAGCAGCTCGCCGGCGATCGGGGCGTCCCGCTGCGTCTGCTGAACATGGCGGTGGACGGCGGCGGTCTCGCGAACTGGTGGAGCGTGCTCACGCAACTCGTCGCGCCGCAGCGGTTCGACCTCGACGGCGTCGTCTTCGCGGTGTTCGAAGACGATCTCCTGCGAAAGTTCTCGTTCTCGGAACACCGCGGCTACGCGCGGCACATGTTCGCGCGGACCGCGTCATGGGACCCGCGGACGTATCCGCACACGCAGGCGGAAGCGCAGCCGTTGCTCGAGGAACTGCCGGGGCGCATCGTGACGCACGCGGAAATGGAGGCGGCGCTGTCCGGCGCCTGTCCCGCGGAAATCCCCGGCCGGACGCCCGCGCCGTCGCGCATGTTCGCGAGGGTCGAGCCCTCGAGCCGGTGGCGTCCGGTGCTTGCCGGCCGGATTTGGGATTTGGCGCACGCCGCGCTCGAACGGCCGCCGGGAACGCCGGCGGCGCCGCTGAATCCGCAGAACCCCGATCGGCAGCGGCTGATTGACGACGTCGCCGAGTACCTTCGCGCGCGACGGCTTCCGTCGGTCGTCGTCTACATTCCGAGCCGCGACAGCCTGCTGGCCAGCGAGCCCGCGCCGCGGTTTCTCCCGGTCGTCGAGAAGTTCGCGCGGCAGATCGGCGCGCGCTTCGTGGACGGGCGTCAGGTGTTTACCACGCTCGGCCCCGATGACATTCGCGCGTCGTTCTTTCCGTACGACGGGCACTGGAACCAGCGCGGATCGGACCGGTTTGCCGCGTTCGTTCTCGACGCCGTGCTGCAAATGACCGGTCCGGTCCCTGCTCCTTCCGCGCGGTCGGCCGGCGTGACGACCGCGTCGATGCAGTCCGCGGGACTTCCGGCGCGGTAGAACAACGTCAGCTTCCAGGAAGACTTCTGTTCGGTCGCCCCGGCAAGAACGCGTTTCAAGCGTCCTCGCGCACGATCTGGGCGTGCCGGGGCTGGCGTCACAATTGCTGTCCGATCGACGACTCTTTCTGCGCTCAGCATGTACGAACTGTCTGCCTCCTCGACGCTGGCGGCGATTGCCGGTTCAGCCGCGGCTTCGCGGATCGAGCCCACCCCTGCCTCTGCGAGGTGGCGGGGCGCTCCATCCGGCAGCGTCGTCGTCGGGGTCAGCGGCGCCGCGCAGAATGCCGCCGCCGCCATTTGCGTAAACGGCCGCCTGCAGGCGTTCTGCGAACAGGAGCGCGTCTCGCGAATCCGCCGCGCCGGCGTCGAACCCGGCAAACTGCCCGACGAAGCGATCGACACCGTCCTCGGCCTCGCGCATCTGCGGCGCTCGGACATTCAGACGATCGCCGCGGCGGAGGATTGCCTCACGGCGGCGGACGGCGTCGCCACGCGCCGCTTTCCGCATCACTTCGCGCACGCCGCGACGGCGTTTCTGACGTCTCCCTTCGCCGAGTCCACGATCCTCGTTTGCGATCATCATTCGGATCCGCCGCTGAGCGTCTGGTCGGGTCGCGGGCAGCAGATCACGGCGGTGCCGTGGGCGCGGCAAGGCGCCGGCCTCGCGGAGCTGTACTCGACGTGCGCCCGGATATTCGGGTGTCGGGCGGGCGCTGAGCACGGCCTGGAGGCGCTCGCGCGGATCGGCAGCGGCGCGGCCGCAGAACGCCTGTCGCCGTACTTCCGCTACGCGGACGGATCCCTGCGCGTCGGCGCCGGCTGGCAGGAATTCGTCCGCGACTGGCTCGCCGAAGGGCGGTCCGACGCGCTTGCAAACCGCGCGCACGTGGCGAGCAGCGTCCAGGCGAAGCTTGGGGAGATCCTGTGCCTGCTCCTCGCGGAGGTGAAACGCGCCTCGGACGCCGTGAACATTTGCCTGGCCGGCGGACTGTTCTTCAACACGTATTTCAACACCGCCGTCCACCAGTCAGGATTGTTCGACCGTGTGTTCGTGCCGCCGAACCCCGGGAACGCAGGGCTTGCGGCGGGATCGGCGCTCGCGGCAGCGGCCGAGCACGGCGCCATGTGCGCCCGCATGGAAACGTCGCCTTTCCTCGGACCCGGGTACAGCCTCGAGGAGATCAAGGCGACGCTCGACAACTGCAAGCTGCGCTACGACTGCCTGCACGAGCGCGAATTGGTCGACACGACGGTCGACGCCTTGTGTCGCGGATTGACGGTGGGGTGGTTTCAAGGCCGCATGGAATGGGGCCACCGCGCGCTCGGGCATCGGAGCATTCTGGCGAGTCCGCTCTCGCCGTACGCGCTGGACAACCTGAACGTGTTCCTGAAGCAGCGCGAGGCCTATCGAGCGTACGGCCTGTCGGTGCGTGAAGAAGACGCGAGCCGCTTCTTCGACGGGCCGCCCAGGTCACCGTACATGGAGTTCGAGTACCGCGTGACCGCGCCGGGCGTGCTCGACGGCGTCCTGCCCGCGGGGACGACACGGCTGCGCGTGCAGACCATCGGGGAGACGCCGCAGCGCTTCCGATCGTTGCACGAGGCGTTCGGCAAGGCGACGGGGACCGGCGTCCTCGTGAACACCTCGTTCAACGGCTTCAACGAGCCAATCGTCTGTTCTCCACGCGACGCGATCCGCGTGTTCTTCGGCACCGGACTCGATTTGCTGGTGATGGATCGCTTCGTGATCCGCAAATAGCGCCATGCACATCCTGGGCTTGTCCGCGTTCTATCACGACTCCGCCGCCTGCTTGATCCGCGACGGCGAGATCGTCGCCGCCGCGCAGGAAGAACGGTTCACGCGCAAGAAGCACGACCATCGCTTTCCGGAATCGGCCACGGCGTTCTGCCTTCGCGAGGGAGGCATCTCCCCGGATCACCTGGATTACATCGCGTTCTACGACAAGCCGGTCCTGAAATTCGAACGCCTGCTGCAGAGTTATCTGGCGTACGCGCCAAAGGGCCTGCGTTCGTTTCTGCGTGCGATGCCGCTCTGGATGCACGACAAGCTCTGGACCCGCGACCTTATTTCGAAGGGCTGCCGCAGCGCCGCCCCCATCGTGTTCACCGAGCACCACGAGTCGCACGCGGCGAGCGCCTTTTATCCCTCGCCATTCAAGACGGCGGCGATCCTGACGATTGACGGCGTCGGCGAGTGGGCGACCAGCAGTTACGGCCGCGGGCAGGACCACGAGATCCATCTCGAGGCGGAAACCCACTTTCCTCATTCGCTCGGGCTGCTGTATTCGGCCTTCACGTATTACACCGGGTTCAAGGTGAATTCGGGCGAGTACAAAGTGATGGGGCTGGCGCCGTACGGCGAGCCGAAGTACGTGCCGCTCATCCTCGACAAGCTGGTGAACCTGGCGGACGACGGATCGCTGCGGCTCAACATGGAGTACTTCAACTACGTGGACGGCCTCACGATGACGAACGGCGCCTTCAGCCGTTTGTTCGGCGCGCCGGCGCGGCAGCCGGAGACGCCGCTGACACAGCGCGAGATGGATCTGGCGCGCTCGATTCAGGAGGTCACCGAGCTGTGCATGCTGAAGATGGCGCGGCACGTCCACGCGCGCACCGGCGAGAAGAATCTCTGCCTGGCCGGCGGCGTCGCGCTGAACTGCGTCGGCAATGGACGGCTCCTGCGCGAGGGTCCCTTCGAGAAGATCTGGGTGCAGCCTGCCGCCGGCGATGCCGGGGGCGCCGTCGGCGCGGCCTTGTCGGCCTGGCACCAGTACCTGGACAAACCGCGCGATCCGGATGCGCAGCGCGGAACGCAGAGCGACGCGATGAAAGGGTCGTACCTCGGCCCCGCCTTCGCGAGCGACGACGTCGCGGTCGAATTGAAGGCGGCCGGAGCGGTGTACCGCCGGCTGAAACGCTGCTGCCTGCTGCGCGAGGTATCGCAGCGGCTCGCGGACGGTCAGGTCGTGGGTTGGTTCCAGGGTCGCATGGAATTCGGACCGCGGGCGCTCGGCAACCGGAGCATCCTCGGAGATCCGCGATCGCCGCGCCTGCAGTCGATCATGAACCTGAAGATCAAGTTCCGCGAGAGCTTTCGACCCTTCGCGCCGTCGGTGCTGTGCGAGCGCGTCGGCGATTACTTCGACCTGGACTGCGAGTCCCCGTACATGCTCCTCGTGGCGCCGGTGCGGGAGGAGCTGCGCATTCCCATGTCGGCTGAAGAGGAGCGGCTGTTCGGCATCGAGAAACTGAACGTTCCGCGCTCGACGATTCCCGCCGTGACGCACGTCGACTACTCGGCCCGCGTGCAGTCGGTCCGGCGCGACGACAATCCGCTGTACTACGATCTCATCAGGACGTTCGAGGGGCTGACCGGCTGTCCCGTCCTCGTGAACACGTCGTTCAACGTGCGCGGCGAGCCAATCGTGTGCGCGCCGGCCGACGCGTACCGGTGCTTCATGAGGACCGGCATCGACTGCCTCGTGCTCGAAGACTGCCTGCTCGACAAGCGCGAGCAGCCCGCTCGGCCCGAGGATCGCTCGTGGGAACAGGAGTTCCAGCTTGACTGAGCGCCCGGCACCCCGGGAAGGCCGCCGGTCCGCGTTGACCGTGGCGGGCGTGTTCCTCCTCATTGCGGCGTGGCAGGTCTACCGCCGGCATGAGATGCCGGCCATCGTCGACGGGACGATTGGCGGCCTGCTGCTGCTGATCGGCCTGACGATGCCGCGCGCCGCGGCGCTGTTTCATCGGGCGTGGATGGGGTTGGCCGCCGGCCTCGGATACGTGAACGGCCGCGTGCTCCTCACGCTGATCTACTTCTTCGTCGTTTTTCCGTTTGGCTTGGCGTCGCGGCTGTTCGGCAACGACCCCCTCCAGCGACGAGGGGGCAATAAAGACTCGTACTGGATCGCCCGGGCTCGACCGCGTCAAACACGGCAAGGCTTCGAGCGGAGTTTTTGAGGGAGGCTTGTGATGAGCCGGCTGGAGACTGTCGGGGAAGTCTGGACGTTCATCCGCGAGAACAAGAAGTGGTGGCTGCTGCCGATCATCGCGGTGCTGGTCGCGCTCGGCGGCCTGCTCGCGGTCGCGGGCGGATCCGCGCTCGCCCCGTTCATCTATACGATCTTCTGACGCTCACCGTTTGGGTTTGCCCCAGCGCGCGCGTGCGGCTTTGGCGGCGATCTCGCGGCGGCGCTTCGCGCTGAGCTTTTGCGCGCGCGCGGGTCCCCCTTTCAGCCCGCCGAGCCTTCCGAGCGACGCGGCGTAGGGGTTTTTTTCCCCCGGCCGCAGATGTTCGGGGATCACGAGCCCGACCACGGAGCGGCGCTCCGTCGGACCATAACACCACGGGCAGAGCGGATCCTCGTAGCCCTGCTCGACCACCTGAGCTTCCCAGTCGCACATCCTGCATGCTCGCCGGATGACCTGCGCCCCGTCAAAGGAGAGGTGCGTGTCTCTCTCGGGACCCTCCTGGCCACCTCCACCCTTGCTTGAGCGATTACGGACCACCATGCGGCAGCCCTCCCTGCAAGAGGCGTACTCGGTCCAAAATGCTTGACCGTCCATGCATTTGGCCGCCCTGCTGACGGCGCGGCGCGGCTCGCCTGCGCCCGATGCTTGAGCCTCGACGCAGCCCCGATTGAGTGTCCGCAATTCCACCACTGTGTAGCGCGGGACGTCACGTGTGGCACGCGCACGCCACTGTTACACACCCCGACCTCTGCCGCCAATCGGCCCGACATCGACGATGCGCACACGATGCTTGAGCGTCAGGGAAACGGCTGACGCGCGCACGTTTTACACGGCGCGGGCGCCGCTGCGCCGTCCCGCCGATCGTGTTGCTCCGTTTCGGCGCACGCATCGCGTCACCTGGCCGATTCTGTAACGCGACCGTTTCGCGCGGAGGCCGAGGAGACGTGAAGCTTGACCGATTAACGATGCGGAGAGGTGAGCTGTGCGGGGCGTCGCCACGGACCGGGCGGTCCGCTCGAGCTCGTTGCTTGTCCGGCTACGCAAGACGGTACGCGCGTTGCTGTCACGCGGGAACGACGTGCCCAGCGCACGTCATAGCGCCGACGGGCAACCGCCGGCCCGGCCGACACGCAGAAAAACGGAGGCACCCTGCGATGTGGAACTCGACTTGTCTCGACGGGCCCCAGCGCCGCACCGCGGCCATTCTAACCGTTCTCATCCTTTCCGCCGCCCCCGCCGCGGCACAGCTCAGCACGAGCACGACTACGAGCCCCACGCCGCCACCCCCGGGCGCGGCGCAGACCGACCTGGTCGAATGGGACGTATCGAATTTCGGCGACCTCGTTTCGGGAGCTCTGGCGGTCGATGACAAAAGCAGTTCGCGGAACAGCAAGGTCTGGTTTGTGACGCGCGCCGCCGGTGTTCGTCTGTATCGCCTGACGCCGGCGCTCAACATGAAGAAGGATTCCTCGTCCGCGAAGTCGTGGGACCTGAACGCCTTGCTTACGGGTGGGGCCCGCCTGCGCCATTCGGACGATGGACGCTTCGCCTTCGTGAACGTGACCCTGAACACGGGCCAGGATGCGCTGGTCGCGGTCGACACGAAGGACGATACACGAACGACTTGGGCTGATCGGCCGACGTCGTCCGGGCAACTGTCGGACGTTTCCGTCGACACACGCGGCGGCGCCTACACCGTCTTCACCGCGGCACCGATCTACGACTCCTCCGATTTTCTCTCACCACCCAACGGAGTCGTCCAGCAACTCAGGCCAGCGCAACCGCAGCTCGTGAACGGGAGCTGGGTCGTGCCGGCCACGGTCACACGGTATCCTGTCGGGGGCGGCGCCGGAACGTGCGTGGACACGATAGGGGGAGCCGGTAGTCCGTGCATCCCCGGCGTCACGGTCGACCGGCGTCGTGGAGCCCCAATCTTCGTTTCCGAGCCCACATTCGAGTTCAAGGACAGTTGGGGGAACACCGTCAGCGTGGGCGCGATTGGCGAAATCGATCCGAAGCCGGTGAAATGTCCCACCAACCCATTGTGCACGTGCGTCAGGGTGCGACACTGGCCGCTGCCTGCCGGCATCACCGGACCCCGCCAGCTCCGCGTCGACGACATGGGACGCCTGTGGGGCATCACGACCGATGGCCACCTGTTCTCGCTGGATATCGACCGCCACTGCGATCAAGCTAAGCTCACCCGCCACGACCCTCTGGGGCCTGGTGATGAAGATCTCTTCGCCGTCGCGCCGAACGACGGGATCATTGGCTTCACGGACAGCAACAACAACAAAGTCTCGGTACTCTTCCCTCAGCGCGTGACCACGACCGTGTCCCCCGCGGTGACGTTCATCCAGCCGGTCACCAAGACGATTTCCGGCAAGAAGGAATGCGCGGATCCCCAACCGAGCACCGTCACGCCGCGGGTCAGCACCGCGTTGGGCGTCTCCTATACGAACCCGGGAGACGGCAGCTACGTTGAGACGGACATCAGCACGGGCATGTCAGGATCGACCACCCCGTCCATGTTTCCGACCGGAATGGCTCCAGACGGCACGTGGAAGACCGGCGCGTTCTTCTACGGCGTGACGTTGAGCGATCCCACCGGAAAGACGAACCGAATCGGCCACTTCGCGATCAAGATCGACAAGCACAAGGAAGTCGAGTGCCGGCGCGGCGACGACGACGACGACCACGACGGGATCGACAACGAGCACGACGACGACCTGGACGGCGACGGCATCCCGAACTCGCTGGACGACGACGACGACAACGACGGCACGCCGGACGTCCTGGACGACGACAAGAACGGCGATGGCATCGAGGACAAATACCAGTCGCGGGGGAGTCGCGAAACCAAGCGGTCCGACAACGGTCAGATGGCGCCGGGAGAAGCGAAAGAGTACGACATGGAGTACGACGAGCACAGCGTGCTGATGCTGGCCGTCGTCGAAGCGGCCGACCTGACGACTCCGCTCGCCATAGACATCGTCGACCCGAACGGCGTGGTCGTGCTCAGCACGCCGCCCGCAGTGGGGAAAGCCGTCGCGACCGCGACGCCCGCTCTGCCTGGCGTGTATACGGTGCGGGTGAGAAATGCCGGCCTGACTCCGGTCACTTACAAGACGACGCTGGTGGGACGGCAGATCCAGTACTGAAGCCCGCCACGCGGTTTGGCAAGGAAAAGGGCGGCCGCAGGCCGCCCTTCGCTCGTACTGATCGACTATTTTGGCCGGGAGACCGTGACGGCCACAGACTCGTAGGTTGTACGGCTGTAAAGCCCTCCAACCGAATAGCCGATGGAGAACGTCTTGGATTGAGCGGTCCCGAGGTCAACGGTCCACTCGTAGACCGCTTCGCCCTTCGTTAGCACGCCGGGATCTTCCAGGGTTACGGGCACCGTCGCCACGTTGCCGTAGGTCGTGCGGTTGATGAACGTCAGCGTGGCATTGCGAATGTCGCCTGGTGTCGTGTCGCCGTTCGCGTCCGGCGTAACGCTGATGTCGTCAACGTCGGCGCGCAGGATCACTTTCGCCACGCTGCAGGTGCGGCACGCGGTATACGCCGTGTACCCGTAGATAGTGACGCGTGCGTCCTCCTTGAGAATGCTCATCGATTTCGACACGCTGCCAATCGTGTAGTTCGGAACATCCTGGTTGAACTCCGCCGTGATGATTCGAGAACCCACCGGCATGTTCGCCGGCACCGGAATAGTGAGCGTCGCCTTCCCGCCCACGACGTCGGCGGATCCCAGTACGGTCGTACTCACTCTGAAGGTGACGCGCTGTGCTGCTGTTGCCGGGCTCACTGTGGCCGCGAACGCGACCGGGTCCGAATACTGGCGCTGAAGCGGAGCGATCGTCAGCGTGCCGCTCCCGATCGCCTTGGCGACGACCTGCTGGATCGGAAGCGATTCGCTGGCGTCGAAGTCGAGTGACCCCGAATAGACCGCTTTGATCGCGCGCGTGCCCGCCGCCGTCGTCGATATCGTGAGCGTGGCCCGTCCTGTGGAATCCACCGTGGTCGCGCCGAGCACCGCGGCGCCGTC
>Ga0066710_100001832_pt1 | contig 16430 bp, 6 predicted proteins | sample GraSoiAngelo_159_FD_79666 | JGI IMG/M metagenome (GOLD analysis project Ga0066710, IMG submission 79666) | Grasslands soil microbial communities from the Angelo Coastal Reserve, California, USA - 14_1009_16_40cm | ecosystem: Environmental > Terrestrial > Soil > Grasslands | place: USA... | reverse complement strand
GCTGCAGCCGAGCTTCACCGCCTGCACCAGCTCACTCTGGTCTTCGGAAGCCGTCAGCACGACGATGCGCGTGTTCCGGTTGCTTAACCTGAGCGCCTGCAGCGTACTCGGACCGTCTAGATTGGCATGCGCAGGTCCAAGAGCAACACGTCGGGTTCGAGTTCGCGGACTTTCTCCACTACCTCGCGTCCATCGCCAGCCTCACCGACGACTTCAAAATCATCTTCCATCTGCAGCAAGGTCTTCAAGGCATCACGAACCACCGGATGGTCATCCGCAATGACAATCCGCACCGTCGCCTTGTGCGGCGTCGACTCCGCGTCGTTCCAGATCATACGCTGCTGTTACCGGGGGTATCTTCCTGGGGTGCTTGACTGAATACTGATCTCCCAGCTTACGGGCAGCCGTATATCCGGTAAATAGCCGGGACGTTAGGTACGAAAGCGTTCGGGTAATAGTACCTTTTCCCTGTGGTGCTGCCGCTCAAGGGCTCTGTGATCTTGCCTTGGCCTGATCCTGAAGAAGGCGAGCAGCACCCTGCCCGGACTCGGCGCTTATGTCAACAACAGTCTGAAAAATTCGAGTGAACTTGTATTTCCTTAAAAACAGACGAGCGCCGGCAAGAGCGTCACCAAAATTATTATCGTTTTCCAAGCTGCCGAAGCAGCTCAGCCGCTTTCTCGCGCGTGACAGGGTCCGAGCCAGCAGCCGCTTTTTGGAGGTGTACAAAGGCGCCGCTCAAGTCGCCGGCGGCTGCCAGTGCCGCCCCCAGGCCAAATTGCGCGCGGCTGGATTCGGGGTTGACCCGAAGCGCTTCGCGATAGTGTGAAGCAGCGTCCTGCGCCTGCCCTTTGGCTATCAACAGATCTCCAAGAAGCTCGTGGGCACCCGCAAATCCCGGGTCAGCGCGCAAGGACGCCTCCAACTCGCGCTGCGCTTCGTCGAAATGGCCGGTCCGTCCGAGCAGCATCGCGTAGTTATACCGCGTCGCGGCATCGCCGGGCTGGAGGCGCAGGGCGATTTCAAAATGATGCCGCGCATCACCGAACCTGCCTGCCCCCACCAGGAGATTTGCCAGGTTGCCGTGTGCGTCTGCATAATTCGGTTTAATCCGGATCGCCTCTCTAAACGCCGGCTCGGCGCGTGACGACTCCCCTCCCGCGAGCCACAGAATGCCAAGGTTATTGTGCGCTTCGGGGAGATCCGGATCCAGTTCGATGGCCCTCGCGATCGCGGCCACGGCGTCCGCGTTTCTGCCGAGCACCCGCCAGGTTAGACCCAGCTCGTGCCACGTCAAGGCGTCCCCAGGCACGACCAAAGCCGCTCGCTTCAGGACTTCTGCCGCCTCCGGGTACTGACCGGACCACCGCAGCGCGGTCCCGAGTTTCAGCAGCCCGGCTGCAAATGTCGGATTTCGCCGCACAGCCTCCCGATACACCGGCAGAGCCTTTGCCAATTGCCCATTGCTTTCGAGCGCCTGTGCGAGTTCCAGATAATATTCCGGCCGCTTGGGCGAATACCTTTCAATTGCGGTCGTGAGCTGCGCGATCCCATCTGTCAGATTGCTTCCCTGCTTCACCTGGGCGACTGCGAGATACAGGTCATTTTCGGGCGTATGAGACAGCGTTTCGGGATAATACAAAACCACCGGACCACGGTATGCGCTGGCGCCTGTCTCCTGCCGTTCCGTTCTCTCAGCGAGCAGATCCCCCGCCGGCTTTCGCCGCTGGATGTAATGGTCGGTCGCGACCACGTGTACAACGTCCTCGGTGCGCCGTTTCGGCATGTGACAATCGACGCAACCGGCCGCGCGTGTGTGTTCCCCCGCCTCGACCTGCTCGTTGAAAGCTGACGCGTGGCATTGCCGGCAGACCGCGGTGTAATGCCGCTTTGCCTCTTCAGCGTGCGGAATGTCGTGCGGATTGTGGCACGTGGTGCAGAGCATCTTTCCGTTGCTCTTCAGGAAACACGCTGAGAGCCGCAATCGATAAGCCGCGCTGACCAACTCGAACTTGTCTTCGCGGCCCGCGCCGGCCGCGTGGTCGAAGCTGAGTACAAAAGCGCCCATGGGCTCCCCCGGCTGGTACGAAAAGAGACCCCGCTCATAGCGTTGAATCGCATTGGGCAAAGGGAAGCTGGTAGTCTCCAGATGGCACACCATGCACACCTCCATCTGGCGTTGCGGGCTCAGCCGCGACGGATCCACGATGGAGTTCCGGATGTCTTGCTGCCTGGCCCCGGCGGTCGCTGCCAACTGCGCATGCCGGTCCCCCGGACCGTGGCACCTCTGGCAATCGATGCCTTCCGGGAGCGCGCCGGCATACACGGGTCGAGCGAAGGGCTGCTCATGTCCGGCCGGAATCTCGGGATACGCGTTGTGGCAGAACATGCAATCGTACGTGACGGGCCTGCGAAAGCCGTCATGATTCGGGCGGTCGTAGCCTGGGTTCATCGCCCAGTAGCCTCCGTTCTCGGCGTACCAGGCCAAGGGCAGCTCGACCAGCGTGTTAGCAGCGGTTCGGTGCAGATATGCGCGCGCGTGATTACCGGACCCCATGACATAGTCGATTCGCTTCTCCATCACGTTGAGCTGTTTCCCGCCGGAATCCAATTGATAGCGCCGCTGATAGTAATTGCCATCGCGGCGGAGCATCGTGAAGTAAGTGTCCGACGGCTGATGGTAGAAGGTGTTCCGGTTGGTGAAATCTTCGACCATGTTTTCCGGCGACGGGCGATAAAACGATCGCCCCATGCTGGTCCGGCGGTAGGTTTCCCATATCTCACGATGGCAACCGGCGCAGATCCGCGCATTGTCGCTCTGTGCGGCCGCCACGCCTGTGAAGTAAGGCGCCAGCGCTCCGATGAGGATGCCCGACAGCCACCGATCTCGCTGAGCTACCACGCGCGTAGGCGATATGTTACCAAACGGCGCGGCTCCGCCCTACGGGTTCGGTTTTTTGATATGATCACGACGCTCGCGCTACACGACTGCTTTCAGACAAGAAGGTCCTCTTCGGACCTGCAGCCTTGGGAAAGGATTCGTGATGATCAGATTCAGCACCGCCTCGCAGACCACAAACAAGATCCGATTCACGCTGTTGGCAGCGTCGCTGTTGTTCCGCGCGGACCTGCTCGCGCAGAGCGGCGCAGGCTCGATTCAAGGCAGCGTTCAGGATGCAAGTTCAGCCGCCATCCCTGGCTGCTCGGTCCACGTCCTCAACGATCACACCGGCATCGCCAATGACACGACCACGAACAGCAGTGGCTTCTACACCGTGCCCGGCCTGTTTGCGGGAAGCTACACCGTGACTTTTAGCGCTCCCGGAATGAAGAAATACCAGGCCGTCATCGGGCTGCAGAACGCGCAGGTCGCGGTTTTGAGCCCCACGCTGACGGTGGGCGACGTCGCCGAACAGGTGACCGTGAGCAGCGAAGTGATTCAGCTCGCTACATACGACAGCGGCACAGTCAGCGCCCAGCTTGATTCCAGCCGCATCGACCAACTGCCGCAAAACGGCCGCAACATACTCGGCCTTGCGCAGAACACCGTACCCGGCGTCGAGTCGAACGGGACGCGCGCCAACGGACTCATGGGGGAGGCCATGGAATATTCCCAGGACGGCGCCCCCATGACGAATCGGAACTTCGGCGGCGAAGCCAACACGGCGCAGTCCACGCTGCCCGACCCCGATTCGGTTCAGGAAGCCAAATTCGAGACTCTCAATTCGAGCGCGCTGTTCGCCACGCCAGCCACAGTCATCCTGACCACGAAATCCGGTACGAACACATTTCACGGGTCGATGTTTGAAACCGCCCGAAACAATTATTTCGGCATCGCCAGGGCGCGTCAGAATCCGGCTGACTTCGCGGCGCCTCACCTGGTGCGCAACGAATTCGGAGCGTCCATCGGCGGGCCGATCATCATTCCCAGACTCTACAACGGTAAGAACAAATCGTTCTTCTTCGTCGCCTTCGAGCGCTTCTCGGTGCGTCAGGCGTCGAACGAACTGGTTAAGGTGCCGACGGTGTCAATGAGAAACGGCGATTTCAGCGGATTGGTGAACAGCGCCGGCATCCCCCAGCAACTGTACGACCCCGACTCCACGCAGAGCAGCGCGAACCAATACCAGCGAACGCCGTTCTCGAACAACCAGATTCCAATCAGCCGCATCAGTCCGCTGGCCAAGACGCTGTATGCGGCAACGCCCCTTCCGCAAACCGCCGACAATCCTTTGGTCAATTACAACTTCAACGCCGTGAATAACGTGACACAGACGGTTCCGAACACCACCGTCCGCCTCGACCACGTCTTCAGCGAGAACAATCGCGCGTACTTCCGTTTCACCGACATCCAACAGTCGCAGGAAGCTCTGCGTAACTACCCGGCGAATTCCCCGGCCAACATTGAAGGAGGCGGGCTACCGGCAGGGGCCACCGGATACCAGGACATTCCCGTCCAGACGATCAGCGGGGCCTTGGGATATTCGCACATGTTTTCGCCGACCTTCTTCTCCGAGACCATTTTGAGCCAGCAGTGGCAGAGAATGTATGTCCAGGGAAACGACGTTTCACTGGCAAATTACGAAGCGCAGTTGGGACTTCCCAATGACTTCGGGCAGACGGGCTTCCCGGCTATCGGCTCGAACCTTCTCATGCCGTATGGCGGCTCCCAGTGGAATTACGGCATGAGCCAGATCCTTTCGACTGTTGACGAGAACATGAACAAACTCTGGGGCAAACATCAGTTGGCGTTTGGCGGCCGCTACCGGCACGAACGATTCGGCTATCTGTCGGACCGTTCTCCGGACCAGGTCTCATTCACCAACCTGGCAACCGCCGTGTATGATCCGACAACAGGGGCCAACTACGGCGCCAAGCCCAACACGGGCTACGCGGATGCGGATTTCTTCCTGGGAGCGGCGAGCTCCTATAGCGAGAATAAGAATGCGCCTTTCAACCGCAATCGCGAACAGGAGTTCGACTTCTACGTCCAGGATAACTATCGCATCAGCCGGAGTGTTACCCTCAACCTCGGACTCCGCTGGGAGGCGCACCCGGCGCCCCACGCCGATAAGGATTACTTCGTTACCTTCGACATGAAGAACGACGCGCTGGTCCTGAAGCAGCCGATCGACTATTACATTCAAAACGGTCTTACCACGCAGGCGATCGTGACCAATCTCCGGAACCTGGGGGTCAAATTCGAGACGCCCCAGCAGGGCGGAATTCCCTCGAGCGGCTTCTACGGCAGTTGGTGGAATTTCCTCCCCCGCGTGGCATTCGCCTGGACGCCGCCGTTCGGCCTGAGGGGCACGGTACTCCGCGGAGGGTACGGCGAGTACATCTATCCTGTGCCGATCCGGAACTCCGTCCGGTATCTCACCGCGAACTACCCGTTCACCGCGGGTTACTCGAAAAGCTACACCGCCGCCTCTCAGGCGCCCGATGGCCTGCCCAACTATCTTATGCGGGCGCCGCAGATTGTCGTCGCCGGACTCAACAGCGCGCACGTAGTGGACACGAACTCCGTGACCGCGCTGCTTCCCGGCATCTCGCTCGGCCACACTCTCGCCGCGGACTATCCTCCGGGTCACGTGCGCGAAGCGAATCTGACCATCGAACAGCCGTTGCGCGATGACTCCGTGTTCCGCGTCAGTTACGTCTTCACGCACGGATACAACCTGGACCAGGATTATCACTACAACGACGCACCGTCCACTTACGTGTGGGAGACGACCACTGGAACAACGCCGCCCACCGGGGCTTTAGCGTCGGTGGCAACCCGGCCCTATGACAATACGGTCTGGGGCGGCAACGTGATCTCTAGGAAAACTGGTTGGTCCAACGATAGCGCGCTGCAGCTCAATTATCAGAGGCCGTACAAAAACGGATTCGGCTATCAGATCTTCTATGTCTACTCGCGGGCCTTTCGCGTTGGCGGGAACACTTTCCGCGATAACGTTCTGTATCCGGACGCGAATTTTGCTCCCGGCGTGCTTCCGGCAGGACTCAATCCCGGCACGATTCTCAATCCGAGCCAGGCTCTGAATCGCTGGGAAAATTACCGTGTTGATACCGACATCCCCGAACATCGCGTGACGTTTAACGGAATCGTGGATCTGCCTGCAGGCAAGGGTAAGCGCTGGCTGCGCAATTCCAACCGGCTGCTCAATGCGCTGGTGGGCGGCTACCAGTTGGCATTCGTCGGCCAGGTGCGGTCGCAGTCTTTTCAGGTGGCCTCGGGGAACTGGGGCGCGACCAGCCCGATGGAAGTGTATAAGAGCTCGGTCTCGCTCAACGACTGCCGCAGCGGCGTATGCCATCCCGCCTATCTATGGTTCAACGGATACCTGTCACCGACCGTAATCAACACCGCGAAGAATGGCGTAACCGGTATTCCGGCCAACTACGTTCCATATGAAGCGCCGATCAACAACACGCCTGGCACACCGAACTTCGGCAACAACAATGTGTCCGTCACACTAAAGAACGGGACTCAGGTGGTCACGGCTTACGCACCCGGGCCGGCGCCGGCCGTGACATCCAGCGTCACCACGGTCGTCAGCGCCCCCAACCCATTCGCGCATACAATCCTGCTCGGACCATATAACTACGAAGCCGACATGTCTCTTTACAAGGTCTTTTCGCTTACTGAGAGCATCAAGCTGAGAATAAACGTGGACGCTTTCAACGCGTTCAATATTCAGGGGCGCATCAACCCGAATCCGACGGACGGCGTCGAATCTCTCCAGACGTCCTACTGGACGCCGCGTCAGATCCAGTTTACGGCCCGGTTGTCGTTCTAATCGCGCCGCCGAGCGGGTGGCCCTTAAACACAGGAGTGGAGATGACACGGCGCGATTTTCTTGCTGCTTCGGCGCCGCTCGGCGCGGCGCAGGCGCGTGTCGAGGCGCAGACGGGACGCAAACGCGATTTACTGGCGTCATTGTGGAGCGGCGGCAATCTGGCAGCCGCGAACCGGACGTTTCACGCCTTTCCTGCCGCCGGGGAACGCGCCGGCTGGGAAGGGCTACCCGCCGATGCACGCGCCGCATTGATCGCGGCGGGCGAACGGCAGCTGCAGACTACCTGGGACGTGCTGCCTGCCAGCTCCGCCCTGGAATTCGCACGTAATGGAAACCGCTCCCATTACGAGGGGATGCGCGATCGCCGCCGACGGAAGCTGCAAGACCTGGTGCTGGCCGAGTGCGCCGAATTCAAGGGCAGGTTCGTCGACGAGATCGTCAATGGGATCTGGCTCACCTGCGAAGAGACGTTCTGGGGTGTGCCGGCGCACCTCGGCGCGCAGCAAGCCAGAGTTGGCCTGCCCGACGTAACTGAACCCATAGTCGATCTGTTCGCCGCGGAAACTGCCGCATTGCTGGCCTGGACCCTGTACCTGCTCGAACCCCAGCTTCGCCAGGTATCGCGCCTCGTGCCGGACCGAATCCGCTTCGAAACGGCGCGTCGCATCCTGACGCCTTGCCTAGAACGCGACGATTTCGGTTGGATGGGCTTCCACGGTCCCCCGCCAAATAACTGGAACCCGTGGATCTGCTCCAACTGGCTTACCGCGGCCCTGCTGGTGGAACCTGATCAAAAGCGGCGGGCCAGCGCGGTTGAAAAAATCGTTCAGTGTCTGGATCATTTTCTCAACGGCTATGCGGATGATGGCGGCTGTGACGAAGGGCCCAGCTACTGGGGCCGAGCAGGCGCCTCGCTTTTCGACTGCCTGGAATTATTGCGCGAGGCAAGCCGCGGCGCATTGGACGCCTTCAACCAGCCGCTAATCCACCAGATTGGCCTTTATATTTGCCGTGCGCACATAGCCGGCGAGTGGTACACGAATTTCTCGGATGCACCGGCGCGCGTGCAGGTCGATGGCGACCTCATCTACCGCTTTGGCCGCGGGCTGAGGGATGACACAATGGCCCGCCACGGAGCCTGGGCCGCCTTTGCGCAGAGCGAGACCGCGCTTCCGCGCGGCAGCATTGGCCGCGAATTGCCTGCGCTCTTCAATCTCGCCGAGTTGCGCAAGGCGCTCCGCGCTGAGGCGCTGCTGCGCGATGTCTGGTTGCCGGGCATCGGCGTGATGACAGCGCGTTTGCGGGAAGGTTCGGCCCAGGGGATCTATGTTGCAGCCGAGGCCGGCAATAACGGCAAAAGCCACAACCACAACGACGTCGGCAATTTCATCGTGTATGCCGATCGCGCGCCCGCGATTATCGACGTAGGCGTGGAAACCTATACGGCGAAAACCTTCAGCTCGAGACGCTACGAAATCTGGACAATGCAATCCGCGTTTCACAACTGCCCGACCATCGATGGCGTGATGCAGTCGCCAGGCCGTCCGTATGCGGCGTCAGCAGTGAACTGCCATCAGGACGACGAAGCGGCCGAACTGCGCATGGATATCGCAGGCGCATATCCGAAGAACGCCAATTTAGAGAGCTGGAAGCGGGTTGTCCGCCTAGACCGCGCGCGCAACCAAGTGCAAGTCACCGATGAGTTTTCGCTGAATCAACCGGCCAAGGAGATTACCCTCACCCTCATGACGCCCTGCCGCGTCAGCCAGCAAGCCGGAACGCTGCAACTGGAAGACCGGGCACGCGTAGCTTGCGACCCGGCTCTGTCCGCCGCCGTTGAAGAGATCAAACTGGATGACCCGCGTCTGCGTGGCGTCTGGGGCGAGCGGATCTATCGCATTCTCCTGCGCGCAGCGAATCCCCCGCGACAGGGAAAGTGGAGTATGCGGATCACTCAAGCATAGTCGGCCTCGATTGCACTCGTGTCTGCGTCACCTTGAAAAGAAACACCTGACCTCCGCTGCTTCAGCCTAGTGCACCCACTTTCCGGCGGTTCATCGTCGCGACGCTATGAGCTTCGCGCAGTTCGCCAAAACGCGTTAAGGTGCCAGGGACGCCGATGACAGCCCGCTCCAAGGTTTGGTCCGCCCCGCACCTTTGCAGCTCTATCGCAACAACGGTATCGGGAAGTTTACCGACGTCTCCCTCCAGCGTGGACTCATGGAGAGCGCCTTGATGTATACTATTCGCAAATCGGGCCAGGGACGCGAGTTCGGTTTCTAACGGGACGAATGCGCTAGTTGGGGGGCTCAGATGCTAATTAGGAAGCTCGTTTTCTCAGCTTCTCTTGCATGCCTGTTTCACGGGTATGCTTTCTCGCAAACCATCTCAGGTTCGATTGCCGGAAACGTGTTGGACGCCACGCAAGCGGCCGTAGCCAACGCAAGAGTGACCGCGATCGAGCAGGACAAGAGAACCACTTTCAGCACTGTCACGGACCTGGAGGGAAGGTTTGTTTTTCCACAGGTGCTGCCGGGCACATACACCATCGCTGTGGAGGCGCCTGGCTTCAAGAAGTACGAGAAAAGAGAAGTCATTCTTTACGGCAACGAGAAGTTGTCCGTGGGTAATCTCAATCTCGAGATCGGCGCCGTGGAGCAGTCGGTGGAGGTGTCGGCGCAGGCGATTACGCTGCAAACCGAAAGCGGCGAGCGCTCGCAAACGCTAAACACGAAACAATTGGAAAACATCGCCGTCAACGGCCGGAGCTATCTTTCGCTGGTTGGCCTGACTCCGGGTGTCGCCACCGTTCCAAACCTCCAGACGGCGGGCCACGGCGGTGTGGGATCGATCGCCGTCAATGGCGCACGCCAGAATCAGAACAATCTCACGCTGGACGGAATCGGCAACGTAGATACGGGCAACAACGGCGACCAGCTTGCGACCGTCAGTCTCGACTCGGTGCAGGAGTACCGCATCCTGACTAACGCGTACCAGGCTGAATACGGCCGCTCCTCGGGCGCCCAGATCAGTGTCGTGACCCGGAGCGGATCGAGCGAGTTTCATGGCAGCGGTTACCTGTTCCATCGCAACGAGGGCCTGAATGCCAACAATTGGAAGAACAACCGCGACGGATTGCCGCGCAACCTGTTCCGGTATAACGACGTCGGCTACACGCTCGGTGGACCTGTCTACATCCCCGGCCATTTCAACCGGCACAAGGACAAAGTGTTTTTCTTCTGGAGCCAGGAATACCAGCGGCAGTTGAAGCCACAGGCAGAAAAGGACCGGACCGTGCCCACGCCGCTCGAGCGGCAGGGAGATTTTTCCCAGAGCGTGGACAAGAACGGGAATCCGTTCCCCTACATCCGCGACTACGCGAGCGGCCTGCCCTGCAACTCCACTAACACGTCCGGATGTTTTCAGGATGGCGGCGTGCTCGGAAGAATCCCGAAGAACCGTCTATTCGCGCCCGGCCTCGCGATTCTGACCCTCTATCCGCAGCCAAACGCGACCCAGTTCTTCAAGAGCGGATACGACTTCCGCTCGCAAATTTCCGACTCGTATCCCCGGCGGGAGGACTTGATCCGCGGAGACTACAACCTGAGCAATAGGTTCAAGATCTTCGCTCATTTTGTGAATAACTTCGACGCTGTTACGTCTTATTACGGCTCGTTCGTTCTTGGTTCCACCATTCCACTGGTGCCGGTCACGGATGCACGTCCCGGCAAAGGACTAGTGATTGGAACCACGCAGCTCCTGAGTCCAAGTCTGACCAATGAAACGAACTGGGGCTTCCACAAGAACATCATCCATATCGATGCCGTGAATAACGGGCTGACCCGCGCACAGACCGGCCTCAAGGACCTGAACCAGTTGTATCCGGACGCCGTGAAGGGCGACTACATACCCACATTCACGTTCAATGGCACGCGGATCAACAACACTGCGGCTTTTGGCACCAACAACGCTCCATTTTACAACTACAACACCACGATCGAGTGGATTGACAATCTCAGCAAGGTTTGGAACGAACATACGTTCAAGACCGGGTTCTATCTGCAGCGCAGCCGGAAGGACCAGAGTTCGTTTGCCAACTTCAACGGAACTTTCGATTTCGGTGACGATGCTTCGAATCCGTTCGACTCTCAATATGGGTTCGCGAACGCCGCGCTGGGGATTTATCGGACCTTTACGCAGGCTTCGCAATATGCCATTGGTCAATACCGCTATTGGAACCTGGAGTTCTACGTTCAGGACGCATGGAAGATTACCCGGCGGCTGACACTGGACTTTGGTCTCCGTATGTACTGGATTCAGCCCCAGTATGATGCGGCGTTGCTGACGTCGAACTTTCTTCCCGAGCTATTCGATCCCGAAAAGGCGCCGCGGCTGTATCAACCGGGCTTCGGTCCAGACGGCAAGACCGTCGTCGCGATCGATCCGTCGACCGGCCAGATGCTGCCCTCCACGGCGATCGGCAAGCTCGTGCCGAATTCCGGCGACCTGCTGAACGGGATCCGGCAGGCTGGGCACGGGTTCACGAAGTACCTGCAAAAAGACCGGGGCTTGACGCCCGCGCCGCGGTTCGGCTTCGCCTACGACGTGACCGGGAAGCAGAATCTCGTCGTTCGCGGCGGGTTCGGCATCTTCTACGATCGCTTCCAGGGTAATGAGATCTTCGACGAGCTGACCAATCCACCCACCACGTTCCAGCCGACGCTGGTCAACGGACTTGTCAGCCAGATCAATCCCGCTAATGCGTTGCTCGGCCCCAGCAGCTTGCTGGGCCTGGACTACAACGGCAAATTTCCGATGGTGATGAATTACAACTTCGGTGTCCAGACGAAACTGCCATGGAAGTTCGTGCTCGATACGGCCTACGTCGGGTCGCAGAGCCGGCATCTGCTGGATAAGCTCAACCTGAACGCGATCCCGTACGGGGCAACGTTCCTGGCGCAGAATCAGGATCCGACCAAGAACCCCGGTTCGCTGCTCGGGTCCAGCGCCCTCAACCGGGACTTCCTCCGCCCGTACACGGGCTTCGGCGACATTTCGATCCACCGCGAAGGATCGAGCGCGAATTACAATTCGCTTCAGGTCTCCGTCAACCGCCGCTTCGCGCAAGGGTTCTTCTTCGGTCTGGCGTACACGTGGTCGAAAGCGCTCGGAATTACCAGCGGAGACGGTGATTTCACTCGTATTGACGGCAACACGCGCCTTGCGAATTATGGCCCGCTGAACTTTGATCGCCGCCATACGTTCGTCGCGAACTGGATCTACGATTTACCGGGCTACTTCAGACACAATCCGGTAACCCACTTCCTGTTGGATGGATGGCAGAATTCAGGTGACTTCGTCCATCAGACGGGTACTCCCTTCAGCGTCGGATTCAGCATTCCCGGCGTGAACAATGAGAACCTGACTGGTTCTTATACGGAAGGCGCGCGTATTCACCTGATCGGGAATCCGTTGGACGGAACGACGTCGAGTCCATATAATCGCATCAATCCGGCCGCGTTTGCGCCGCCACAACAGGGCGACCTCGGCCTCGGTGCGCCAGTCAACTATCTTACCGGGCCAGGTATCAATAACCTGGACTTATCGCTTCAAAAAACTTTCGCGCTGAAAGAGCGATATCAGATCCAACTGCGAGCCGATGCTTTTAACGTCTTGAACCATACGCAATTCGGCGGTGGAGGCGGCGCCAATAACAGCGGCGTGAACGCCACAATCAACTACAAGAGCCTGACCGATCACACGATTACGAACCTGCCGTTCAATGCGAATGGCAGCATCAACAACATCAACGGATTCGGAACCATCGCGCAGGCCCGCGACCCGCGCATTATGCAGCTTGCGGTTCGCGTTCGCTTCTGATGATGTCGTTAGGGGAACAAATGTCGATAGTGGGCACAAACGCAGTCGCATGCGGCAGCGTTGAACACGAGCTTGGGATTGTCCTGCCCTTGCGGCAGGAAGAAAGTTCTTGGCCTTGAGCTGGTTGTCGGTGTAATGTTCAAACAGCGCGCCATGGATGTTATTGGTAAACGCTATGGTCGCACGCGCGTTGATCCGCTGCCGCCTCGGGTCGTGAAAAACAGACAGCGGGGGGTGCCATAGGCGGAGGCGGTGGCGGAGTTGGTCCCGGAATTGGCTGGTCACTCATACAAGCTTCTTTCGTGAAGTTCGCCTCAATTCTATCTCCCACACGTCAGGCGTCCGCTGCCGGTCACGCCATCGGTGGATTTGCCGGCGACATCCAGGACGACCTCGCCATATCAGAACACCAGCTTCAATCCGAATGAGAGTACTCGTCCCGGTCCAGCAGCGTTTACGGCTCCGAATCCTCCGGTCGGATTTCCGTTGTTGTCAAAACGGACCGTGGTGTTCACGCCGATGAAGTTCGGATGGTTGAAGACGTTGAATGACTCTGCGCGGAATTGCAGGTTCGTCCGCTCCTGGAGCAGGAAGTTCTTCAACAGGCTGACATCCCAGTTCTGAAAGCCTGGCCCAATCAGGATATTTCTTCCGCTGTTTCCGAATCGGCCCGGCGTCATCAGGCCGGGATTCACGAACGCTTCCGTTCTGAACCAATGGGTCAGGGTGCGCTCGCCTCGCGAAAGGTTGGGATTGCCGATGACAGACGCACGCGCAGAACTCGCCCCGATTCTCGCGATGTCCACCGGCACGCTCACCGAAACTGGGCCGCCGCTCTGGAACGCAGTAACGCCTGAAATCTCCCACCCGCCGAGCATCGTTCGCGTCAGTCGGCTGTGGCTCTGGGTGAACAACGGCACGGTATAAATGTAGTTGAAATTGAGGAGGTGTGCACGGTGAATCGCGGAAAGAGCGACGTCGTTCTTGGGGTGATAACTGTCCTGGGGCGTCCCGCCTCCGATTGCGTCCATTGTTTTCGAACCTGTGTAGTTAATGCCGAACGACAGGCCGTTTCGCAGCCGGCGACTGGCGGTCACCTGCAGGCTGTTGTAGTTCGAGGTGTCACTATCGTCCCGCTGGCTGATATTGCCCCATCCAAGATACGGCCGCAGTGCGTTGACGTTGATCGTGGAGTTCGGCGGATCTAGACGTGTGCCTGCCGGCAACTGATTCAGATTCCGGGTGAAGGTGAAGTGGCGCGCGACGTTGCCCACGTAGTTCACCTCCAGGATCACCTTCGACGGCATCTCCTGTTGGATGCCGAAGTTATAGGAGATGACGCTGGGGGTCGGCAGCGTTTCGGGCCAGGCGTTCAGGTCCGACGGGAACTGTCGCGCGCTGCCGCCGGCCGGGTTGTCGATGTTGCCGTCGAAGATGTTGGCGACTTTGACGAATGGCGGATTTTGAGCTTGGCTGCTGATCTGGGCTCCCCCTACACGGTCATAAAAAATGCCAAAGCCCGCGCGAAGCGCGGTCTTGCCGTTGCCGAAGACGTCATCGGCGATGCCCATGCGCGGTCCCCAGTCGTTCCAGTTGGTGGCATTGCCGCCCGGCGGCAGCCCGACGAAAAGGCGCTGGAGGGACGGATCATCCGCCTGCGGGAGACGGCCCTTGGAAGCGGGCGGAAAGTGGCTGCCATAAATGGCGATGCCGTTGTAAAGATCGCCCGGGCCCGGCACGATCGAGCCGTCCTTCGGGTCGATCCCGGGCGCCTTGGCCGGATCGAATAGGCGCGGCAACCAAGTTGAGGCATTGCCCTGCGGGTTGTTGAAGGGTGGAATCAGATTGTAGCGCAGCCCCAACTCCAGAGTGAGCCGCCGGGTCACCTTCCACCGGTCCTGCGCGTAGAACTCGAACTGGTTAAAGCGCGACCACCATACCGAGTCCATTTCCGGCTCGGTAAAGTTCTGGAAATTACCCAACAGCACATCGGCAATTACATTTTTTGTGGACCGTGCGGCCGAGGTATTAAAGGTGACGGTGCCCTCGTCGCGGACGTTGGTGTTTTCGTTCTTGCGGGCCCGCGTGATTTGCGCACCGAACTTCAAAATGTGGGCGCCGGCAACTTTGGTGAAGTCGTCGCGCCACTGGAAGGTTCCGTTACCGTTCTTGATGCGGTCGCCGGAGTTGTAACCGGCGAAGCCCGCGATATTCACTGCCGGCCCGACGTCGGAACGGTTGGCGGGGAAGATCTCGGGGAAGGTCAGGCCCAGTGCGGAGCGGGTGATAACTGAATCGTCGGGCGTTCCGTGAATGGAGTTCTTGCCCAGACTGAAGCTGAAATAGTTCAGTAACGTCGGCGAAAACGTGTTTTGCAGGCCGATGGAGGTCAGGTAGCTGGGGCGCGGCCGCGGGTTGGGAACGAGGTCCAGGGTGTTGTTGCGGAACGGGAACACGATGTACCACTTGTCGTTGGTGTAGCGATAACTGAGCTGCGTCTTTGAAGAGATGTAGTAATCGATGCGCATCAGTTCCTCGCGGTAGTCGGTCTTTGCCATGCCCGTGGCTACATAGTTTCCACCGGGACCGACGAAGTTGGGCAGCGGGTAGGGCTTGAGGAGCCGTGGCCCATTCTGTGACCAGAGTGACTGCGGGACCGTGCGGTCGGCGAACGGCTTCCCGTCCAGCGGATCTACGGGCGCCGCCAGCGAAGAGCCGCGGAAATCTCCGGCGCGCTCAGCCGCCGTGGGTACGACGTTCACCATGGTCTGGCCTTGCCGCGTGTACTTCCATTCCTGGCTGTAGAAAAAGAAAAGTTTGTCCTTGTTGGTGTTGAACTTGTGCGGGATGTAAACCGGACCGCCGAGGGTACCGCCGAAGTCGTTGAAGCGCAGGGGATCGACACGGGGGTTAAAGAAGGAGCGCGCGTCGAAAGAGTCGTTGCGGACAAACTCGAACAGCGTGCCGTGGAACGCGCTGGTGCCGCTCTTGGTGACGAGGTTGATGGTGGCGCCGGCCCGTCCGCCGAATTCGGCCGAGTAGCTCGACGTCTCGAGCTTCACCTCCGCGATGGCGTCGACATTAGGGTCCACCAGACCGTTGCTGTTGGCGCCGTTATCGTGGTTCTCGGCGCCGTCCACAAGGAAGTAGCTGGATTGCGTGCGAATGCCGTTGACCCTTTGCTGATCGAGCGCCAGTTGCGGATTGAAGACATTCAGGGTGGTGGCCACTACGCCGGGTACAAGGCGCAGCAGTTGCGTGTACTCGCGACCGTTAAGGGCGATCTGGCTCACCTGCTGGTCATTGATGACACGACCCACGTTGCCGGATGTCGTCTGGACCTGGTCCGCGGTGGCAGAGACCTGCACGGACTCGGAGACCTGTCCGACTTCCATGGTGATAGAAATGTCGCGGCTCGAGGCCGCATCCAGAACCAGGTCGTTTTGCTCGATGCTCTTGAATCCCTGATGTTCCACGCGCAGCTTGTAGGTGCCGGCCAGCAAGCTGGGAAAGACGAACAAGCCGGAGGAATCCGTGGACGAAGTCTGCCGGAAGCCAGTGGCGGGGTTGGTAACGATTACAGCGCAATGGGGGATGGAAGCGCCCGTGGTGTCTTGCACGGATCCAGAAATGCGCCCAACATTGGTCTGCGCCCAGCAGGCCAATGCGACGAGATGAATTGGGGGCAGAATTCTGGCCAGGCAACGATAAGGGATGAGAGTCATGCGACCTCCTAAGTTAGGG
>Ga0066710_100001831_pt1 | contig 16431 bp, 21 predicted proteins | sample GraSoiAngelo_159_FD_79666 | JGI IMG/M metagenome (GOLD analysis project Ga0066710, IMG submission 79666) | Grasslands soil microbial communities from the Angelo Coastal Reserve, California, USA - 14_1009_16_40cm | ecosystem: Environmental > Terrestrial > Soil > Grasslands | place: USA... | reverse complement strand
GCACTCCGCGGGCGGATGTCCAACAGGAATTCTCGGCTGTCGCGGTGGGGGCTGGTCGCAGGACCGGCTGTCTGCGCCACTGTCGCGCGAGACGCACTGCGCGGGCAGATGTCATCACAATCGTTATCTTTGGGGCCTCGCAAGCGCACGGGCTCAGCGAGCTGGCGAGGCGAACGCGCTACTACCTGGTCTTCTTCTGGCACGCCTGGCACAGGCCGGCGAACTCGAGCGTGTGTGTATCGACCCGAAACTTGAGTTGCTCGGCTAGCCGCAGAATCTCGGCCTCGACGCCTGTCGCGTCGACCGGCACGACCCTGCCGCAGGCGCTGCACAGCAGATGGTGGTGGTGGCCTTCGTCACACAGCGTGTAGCCGTGGCAACCCTCCACGTGCACGCGCGTCAACATGCCGTAGCGCTCGAGCAGATCGAGGGTTCGGTACACCGTAGCGCGCCCCACACCCCGCGGGTGCAAGTCGTACGACAGCGCTTCAGGGTTGATGACGCCCGTCTCAGCGCTCAGCGCGCGAACCACGATTTCGCGCGGCTCGGTCATCCGCTCGCCGGAGTCCGCCAGGCGCCGCAGCATCCAATCAGCACGCGAGAGGTTGCTGCCGCGAGACGCACTTCTTATCGCCATATCTCAGCACGATACCGTGATGAGACAGACCTGGCAAGAAAAAGCTCAGGCGGCGTCGCCCAACAGGCGGGCCATCGATCTGCCATGGTATCCCGCTCTGAGGTCTACCTGCATCGCAACGGTGTAGGCTTGGCATGAGGCCGCCTCGTTTGCGAATCGCTGAATTCGAGATTGTTCGGCTGCGCGGGCCGGAGCTCCCCCAACCGGTGCGACCAGCCTGGGCGCCGGGCAGCGTGTGGACCCGCCGCGATGCGGTGCTGGTGAAGCTCACGACCGACGCCGGCATCGTCGGCTGGGGTGCGCCGGGCTATGCCGAGACAGATCTACTTGAGTCATGGGTCAAGCCGCGGCTGCTTGGCGCCGACCCCTTCGCGTTGGAGCAGCACGCGCGCGTGTTCCGCCAGGCGAACGGCTGCTGGGGCGTAGAGATCGCCCTGTGGGACATTATCGGCAAGGCATGCGGCCAGCCGCTGTACCGGCTCTGGGGCGGTTACCGCGATCGCGTGCCCGGGTATGCGAGCTGTGTCGAGCTACGGTCGGGCTCGCAGCGTGCCGCGGACGCCGCGGCGCGGAGGTCCGAGGGCTGGCGGGCAATGAAACTTCGCCTGCACGACTGGACGATGGCCGCCGACATCGCCCAGGTTGAGCAGGTGCGCAAGGCGATGGGCGACGAGTTCGTGCTGCTCGTCGATGCCAACCAGGCGCAGCAGCCCGGCACGCCGCAGCCTGAAGAAGGACCGGTCTGGAGTTACGAGCGCGCGCTGCAGACGGCGCGCGAGTTGCAGCGGCTGGGCGTATTCTGGCTCGAGGAGCCGCTGGACCGCTACGACTTCGACGGCCTGCGGCGGCTGGCCCAGGAGGTGGAGATCCTGATCGCCGGCGGCGAAAATAACCGCGGTCTGCACGAGCTCCGCTGGCTCATCGAGCAGGACGTCTACGACGTGATCCAGCCTGAATCAATGGTCGCCGAGACGATGAGCGGTCTCCGCAAGATCGCCGCCCTGGGCGAGCTGCACCGCAAGCTGGTTGCGCCGCACCACGGCGGCGGTGGACTCGGCCTGGCGGCGCACCTCCACCTGGCCTGCGCGATACCCAACTCGAGCTACTTCGAAATGCTGCACGAGCCGCCCGGGCTGTCTTCCGACCTGTTCCAGTGGTACCTGGCGGAGCCGCTGCGGGTGACCAGCGACGGGGACATCCTTGCTCCAGCTTCGCCTGGGCTCGGCGTGGAGCCCGACCCTGAGACGATCGAGCGCTACCGAATCTAGCGGCGTCTCACTGGAGCGGCAGCTCGACACAGGTGAACGAATGCGCGGGGAACGTCAGCTCAAACGCATTACCGACGCCTTCGAGGGCGAGGGGCTGCGTTCGCACACCCACGCAGTCGGGCTCGACGAAGCTGTTTGAGGCCTCGGGCCAGGGACCATCGACGAGGTGCACGACGACACCGCTGGAGGCGATCGGTCGTCCAGTCCCGATGTTCGCCGCGACGGCGGTGTCCGGCGACCGGTTGACGACGCACAGCGTCAGGCGTCGGCCATCCGCATCGCGCGTGGCTGCCACGTCGAGCAGCTTGAACGGCCCGAGGTCGGCAACGCGGTGCGGCCGCGGCGCGCGTGGTGGATCGGTGTACGTCACCGTGTCGCAGACGACGAGTGGGTCCAGTGCCACCTCCTGGACGTGCTCCACGTGCAAGCGGAGCGGGTGATAGATGGTCTGGAGAAACAGCCCGCGTGGACTGGTGAAGATCGGAGCAATCACATTCACCAGCTGAGCAAGATTGGCGATGCGGACCGAGCGGCAGCCGCGTACGAAGATATTGAGATAGGTCGCGACCGCCAGCGCGTCGGCCAACGTGTAGCGCTCCTCCAGGCCGGACCGCTCGCCGCGCTCGCGGTACCAGACATTCCACTCGTCGTAGGCGATAGCGATCTCGCGCTCAATGCGCTGCGCGTAGCGCGCCCGGTCGATGAGCGCCTGGCAAATGCGGAGTGCCCGTTCCGCCTGGTGGGGCGCCAGAACGTTACTCCAGTAGTCATCGGAGCCGGTGTAGATATGGATCGAGTGGTAGTTGACGTATGCCGCCAGGCCGTCGATCACGCTCCGGTCCCAGTCGCTCCATCCGTCTCTGCCGCAACCGACGAGCTCGACGGCGGCATCCGTCCGGCGAATGGCATCGGCCCAGCGCCGGGCCGTGGCGACGTACTCATCGGCGGTCAGATGACCAATCTGCCACTCGCCATACATCTCGTTGCCCAGGCCCCAGTAGCGAACGTTGTGCGGCTCAGCGTGACCGTTCGCGCGGCGCAGGTTCGCCCAGTACGTATTGCCAGTGCCGTTGCAGTATTCGACCCAGGCGCAGGCCTCATCCAGCGTGCCCGTGCCCATGTTGAGGCAGATGTACGGCTCGGCGCCAAGCGCGCGACAGTACTCGATGAACTCGTCGGTCCCGAACGTGTTCGGCTCTTCGGCGTGCCAGGCGATGTCGAGTCGTCTGGGTCGCTGCTCGACCGGGCCGACACCGTCGGTCCAGTGATAGCCGCTTACGAAGTTCCCACCCGGCCAGCGAAGAACCGGCGGGCGGAGTGCGCGAGCGGCATCCAGCACGTCACGCCGGAAGCCACGCTGGTCACTGAGGGCTGAGCCTGGCTCGAAGATCCCACCGTAGATACACCGCCCGAGGTGCTCGATGAAGCCGCCAAAGATGCGGCGGTCGATCGCGCCGATCGTGCGTTCGAGATCAATCTGGATGCGGGCCACAGGCGACCTGCTTCTGATCGTACCGCCCGCGGCGGCCGTCCGCGTATGCTGTCAGAGCACGTCGTCGGAGGTTGAGCACGCCATGACTTTGCCAGGCGCGGATGAAACCCTGTCAAAGGTTATTGCGGAGCCACGCCAGCCCCGCGTAGGCGCCGATGACGACCGTCGCCAGCGACAGCAGCATGCCAAGGCTGATGGGCATACTCGGAATCACCGGCAGCACCAGCCACCCCCAGCCGGGCGGAAATCCAAGCAGCCACCATCCAATGCCGGCGAACGGCACGATCATCAGCCAGGGATTAGCCATGACGTTTCCTTGTTGCGCAGTCTAGCGTCTACCGACGCGTAAGGACTGTAATTTCCTGGGTCCCCCGGCGCAGCCGAGACGAACGTATGGCGGGCCGCGAGCGCCAGGCACTGGATCGCCTCCGCGGGCGGGGAGCTGCAGGAACGCGAAAAGAGTCACTTGGCGCGCAGGGCTAGCGGTCGCTCCGCGCGCTCGGGCGGCCAAACGACGCGCCGCGCGCCCTCCTGCCACTGCACCACGAGCACCTCGTGGCCCACCTGGAGGCCGGTCCGTGGATCGATACAGAATCTCCCGAACAGGGTTCGTAGTTGCAGCTGCGCGGCGGTCGCGCGTAGCGCCGCATCATCTGGCGTGCCGGCCTCGCGCAGGGTGCGTGCGCACACCACCCCGGCTGCGAAGGCGGACGCCGCCGGGTACGGCGGCTCCTGTCCTCCGGTGGCGGCGCGGAAAACCGAGACGAACCAGTCGGCGTCTGGGCCCTCGTCTGGCGGCAGCGCGGCGTGCGCGAGCCACTGGCATGGTCCGATCAAGCCGTCGCGCAGGGCGCCGAGTGGTGCCAGAATCTCCTCGACACCCGCCCCCACGAAGCCTGCCGCCCGCCATGGTCGCTGGAGGAGCAGCCGCGCGGCTACCAGCTCGTCCGCAAAGGGTCCGGCCACCAGCAGCACGTCGCCACGCGGGAGCAGCCTTGCCGACTCCGCGGCCTGACCAGGCTCAAACGCGAGAGTCCTCACCTCCAGGCCGAGCTCCTTTGCGGTCTGCACGGCCCCGCGCGCCACTTCGCGGCCGAAGCCGGTCTGCACATGCAAAAGCGAGACTTCGAGCAGCGTCGGGTCCGCCGCATGCAGCGACCGCAGTACGTTCGCGAAGTAGGACGAAGCCGGCGCCGGGATATTGACCGTGTGAGCGAACTCGGGGAGGGACAGACGGTCGGTCGCGCCTCCGTGATTCCACACCAGACGGTCGGTTGCTCTCATGGCTGCGACAGCGGGACCGCTGGCGTATGGGCCGAACACCACATCGGGTCGCAAGGCGGTTGCCGCTCGCATCGCCGCCGCGGCGGATGGATGGGCGTCGACGACCTCCAGTTGTACCGACGTCCAGGGCGGTGGAAGGTGGGCGGCTTGCTCAGACCAGAGGCCAAGCGCGACCGCTCCAGCCACTCCATATGGTGCGAGTGGCCCGCTGAGTGGCGTGACAAGCGCCGCGCGGAGCACCGTCACGCCAACCGCGATGGAATGGCTACCAGCTATTCCAGTGGATGAACCGATCGATTGGCTCGCGATACGCCGGCTTGAAGTCGGGGCTGTCCGGGTAAGCCACCGCCAGTATTCCGGCCTGCATGTAATCCGCGAACGGAATACCCAGAATCCGGGCGGCGTCCTCCTCAAACATGTTGTGTAGCGTGGTCAAGACGGAGGCCAGTCGCGCTGGCGCCGCGTTCCAGCCCTCGGCGCGCCTGCGTCCCCCGACAATACGCTTGCAATGACCAAAGCGCAAGAGGCGTCAGCGAGCTCATTTGTCGAGGACGCTCAGTCCTCGTTGGCGCAGGCGGACGGGGTCGACGACAGCGTCGATAGCCACGATCTTGCCACCAGTGACGGTGAAGCCCATCACCGAGACTGGTCGCCCATTGACGGTAATGACGACTCCGGCCGCGCCATTTACCAGCGCTGGTCGCGCCACTACTCGCAGATGGGCGCGATTCTCCTCGAAGCGCTCCACCAGCCAGCCCTGTTCGTCCATCGATCACATTCCTCGTCGCGTCGTGTCACAGCACTGACCATCGAAACGCGGCAGATGTGACAAGAGACATCGAGGCGACGGGCTTTATGGGCGATTCCGAGTCGCTGGATGCGCAAGCGATCAAGTCCTGAAGGGCGGTCTGCCCAGGTCGGCGATCTTGTCCCGGTCCAGGAACCCGTCGAGGAGCTGTGCTGCCAGCGCCGTCGCAAACCGTCACCCATCCCCAGCCATGCGGGCACGAACGGCCGGTTGTTGTTCAGGCGGTAGACCGGTCAGACGGAAGTAAAACGGATGGTGCGTCATGCCGAAGATGGCCACGATCTCTGCCATGAGCGGTCAGACCGACAACATCACACGGCCGAATACCGCGCGGCTGCTGACGTGTTCGTGCGCTGCTCGAGCGTGTTCGAGCGGGTAGCGTCCGTGCACGACCGGCTTGAGCTTTCCCTGTCCAGCCAGACGAAACACCTCCGCCACTTGAGACCTGGGCGCCGCGCGGGAGCCGAGCAGTGATAGATGCTTCGAGTAGAAGGCGCGCATGTTGGTCTCGACAGCACTGCCGCCCAGCGCCCCGCACGTGACGATACGTCCGAGGTAGGCCGCGCTCGCCAGGCTGTGCGGCCAGAGCTCAGGCACCGCCAGGTTCTCGAAGACCACGTCTGCACCCGCGCCGTCGGTCAAACGCATGACCTCGTCGCTCAGCTTGTGGGTGGTGTAGTTGACCACGTCGTCAGCGCCGAGCTCGCGTGCTTTCTCCAGCTTCCAGTCGGCTCCGGCCGCGGCGATCACGCGTGCGCCGGCCAGCTTGGCCACCTGGATGCCGGCTGTGCCCAGCGCGCCTCCGGCGGCCAGGATCAGCACGGTTTCGCCCGGCCTCAGAGCGCCGCGGTCGATCAGCAGATGCCACGCGGTGGGGTGCATCACCATGATGGCTGACGCCTCCTCGTAGCTCAGCCCGGATTCGATCGGCACCAGGTTCTGAGCCGGAACCACCGCGTATTCCGCATCGCCGCCGTCGGTGTGGACGCCCTGGATGCGCAGACGTATACAGGCGTTGTTCAAGCCTCGGGAGCAAGGTCTGCACCTGCCACACCACAGGATCTGAATGCTGACCACGCGGTCGCCCGGAGTGAAGCCTTCCACGGTGGAGCCGACCTCCACCACCTCGCCGGCGGGGTCAGCCCCGAGGATGTGCGGGAGCGGGATGCCACCGAATCCGGGCCGCGAGCGCACCTCGGTGTCCAGCGTGCGCATGACCGACACGGAGCGCACGCGGATGAGCACCTCTGTCGGACCGGGCGTGGGCACCGGCACGTCCACAAGCTCGAGCACGTCGGGCCCGCCATGCTCGCGGAAAAGTATGGCCTTCATCCTGCTGACACCTCCCCTGCTTGAAGACCAAGGAGCGCGCGCGCGTTGTCGACGAGGATCTTCTGACGGACCTCCGGGTCGAAGTCGAGCCGATCGAACTCCTCGATCCAGCGCTCTGGCGTGAGCACCGGCCAGTCGGACCCGAACAGGACGCGGTCCTGCAGGATGGTCCTGGCGTACTGCACCAGCTGCGGCGGAAAGTATTTCGGCGCCCAACCCGAGAGGTCAATGTACACGTTGCCCTTGTGGCGCGCCATGGCCAGCTGCTCTTCCTGCCACGGCCAGCCGGGGTGAGCCGAGATGAGCGTGAGATCCGGGAAGTCCGCGGCGATGTCGTCCAGGTACGGGATCGGCGCGGTGTACTTCAACTTGAAACCCAGGCCGCCGCGGACTCCAGCGCCATTGCCCATCAAGCCGGTGTGGAACAGACACACCAGACCGAGATCCGCGGCGGTTTGCCATAGCGGGCCAAACCTGGGATCGTTCGGGAAGAAGTGCTGGCGGCCGGGGTTGAACTTCAAGCCTTTGCAGCCGAGCACCTCTCGGCAGCGGCGCGCCTCGTCGATCGCCAGGCGACCCTTCCAGGGATCAATGCCACCGAAAGCCATGAACACGTCCGGGTGCTTCCGAACAGCGGCCGCCACGTGCTCATTGGGCACGGGTGGGAGACCGGAGGTCGTGGAGTCGTCGGTAGCCAGCAACACGGCCATCATGTCGCGGGCGCGATAGGCGTCGGCCAGCGCGTCGAGCGAGACCGGCTCCAGCTCCCTGCCGAAGTAGCCGGCCATGGCCGCGAGCCGTCCACCGCCCATGTGTTGGACGGAGACAGCGTCCCACGGGTGGACGTGGCAATCGATGGCACGCAGCGCCATCAGGTGTTGCCGCGCCCGCCAGGCGATAGACTCATCGGTTCGTATAGCGTATCATCGGTTGGCATAGAGAACCGATCGACATGGCCGCGGTAGCTGCTCCACTCGCCGGCGTGCGCGTCATCGAGGTCGCCACCTTCATCACCGGACCGTACGCCGGCATGCTGCTGGCGGCGCTCGGCGCCGACGTGGTGAAAGTCGAGCCGCCCGGCGCCGGCGACCCATTCCGACTGTGGGCGGGCACTGACACGTCGCCCCGCTTCACCGCTTTCAACCGCGGCAAGCGCTCCATCTGCGTCGACCTCCGCAGCGCCGGCGGACGCGAGGTGCTGCACCGCCTGGCCATGGCCGCCGACGTGCTGATCGAGAATCACCGCCCCGGCGTGATGGGCCGCCTGGGTATCGACTACGAGGTCCTGTCGGCGCTGAACCCCCGCCTGATCTATTGCTCGATCTCCGGCTTCGGCCAGGATGGCCCCTCCGCCGGCCGGCCAGCGTATGACCAGGTGGGTCAGGCGGTGAGCGGCCTGATGAGCCTCCTGACGGATGGGCAGCACACGCCCACCCCGGTCGGGCCGACCTTCTCGGATAGCCTGACGGGCCTGTTCTCGATCGTTGGGATCCTGTCGGCGCTCCAGGCGCGGGCGTCCAGCCACGTGGGTCAGCACGTGCGGACCTCGATGCTGCAGGCAACCCTGGGCTTCCTCGTCGAGCCGATCGCGCACCTCGCCGCAACGGGCCAGAACCCGGGCCCGTACACGCGCCCACACCAATCGCAGTCGTACGGCTTCCGCACCTCCGACGGGACGAGTCTCGTCGTGCATCTGTCCACACCCGACAAGTTCTGGCAGGGTATGCTGCGCGCGCTGGAGTGCGAGCGGCTGGCGGAGGATCCCCGCTTCGCAAGCTATGCCGCCAGAGTGGCGGCGTACGAGGAGATCGAGGCGATCCTCGCACCCATCTTTGCCACGCGTCCGCGTGAGGAGTGGCTCGTGCGCTTGCAGAAGCAGGACGTCCCCTGCGCCCCGGTGAACTCTCTGGAGGACGCCCTTGCAGACGCCCAGGTGGCGCACCTCAAGCTCGCGCGCCGTATCGGCAATGAGTGGGAAGTGGCACTGCCGGTGGAGCTGAACGGCACATTGCCCACCGGTCCCGCCCCGCGCGTCGGTGAGCACACGGACGAGCTGCTCGCGGTGCTCGGCTATTCCCGCGCGGAAGCGGACCACTTGCGGGCGCTCAACGCCGTGGCTTGACGTTACCCGGTCGCCGCGCCGGCGGGTTGCGGTTCGGCTTCGGCTTGGGCTTCGGCTGCCGCTGGCGCAAAGAGCGGCGCCAGGTCGATGTAGATGCGGATATCGGCCACCAGGTCGCCGCGCTTGCGCAGGATCGTGGTGACCGGAATGCCTATCTGGGAGCCGTCCTTGCGCGTGTACACCGTGACGGCCTCGGAGATGCCAGCGTCGCCAGTGTCCCACACCTGCACGAAGTCGTGGCGCAGCCCAGCGATCGATCCCCAGAGCTGCGTCAGCCCTTCGCGTATGGGCTCCTTACCCGTGGTGGTGGGCCCGTTGCCAAACCGGAAGCGCACATCGTCTGTGTGCTGCGCCAGATAGCCCTCCAGGTCCATGCCATCGACGGTGCGGAAGTACTCGCGAATCCATTCACTCATGTGCCCGCTCCCTTGCGTGCTTTATTCCGACGCGCCCGATGCGGAAACCAGCGCCAGCGGCCCCTGCTCGCGGACCACACGGCGGATGGCTTCCAGCGTTGCGTTCACCGCGTTCAGATAGGCCGACTCGGTGGCGCCGAAGTGCTCCTTCTCCTCCGGGCTGTCCGCTGCGATCCCTTCGGTTTCGAGCGCGAATGCAAACCGCAGGTGCAGCTCGCCTCGGTCGTCCTCGACGATTTCGTTGTCGATCGTCCCGCGCGTTGCACCCTGTACGCGCTCGAAGTGCACGCGCTGCTGGGGAAACAGGGTCACCCGCTCGCGCGCGTCCTCGCCGCGGAAGGTGATGTCGCGCAACAGCCAGTTGTCGCCACGCTCGAGCACGTCGCAGCGGGTCATCTGTGGCACGAACGGCAGCGCGTTGTCCGCCTTGAGCACGAGCCCGCGCCAGACGTCGGCGCGCGACAGGCGTGGCTGCTGTGGGTCGTCATTGACGGCCACGGTACGACTCATGTGGTACACGCCTTCCTCCCATTGCCTGCCTGCTTCGGTTCGATAAAATCACCACAGTGTCATTTATAGAACCACGTGGCAAGACTAGGCGGCCCGCGGCAGGTTGTCAAGCGCGCACCCCATGACGGCTTCGCGCGTGAGCCTGGCTATGCTGGCGGCAGTGCGAGAAACGCCCTCTGGCTCGCTGGCGCGCGGACTCAGCCTGCTGGCGATCGTCGCGGGCTCACCGCGTCGCGGTCTGGGCTTGTCGGAGCTCGCCGAGAACGCGGGCTTCGACAAGGCCACCACCCACCGGCTGGCGCGCGTCCTGGTGCGCTACGGGTGTCTGGTCCAGGACGAAGAGACGCGCCGCTACCGGCTGGGCGTGCGCGTGCTCGACTTCGGCTTCGCCTACCTGGCCGGCATCGATGTGCGCGAGCGCGCCTTGCCGTTCATGCAGCAGCTCGCGCGGGAGTTCGGCGGGAGCGTCAGCCTGGCCCAGCTCGACGGCGCCGACATCGTCTACCTGGAGCGGATTCCGGCTAGCCAGTGGATGGTCAGCCTCGAGATGCGCGTCGGTTCGCGCGTGCCGGCGCATGTGACCTCGATGGGCAAGGCGCTGCTCGCCTGCCTCACAGACGCGCAGGTACGCGCGCTACTTCAGGGTAAAAAGCTCCAGCCGCTCACGGCGAGGACGATCACCACCACCCGACAGCTGCTCGCACAGCTGGCCGAGATTCGGTCACGCGGTTTCGCGATCAACGACGAGGAAACGGTAATCGGACTGCGCTCGGTGGCCGCCGCGATCAGGGGCCATCAGGGAAGCTCGCCCACCGCCGCGGTGAATGTGGCGGTGCCCAGTGCGCAGTACACGCTCGAACAGCTGGCGTCGGAGCTTGGCCCGCGACTAGCCGAAGTGGCCGAAGCGCTCAGCGCCGAGTTAGGCGGGGCGGGGCCGCGCACGCTCGCGACGTAGCGCACGGCAGCGCTCATCGGCATGAGCCAGGCGATCTATCTAAACCAAGGGTGCATCGATCGTCACATATGCCGCTCCGCGTCAGTTAGCGCGCCGCGACAAAGATGCAGAAGGGATGTCCGGCCGCATCGGCATACACCCGTAGCGGCTCCTGTTCGTCGTGCGATCGGTCGTAAAGGAGTGTGGCGCCGAGCTCCAGTGCGCGCCGGTGCTGGGTATCGAGGTCGCCCGCTGTCGGAACGGTCATGTCCAGGTGCAGTTGTTGGGGTACCGCGTCGCCAGGCCAGGTCGACCTCGGTAGAGCTGTCACCTGCTGAAACGCGATGCGCGGCGAGCCGGACGGGTGATGGAGCACCAGCCAGTCGTGACCCCTCTCATCAGGCTCAGCTCCAGCTGGGGGTTCATCCCCGGCGCGATACATGAAGCCGAGCAGCTTGCGGTAGAACTCCGCCAGGGCACGGGCGTCGGTCGTATCCAGGACCACCTGGTCAAGCACCGGGAACGATTGGCCGCCATCCACGAGACCACCTCCGAGAATCCTCGAGCCGTACTCCCCACGATATCGAAGTCCGCCGGTGGCGTGGAACACCGCGTTGGCGGCGGTTGACCTGGCCAGCCGACCAGTACCAGATCCGTCCAAAGTCCCAGACGCGAATCCGCTATGTGCTCGAGGTCGAGCGGCTGCCCAGCCCTCATGCTGGTTATGGATGTGCGGCGATGGCCTGGGATGTGCGCGAAATCGTCAAGTCGGCCACTGCTCGGTCCCGTCGGGGCCGCGTTAGACGCGCCCCTTTGAGCTTCGCGGACGATGCACGCCGCGCAGGCGCACTCGCGCGGCGGCTACCCAGGACGATGACCGTTGACGTCGCAGAGGTGGTTGGCAGCGTTGGTCGGTCGCACGAGCTGGGTCCTGACTTCCGCCCGAGCACACGCCATGGGCGGATTGACGACGCCGAGCACTACAGTCGCGTTCGGACCGCGATGTGGCGCCACAGGCCGCTGCCGCCGGTCGAGCTGTACAAGCTCGGCTCCGCGTACTACGTCCTGGACGGCCACCACCGCGTCGCGGCCGCGCTGGACCTTGGCCAGCTTGCCATCGACGCGCGTGTGATAGAGCACGTCCCTGGTGCAGCCAATGGCCCCGGCTGAGCGGCTCCGCACCGGATCGTGGTCACCTGGCTGACCGGCTAAGCTTGCCGCGATGGTGATCGTCGACGCTCACTGCCACGCATCGCTGGACTGGTACGAGCCAATCGAAACGCTGCTGTTCGAGATGGACCGCAACGGCGTCGATCAAGCCGTACTCATTCAGATCAATGGCCAGTTCGACAACAGCTACCAGGCGGAGGCGGTGCGGCGTTATCCTGGCCGCTTCTGCTCGGTGGTGCTTGTCGATCCACTCCAGCCGGACGCCCCGAAGACACTGGAGCGACTGGTGGATGGGGGCGCGAGCGGTGTGCGCCTGGGTCCTCGCGTGCGCTCGCCGGGCGAGGACCCGCTGGCGCTCTGGCGGGCGGCTGTGCGACTCGGCCTGGCCATCAGCTGCGGAGGCAGCAGCGCTGATTTTGCACAGGCGGACTTTGCCGCTCTCGTCCAGGCGCTGCCTGAGGCCCGCATCGTCCTGGAGCACCTCGGGGGCCTCAGTCGCCCAGACGACAACCAGCGGCGGTCACGCGTGTTCGAGCTGGCACGTTTTCCGAACGTGTTCATCAAGGTGACCGGACTCGGCGAGTTCGCCACACGCGCGATGCCAGTCAGGGCGCCTTTTCCGTTCGAGGAGCCGGTACCGGACTACCTCGAGCAGGCGTACGAAACGTTCGGACCCAGGCGGATGATGTGGGGCAGCGACTTCCCGCCCGTCGCTGCGCGCGAGGGCTATGGGCGTGCGCTAAAGGGCTGCCAGGAGCAGTTGGCCGCCAAGCCAGCCGCCGCCCAGGAGCTGATCTTCGGCGGGACGGCGCGATCGGTATTCCCGATCCGCGGCTAGAGGGGCGGTCAATGCCAGAAGACCTTTTCGGCTGCCCCTCTAGAGTCCAGCGCCGGCAGCGCGCGGGGCGAGTGCGTGCGGAAGTAGGCTCTGGCTGAATGGTGTCGATCCTGCTCGCCGTCGCGGCCAGCGTGTCGTGGGGCTTCAGCGATTTCCTGGGTGGCCTGACGAGCCGGCGGCTGTCGCTGCTCTCCGTGCTGCTCATCTCACAGTCCGTCGGACTCGTGATGGTGGTGCCGGCGGTGCTGATGTCGGATCAGGCGCCGGTCGACGGACCGGCGCGGCTGTCGGCGATCGGTGGCAGCCTGGCCGGCCTGGTCGGGATAGCGGCACTCTATCGCGCCATCGCGATCGGTGTCGTCAGCATCGCCGCACCCATCTCCGCTACTGGCGCAGTTATCCCGGTGGCCGTCGGCGCGCTGCGTGGCGAAACGACGAGCGGCTGGCAGGAGATCGGCATGGTGCTCGCCATCCTGGGCGTTGTGCTCGCGGCGTGGACCGCCGGCGATCCGATGCACACCAGCGCAACCAGCCACCAGGGGCGCGCGGGCACCGGCTTTGCCCTGCTCGCGGCGGCGGGGTTTGGCGGCTTTTTTGTGCTGCTGCACGATGCCAGCACGTACAGCGTGGTGTGGGCCACCTTTGTCCAGCGCCTGACGTCGGTCAGTGTCCTGCTCGTCGCCAGCCTCATCGTTCGCCCGTCGCTGGCGGTCGGCTGGCGCCGAACACCGCAACTGCTGGCGATTGGGGTGCTCGATCAGGGTGCCAACCTGTTGTACGGCTTCGCCAGCACGGTCGGTCTGGTGAGCCTCGCTGCCGTTCTGGCGTCTCTGTTCCCCGTGGTGACCGTGGTCCTGGCGCGCGCGATCCTGCACGAGCGCCTGTCGCGAACGCAACAAACGGGCGTCGCGTGTGCGCTGGCCGGCGTGGCGCTCATCGCCGGCGGCTAGCCGAGTCAGGTCATCGGCACCTGCAGGCCGTCGTTCATCCTGTTGGTCCAGTTGGCGGTGGCGATCGCCATCGTCAGCTCGATCACCTGCTCCTCGTTGAAGTGCTCCGCCAGCGCATCCAGGTCGGTCTGATCCATGTTGCCGGGGTAGCTGGTCAGCAGGTCCGTAAACCGCAGCACTGTTCGTTCCTCTGCGCTGAAAAGCTCCGTGTTGCGGCGGCCGCCTGGCTCCTTCAGTGCAGCGATCTGCGCGTCGGTAATCCCCTGTCGCTTTCCCGAAGCGGCGTGTGACCTCGTTCAATATGCGCACCCGTTGATGATCGACGTGCGCAGGTAGGCGAGCTCCTTCAGCTTGAGCGGCAATGTCCCGTCCGCCATGACCGCGTTGAACAACTGCAAGAACGACCGCAACGCGTCGGGCTTGTGGGCCAGGACCTTGTAGAAGTTGCCGACCGGCCGCCCGGCATGCTCGAGGCCCTCGTACACGCGGCGGACGGTGTCGGGGGCGGTTTCCTTCTCGACCAGGCTGATACGCATGCGTACAGCCTACGCCCCGGCTGCACCCGATCGGGCGCGCCTTCCCGCCCGAGGCGAGCATGTGCCCGACCACGGCGTGAACCTCGAGAGCTCACTGCCGCGCCTGGGCGAGCTCACGGCCGCCTCGCAATCCATGGTCGCACGCGAGGGACCGCGTCGGAAGCTCGCGAAGGAATAGCCCTGCGTTGCCCGCGCGAGCAAACGCTGGACCAGCTGCCCGACTCAGGCTGCGAGACCACGAACGCGGGGATCGTCCGATTCGTTGGAGCCAGAGGCAGCGAAGGGAGGATACTGGCGGGTGGCCGCCGATTTTGCGTTTAGCGCCGACCTTCGCGCCCGGATCACTGGCAATCTGGCCCGTTTTCAGCCCAGGCTGTTGGGCGCCGATGGATTGCGGCATGCCGCTGTCGGCGTGGTATTGCTACCGGATGCGGGCGATCGGACCTGTTTCGTGCTGACGCGGCGACAGCCCACGCTTCGCCGCCACGCCGGGCAGTGGGCGCTGCCTGGCGGCCGGCGCGAGCCAGGCGAGACCTCGGAAGCGGCTGCGCTGCGGGAGATCCACGAGGAGATCAGTCTCGATCTCCGGCCGGAGGCGGTGCTTGGACGGCTGGACGACTTTGTCACACGCTCTGGCCACCTGATCTCCCCATTTGTCCTGTGGGTGTCGGGCCAAGCGGCGTTAGTCGCCAGCCCGGATGAAGTGGAGGCCGCGTTCCGTGTCCCCTTGAGCGAGCTGGACCACCCCGAAGCGCTTTGTCTGCGCCCGCTGCTGCACTTTGTGATACCCAGTCTCGAGACCACCGTCCACGCCCCGACGGCGGCCCTCCTGTACCAGTTTCGCGAAGTCGCGCTGCACGGTCGCGAGGTCCGCGTCGCCGATGTGGAGCAGCCATTCTTTACCTGGCATTAACTGAAAACCGCCGCATGGTCATCCGCTACGGGGCCCCACGTTTATGCTGATGCCCTGTATGGCTGAATTGAGCGGGAAAGTGGCATGGGTGACCGGGTCGTCGCGAGGGCTGGGACGGGCAATCGCCGCTCATCTGGCCAGCCTTGGCGCAGATGTCGTGGTGCATGGCACGACACCTACCTCGACGCGGGCGTTCGGCGAAGCGGATTCGCTGGCGACCGTTGCGACAGAAATCGCGGAGCAGCATCACGTTGGAACTCTGGCCGTGCACGGTGACCTGAGTGAACCAGCTAGCGTGGACGCCATCCTCAGCCAGATCCACATCCGCTTCCCGGCTATCGACATCCTCGTGCACGCCGCGGGCGGTGACATCGGTGCCGGCGGGACATCCGCGCCGAACGCCGGCAAACCTGACCCGAACGACGCGGTGTTTGTCTCTCTGCAGGATATCCAGGCCGTCCTCGGTCGCAATTTGCTTTCGGGCATCCTGGCGTGCCGCGCCGTCGCGCCCGAGATGATGCGGCGACGCACTGGCCACATGGTGATCATCAGCAGCGTCGATGCGCTGCATGGCACGGCTACCAGCGCAATGTACGCGACGGCGAAGGCGGGCCTGACGGAGTACTCGCGCTGCCTGGCGGTCCAGCTACGCGAGTTCAACATCCGCGTGAATGTGATCGCACCAGCTGCCATTCTGACGCCGCGTTTTCGTGCCAGTCGGGAGCTCGATCCGCGGCGGCTCGTGGCGGACGGAACATTGCTCCGCTACGGGATGCCCATCGAAGTGGCACGCGCCGTCGCGTTCATGGTCGGCGACGGTGCGTCGTTCATCACCGGCCAGGTGCTGCGGGTTGACGGAGGTCTGCAAGTTTGGCCTGCTTGAATCTCGGCGCTGTGGCTGAGCAGGCGCAGCGCGAGGAGCCGTGCGTCAGCCGGGCATCTGCGTAGATGCGGCCCCTGCGCACGCTACCGGGAATAATTCTCGGGCCCGAACGTTTCAGTAATTGTCCCCGCTGACAACCACCAGGCTGGACTCGGCTCAGGGCGGGACGACCAATTTGTGCCCCCAGCCAGCGACCCGAAGCTCTTCGTAGCTTTGGGTCGTTTTTTTCATGACCTCTGGTTTGCCCGCGCGCTGACTCGGTATCCACAAAGGCAGTCCCACAGCCCGAGGCTTCGTCTATGATCGCCTACCCATGGCCCTGTCACCCAACGGCCTGG
>Ga0066710_100001830_pt1 | contig 16431 bp, 17 predicted proteins | sample GraSoiAngelo_159_FD_79666 | JGI IMG/M metagenome (GOLD analysis project Ga0066710, IMG submission 79666) | Grasslands soil microbial communities from the Angelo Coastal Reserve, California, USA - 14_1009_16_40cm | ecosystem: Environmental > Terrestrial > Soil > Grasslands | place: USA... | reverse complement strand
TCGCGGGCTGCACCTGGGCCGCTGCTCGCGCGGAGAACCGCGCGACGCCGACGAACGCGATGCCCGCCCCGCCGAACATCAGCGGGATCCCCGCCAGGGCGCTCGCAAGGTTGCGCCGCCAGGCGATCGCGAAGATACCGATCGAAAGCATGCCTGCGGCCACGAACAGCACCGAGACGAGGCCGGTGGTCAGATTGTTCATCGGCTTCGGTCGTGGACGCGCCACGCGACGGTCAGGCCGACGAGAGCCGCCAGCACCAGCGCCCCAACGGCTTCGGCGGCCAGTGCGTCACGCGCGAAGAGCAGGCGCCCCACCGCCGCGCTGCCGAAGAAGCCGCCGTTGAACGTGACGTGCGCGAAGTCGCTGCGGAAGGCCGCGTATGCGAGCGCCGCGAGCAGGATCGCCGCGCCGACCGCCGCAAGCTGCCTCCACACTTGCGCGGCCCCGCCCCTGACCGTCCTGTAATCGGGCCGGGCCAGCAGCAGCGCGCTGCCGGCAAAGCTCGCCAGGACGATGAGCGCCACGAACCCGGCGGACAGTGATGCGTAGACGCCCGCGACGCCCGCGCCAGAGATCAGCAGGGCCAGCGCGCGCAGGCCGCGCCCGCCGGCGAATACGACGACGAGACCGCCGCCCAACGCCACTGCAGAGGACGCGTAGAAGCCGATCGCGTGGGGAGAATCCATCGTCACTCCGTGGTGCTGAGTGAGCTAGACCGGCTAGTCCGAGAGACCGCCGGCTCCGAGCCGCCAAGCATACAGGAGCCCACTTCCAGCCACGGCCACCAGCGCCCCCGCCGCGGTCAGCGCTGCCGCCCTCGGAGACGCCGTAAAAGCAGCAAGGACGTACGCAGCAAGAGCCGTCACGACCGGCGTGGCCACAACGATCGCGAAGACGCGCGCCGGCTCCAGTCGATTGACCCGCCCCCACAACCTTTTCACTGGCCGAATTGTCGCAGGATGGCCGGCGGCGCCGGGTTCAGGCCAACGACTCGACCCAGGCGTTGTGCAGATCGCCGTAGCGGCCGCCCTCCGCGCGCAGGGCCGTGGGCGTGCCATCCTCGACGACCCTTCCAGCGTCGATAACCAGCACGCGATCGGCGATCTCAACAGTCGAAAGGCGGTGGGCGATGATCACCGCGGTGCGGCCGCGCAGCAAGGTGCGCAGCGCGCGCTGGACGAGCCGCTCCGAAGGCAGGTCGAGCGATGACGTGGCCTCGTCGAGGATGAGCACGCGCGGGTCGGCCAGGAACGCGCGTGCAAACGCGACCAGCTGGCGCTGTCCCGCGGACAGGCGCACGCCGCGTCTTCGCACGTCGGTCTCATAGCCTCCAGGCAGCGCCGTGATGAATTCGTCGGCACCCACCGCGCGCGCCGCCGCGATCATCTCCTCGCGCGTCGCCTCAGGCCGGCCGAACATCAGGTTGTCGCCGACCGTGCCCGAGAACAGGAAGCTTTCTTGCGTCACCATTGCCACGGCTCGGCGCAGGTCGGCCACACCGATCGAACGCTCGTCGACTCCGTCCAGCGTCACACGGCCGACGGTCGGGTCATAGAAGCGTGCGATGAGCCGCGCCATGGTCGTCTTGCCGGCCCCGGTCTCACCCACCAGCGCGACGATCTGGCCCGCGGGGATTTCCAGGTTGATGTCGTGGAGCACCGGCTTCTCGCGATACGCGAACGTCACGCCCTCGAACGCGATCTCGCCGCGCGCCTGCATGAGCCGCACGGGAGACGCCGGCTCGGGGACGGTCGGCGCCTCTTCGATTACACCGGCGAGCTTCTCGAGCGCCGCGCCCGCGGCCTGGAAGATGTTGTAGAACTGGGAGAGGTCCTGCATCGGCTCGAAGAACTGCCTCAGATAAAGGACGAAGGCCGTCAGCACCCCGAGCGTCAGCTGACCCTGCACGACCAGGTACCCGCCGAACAGCAGCACCGCCGCGGTCGTGAGCCTGCCCAGCAACGAGATTCCCGGCCCGAATGTCGACGCGAGGCGATTCGACCAGATGTTGGCGTCGCGGTAGCGGCCGTTGACGTCCTCGAAGATCTCCTGGTTGCGTGCCTCGCGCCTGAATGCGTGCACCGCGCGGATGCCGCCCAGCGACTCCACGTACTGAACGATCACGAGCACGATCGCCCGCCGCACCGCGCGATACGAGCGCGCGGAGTTGTGCCGGAACCACCACGTCAGGGCGAGCACCAGCGGCATCGCGACGAGCGCCACCACGCCGAGGCGCGGGTCGAGGTGGATGAGGATCGCCGTGATGGCGATCACCGACAGCAGGGAGGTGACGACTGACGTGAGCCCGGTCGCAAGCAGTTCGTTCAGCGCCTCGACGTCGGACGTGAGCCTGGAGATGATGCGGCCCGACGTGTAGCGCTCGTAGAAGGACAGGGACAGCTCCTGCACGTGCGCGAACAACAGAGTCCGCAGGTCGAACAGCGACTGCTGGCCGATGCGTCCCGACAGCCGCAGGAATGCGTAGTTGGACAGGGCGTTGATCACCAGCACCCCGATGAGCGCGATCCCGATCTCGCCGAGCGTGGTGAGGTCGCCGGCCTTGCCCGGTCGCACTCCTCTGTCGATCCCCAAGCCGACGAGGTACGGGATGGACAGGTAGGCGGTCGACCGGATGAGGATCAGCAGGCCCGCAAGGGCGATCTGCCATCGGTATGGGTACGCGAGGCGCGCCAGCAGCCTGCGGCTGCGGCGTCGCAGGAGCCCCGCGACGCTGGCCGAGAACTCGTCAACGTCCTCGGTCGCGACACCCCGCCAGCGGTCGGCCGATGCGGTGGCCACGGCGCTCAAGCGGTCACCATCCGCGACTCGCTGTCTTCGTACTCCTGCGAGAGCAGGGCGCGGTAGAGCTCGTTCGTGCGCATCAGCTCTGTGTGCGTGCCGACCGCGGCGACGCGGCCGCCGTCGATGAGCGCGACCCGATCCGCCAGCGCCAGCGTCGACGGACGATGCACCACAAGCAGCGAGGTCACTCCCTCGAGCACGCTCGCGAGCGCCTCCTCGATCAGGGCCTCGGTGTGCACGTCGACCGACGACAGCGGGTCGTCGAGAACCAGCACCTGCGGCGACCCGAGCACCGCCCGCGCGAGAGCCAGCCTCTGCCGTTGCCCGCCGGAGAGCGTGTAGCCTTGCTCGCCCACGCGGGTCTCGAGACCCCACGGCAGGTCCCAGACGAACTCCGCCTGCGCCACCCTCAGCGCGCGCTTAAGCTCCTCGTCGGACACGACCGGCCGGCCCATCACCAGGTTCTCGTACCGAAGCCGAGAACAGGATCGGATCCTCGAACGCCGTGCCGATGTGCGAGCGCAGAGAGCGCAGGTGCAGGTCGCGGACGTCGACGCCGTCGAGCAGGACGCAGCCCTCGGTTACGTCGTAGAGCCGCGGCACGAGGTAGGCGAGGGTCGTCTTGCCCGAGCCGGTGCGCCCGACCAAACCGACGGTCTCGCCCGGCTCGATCGTCAGGTTCAGGTCGCGGAGGATCCAATCGTCCGACTTGGGATATTTGAAGCCCACGCCGCGCAGCTCGATGCGCCCCTTGCACCGCTCCATCGAGCGTGCACCAGGAAGATCGGCGATGTCGGGCCGCGAGTCCATCACCTCGTTCAGGCGCTGCACCGCGGTCTGGCACTCCTCGCTCATCGACAGCACCCAGCCGATGGCGTCCATCGGCCACGTGAGCATGAAGACGTAGCTCATGAATGCGATGAGGCCGCCCACCGTGAGGCTGCCATGGATGACGTTGTAGCCGCCGAGCAGCAGGACCGCCGCGAGAGAGACGTTGGGCAGAAGCGTCAGCTGTGTCCACAGGCGCGCGCGTTCGGCGATGGCCTCGATGTTGGAGGCTCCGAGCCTGCGCGCCATGTCGTCGAACCGTGCCTGCATCAAGGGCATCCGGCCGAACGCCTTGATGATGCGTACGCCAGTCGCCATCTCCTCGATGATCGTGGTGAGGTCGCCCTGCTGGTCCTGGATTCGGCGGGCGATGACCTTGTACTTCTCGTGGAACGTGTTGCTGAAGTAGGCGATAGGCAGCATGCACACCACCGTCACGATCGCGAGCTGCCAGTCGAGCTGCGCCATCAGCACGAACACGACGGCGAACGTGACGAGCGTCTGTAGGAACCAGATCAGCCCGAAGCTCACGAAGCGGCGCACCGTCCCGATGTCGGAGATCGCGCGCGACAGCAGCTGGCCCGACTGCCAGTTGTCGTGGAAGGAGACCTGCAGGCTCTGGAGGTGCGCGTAGAAGTCGTTGCGGAGGTCGGTCTCCATGCGCAGCGAGGCCATGCCCGAAAAGTTGCGCCGCAGATAGATGAAGACGAACTCGAGAAGGCCGATGACGACGAGCAGCGCGACCGGCGGCACGATGTCGCCAAGCTGGTGATGGCTGATCGGCCCGTCGATGATGTACTCGATCACTTTCGGGATCGCGGCCGCGGCTGCGAGGCTGCCCAGCTGCGATAGGCCGAAGATGACCACGAGTCCCCAGTACGGGCGCAGGTAAGACACATAGCGACGAAGCGCGAGGAGACCCACGGGGGTCGCTCAGTTTACCGACGTCAGACTCGTGCCAGGTCCCTTATGGAGACGATGCCCACCACCTCGCCGCCTTCCATGACCGGCAGGTGGCGGAAGTTGTGGTCGAGCATGGTTTTCAGGGCGGAGTCGACGGAGTCGTCAGGGGAAGCTGACATCGGATCGGGCGTCATCCACGACGACACTTCGTGAGCGGGCGCGTCGTGCGAGTTGGACAGCGCGCGCACGGTATCGCGCTCGGTGAAGATGCCCACGAGGCGCGTGCCTTCCATGACCAGGGTGGAGCCGATGCGGTGCTGAGCCATGAGCGCGACAGCCTCGCCGACCGTTGTGGTCGGGCTTACGTAGTGCAGGCCTGTCGACATGACCTCCCGCACGGTGGTCATCACACCTACTATGCACCCGCGGGAGGATTTGGGAAAGCGGCCAGGAGGCCGGTTGCGGCCACAACGGCCAATGCCATCAGCGCGTCGCTTCGGGCCAACGGCACGGCGCGCCGCCACGTGACGGCGGCGAGGGCGAGCATCGCGAGCACGCCCACCGACTTGGCAACCAGGACGACGCCGTAGGCCGTCTGCCAGAGATCGCTGAACCCGGCTACCTGCTCGGTGGCGCGCAGCAGGCCAGTCAGCGCGGTGAACGCGAAGGCGACCATCGCCACCCGGCCGAATCGCGTCAGCAGGTCCTGGCCCCCAGGGCTGCGCCATCCGTCCGGCGGTCGCAGCGTGGCCAGCACAAGCACGCCTCCCGCCCAGATTCCGGCGCTCACTACATGCAGCTCGTCCACCAGGATCGCCGGGACGAGCGGCTCAGCATTGGCCGCATGCCCTGCCGGCGCAAGCAGGAGGACGGCGGCGAATCCCGCGGGCACGGCGCCCGGACCCCAGCGCAAGCACATCACCAGCGCCGCCACCTCGACCACGACCCGTGCCGCCCCGACCCACGAAGGCGCCAGCGCGACCGTTGTCACTCCGCCGAGAAGCGCCAGCGCGAGCGCGCGCTCCATGCTCGGCCTAACCCACGACAGGTGCGGCGGCTGGCGCGCGAGCTGGCGCATCACGACCACGCCGACGAAACCAAGAAGGCCCGCGTACTCGACCCCCCGGAACGCACCCGACACGATCTCGGCCGGCGTCATCGAATGCGTCTACCCTAGTTGCCGATGGCCGCCGAGTCGCCGCTCACGATCGAGCAGGTCGACGTCGAGATGGACCGGCTGATTGGTCCGGACATCGACTCCGCCTCGCTGTACCGCCGCTGGGAAAAGCAGCAGTGGGCGGTCTCCGATCTCGACTTCAGCCAGGACAAGGCCGACTGGTTGAGCCTGCCTGAAGGGATCCGGCAGGTCACCCAGAACACGATGACCTTGTTCTTCATCGGCGAGCAGGCCGTGACCGACACCCTGGCTCCCCTCCTCCACGCAGCGCCGCGGGAGGACGAGCGCATCTTTCTGGCCACTCAGATCGCGGACGAGGCCCGTCACACGGTTTTCTTTCAGCGCTTCTTCGATGAGGTGCTGGGCGTGGGTGGAGGGCTGCACGCGGCTCTGGATGCGGTCACGCCGCAAGCGACCGAGGGCTTTCGCCGGATCTTCGACCATCAGCTACGTGACGCCATGGATCGTGTGCGACTGAATCCCAGCGACAGCCGGGCGTGGGTTGAAGGCGTCGTCACGTATCACCTCATCATCGAGGGCTACCTGGCGATCACGGGCCAGCGCAGCCTGCTGCGCACGCTCAAGAACGTAGGCCTCATGCCAGGGTTCAGGACCGGGTTCACCGCGGTCGCCAGGGATGAGTCAAGGCACATCGGCTTCGGCGTGCTGGCGCTGAAGCGACGGGTGGCGGCCGATCCGGCCGTCGCCGGAGTCATAGCCGACAAAGTCGACGAGCTGTTGGAGCCGGCGGTCCGGACGGTGGTCCCCACCGATCGCAAGCTGCCGATTGTGGACCCGCGTGACGTGCCCGAGCCGCTGCGCGTCAACGGACTCGCGTTGCGCGACTTCGCCCTCTCGTCGCTCGCCAAGCGTTTGCTCGCGGCGGGCGTGTCGGCGCAGGTCGTGCAGAGGATCAGGAGGGACGCCGAGGCTCTTTACGAGTCGCTGTGGACGGAGTACGAAAGCAAGCACGGAGTGCGCCACCCGGTGCGCTTCTACCAGGAAGGCCTGGTCACCGCTCCGGCGCTATAGTCCCGCCGCCGAGCACGCGGGTGCCCGAGTAGAGCACGGCCGCTTGGCCCGGCGCCGCACCGAAGAAAGGCTCGTCGAGTGTGAGCCGGCCATGCGTGTAGGTAGCGCTGATCGGGCGCGCGTGGTAGCGAAGTCGCGCGGTGCAGCGGATCGGCAGCTGTGGGTCGGGATCGATGAACGAGACGTCGCGCAGCGCGACCTCGGTGGTCGCGAGGTCCTCCCTCCGGCCGACCGCGATTCGATTCGTCGTGGCGTCGATGCGCGTCACGTACCACGGCCCGGGCTCGCGAAGGTCGCCGAAGCCTGAACGCTGACCGACTGTGTACATCGCGGTGCCGCGGTGCGTCCCTACTTCGCGCCCGGCCGCGTCGACCACCACGCCAGACCGCACCGGCAGCCGCTTCGACAGGTACGCAGCCGTCTCGCCGCGCGGCACGAAGCAGATCTCCTGGCTCTCGGCCTTTGCCGCCACGGGCAGACCGAACTCGCGCGCGTGCTCGCGCACCTCGCTCTTGGTCATCGCGCCCAGTGGAAAGGCGATGCGCGCAAGTCGCTCGCGATCGAGGTGGTACAGCATGTACGACTGGTCCTTGGCCGGATCGGCGCCTTCGTGCAGCTCCGGCCCGTTCGGGCCGTCGACGATCCGCGCGTAGTGCCCCGTCGCGAGGCGGTCGAAGCCGAGGTCCAGTACCCGCCGGAGCATGAGGTCGAAGCGGACGAACGCGTTGCAGCGAACGCATGGGTTCGGCGTGCGGCCCTCGAGGTACTCGCGATGGAACGGCTCGATCACGCGTTCGCCGAACTGGCGCTCGAGATTCCAGCAGTAATAAGGAATGTCGAGCAGCGAGGCTACGCGCCGCGCATCCTCCACCGCCGAAAGGGAGCAGCACCCTCCGTGCTGGGCGCTTTCCTCCTGGTCCTCGCGCGGCCACTGCTGCAGCGTGATGCCGACGACGTCATGACCCTGCGCCTGCAGCAGCGCGGCGGCGACCGATGAGTCGACCCCGCCCGACATCGCGACCGCGATCCTCACTTGCGACTCGCCACGATGTCCTGAACCACTATCTCCGCGTCCTCCCCTACACCGTAGAGGACCGCTGACTGTCCCTTGCGCTGGAAGTGGACGCCCATGAAGTAGAGGCCATCGACGGCGCTGTGTCCGTCCGTCTGAACCGGAAACCCCATGTCGTCAAAGACCGGAAAGTGAACCCAGCCGTAGTCGGGGCGGTAGCCGGTCGTCCAGATCACTGAGGACACGCCTTCGCGGGCGAGGTCGATCTTCGTCCTCGGCTCGGTGCGCAGCGGCGGGGGCAGCTCCCATGGAATGTCGAGGCCCCGCTTCGCGCACAGCGCGTCGACCCACTTCTTGAAGAGCGCGGCCATGCTGTCGCCCGCGTCCACCAGCGCGTTCAGGTCGGGATCGAAATGAGCCGTTCCGTCTGACACGCCGGCGAAGCGGCCGACCAGCTCGATGCCCTCGGCGTGGAGGGTGCGCAGGTGCATGTCGCGCCCGCCGCCGTGGCCGGTGGCGAGCGGATTGCTGATCAGGCGGGCGGCCGGTGACGGCAGATCTTTGAGCGTCCGATTCCAGAAGCCCGACTCGATGATCCACCACACCAGGTCATGGCCACCGAATCGCCGAGGCGCCCAGGGAGCCCGGCCGCAGGCGAGGATGACCTTCCTGCCGTCCTCGTGGAGCTCCTCGGCGAGCTGGCATCCGGTCTGGCCGCTGCCGACGATCAGGACGGCGCCTTCGGGCACAGCCGCCGTGTTGCGGTACTCGTCGGCGAGAACCTGGGTCACGCCCGGCGGCATGTCGCTCGCGCCACGCGGCAGGTGCGGGCGCTGATATCCGCCTGTGGCCACAACCACCGTGCGCGCGCTGATGTCGCTCGTATCGGTGCGGAGCGTGAACCCATCATCTTCCCGGTCGAGCGAGGTGACAGAGCAGCCCTCCTTCACCGGCGCCTTGAAGGCCTCGGACCAATGCTGGAAGTGGTCGACCAGCTCCTCTCGGTTCATGAAGCCGTCGGGCTCGCGGCCCGCGTACGCCGCGCCCGGCAGCCGCACCGACCAGTTGGGCGTGACCAGGCAGAACGAGTCCCAGCGGCGCGAACGCCACGTCTCGGCGACACGTCCGGCCTCGAGCACGACGTGGTCCATGCCGGCCTGGGTGAGGTGATAGCTCGTGGCGAGGCCGGCCTGCCCGGCGCCGACCACCGCGACGTCGACCTTCTCGGTCACTCCACGACGTCGCCTTCAGCAGGCTCGACCTTCACGCCCCGAGACTCGAGGTAATCGATTCCCCGCTCCAGCTCGTCGGGCTCGCCGGTGATCTCGAGCAGGACCCAGCCTTGGTCGCGCGTGACGTCGGCGCGGCGGATGTTGGTGACGATCGCGAACTGCTTGCCGAGCTGGTAGATCACCGGCTCGGTCACCAGCGACGGACCGAAGATGAGCTTGAGTCGCCTGCGTGCCATGCGTGGCCGCAGTTTATGGCAAGCCGGCCGCCCCCACCTGGCCTCCCCACACGGTGGGGAGGGATCCGGCTAGCCTCCCGCGACCGCCGGGACGATCGAGATCTCGTCCCCCTCTTTCACCTTCTCGCTGAGGCCCGATCCGAGCCTCACGTCCTCGTCGTTGAGGTATACGTTCACGAACTGGCGTAGGTCGCCTTTGTCGTCGAGCAGCCTGTCCCGGAAGCCGGGATAGCGCTCGTCGAGCGCGACGATCGCCGAGCCCAGGTCGGCCCCGCCGACCTCGACCGTGATCTCGCCGTTCGACAGGCGCCGCAACGGTCCGGGAATTCGAAATCGTGGCATCGCCTACAGATTCACCTTTTCGCGAAACGACTTGAGCGTCGGATCTATTTCCACCCGCCGCCCGTGCCCGTTCGCCGACGCGAGCACGTCGGCGGTCTTGAGGCCGTGCCCCGTGACATAGGCGACCACGGTTTCGTCACCGCGCCAGCGGCCTGCGCGCGCCAGCTTGGTGAGCACGCCGATGGTCACGCCGCCGGCCGTCTCCGTGAAGATGCCCTCGGTGCGCGCGAGCAGGCGCATGGCGTCCACGATCTCCTCTTCGGTGACAGCCTCGACCACGCCACCCGTCTCCAGCGCGATGCGGTTCACATAGATGCCGTCCGAAGGATTGCCGATGGCGATCGAGCGCGCGATGGTGTTGGGCTTGACCGGCATCACTTTCTCGGGCTCGTCGGACTTGAACGCGTTGTAAACGGGCGAACAGCCGAGCGCCTGGGCGCCGGTCAGCGCCGGCACGCTGTCGCCGCGCACGAGGCCGAAATCGATCAGCTCGCGCACGGCCTGCCTGTGCCTCACGAACTGGCAGCCGCTTGCGACGGGGATGATGATCTCGTCCGGCAATTTCCAGCCCAGCTGCTCGGCGGTTTCGAACGTCAGCGTCTTCGAGCCTTCCGCGTAGAAGGGCCGGATGTTGATGTTGCAGAAGGCCCACGGCGTCGACTCGACGAGCTGGCTGCAGAGACGGTTCACGTCGTCATATGTGCCGCGAACCGCGACGAGGTTCGGATCGAACACGCCGATGCTCACGACCTTCTGCGGCTCGAGGTCGACCGGGATGAACACGAAGCACTCGAGCCCCGCCCGGGCCGAGTACGCGGCCACGGCGTTGGCAAGGTTTCCAGTCGACGCGCACGCCATCGTCTCGAAGCCCTGCGACCGCGCCCAGCTGATCGCGACCGACACCACGCGGTCCTTGAACGAGTTGGTCGGGTTCATGCTGTCGTTCTTCAGGTACAGGTTGCGAAGGCCGAGCTGGTGGCCGAGGCGATCGGCCTTGACCAGCGGCGTGAATCCCTCGCCCAGCGTCACGACGGGCGTCGACTCCTCCACTGGCAGCAGGTCGCGGTAGCGCCAGATCGACTTCGGCCCTGACTCGATGCGCTCCCTGGTTACGACCTTCTTCAGCGACGCGTAGTCGTAGACCGCGTCGAGCGGACCGAAGCACATCTCACACACGTGCGTGGCCTGCAGCGGGTACTCGGCCCCGCATTCGCGACAGCGAAGTCCCAGGAGCTTGGGCATCGGCTGCTCAGTTTAGAGAGGGCGAATCTCGAGCCACCATTCGAGCAACTGGCCGTGCTGCAGCATCGGCGGCGGTTCGTCCGAATCCGGGCGGTCCCCGCCTCCAGTCGCGGGCTCGATCGCGACCTGCCGGTAGCCGCCGAGATCGCCGTTGCAGATCCAGATCCCGCAGTACGGAGTCATCTGGCGGTCCCAGGCGATCTCGATCGACTGCCCGCCCGGCCATCGAAGGCGCGCTCGGTCGATTTCGCCACGCGGCATGAAGAACTTGCCGCTCTTCCCCTCCGCAAAGCCCATGAGCGGCGCCCCGATGTCGATCTCCATCCCAGCCTCGTACCGGAAGAGCGGATGGGCACACCAGTAGCCCGGGATCTCAGTCGCACCGGCATTCGAGAGCACGTACGTGACCCGTACCACATCGCCGAGCTGGATGCTCCGCTCGAGGCGCCAGGGCAGCGCGCGCCCCTCACAGCTCATGACGCACGAGATCGAGTCCTGCGAGATCACCGCCCACGGCACGCGCCAGGCTTCCCCATGATCCGACAGGGACCCCGTTGCCTCGACGGTGGGCACCATTTCGTCCCAGCCCCAAGCCCCACCATTTACGAACCCTTCCGCGGTAGGCTGGTCGACTCCGATGCCCTGGTCCAGTAGCTCCTCCCCGCGTAAGCGCAGCGACGTGATGCGCCCCCCTCGCTCGGGCCGGATGTCCATCCGCCACACATCCGAAGCCAACCTCATCGCTCTGACGATGCTAGCCATCGTGGCCGTCGCGGCCTGCGGCCAGTCGGGCGCCCGCCTCGTGACCACCAGCCCGACGCCACTGGCCGCGGTGCAACCGGCGGCATCGCCGAGCCCGACACCGGCGCCATCTCACGTCTTCGTGGTCGTGATGGAGAACCGCAGCTACGAGCAGGCTCTTGCCGGCGGCTACACCGCCCAGCTGGCCGCGAAGTACGCCGTCGCAACCAACTATCACGGCGTGTCGCACCCGAGCCTCCCCAACTACCTGGCGATGACGTCGGGAAGCACGTGGGGCATCACCGACGACGGCTATCACGCACTGCCGGCCTCGGGGTTGGGGCAGCAGCTCACGCAGGCCGGGATCTCGTGGCGCGCGTACATGGAGGGCATGTCGCGCACGTGCTTCTCGAGTCCCTATCCGTACGCGCTCAAGCACAACCCCTTCCCTTACTACGGCGGCAAGTGCCCGGCCGAGGTGGTGCCGTTCAGCAGCTTCGCGGCGGACATGGCGGACGCGAACGCGCCACGTTTCGTGTGGATCAGCCCGGGGCTCTGCAACGACGGGCACGACTGCTCGACCGGGGTCGCGGACAGGTATCTGTCGCAGCTGGTGCCCGCCATCATGGCCACCGCCGCATGGCAGGAGAACGGTGTGCTCTTCATCACCTGGGACGAGGGCTATGACAGCGCGAACCACGTGCTGACGCTCGTCATCCGGCCGGGGGGCGAGCACCAGGAATCGAGCGCGTATCACGACCACTACTCACTGCTTGCGACGATCGAGGACCGGCTCGGCGTGCCGCGTCTCGGTCAGGCCGCGAAGACGAGCTCGCTGCGCGAGCTGCTGGTCAGCGGCTCGGCGTCGTAGCCGAGGTCTTCTCCCGGCGCATCTCCATGGTCGACGTCGTCACCTCGCGCAGCCGCTCCTCGTCCACGGTCACTCCGAGCCCGGGTCCCGTGGGCACGCGCAGCCGGCCTCCTTGCAGGACGAAAGGCTCGGTGATGATGTCGCGGTGGTAGTAGCGGTCCGACGCTGACGTGTCGCCCGGCAGCGTGAAGTTGGACATCGCCGCCATCGCCACGTTGCCCGCGCGGCCGATGCCGGTCTCGAGCATGCCGCCCATCCACACCGGGATCGAATGCGACGCGCACAGGTCGTGGATGCGCCGCGCCTCCAGGTAGCCGCCAACGCGCCCCGGCTTGATATTGATGATCCGACACGCGTGCAGCTCGATCGCATCAGCGGCGGCCCGCAGCGAGTGGATCGACTCGTCCAGGCAGATAGGCGTGCTCACGATCTCGGCCATCTGCGCGTGCGCCAGCACCTGGTCCTCCGGCATCGGCTGCTCGATCAGCAGCAGGTCGTAGGCGTCCAGCTCGGCGAGGTGCTTCGCGTCGGAGAGGTTGTACGCGGTGTTGGCGTCGACCTGCAGCGGCACATCGCCGAAGCGCTCGCGCACCGCGCGCACAGGCTCGATGTCCCAGCCGGGCTTGATCTTCAGCTTGATGCGCCGGTAGCCCTGGTCGAGAAACCCTCCGACCGTGCGCAGCAGCTCGGGAATCGTTCGGTGGATGCCGACCGACACGCCGCAGTCGACCTCGGAGCGCACAGCGCCGAGGTACTTGCCGAACGATTCGCCACGCGCGCGCAACTGCGCGTCGAGGATCGCCATCTCGATCGCTGCCTTCGCCATCTGGTGACCGTGCACGTGGCGCAGCAGCCCGAAGACTTCCTCGGCTTTCAGATCCTCGCGAGCGACCAGTCGAGGCAGCAGGTGATGCGTCAACACGTGCTGTGCGCCATCGACGTACTCGGGCGAATAGGTGGGCTCCTCACCCGCGACGCATTCGCCCCATCCCTCGCCGTCTGAGGTGATCGCCTTCACCAGCAGGATGTCGCGATCTGACTGCACGCCGAACGAGGTCTCGAACGGCGCCACGAGCGGGATGCCGATGCGAATGAGCTCGACGGCCTCCAGCCTCATCTGGCCTAGCCTACAGGCGCGAGCGAGCTCAGCCGCTCAGCCTCGTCGTCGGTCAGTTCGACGTCCGCGGCCGCAACGTTCTCCTCGACCTGCCTCACGCTGGACGCGCCCGGGATGGCCACGACGTTGGGCTTTCGGATCAGCCAGGCCAGCGCCACCTGCGCCGGCGTGGCTCCGTGCCTGGAGGCAATTTCGCGAAGGGCTTCCACCAGGGGCCCCGCCCGTGCGCGGCCGGCCGCACGAAAGCCGGCCCGAAAGCGCCGGAAGTTTCGCGGCGGCGCATCCTGGTACTTGCCCGAGAGCAGGCCCTGCCCGAGCGGGCTGTAGGCGATCACGATCCGCCCTTCCTTCTGGGCCCACGGCACCATGTCGCGGTCGGGTTCACGGTGGACGAGGCTGAACAGGACCTGGTTGGACAGCACGGGCCCCCCGAGCGCCCGCTCCGCGTCCTGCCATTGCTTGAGCGAGAAGTTGCTGACGCCGATGTGCCCGACCCGCCCGGACTCGACGAGCCGTTTCATGCGCGGCATGGTCGCGCCCGCCGGGAACAGCGGGCTCGGCCAGTGCTGCTGGTACAGGTCGATGTGGTCGACACCCAGGCGGCGGGCGCTCGCCCGGGCGCGGGACTCGACCTGGAGCGGCAGACCGATCGGAAAGAGCTTCGTGGCCAGAAACACGCGCTCGCGGCGATCCCGGATCGCCTCGCCCACGATGCGCTCGGACCGGCCCTGGCCGTAGATCTCGGCGGTGTCGATGAGGTTGACGCCGAGCTCGAGCGCGCGATGGACGATCGCCTTCGCGTCCTCGCTCGCGTAGCGGCTGCCGTAGCCCCACTCCATCGAGCCGAACTGCCACGTGCCGAGGCCGATGGCGGGGACGCGCGCGCCACCCGCCTCGAGGAACCTCACTGCACCAGCCGGTCGTAGACGATCTGAGACCACGACTCCATACCGAGGTAGTAGATGCGCATCTCGTTGAGCGTCAGCATCTCGCCCGCGAGCTTGTCGGTTTCGCGGATCGCGATGTTGTCGGTGTCGCCCTCGACGAGAAACACGACGCCGAGGTGCACGCGCGAGACCGGAGACGAGTCGTCGTTGAGCAGGCCGAGCAGCGTGGCGTCGAAGCGGCCTTCGTATACGACCTCCTCCTCCCACTCGCGCTTGAGGCCGTCGGCGATCGGGTCGCCGCCGCTGAGGTCGCCCGGGTTGATGTGGCCCCCGATGCCGAGCGAGTACTGCTTGCGCAGCCGGCGCTCCGCCGACGCTCGCAGCCTGTGCGTGAGGAAGTACCTGTCGCCGTGGTGAAACACGACGTAAGGGATGATCTGCTGGTAGGTCGGATCGTCCTCGACCTCGGCGCGCGGCTTGAAGAAATGCCGCTCGCGGATCACCTGCTGGTGTCGCTCGAGTCCCGCGGACACGAAGCCGTGCCAAGCCCCGTCGGGAAAGATGTCGTCGCGGCGCACGCACAGCACCGACTCCAGCGCGCGCGCTCCTGTCGTCATGCCATGCGCACCAGTCCGCGTCCGAACACGGCGACCAGCTCGGCGGTGCGGTCGATGTCGTCATCCGTCACCGGCAGGAAGTAGATCCACGCCGCGCGCTCGGTCTCCGTGGTGATCATCGTGCGCGCCGAGTCCGCGCTGGGGTTGCCGCAGGGGCCTTGAGCGTCAGCGACGCATAGGCGGCCGCCGACGTTGACGTGCTCTTTCCCGATTCCTGAGTAGCCTTCACCCTCCGCACCCAGCCTGATCGTCAGCTCATCGCCGCGGGCCTTCTCCAGGTCGTAGAGGCCGACCGGCACCTGCAGCTGCACAGAGAGAGCGTTCGCCACGTCCACCAATGAGTTGACGCGCGGGAGCGGTTCGCCTTTCTTCAACCTGCGCAGCAGCGCCTCGTTCGACGGCCGCGTACGAGTCGGGTCCGTACCGAATCGTCGGTACAGCGCGCGGGCGCGACCTACGTCGCCAACCGTGCCTGCGCGCACAGCCTGGGTCGCTCGGGCGATCTCCAGCTCGAAGTCCTCGCGCGGCTCGGTCACCTCGAGCTCGTAAAGCTCGAGCGCCACGAACTCGACGTCGAGGTCGCTGTGAACTTTCAGCATGCCCCAGTCAGCGAGTCCAGCTGGTCGAAGAAACCGGGATACGAGATGTCCGCGCACTCGGCACCATCGATGGTGGTCTCGCCTTTCGCGAGCAGGCCCGCCACCGCGAACGCCATGGCCACGCGGTGATCGCCATGCGAGTGAACGCGCGCGCCCTCCAGGCGCGATGGACCGCGGATCTCCCACCCGTCGTCGAGCGTCTTGATGTCGGCGCCCATCGCCTCCAGCCCTTCGGTCATCGCCTCGATGCGGTCCGACTCCTTGACCCTCAGCTCCCGCGCGCCGGCGATACGGCTCGTGCCAGGAAGCTGCGTGGCGGCGACCGCCAGCACTGGCAGCTCGTCGATCATTGCCGCCGCGTCGTCGGCGATGAGGTTGAACGGCGCCAGATCCCTGGCGGCCGCAACCTCGAGCCACCCGACCGGCTCACCGCCGGCCTCGCTCGTGGCGCCCGCCGTCACGCCGAAGCCGGTGCGCCGGAGCAGCTCGACGAAGCCCGTCCTCGTCGGGTTCAGGCCGACGTCGCGGATGCGGATTCGCGAGCCGGCAATGAGCCCGCCGGCGACCAGCCAGAAGCTGGCGGCGCTGAGGTCGCCCGGAACGGTAAGCGCCAGCGGCCGGAGCCGCGACGCGCGCTCCACCCGAACGCCGTTTCCCTTAGGCGTCACCGGCGCGCCCATGGCCTGCAGCATCCGCTCGGTGTGATCACGTGTGGCGACGGTTTCCACGACCTCCGTGACTCCGTCGGCGAAGAGGCCCGCAAGCAGCACCGCCGACTTCACCTGCGCGCTC
>Ga0066710_100001829_pt1 | contig 16433 bp, 11 predicted proteins | sample GraSoiAngelo_159_FD_79666 | JGI IMG/M metagenome (GOLD analysis project Ga0066710, IMG submission 79666) | Grasslands soil microbial communities from the Angelo Coastal Reserve, California, USA - 14_1009_16_40cm | ecosystem: Environmental > Terrestrial > Soil > Grasslands | place: USA... | reverse complement strand
GTCGTCGTCCCGACGGACGATCCGCGCGTCACCTTCAGGGTGTAGCTGCCCGGAGGCAGGACGCCGTAATTCCAGTTGAACGTGGTGGCGCTGATGCCGGACGCGACCGTGTAGGTGGAGCCGCCCGCGTCGGTGACCTGGATCATCGACGTGCCCGATCCGCCCGACCACGAGATCGGCATGACGGTCGCCGTCGCCATCGCGTCCCCGGCGGTCAGCCGCACCCAGTCGAACGACACCGGATATCCGACCGCGGAGCTGTTCGGATAGAGAATGAAGCCCTTGACGACGCCGCTGCTCCACGCCTGCCCGGCGAGCAGGTTCTGCGTCAGATCGACGACGAAGATGTTGTTGCCCGCGGGCGTCGGAAAGACCGGATCGACGTAGCGCATGCCGAAGCCGTCCGCGACCGGATCTCCGAGGTCGTTGTGGAACCAGCCGATCCGCGGGGACTGATCGCCGCGCGTCGAGTTCATCTTGAACGCGAGCTTCGCGTATTTCGACGTGTCGATCGGGTAACGGCGGCCCGTGCGGCCCGGGTTCAGGATGCCGTAGTACGCGCGCTGGAGGAACGTGATCGTCGTCGCGTTGCTCGCGCCGTTGACGAGCGCAGTCGTGCCGCCCGCGACGCCGTTCGCGACGGAGAAGTTCGTCCAGCCCACGACCTGCGCCGGATCGCGCGCGACGTCCTCAACGTTGCTCATGTCCCACGGATCGCCGAGGACGTCGGTCGCGTAATCCGGACCCGCCGCGAGGATCGCTCCGGCGGCCGGGGACGAGATGGTCAGCCCGCCCTGCGCGCTGACCGGGTTGCTATTCAAAGTCCAGAGCGCGGCCGCGACGGCGAGGGCCGCGAGCGCACGGCAAAGGACACGTAGAGTGTGCTTCATACTAATAAGGAATCCGGGAGCAGCGCCTCTGCTCAAGGAGCAAAGCAGGTGCCGCGCGGGAGGGGCGGCAAACCTCCATTTTATGCCGACTTACGGGATTCGTCCGTTTCGAAACGGCTCCCGGGCGACGGTTTTGCAACTCGACCGTTCCAAAATAGCGCTCACGAGGCACATCGCCTGTCGAGCTTACAAGGCGAGAATCGCAGCGGCGCACTGCTCGACGGACGCCGCCGTCGTATCGATGACGATCTCCGGCGCGAGCGGCTCCTCGTAAGGATCCGAGACGCCGGTGAACTGCGGGATCTCGCCGGCGCGCGCGCGCTTGTAGAGGCCTTTGGGGTCGCGCTGTTCGGCCACCTCGATCGGGCACCTCACGAACACCTCGACGAATTGCGCCCCGCGCGCCGTCACCATCGCCCGCGCCTCATCGCGCGTCGATCGGTACGGCGAGATCGCGGCGACGATGACCCACGTGCCGTGCGCCGCGAGCGTCGAGGCGACGAACCCGATCCGCCGGATGTTCTCGTCGCGATCCTCGCGCGAGAAGCCCAGTCCTTTCGAGAGATGCTGGCGGACGGCATCGCCGTCGAGGACCTCGACGCGGAGTCCGCGATCGATCAGCCCCTGCCGAATGTGCGGGGTGATCGTGGTTTTCCCGGCGCCCGAGAGGCCCGTCAGCCAGATCACGCCGCCGGTCGCGCCCGAGATCCGCGGTCCGCGCGATGGCCTGCCCCGAGCGAGCTGCGAAGCCGGCGAGTCGAGCGGGGCTGACGCGGCGCGCATGATGTCCACGACCTCGGGCCGGCTGCACTCGGGCGGGATCGCGCCGCCGGTCCGCAGCTGCTCGCGGATCCACGAGCCGCTGAAGATCAACCGTTCGCCGGCCGGATGCGCGCACGTGCGGCCGCTCGCGAGCTCGCCGCACCGGCGGCACCAGAACGTTTCCTCGAAGAACATCGGCTGGATGACGAGGTCGCGCTCGGCGGCCTCGGCCGCGAGCCGCTGCGCTGCCATCGGATCGTAGAATCCGCCGACGCCGGCGTGATCTCGGCCCACGACGAAATGCGTGCAGCCGAAATTCTGCCGGACGATCATGTGCAGGATGGCCTCGCGCGGGCCCGCGTAGCGCATCGCGCCTGGCATGCCCGAGAGGAGCGTGCGGTTTCGCGGCAGGTAGTGGTCCATCAGCGCGAGATAGCAGCGCCACCGCACGTCCACCGGCACGTCATCGTCTTTCGTCGCGCCCACGAGCGGATGGACGAGGACGCCGTCGGCGGCTTCCAGCGCGAGCCGGATCAGGTGCTCGTGCGCGCGATGGATCGGATTGCGCGTCTGGAAGCCGGCGATGCGTCGCCATCCCCGCTCGGCGAACACCGCCCGCGTCTCGGCCGGCGGAAGCACCGTGACGTCGCGCCGCTCCGGCGGCGCGTACGACAACAGCCGCGCCGACGCCGCGAACGTTCCCTCCGCGCGGATCCGCGCGACGCTCGGATGCCGTTCGTCGGTCGTCCCGTACACACGCTCCGCCTCGCGCGCGAGATCGCGCTCGAACACGTCGTCGATCGCCAGCTCGGCGATCGGTGTCTCCCCGTCCACGACGACGACCGTGTCCGTCTTCGCGACACGCGTCCGCTGCTCGGCGTCGAGCGGCAGGACGATCGGGATCGGCCAGAGCGTCCCGTCGGGCAGCCGCATCGACTCGAGGATGCTCGAGTACTCGGCGGAATTCGCGAAGCCGGCGAGCGGCGCGAACCCGCCGTTCGCGAGCAGTTCGAGATCGCCGGCGAGCACAGGCGTCAGCGGGATGCGGAGCCCGCGGCCCGCCCGCGGCGCGGCCGCGAGCGCGCGCTGTCCGCCGCCGCCACCATGAAAAGGGGGAAGCTGACTCATGCCCTGGCGATGACCGCCATGACCTGGCCGCGCGGCTGTTTCCAGTCGCTCACGCGTTCGGCCCGCGCGCCGACGGATCGGCACATGCCCGCGAGGACTTCGAAATTCAAATGATACGGGAACATGTCGGGATGCGTCACGACGCCGGACGGCTGCACGACGGGTGCGGTCTCCGCCGGATTGGGATCCTCGAAATACGTCACGTAGAAACGGCCGCCGGGCGCGAGCTTCTTGACGACGGCGGCGATGCACGTGATGACCGTGGTCAGCGGAATCTCCGGAAACAGTTCCTGCGCGAACGCGAAATCGATCGGCGGAAGCCCGTCGAGCTGAAAGTTGTCGTTGACGATGAAGGTCGCGCGCGCCGGGTCGAGCTTGACGCGCGCCAGCTCGATCTCGATGCCCGCGCGAACCAGCGGCTCGTCGCAATCGAACCCGATGTAATGGCCCGGGTCGAGATACCTGATGAAGTGGATGCCGCCGCGGAGGCTTCCGCAGCCCACGTCGAGCAGGTAATGCGACGGCAGAAGCCCCTGGTTCTTGAGGAAGTCGAACTGCAGTTCGCCGAGCTCGTCCCAGAGACCGCCGACCGTGACCCGATGCCACGGCTCGCCGGCCGCTTCGGCGGACGACGACAACGCCGTCGCCTGCACGGCGGGAACCGGCGACGGCGCCGGCGACGACGTCAGCATCAGACGATGGTACGCATTGAAGCCGCCGTCCACGCCCCCGTCGTAGAGGAGCCGGCCGTGCTCGAGCAGGCAGACGCGGTGGCACACGGCGCGCACCGACGCCGCCGCGTGCGAGACGAACAGGATCGTCTTGCCCGCCGAGAGAAACTGCGCGAGCGTCCGCCGGCACTGGTTCTGGAATTCCTCGTCGCCGACGGCAAAAATCTCGTCCAGCAGGAGGATGTCGGGATCCAGATTGGCGGCGACGGCGAAACCGAGCCGCATCTGCATCCCCGACGAGTAATTCTTCAGCGGCACGTCCATGAAGTCGCGCAGCCCCGCGTAGTCCACGATGGCGGGGTAGAGAGCTTCGATCGCGGGACGCGTCAGACCGTGGATGGCCGCGTTGAGGAAGACGTTTTCGCGGCCGCTCAGCTCCGGATGGAAGCCGACGCCCAGCTCGATGAGCGTGCCGACGCGCGTCCCGCGCGCGACCCGGACGTCGCCGCTGGTCGGCTCGTGGATCCCGGCGACGAGCTTCAACAGCGTGCTCTTCCCCGATCCGTTGCGGCCGATCACGCCGACCGACTCTCCCTGGCCGATCGTGATCGACACGTCGCGCAGGGCCCACAACTCGTCCCGGGTTTCCCGGCGATCCTTGTGGAGCAGGCCGAGGAAGCGCACCTTCAGCTCGCCGGAGCGGTTGCGCCGCAGCCAATACCGCTTGGATACGTTGTCCAACTGGATGACGGCGCGCATCACAACTGCTCGGTGAACTGTCCCTGCACGCGCGTGAAGAGCGCGAACCCGCCGATGAGCGCGACGCCGGCGTACACGATCGCGACCGCCGCGGTCTGCGGCTCGGGCCACTTCGCGTAGTAGAAGATGTCCTGATACGTGAGGACGAACGGCGACAGCGGGCTGAAGAGAATCGGCCAGCGCCACGCCGCCGGGACGCGGTGATAGTCGTACACGATCGGCGTCGTCCAGAACATCACCATCAGCGCGATTTCGAGCAGGTGACGAATGTCGCGGAAGAACGCGGTGCCGGCCGCCAGCGCCAGCGCGATCCCGATCGTCATCGCGAGCTGAAGCAGCAGGAACACCGGAAACAACAGCGCCGGCGGCCCGGGGCGCACCTGATAAATGATGAGCATCAACGGCAGGAATACCGCCGCCGTCAGCAGGTATTGCGCGAGGTTGAAGAAGACCGAGGCGATTGGCAGTATCGCACGGGGAAAATAGACCGTCTTGAGCAGGCCCGAGTTGTCGACGATCGCGCCCGCGCCCATGCTTGCGGAGTTGGCGAAGAACGTCCACGCGAGAATGCCGACCAGCAGCAGGAAGACGAATCCCTCCGTCCGGATCGCCATGATGTATTTGAACGCGACCAGGTACACGAGGATCATCACGAGCGGATTGAGGAGCGACCACAGGAAGCCGAAGACGGACCCGCGATATTTCAGCTTCAGGTCCTTCAGCACGAGATTCTTCAGCAGCTCGCGGTAGCGGTAAATCGCCGAGAGGCCGGTCGAGATCGCGAGCACGCCGCCGCCGCCGTCGAGCTGAGTGGGCGAGATCATGTCCGACGCCGGCCTGCGCTCCGACGGGAGCGTCGCCAGCGCGCCGAGGCACAGGAGGATCACGTCGCCCGCGAGCGCGAGGCGCGAGACGCCCTCGCGGCCGAACAGGAACCAGCCCGCCGCCGCGCCCGCGAGCGTGCCGATCGCGACGGCCGCGATCGTACGCGCCGCGGCCGGACGTTTGTCGCGGCCGGCGAGCGCGAGCGCGGCGATCTGCGCCGCGACGAGGAGCGGCAGCCAGCGGACGGCGGCGTGATGGATCGCGTGAAAACCGGAAGCCGGGAACCGCAGCTCGTATCCGGCGGCGTAGCTGACGAGCGCCAGCGCCACGTCTCGCGCGACCTTCGCCGCGCCGCTTCGCGTTTCAGGAACGGTCATCGATCATGACGGACGACGGCGGCGACGCTGCGCACTTCGTCGATGCTGAACCGCATGCGCCGCAGCGTCACGCCGAGCCCGCGGCATTCGATCAAGAGGGCGTGCATTTCCGTGTTGTCGATGTCGCGCATGCTCACGAGCAGCTCGGTCACCCCGTATTGACGGACGAGCCCCGGCAGGTCCTCGCGGCGCCCGACGACGGGAATGCCTTCGACGCGGAGTCCGCGCTTCGCGGGGTCGTCGTCGATGAACCCGACCGGCCGGATGTCGAGGTCGCGATTCTGCAGCAGCTCGCCGATCAGGAGCACGCCGCCGCGGCCGGCGCCGTAAATCAGCGCCGGACGTCCCGTCGCGCGCTGCTTGCGGAGATACTCGTCGATCGTGGCAATCGCCGCGCGTGACCCCGCGATCAGGAACCACGCGAACACCAAATCGAGCACGAACACGCCGCGGGAGAAGCGCTCGAAGCGATACACGAGCAGGAGGAGCAGCAGCGCGCCCGCGATCCCGAGCGCCAGGCCTTTGAGCAGCCCGATGACTTCCGCGAGCGCCGTGCTGCGCCACACCTGCCGGTACTTGCCGACGAGATACAGCCCCGCCAGTTCGGCCCCCGCGACGATCGGGAACGTGCGCGCGAACGGCGGGAAGAACACCGCGAAGTCCGAATCCTGAAAACGGATCCGGAACGCCGCGTAGTACGCGATGCAGAGCAGCGCCGCGTCGAGCAGCACCTCGAGGACGCGGCGGCGATACGCGACCTCGGAGACGAGCGGCGGATTGGCTCCCGGCGCGATCGCGTCGCCCGACGGCGCCTTCACGTGACCGAGCACGACGGCGACGGCCGTGAGCAGCAGGACGTAGGCGCCGATCAGTCCGACGGCGGACCCGAGGTGCAGCGATTGCAGCGCGACGGCGACGAGCCCGCCCGCGATCGCCAGCGCGTACAGAACGACGACCGCCGTCCGTTCCGAGGCCCCGAGCGCCACGAGGCGATGCGACGTGTGGTCGCGCCCGCCCTGCCACGCGCGCCGCCCGGCCAGGCGCCGCGTCAGCGCCACGAACGCCGTGTCGAAGATCGGCACGAGCAGGATCAGCACCGGCAGCACGGCCGCGGGCGCCAGACGCCGGCCCGCCGCCGGCGCCGCGAACAGCGTCGCGGCCGCGAGAAAAGATCCGAGCAGAAAGCTGCCGCTGTCGCCCATGAACACGGACGCCGGCGGAAAACTGAAGAGCAGGAATCCTGACGTCGCGCCGAGGAACGCCGCGACCGCGGTCTGCATCGCGGGCGACGATCCCGTCGTCACCAGCAGACACAGGCAGAAGAAGCCGGCGACGGTCGCGACGCCCGCCGCGAGGCCGTCCATGTTGTCGAGCAGGTTGAACGCGTTGGTGATGCCGACGATCCACGCGAACGCCAGCAACTGATCGAGGAGGGGCGCGCCCGTGATGGCGACCGGCGGCATGAGCCACAGCACCAGGCCCGCCACGATCATCTGCGTCACGAGCTTGGCCAGCGGGCCGACGCTCCACAGATCGTCGATCGCGCCGAGCGTGAACATCAGCCCGGAGCACACGACGAGCGGCGCGATCGAATCGACGTCGCCGACGGTCAGCAGCAGCCCGCCCGCGAGCGCCGCGGCCATCGCGACGCCGCCGAGCAGCGGCACCGGCGTGCGGTGCCACCGATCGCGCGCCGGCATCGCCAGAAAGCCGACCCGAATCGCGGCGCGCCGCACGACAGGCGTGGCGACGACGGCGAGGAGCAGGCTGACGAGATATGCGGTGAAGAGCGGAACCAAAACCACCAATCGGGCCGCGACTGGAGCGATCAGTGCTGCGGAAACCCTGACAGCATACTCCAGAACATCGCGTGCGCAACGCCAAAGGCGCGATTGACGCGACGGTCGGGGTTCGCTCACACTACGCCATGCCTTGCGGAATTCCGGCGATCGCGGTCGTCTGCGCGTACGCGGCGCTGATCGGCGTCGCGCCCGCGCAGCGGCCGAGCGCGAGGCCCGCGCCGAAGCCGCCGGCGACGAAGCCAGCCGCTCGGACCGCGATCAGGACGGAGCCGCGCGTGCCGTTCGCGCCGGGCGAACGGCTGTCCTACGACATCTCGTGGTCGTCGTCTCTGACCGCCGGCACCGCGGTGATGTCCGTCCAGGACAAAAAAGCGTCGTACGGATCGATCGCGTACTACATCGTCGCCGAGGGACAGCCGACCGCGCTTCTGTCGAAGCTGTATCGTCTCTATTACAAGGCGGACACGCTGCTCGACGCGTTCGACTTCGTGCCGCAGCGCGCGTCCATCTACAGCGAAGAAGGAAAGCGGCACCGCTTCAAGATCACGACGTTCAGCGCCGCCGCGAAGTCGCCGACCTTCGAGGTGCGCACCGATACCGTCGTCAGGACGCCGATGCGGCTGTCGCGAGACGCGCAGGATCCGCTCGCCGCGATCTACGCGCTCCGCGCGCGGCCGCTGAAAGCCGGCGATCGCATGACGATGCCGATCACCGACAGCGGGCGGCAATACACGATCGACGTCAGTGTCGTGGGACCGGAAGCGGTCACGTGCGGTCTCGGCTCCGTGACGGCGTGGAAGCTCGTGCCGATCGCGCGCGGCGCGGGACCGGCCGCGCGCGAGATCGCACTCTGGATTTCCGACGACAGCCGCCGGCTTCCCGTGAAGATCAGCGCGGAGGTGGCGGCCGGCCGCTTCGACTTCACGCTGCGAGAGGCGCAGAGCGCGCCCGTGGCGTTCCGCCGATGATGCTCGCATCCGAAGCGCCCCGCGTCAGCGACGCGCCGCCGTCCCTGAAGATGCCCCCGCTCTCCATCGTGGTGCCGGTGCCCGGGCCAGGGCCGGCCTCGCGCGCGTGCCTTGCCGCGCTCGAGACGGCGCGCACGGCGCTGGGCCTCGATGCGGAGATCATCGCGGCGGGCGTCGCCGACGCGTCGTCGCCGTCGCCGCGGGTCACGTGGGTGCGTCCCTCGGGGCCCGGCTTCGGCCGGGCGCTGAGGGCCGGCATCGACGCGGCGCACGGCGAATACATCGCGACGGTCGATGCCGAATGCGCCGGCGCGTCCGCCGTCCTCGAGGCGCTGTGGACCAACCGCGACACGGCCGAAGTGGTGGTCGCGTCGCGGTACGTCAGCGGGGCCGACGCGCGGATGGGTCTGCTGCGGCACGTGCTGAGCCGCGCGCTCAACAAGACGTTCAGCCGCGGCTTGAGCCTTCCGGTGGAGGATCTTTCGAGCGCGTTCCGCTTGTACCGCGCCGACGTGCTGCGGACCTACAGGATTCGCGCGACGGACTACGACGTCCTTCCCGAGCTGCTCGTCCGCGCGCTGGCCGGCGGATGGCGGGTGCGCGAGATTCCCCTGCACGTCGAGCTCTCGCGGCGGCGTCGATCCGTCATGCCGCTCGTGCGCCTCGCGGCGGCGTACGCGCGCACGTTCGCGGGCCTGTGGCAGCTTCGCAATTCGATCAACGCGGCGGACTACGACGCGCGCGCGCACGACAGCATCATCCCGCTCCAGCGCTACTGGCAACGCCAGCGGCATCGTCACGTGACCGATCTGATTGCGGGGCAGGGACCGGTGCTCGACGTCGGCTGCGGATCGAGCCGCATCATCGCGGCGCTGCCGTCCGGGAGCGTCGCCGTCGACGTGCTGGCGAACAAGCTGCGGTACGCGCGGCGCTTTTCGCGGCGGCTCGTGCGCGCGTCCGGGTTCGCGCTGCCGTTTGCGGATGCGTCGTTCCCCTGCGTCCTGTGCTCGCAGGTGATCGAACACGTGCCGATCGAGTCGCCGATCCTCTCCGAGCTGCGCCGCGTGCTCGCCCCCGGCGGCCGGCTCGTGCTCGGCACGCCCGATTACGCGAACTGGGAGTGGGTCTGGATGGAGAAGGCGTACGGGTTCTTCAAACCGGGCGGCTACGCCGACGAGCACATCGCCCACTACACGCGAGAGGGGCTGGTCCGCCAGTTCGAGGGGCTCGGCTACACCCACGAAGCCACGCGGTACATCCTGCGCGGCGAGCTGATCCTCGCGTTCCGCAAACCTGCGTGAGCAGGTTGCTGAAAGAGCGCAACCTGCAATGCCAAATGCTGAATGCAAAATACCAAGAACGAGGTGCTTTTGGCATTCGGCATTCAGGCTGTTGATGTTCAACAACCTTTCTAAAGTTCAACACCCTGTCTAAGGGATGATCCGCGTCGGGTTCGACGGCCGCGCGCTCAGCTCGCCCGCCGGCGGCGTGCGCCGCTACGTGCGCGAACTCTTCGGCGCGCTGGCGGCGCGGGGCGACGTCGAGGTGATTGCGCTGGGCGCGCACGCGGATGTGGTCCTGCCGTCCGGCGTGCGAAGGGGACCGGCCGCCCACAGTCTCCCGACCAACGCGGGCTGGATTCTCACGGGGCTGCCGCGCGCGGCCCGGAAGGCGCGCGTGGATCTGCTGCACGCGCCCGCGTATACGGCGCCGCTCGCCGGCCCGCGGCCGCTCGTCGTCACGATCCATGACGTCAGCTACGAGCGCCGTCCCGAGTGGTATCCATATCGACGGGATCCGCTGCGCCGCGCGTTCTACAGCGCGAGCGCCCGCGCCGCGGACCGCATCATCACGGACTCGGCATTCTCGCGAAACGAGATCGCGGCCGGATACGGGATCGATCCGGCGTCGATCGCCGTCGTGCCCCTGGCGCCCGCGGCATGTTTCACGCCCGGCGTCGCGGGTGCGCTGCCCGACGGCATCGAGGCGCCGTTCGTGCTGCACGTCGGCGACGTGCACCCGCGCCGGAACATCCCGACGCTCGTCCGCGCCGCGCGACGAGCCGGTGCCGCCGTCGTGCTCGCCGGCGCCGATCGCGACAGCGCCCGCGCTCTCGCGTCGGAGCGTGACGCGCGGATCCACGCCATTCCCGCCGCGGACGACACGCAGCTCGTCGCGCTGTACCGCAGCGCGTCGGCGCTCGTGTACCCGTCGCGCTACGAAGGGTTCGGTCTGCCGCTGGTCGAAGCGATGGCGTGCGGAACCCCAGTCGTCGCGGCGCGCGCGGGCTCGATTCCGGAAGTCGTCGGCGACGCGGGACCGTTGCTGGATCCCGATGACGAAGAGGGATTCGCGACCGCGATCGCGCGGCTGATCCGGGAGCCCGCCGCCGCGGCGGCCGCCCGCGGCGCGTCGCTCGCCCGCGCCGCGGCGTTCTCCTGGCCGCGCACGGCCGCGCTCACGCTCGACGTGTATCGCGGATTGCTCTCGTAAGCCACAGATGGACACGGATGCACACGGATGACGACGATTTCACGCCGAGGCGCGGAGGCGCAGAGTCTCGCGGAGAAGACAACTGAATAAGCGGCTGCCAGACCGCTCCGCCGGGCCGCGCTGCGCGCGGCGGACGGTCACACGATCCGTGGATACAAGCAACCGAGAAAGTCCATCGTTGCTTGTATCCACGGATCGTGTAACCGTCCACAGGGCCGGCGAAGCCGGCCCCCGGCGGAGCGATTCAGCAGCCCTCTACCTCCGCGTGCTCGCTTCCTCTGCGACCTCTGCGTGAAAACGTCTTCTCCGCGGTTCCAGCCACCGCTGCTCGGCGCTCCGCGCGTCACCTCCCGTGAGTTATCGTGTGACGTGCCCTCGCCGTCCTCGCCGCGGATCAGCGTCATCGTCCTGAACTGCAACGGACGGCCGTGGCTGCCGGGCTGTCTCGATGCGCTGGCGGCGCAGGCCGCTGCGCCGTCCTTCGAAGTCATCGTCGTCGACAACGGATCGTCGGACGGATCCGCCGCGTTCGTCGCGTCCGCGTATCCGGACGTGCGCGTCATCGCGCTGGACGCGAACGCCGGCTTCGCAGGCGGCAACAACGCGGGCGCGCGCGCGGCGCGCGGCGAGTGGCTCGCGTTCCTGAACAACGACACGATCGCGGATTCCGCGTGGCTGGCGCGTCTGGACGCGGCCGCATCCGCTCGCCCGGCGTACTCCCTCGTCGCCTCGCGGATCGTCTTCCTGCACGATCCGGATCGAATCGACAGCGCCGGTGACGGCTATTTTCGCGCCGGGGGCGCGTTCAAGACGGGACACGGCCGGCGCGCCGGCGAGTTCGCGGCGTCCGCGGAAGTGTTCGGCGCGTGCGGCGCGGCATTCCTGATCCGGCGCGGCCTCTTCACCGCGCTCGGCGGATTCGACGAGCGGTTTTTCATGGTCTACGAGGACGTGGACCTGTCGTATCGCGCGCGGCTGGCGGGGCACCGCTGCTGGTACGCCGCGGACGCGATCGTGCGTCATGCCGGCAGCGGCACGCTCGGCGCCGTCAGCGCGAACGCCGTCTTTTACGGGCAGCGCAACCTCGAATGGACGTGGCTGAAGAACACACCGCGTCCGCTGCTGCTGCGGACGGCGTTGCCCCACGTTCTGTATTCGCTGTCGGGTATCCTGCACTACGCGCGCGCCGGGCTCGCGGGGGCGGCCATCAGGGGCAAATGGGCGGCGGTCGCGGGCGCGCGACCGGTGCTGAAGGATCGGCGCATGGTCCAGGCCGCGGCGGTTGGCGACGTCGACGTCGAACCATGGATGGAGCGCCGATGGCTCGCGGCGAAACGGCGCGAAAAAACCTACGACGCCGGCAGGCGCCGCGCCGTCAGCGCGACGCCACGCGTTCCACCTTCCCGATCCTCATCGTGACCTCCCGGTCGGGCGCCGTCAGCAGGCGCAGATCCAGCCTCGCGGAGCGCGCCTGCCGACGCTGCGTCCGCTCGGGCATCGTCACCATCGTCCACTCGTTGGGCATCAGCACGACGACGTCGGCGACGCGGCCGTCGAGCGTCAGCTCGAGGTGCACGGGCGCGTCGGTCAGCGGCTTCAGGCGGAAGCGGAAGCCCGTATCGGAGGGAACGAACAGGGTCGCGGTGTTCACAGCCGTCCGATAGCGCTCGACGTCTCCCGTCGTCTGCCACGGCGAGACGCCGAAGCCGAGGTGTTCCAGCTCGACGTCCGACTTCAAGGCGCGCGCGCGCGCCGGGAGAGTGGCGAGAAGAACGATGAGCGCGGCCGCGACGCCGAACCGCGTCCACCGGCCAGCCGGCCGAGGTGTGTCCGTCGCGGTGACGGCGCCGATCAGGATCCAGAACGCATAGGCCGGTTCGTAAAGGAGCAGCGGATGGCCTCCGAGCCACGTGAGGACGAACGCGAGGAGTCCGCCGAAGGCCGCAACCGCGAGTCGATCCCGGCGCCGGATCGTGTTCGCCGCGGCTCGCACGAGCGCGATCGTCACGAGCCACACGAAGACGAGCCCGCCGACCAGCCCGAGTTCCGCGGTGATCTGAAGGAGATTATTGTGCGCGTTCTCGTGGACCGCGGGTGGAAACGCGTGCAGCAGTTCCGGTGAGCTGAACTCTCCCGAACGCTGCCGGAACTCCGCCAGGCCGATGCCGAAGACCGGGTGCGCCGCGATCATGCGCGCGCTCGTCCGCGCCAGCTCCGCCCGCACGCGGACAGCCGTCGTCGACGACGTCTGGTTCCCGCGTTTCGGCAGCGCCACCGCGAGGCCGATCGCCGCGATCATCGCGACCGAGACGACGGCCGCGGCGCGTCTGACGGCGGTCCGCGGAGTCGCGGGTCCAGGCCTGTCCGGGACGGGCGTCCTCGCGCGCGCGCCGCCTGGATACATGATGACGAGCGCGACCGCGGCCGCGAGCACGCCGGCCAGCATGCCCGCGCGCGAGCCGCTGATCCACAGTCCCGCCGCGGCTGCGAGCGATGCGGCGATCCACGGAGCGCGCCGCGTCCGCGACACGATCGCAAGCCCCGCCGCGACGAACAGGACCATCACGAAATACGATCCTGCCGCGTTCAGGTCCTGATAGTGCACGTTGACGCGGGTCATCAACAGCCGGCCGGCCGCGGCAGGCTCGCGGGCCGCCGCCATCGCGAGCCGCGAGACGTTCGCCGCGGCCGCGACGGCGCCGCCGGCGGCCGCGGCCGCGGCGATTTGCCGGAGACGCTGCGGCGCGGCCTGGGTCATCCGCGCCGCCATATAAAAGAGGAGCAGCCCCTGAAGCAGGAGGAGGCCCGCGTGCAGCGCGCCGAACGGTTCCGTGACGAGGAAGTAGTCGCGCGTCACCATTCTCGTAAGAAGCGCACCGAAGCGAGGGCCCAGCGTGAGACGGTCAACGTCGAGCGCCGCGGCGCAGGCACAAACGATGAGCGCCGCGAAAACGCCAGCGGGCGTCGTGAGGCGCGCGTCGACGCGGACAGCGGGGCGCCGGACGGCTTCGCGCGCGCACCACCCGGCGGCCGCGGCCATGACGACGGTGTCGGCCCAGCGCGTCGAGGAGTTCCACTGCCGGCTGACGACGAACCAGGCGACAGGGGTCGCGGCCGCGACGACGACCAGCGCGAGGTAGGGCCGCCACGCGGCGACGCACGCGAGCGCCACGAGCGCGAGCGGCACGCCCACCCAGACGTAGTCGACCCGGAAGGTGGAGAGCAGGAGGACGGACGCGAGCAGGGCGGCCGCGGCCCATCCGATCGTCGCCGCCGCGCGGACGGCGCGATGAAGACCCGCCGTCATGACGCGGGGGGCCACGTCAGTGCGACGCGACCACCGCGTAATCGAGGTACGTGAACATCCGCTGGTTCAGGCGGTCGACGTTCGCGTTGAAGGTCTCGATCAGGTCGGCGAGCGCAGCGCCTGCGTCGGCCGGCGCCGCGGCGGGCTGCAATCGATCTTCCGTGGCGACGGGCGATCGATATTCGATCTCCGCGTGCGTGAAGCCGCTGGCGAGCACGAGGTAGCGCAGCGTGTCGGGGTGCAGCGGCCAGACGTGCGTGATGTCGCGGATGAAGCTGTCGAAGAACGCCACCCAGCACGCGGGATTGAGCGTCTCGAGCACGAGGCGCGCGCCGGGCCGGAGCTTGTGGCGCGCCAGCTCGAGGAATCGCAGGAGATACGCCGGCTGAAGATGCTCGACCACTTGCGCGGCGAAGAGGCCGCCGAGCGACGCGTCGGGCAGGCCGCTCAGGTACGACACCACGTCCGTTTCGGTCACGTCGAGCCCGCGCGCGCGGCACACCTCGACCATCTCGTGGTTCAGGTCGAGGCCGCGCGCGGAGATGCCGCGCGCCTTCAGCAGGTCGAGGAACTCGCCGCGCCCGCAGCCGGCGTCGAGGACGCCGGAGGCGCCGGCGAAGTACGGCAGGTAGCTCTCCAGTCGCGCACGGATCGTCTCCTGGGAGCCGCGGAATTGATCTTCGAAGCCGACGTACTTGTACGCGTCCAGCGACGGGGCGAACGCCGATTCGTCGGCGTGAGCGTTCGCGGGGCTGAAGCCCCGGGCTGCGCCCCGCGCCGCGGCCACGTCCGGCGCCCCCTCGCCGGCGACGATCCGTTCCAGCTCACGTTTCGTCGTGAGCGCCGCCTGCTGCGCGATGCCGATCGCGGTGCGCAGCTCGTCGTGCGCGGCGGCGACGGCGGTCACCCTGGCGTCGTACCGCTGCTCGCGCGCGACCATCGACTCCCAGCGTTTCGCCAAATCGTCCGCGACGCCGTTCACCGCCGCATTGATGACCAGCGCCTGTCCGCCGGTGTCGCGATCTTTCGTGTCCACGTACGCCGTGATCTGCTGCAGGTACCGGATCAGCAGCGCCTGAAAGTGCACGACCGCGTCCGTTTGTTCGCGGAGCGCCGCGATCGTCGTCTCGACGGCCCGCTGCGCGTCGCGATGAGCGGCGGCGTTGCGGTTGAGACGATCGACGAGCTGTGAGTTGAACGTTACCTGGCGCTGCAGGGACGGCGCGACAATTGCCCACACCGCGCGCCGGAATCGCCCGCGCAGCCCGGCGGCCCCGGGCGGCTGCGACAGAACGTTCCAGGACTGATTGAACGCGGGGAGCTGGTGCTCGTCGTACGGCGGCGGCGGCTGCGGAACGGCGGGGGCGCGCACCAGCGCGCGATCGAGCGCCGTCAGCGCCTCGTTGTAGCGGCGATCCGCTTCGTCGCGTTCCTCTTTGAGCCGCCGCAGCGTGTCTTCGAGGCGCTCGTGCATGGTCGAGTTGGGTCAAACGTTCGACGGCATGCGCCGCACAACGGCGCCCGCGATCGCGCCGTCGACGGGGCTGCTCGCCGACGCGTAGCGCTTGCGCGGAATGCGGCCGGCCTCGAACGCCAACCGGCCCGCCTGCACCGCGAGTTTCATCGCCGTCGCCATCGCCACGGGATCGTCGGCGAGCGCGATCGCGGTGTTCATCAGGACGGCATCCGCGCCCAGCTCCATCGCCACGGCCGCGTCCGACGCGGTGCCGACCCCCGCGTCCACGATCACCGGCACGCGCGCCTGCTCGCGGATGATCAGAATGTTGTTCGGATTCTGGATGCCGAGGCCCGACCCGATGGGCGCGCCGAGCGGCATCACCGCCGCCGCGCCCGCGTCCTGCAGCTTGCGGCACACGACGGGGTCATCGTTGGTGTACGGCAGCACGACGAACCCTTCGCGAACGAGCGTCCGCGTCGCGTCCACGAGCGCCTCGTTGTCGGGGAACAGCGTCTGCTCGTCGCCGATCACCTCGAGCTTCACCCAGTTCGACAACCCGACTTCGCGCGCCAGCCTCGCCGTCCGCACCGCATCGTCCGCCGTATAACACCCGGCGGTATTCGGGAGGACGAAGTAGCGCCGCGGGTCGATGTAGTCGAGCAGCGATTCCTTGGATCGATCGGTGATGTTCACCCGCCGCACGGCGACGGTGACCATCTCGGCCCCCGACGCCTCGTGCGCGGCGACCATGATCTGGTTCGTCGGGTATTTCCCGGTGCCGATGATCAAACGGGACCTGAACGTGCGGTCGGCGATGATTAATGGATCCGACATGACAGCTATCCACCCCCAACGAAATTCACCACTTCGATCTCGTCGCCTTCTTCAATCTTCGTCGTCGCGTACGAGTCCCGTTTGACGATGACGACGTTGCGTTCGACGGCGACGCGCCGGGGATCGATTTCGAGGCGCGCGAGGAGATCCACGATCGT
>Ga0066710_100001828_pt1 | contig 16434 bp, 15 predicted proteins | sample GraSoiAngelo_159_FD_79666 | JGI IMG/M metagenome (GOLD analysis project Ga0066710, IMG submission 79666) | Grasslands soil microbial communities from the Angelo Coastal Reserve, California, USA - 14_1009_16_40cm | ecosystem: Environmental > Terrestrial > Soil > Grasslands | place: USA... | reverse complement strand
GCCCTGGCCACGGAAGACGGCGGCCTTCATTTCACCGCTCGCGGTATTTCGACCATTTCACCGCTCGGCTCGTCCGTCGGACGGCCTCCCCTCGCACGGCCACGCGCGGCGCGCCTCGGCTCGCAGGATTTCGATCATTTCACCGCTCGCCTCTTTCGACCATTTCACCGCTCGGCTCGTCCGTCGGACGGCCTCGCCTCGCACGGCCACGCGCGGCGCGCCTCGGCTCGCAGGATTTCGATCATTTCACCGCTCGCCTCGTCGCGCGGCGCGCCTCGGCTCGCACTGCGGGCCGTCATGCGGCCTTGCCCAGGCGGGCGCTCGTCCAGCAGCGCACGGCGATGGCGATCTTGCGGCGCGTCGGCAAGGTCACGCGCTCCTCCAGCACCGGGAAGCCGCGCGCCTCGATCTCACGGAGCAACGCGTGATAGATGCGCCCCATGATCTCGGCGGCGACGAGCGAGCGGGCGTCGGCGCGCGGGAACGCCGCGTGGGCGGCGCGGTAGAACGAGTGGGCGCGCGCGGCCTGGTGCTCCATCAGCCGGCGGAACTCGGCGGTGGAGCGGCCAGCCTTGAGATCGTCCGCCGTGACGCCGAACGCGCGAAGATCGTCCTGCGGGACGTAGACGCGGCCGGCACGAGCGTCGGCGCCGACGTCGCGGATGATGTTCGTCAACTGGAGCGCGATACCGAGGTCCACGGCGTAGTCGCGGGTGCGAAGGTCCGTGTAGCCGAAGATCTCGATGGCGGCCAGCCCGACGGCCGAGGCCACGCGATAGCAGTAGGGATAGAGGTCGTCGGCGGTCTCGTAGCGAGCGCCCTCGACGTCCATCGCGACACCGTCGACGATCGCGTCCAGCGCCTCGCGCGGAATCTTGAACTCCTTCACGGCGGCGGCCAGCCTCTGGGCGATCGGATGCTCGGGGCCCGGCCCCGGCTCGTAGCATCGCGCGATCTCGCGTCGCCAACGCCCAAGCTGCTCGCGGAGCGTGACGCGATCGGCGCCCTGCTCAGGGCCGAGATCGGCGATGTCGTCCACCGTGCGACAGAACGCATACACCGCGTAGAGGGCGTCACGGCGGCGGCGGGGCAGCGCGAGAAACGCGTAATAGAAGTTCGAGCGGCTCCGTCGCGTCAGGCGCGCGACGAGGTCGCCGCGCCTCACTAGACCGCCACCCCCGCGACCGAGGCTCGGCGCGTATAGCCGTGGGCGCCGAACCACTCGACGGCATCGCGCAGGGCCTCACGCACGTCCGTCTGGGGCAGCCCCAGCTCGCGTACCGCCTTGGCCGGACTGAAGTACATATGCTTGCGCGCCATGCGCACCGCGGTGAGTGAGACGCGCGGCGGACGCCGGGTCACGCGGGCGGCGCCCTCCATCCCCGCCGCCGCCAACCAGGCGACGGCATACGGAATCTTGACGCGCGGCGGTCGCAGGCCGGTGATCTCGCCGAGCAGGCGGAAGAGCTCGATCAGCGAGAGGTTCGTGTGACCGAGGATGTACTTCTCACCGACGCGCCCGCGCTCGGCGGCCCGCAGATGGCCGCGGGCGACGTCGCGCACGTGCACGAGGTTGAGCCCGGTGTCGAGCGAGGCGAACATCCGCCCCTCGAGGAAGTCCACGATCATCTGACCCGTCGGCGTCGGTTTGACGTCCCAGGGCCCGACGGGAGCCGACGGGTTCACGACGACGACGGGCAATCCCGCGCGCGCGAACTCCAGCGCGACTTGCTCGGCGAGGAACTTGGATTTCTTGTAGGGTCCCACCATGTCGTGGAGACCGATCGGTGTCTGCTCGGTGCCGGGCGTGCCGTCCTCGGGGATCCCGAGCGCGCCGACGGTGGACGTGTGGACGACACGCCGGACCCCGGCGTCGGCCGCCGCTGCGAGGATGGCGCGCGTGCCGTCGACGTTGGCGCGGTAGAGCTCCTGCGGGTCGCGCGCCCACAGCCGGTAGTCGGCGGCGACGTGGAAGAGCGTCGTCACGCCGGCGACCGCGCGACGCAGTGACGCCGGAACGCACAGATCGCCTTCGACGATCTCGACGGGGAGGGTGCCGAGGGCGCGTCGATCCGATCCCGCCCTCGCCAGCACGCGCACCGTCACGCCGGCGTCGAGCAGCTCGCGCACGACGTTGGCGCCCACGAAGCCGGTGCCGCCGGTGACGAGGACGTCAGCCACGTCTGGCTCTCCGCGCGCGCACGCGTGTCCTCACGCCTGGCGCGCCACGCGGGCGAGCGCGGCGGCGACGGACTTCAGCGCGGCGGCCGTGCCGCGCCCGAGATTCATCGCATCGGCGAGCGCGGCCGGCCGCGCGAGAGCGGCGCGGACCGCGCGCCCGGCGCTCACGCGACCGCCGACGTCCACGAGCCCGGCGAGGTCGGCCGGCACGGCATCGGTGGCGGTGTCGGACACGCCGCGCACGACGGCGGCGCGGAGCCCTCGTGAGCGTGCCCACGCGACGATGACGGCCGACTCCATGTCCACGGCGAGGGCGGCCGTCTCCATCCAGAGCCGCGACTTGGCCGCGGCGCTCTCCACGACGTCGGCCACCGTGAGGAGCGTGCCGGAGCGGCCCAGGCCTGGGAGAGCGTCGATCGCGTGACGATGACCATCGGGAGCGATCACGGTCTCGGGAACGACGAGGTCACCGGTGGCGAGCTTCGGCGCCAGCGCGCCGCAGGCTCCGGCCGACACCACGACGCCGGGCCGCGCCCACTCGTCCACGCGCTCCTCGAGTCGAGCGGCGCGTAAGCCCACACAGGTGATCTCGAGCGCGCCCGCTCGATAGTGCGGCCACTCGGTGCGCTCGACACGGGCCAGGCCGAGGTGGCGGGCGAGCCCACGCGCCTCCACGTCGATGGCCGTGAGCACGAGAACGTGCATCACGCCTCCGGTCGCGACCCGGCCTCGGCCTTCCGGCGCAGCCACGCCTCGTACGACTGTCCGGCCGCGGTGTCCTTCCCCGTGAAGCGAATGGCGCGGATCTCGGAATACGGGAACGTGTGGGACGCGCCGGCGGCGTCGAACATCTGCACGTAGGGTTGGGCCACGTGGCGGTCGCGGTTATAGACGTACCCGGCGAGCTCGCGGCCGCTCGTCATCACCACGGTCACGTCCCCCCGATAGTCGAACGCCCGGTCCACCACCTCGTCCAGCGTTGCCTCGACACCGATGGCGGGGGCCCAGCCTTCGAGCGAAATCTCCTCGGGCATCGCCTAGAGGCGGCCGGTGACCGTGGCGACGACGGAGTCCCGGAAGCCCCGCCAGGACCCGAAGGTGTAATTGACCGCGGTCGGCTCGTACCCGCAGTGGACCATGCAATCGCGGCACTTCGGATTGCCGCTGCGCTTGCCGTAGTCGTCCCACCGCGTCGTCTCCAACAGCTCCTTGAACGACGCCGCGTAGCCTTCCTGCAAGAGATAGCAGGGCCGCTGCCAGCCGAAGAGGTTGTAGGTCGGGTTGCCCCAGGGCGTGCACTCGAAGTCGTGCTTGCCCATGAGGAACTGGAGGAAGATCGGTGATTGATTGAAGCGCCAGCGCTTCTTGGGATTGGCCAGCATCGTGCGGAACAGCTCGTGGGCGCGCTGCCGGCGCAGGAAGTGCTCCTGGTCGGGCGCCTTCGAATAGCTGTAGCCGGGCGACACCATCATGCCCTCGACGCCGAGATCCATCATCGCGTCGAAGAACTCACGCATGCGCAGCGGGTTGGCGCCATCGAAGAGGGTGGTGTTGGTCGTCACCCGGAAGCCACGACGGAGCGCCTCGCGGATCGCCTCCACCGCGACGTCGAACACGCCGTCGCGGCAAACCGCCTCGTCGTGCTCCTCGCGGAGGCCATCCATGTGGATGGAGAAGGAGAGGTACGTCGACGGCGTGAAGAGGCCCGCGTCGAGCTTCTCCTTGAGGAGGATCGCGTTCGTGCACAAGTAGACGTACTTCTTCCTCGCGACCAGCTCCTGCACGAGACGGCCGATGTCCGGATACATCAGCGGCTCGCCGCCCGGAATGGAGACCATCGGCGCGCCGCACTCCTCGACGGCGGCCAGCGCCTGTTCGACCGTCAGGTGACGACGGAGGAGATGCCCTGGATACTGGATCTTGCCGCACCCCGCGCAGGCGAGGTTGCAGCGGAAGAGCGGCTCCAGCATCAGCACCAGCGGATAGCGCCGGCGACCACGCAGGCGCTGGCCCAGGACGTAGGAAGCCACGGTCCACATCTGCGACAGCGGAACGCTCACCGCCCCGACACCTCCCCCAGCATCGACGCGGGCCACGAGGCCGCGCGAGCTGAAGCCACCGCGGTCAACGCCAGCATGACGTGAATGACGAGGCCGGTCGCGGCCAACTTCCATTCACCGATCCACGCCGTCGCCGCGAGATTGAACGCAAGCACGCCGTAGTATAACCCTACGCCCGGCCACGGCCGGCCCCGGGGCGGCGTCGCCGGCCCGCTCCACAACCACGCGCCGACGCTCACCGCGCCGACGATCCACCACCCCAGGAAGTTCGTGAGCGGAACGCCAAAGTACGCGCCGCCCTCGGGGTAATAGAAGATGCGGCCGAGGAACCAGCGGTCGCCACGGACGGCCAGGGGATCGATGACGACGTCGAGCAGCATCATCAGGAGTCCCGACACGATGGCGAGCGTCGGGCGAGACACGGACCGTCCGGCCAGCGTCACCCGGGCCAGGCAGAAGGCGGCATAGGCCAGGAACGTGAACGAGAGCGAGTCCATGAACGGGACGTTGGCGATGTAGAGCTCCTGCCCCACCGTCGCGCCCGTATAGTGGTAGAGCCCGAAGGGCACGCCGACCCGTGTCGAGGCGAATTCGGCGAGCCACGCCAGCGGCCACGCCCACGCCCCGAAGAGCAGCGTGCGTCGCCACCCGAGATCGGCCCTCCCGGCCAGGAGGAACACCAGCAGGAAGGCGAACACGTAGGGCCGCAGGAGAATGGTGGCGACCAGCAGGTTCATAGGTTTCTCGCGATGAATCGGCATGTTACCATCACGCACCGTGAGGGGCCTCTCCGACGCCATCGCCCGCGCCCAGGCCCGTCTCCTCTCATTGCAAGCTCCGGGCGGCCATTGGGTCGGCAAGCTCGAAGCCGACACGACGATCACCGCCGAGTACTTGCTGCTCAATCACTTGATGGATCGCGTCGACCGGCGGCGTGAGGCGAAAGCCGTCCGGTATCTGCGGCGTCGACAGCGGGCCGACGGCGGCTTCGATCTGTTCCCGGGCGGCCCCACCCATCTGTCCGCCACCATCAAGGCGTATTTCGCCATGAAGATGGCGGGCGTGCCGGTGAGCGATCCGGCGATGATGCGGGCGCGGGAGCGCATCCTCGAGATGGGCGGCCCGATGAAGGCCAACGTCTTCACCAAGATCCAGCTCGCGCTGTTCGGGGAGTACGACTGGAACGGCGTGCCGGCCATGCCGGTCGAGATCATGCTGTTGCCCCAGCGGTTCGTCTTCAACCTGTACGAGGTGTCGTACTGGTCCCGCACCGTCATCGTTCCCCTGCTCGTCATCATGGACCGCAAGCCGGTGAAGTGGCTGACCCGCGACCAGTCGCTGGACGAGCTGTGGCCGGAGCCGCGCGAGCAGGCGAGCCTCCGCTTTCCGCGGATGCCGAAGCCGTTCTCGTGGCGAGGACTCCTTTGGAAGAGCTTCTTCATCGCCGTCGACGACGCGCTCAAGATCTGGGAACGGTTCTCGCCGCGCCCATTCCGCCGACGCGCGCTGGAAGCAGCCCGCCTCTGGCTGGAGGAACGATTGGCGGTCTCGGGCGGCCTCGGTGGCATCTATCCGGCAATGGCGAACTCGATCCTCGCCATGCGACTGCTCGGCTACCCCGACGATCATCCCCTCGTCCTCGGCCAGCTCAAGGAAGTCGAGGCGCTGGCCGTCGAGGACGACGAGGAGCTGCACTATCAGCCGTGCCCGTCGCCTGTCTGGGACACGTCGCTGGCCATGAACGCGCTCCTCGAGAGCGGACGCCCCCCCGACGACCCGGCCCTGCGGCGGGCCGCCGAGTGGCTGGTGGAGCGCCAGGTCTTCGTGGCCGGCGACTGGCAGACCAAGCGACCATGGGTGCAACCCGGAGGCTGGGCGTTTCAGTACGCCAACGACTTCTATCCCGATCTCGACGACAGCGCGATGGTGCTGATGGCGCTCGAAAAGGTGCGCGGCCTCGACGCCGATCGCGTGCGAACGGCGAAGGAGCGCGGGCTTGGCTGGTTCCTCGGCATGCAGGGCACCGATGGAGGGTGGGCCTCGTTCGAGGCGGACAACAATCACCTCTATCTCAATAACATTCCGTTCGCCGACCACGGGGCGCTGCTCGATCCGTCGACCGAGGACCTCACCGGCCGGGGGCTCGAGCTGATCGGAACGGTCGGCTACGGCCAGGACTTCGAGCCGGCCCGGCGCGCGCTGGCGTTCATCCGCCGCACGCAGCGTCACGACGGTCCCTGGTTCGGGCGCTGGGGCGTGAACTACATCTACGGGACGTGGTCGGTGCTGCGCGGCCTCGGCGCCATCGGCGAGAACCTCGACCAGGAGTACGTGCACCGCGCCGTGCGCTGGCTGGAGAAACACCAGAATCCCGACGGCGGATGGGGCGAGACGTGCGAGAGCTACGACCGGCCCGAGCTGGCCGGCATCGGGCCGTCGATTCCGAGTCAGACGGCGTGGGCCCTGCTCGCGCTGCTGGCGGCCGGCCGCGCGCACACCGAAGCCGTCGAGCGCGGCGTCCATTACCTCCTCGACAGCCAGGGCGCCGACGGCACCTGGGAAGACCCGTTCTGGAACGGGACCGGCTTCCCCGGAGTCTTCATGCTCCAGTACCACCTCTACTCGAAGTACTTCCCCCTCTGGGCGCTCGGGGTGTACCAGCGCGCCCTCGATGACTGAGCCTCCCGTCCCTACCTTCGCCCGCCCGTTCGAGACCATCGGGCGAGGGACGATCGAGCTCATCGACGTCCTCGGACGTTTCGGGACCTTCTTCGGGCTGGCGGTGGTCTCGATGGTCACGCCGCCGTTCAAGGTGCGCGCCTTCGTCGACCGCCTGCACTACATCGGCTATCTCTCGCTGCTGATCATCATCCTCACCGGGGCGTTCACCGGCATGGTCCTCGGCCTGCAGGTCTATCTCACACTCTCGCGCTTCGGCTCCGAAGCCTTCCTGGGCCCGGCCGTCGCGCTGTCGTTGATCCGCGAGCTCGGCCCCGTGCTGGCCGCACTCATGGTGACTGGGCGGGCCGGCTCGGCCCTGACCGCCGAGATCGGCATCATGCGGATCACCGAGCAGATCGACGCGCTCACCGTGATGGCGCTCAATCCGTTCCGCTATCTGGTCACGCCGTCGATCCTGGCCGGCATCGTGACGTTCCCGATGATGACGGCCCTCTTCGACGTCGTCGGCATCTTCGGCGGGTATCTGGTGGGCGTGAAGCTGCTCGGCCTCAGCGAGGGAACCTACTTCGGCGAGATGCGGACGTTCGTCGACTTCGCCGACGTGATGACCGGCTTCTGGAAGTCGCTGTCCTTCGGCGCCATCGTGACCTGGGTCGCCACCTACAAGGGGTTCTACGTCGGCCACGGCGCCGAAGGGGTGGCCCGCGCCACCACGCAGTCGGTCGTCCTGGCCTCCGTCCTCATCCTCGTCTGGGACTACTTCCTGGGCTCGATCCTCCCGTGAGAAAGCGTCGCGCGTTGTGATTAAAGTCCGGGGGCTCACGAAGTCGTTCGGCGCCCAGCCCGTCCTTCGCGGCATCGACCTCGACATGCCCGATCGCTCCATCACCGTGATCATCGGGCGCAGCGGCGGCGGCAAGTCGGTCTTCCTCAAGCATCTCCTGGGACTGCTCCGTCCCGACTCTGGCCAGGTGATGATCAACGGCACCGACATCACGAACCTGGGCGTCCGGGCCATGGACGAGGTGCGCCAGCACTACGGCGTCGTGTTCCAGGGGGGCGCGCTCTTCGATTCCCTCACCTGCTTCGACAACGTCGCGTTCCCGCTGCGCGAGAAGACGAAGCTCGGCCACCGCGAGATCGCCGAGCGCGTCGAACAACGCCTCGGGCAGGTCGGCCTGGCCGGCGTCGGACCCAAGTACCCGGCCGAGATCTCGGGCGGCATGCGCAAGCGCGTCGCCTTCGCCCGCGCGCTGGTGACCGATCCCGAGATCGTCTTCTTCGACGAGCCTACGACCGGGCTCGACCCCGTGCTGGTCAACACGATCCACCGGCTAATCCTCGATCTCCACCGCGCGCTCGGCTTCACGGCCGTGATGGTGAGCCACGAGATCCCCGAAATCTTCGCGCTGGCCGACACCGTCGCGATGCTGCACGATGGACGCATCGTGGCGGTGGGCCCACCGGCCGCCATCCAGGGCTCGGAGGATCCGGTGGTCCGGCAATTCATCCACGGCGAGCCCGAGCTGTCGAAATGAGTGTACCCCCGTCTCGAGGAGGAGCGCATGGAGCGCACGCGCGTGAACATCGCCGTCGGCGTCTTCGTCGTACTGGGAATTTTGGCATTGGGATACCTTTCCATTAAACTGGGTCGCGTATCGTTCCTCGGCGGGGGCGGCTACCTCGTGGCGGCCGATTTTCCGTCGGTGGGCGGTCTCAAGAACGGCGCCAGCGTCGAGATTGCCGGGGTCGAGGTCGGTCGCGTGGAATCCATCGGACTGAACGACTATCAGGCGCGCGTGGTCCTCCGGCTGAACTCGGGCATTCAGCTCCAGGAAGACTCGATCGCGTCGATCAAAACCAAGGGGCTCATCGGCGAGAAATTCATCCGCATCAGCCCGGGCGCGTCCGAGAAGCTCATCAAACCCAACGGGCGCATCCGCGAGGTGGAGGCGCCGGTGGACCTCGAAGAGCTCATCTCCAAGTACGTGTTCGGAAAAGTCTAGCCAGGAGGTGCGTGTGCTCGCATTCCTCGTGCGCGTGGCCATCATGCTCGCTCTCATCGTCACTCCCGTCACCCTCGCCCGGGCCGGACAGGCCACCGACCAGCTCAAGGTCCAGATCGACCGCGTGGTCAAGATGATCGACGACCCCGAGCTGAAGAAGGAGAACCGGGCGCTCGACCGGCGCAAGAGCGTGCGCAAGATCGCCGAGGACATCTTCGACTTCGGCGAGACGGCCAAGCGCTCGCTCGGCCGCCACTGGTCGTCCCGCAGCCCGGCGGAGCGCGAGGAGTTCACGGGACTCTTCGCCGACCTCCTCGAGCGCTCCTACATCTCCAAGATCGAGCTCTTCAACGGCGAGCGGATCCAGTTCGTGGGTGATTCGGCCGACGGCGACCAGACGATCGTGCGCACCAAGATCGTCACCAAGCAGGGCACCGAGGTCCCGGTCGACTACCGCATGCTCAAGAAGGGCGACCGCTGGCTCGTCTACGACGTCATCATCGAGGGCGTCAGCCTCGTCGCCAACTACCGCACGCAGTTCAACAAGATCATCCAGACCTCCTCCTACCAGGAGCTCGTGAAGAAGATGAAAACCAAGCAGGAAGAGTTCCTGGACCAGGAAAAGCAGCAACAGACCAAGCGCACCTCGTAGTGACCGGCGCCGGCTTCGCCGGGCGACTGACCGCCGCGGGCTTCGACGTTTTCGCGGGCGTCCCCTGCTCGCTCGTGGAGGGCGTGATCGCCGCCCTCGAGCGCCATCCCGGAATTCCCTACGTCGCCGCCGTACGCGAGGACGTCGCCGTCGGGGTGGCCGGCGGCGCCTGGCTGGCCGGCCGGCGCCCGGCCGTCATCATGCAGAACTCGGGGCTCGGCACCAGCCTCAACGCGCTGGCGTCCTTCTCTCTCATGTACGGCCTGCCTGCGCTGCTCGTTGTGACGTGGCGCGGGCACGGTGGCCAGGACGCTCCCGAGCATCGGCTCATGGGCGAGATCACCCCTGGGCTCCTCGATCTGCTCGGGATCCCGCATCGCGTCCTGACTCGCGACGGGGTCGATGAAGCCCTCAACTGGGCCGTCAGCGAGATGGACGCGCGGCTGGCACCGGTGGCGCTCGTCGTGCCTGCAAAGCTCCTCTCACATGAGGCGTCAACGGCCCCGGCGCACAGCGCGGCCCCGGGTCGAGCCGTGTCGCGCTACGACGGGCCGGCCCTCAGGCCCAGGATCTCGCGGATGGCGGCGATCGCCGCGGCCGTGAAGGCGCTCGGCCACGAGCCGGTGGTGTGCGCCAACGGGTATCCCTCCCGCGAAGCCTGCTTCGTCGCCGACCGGCCGCAGAACTTCTACATGATCGGCTCGATGGGGCTGGCCGCCCCCATCGGGCTCGGCGTGGCGCTCGGGCGCGCCGACCGGCGCACCGTCGTCTTCGACGGGGACGGCAACGTGCTGATGAGCTTGGGATCACTGGCCAACATCGGGGCGTTGGCGCCGCGGAACTTCGTCCACTGCGTCTTCGACAACGAGGTGTACGGGTCGACCGGCAACCAGACGTCGCCGTCGAGACACGTCCGGCTCGACGCCATCGCCGCAGCGGCAGGCTACCGCACGGTGGCAGCCGTCGACGACGCCGACGCGGTGACCGCGAGCCTGCGAAGCATGCTGACGTCGGACGGGCCACATTTCCTGCTGGTGAAGGTGACGCCGGAGGAGGCCGACGTGCCACGGATTCCGCTCGCCCCGCCCGCGCTCCGCGACCGGTTCCGCTCCGCCCTCGGCCGCTGATCGCTCCGGCCCCCTCGGGCCTTCGTGTTACACTGCGCCCACTTACACACACCTGCCGGGGCGGGCTCCCGGGGCGATTCGACGAACAGTGGCCAAGGAGGGCACCGTGGCATCCGTTCGCGTGGCGATCATCGGCGTTGGCAACTGCGCGTCCGCGCTCGTGCAAGGCGTGCACTACTACAAGAACGCCCCCGACGACGGCTTCATCCCCGGGCTCATGCACCCCCGGATCGCGTCGTACCACGTGGGGGACATCGAGTTCTCGGCCGCCTTCGACATCGACTCCCGCAAGGTCGATCGCGATCTTTCCGAGGCCATCTGGCAGGCGCCCAACAACACCGTGAAGTTCGCCGACGTGCCGCACCTCGGCATCCCCGTCCAGCGCGGCATGACGCACGACGGCCTCGGCCAGTACCTCTCGCAGATGATCACGAAGGCGCCGGGCTCGACGGCCGACATCGCCGGCATCCTGCGCGAGACGGGAACCCACGTCGTCGTCAACTTCCTGCCCGTGGGCAGCGAGATGGCGACCAAGTGGTACGTCGAGCAGGTGCTCGACGCCGGCTGCGCGTTCGTGAACTGTATCCCGGTCTTCATCGCGCGCGAGGCCTACTGGCGCCGCCGCTTCGAGGAGCGAGGCCTGCCCATCGTGGGCGACGACGTGAAGTCCCAGCTGGGCGCCACCATCGTCCACCGGGTGCTGACGCGGCTCTTCATGGAGCGCGCGGTGCGGCTGGACCGGACGAGCCAGCTCAATTTCGGCGGCAACACCGACTTCTACAACATGCTCGAGCGCGACCGGCTCGTCTCCAAGAAGATCTCCAAGACCGATGCCGTGCGCTCGCAGCTCACCCACGATCTGCCGGCCGACGCCGTGCACATCGGCCCCAGCGACTACGTGCCGTGGCTGGCCGACCGGAAGTGGGCGCACATCCGTCTCGAGGGCCGGGGCTTCGGTGATCAGCCCATCAACGTCGAGTTGAAGCTCGAGGTGTGGGACTCGCCCAACTCGGCCGGCGTGGTGATCGACGCGATCCGGTCCTGCAAGATCGCCCTCGATCGCGGAATCAAAGGGGCGTTGCTGGCCCCGGCCGCGTATCTGATGAAATCCCCGCCCGAGCAGTGGCCGGACGACGAGGCCCACGAGCGGCTCGAGCGGTTCATCGCCGGCGAAGAGTAGTTGCCAGTCGCCAACAAGATCGCTCGCGCGCTCCGCCTGCTCGTACGGGGCGCGTGCGCGATGCCCCTCGTCACGCTGGTGTTGGCGGTCGCGCTGGCCGCCGTGTCGGTCTGGTACGCGCTCTCCACCCTGACCTTCGCGACCTCCACGCGCGCGCTCATGCCCCAGGGCAAACCGTACATCGAGCGGTACGGAGAGCTCGATCGGGAGTTCGGCCAGCTCGACGACCTCGTCATCGTGGTCGAGGCGCGTTCGCTGCCCGAGGCCAAGGTGTACGCCACCCGTCTCGTACGCGAGTTGAAGCGCCGGAACGCCCCGCTCAAGAGCCTCGCCTACCGGATCGACCCCAAGCAGTTCGAGGGCCGCGCTCTCCTCTACCTGTCCAAGGAGAAGCTCAGCACCATCCGCGACAAGGTCTTCGACTACCAGGAGTTCATGGAGGCCTTCGCGGCCCGGCCCACGCTCGAACAGCTCGTCGAAGGCCTGGCCACGCAGATCGCCAACGCCTTCGCCTCCGGCTTCCTCGATCTCGGTCTCGAGGACAAGTCGAAGGCCGCCGGCGACCTCCGCTTCATCGAGGATCTCGTCGCCCAGGTGTCGGGCCGGCTCGAGCATCCCCTGCCCTACCGCTCACCGTGGGGCGGGCTCTTCGCGGTGGAGGGCGACGAGTCGAGCGCCGGGTACTTCCTCTCCGACGACCAGCGGCTGCTCTTCATCCTGGCCGAGCCCGAGACCGAGCGCGGCAGCTTCACCGGCGACCGGCGCGCGATCGAATCGATCCGCGACGTCATCTCCGCCCTGCAGGCGGAGTTCCCCGGCGTCAGCGTCGGCGTCACCGGCAAGCCCGCGCTCTCGGCGGACGAGATGACGGCCGCCTTCGAGGACAGCGAGAAGGCCACCATCCTCGCCTTCGCGCTGACGCTCGGCCTGCTGATCGTCGCCTTCGCCCGGGCCGGCAAGCCGATCGTCATGCTCATCGTGCTGGCGCTCAGCCTCTGCTGGTCCGTCGGCGCTGCGACGCTGTTCGTCGGCCACCTGTCGCTGTTCTCGGTGATGTTCATCTCGATCGTCGTCGGGATCGGCATCGACTACGGGATCTACTTCCTCTTCCGGTACGAGGAGGAGCTGTTCCTCGGCCGAAGCCTGCGCGAGGCGCTGGAGGTGACGGCCGGGCGAAGCGGCCCCGGCATCCTGCTCGGCGCGGTGACAGCGGCCGGGACGTTCTACGTCCTGATGCTGACCGACTTCCGCGGGCTGCAGGAGCTCGGGCTCATCGCGGGCACCGCCATCCTGTTCGCCTGGCTGAGCATGGTCACGGTCTTCCCCGCCACGCTCGTCCTGGCCGACCACCGCCGGCTTCGCCGCGAGCACCGCGAGCGCCGGGTGGTGCCGAGGGCCATCGAGCTGGAGCGGATCCGGATGCCGCTGGTCGACCACGTGGCCGCCCACCCGCGCATCGTGCTGGTGGCGACGGTGCTGATCACGGCCGTCGCGTGCTACGGTCTCCGGTGGCTGCAGTTCGACTACAACCTCCTGAACCTCCAGGCCCACGGGACCGAATCGGTCGAGTGGGAGAAGCGCATCCTGGCGACGGCCGGGCGATCGGGGTTCGCCGCGCTGTCGAGCGCGACGACGCTCGAGGAGCTGGCGCAGAAGCATCACGGCTTCGCCCGGTTGTCATCGGTGTCGGAAGTCGATTCCGCGCTGCTGATGATCCCCTCCGACCAGGACGACAAGCGGAAGATCATCGCTGACTTCGCGGCCATCGTCGCTCCCGTGCGCGTGAGCCGGCCGCTGCCGCTCGACGTCGACCGTGTCGCCGCCGCGTTCGAGACGCTCAAGCGCCGGATCGAGATCGCGGCCAACGAGGCGCCAGCGGACGACAGCAAGACCCGGCTTCATCACCTGCGCGCGACCATCGACGGCCTCGTCCTTCGCCTGCGCACGGGTGACCGCGAGGCCAACGAGGCGGGGCTCGGGCTCCTGCAGCAGCAGCTCTACCGCGACTTCCTTCGCAGCTTCCAGCGCTTCCAGGCCAACCTGGCGCCCAAGCACGTCGGGCTCGAAGATCTGCCGGAGGAGATGCGGCGAAAGTTCGTGAGCGAGCACGGCCACTTCCTGATCCAGATCCACCCCTCCGTCAACATCTGGGACCGGGCAGGCGCCGAGCGGTTCGTCGGAGACCTGCGCACCGTCGACCCCGCCGTGACCGGGACTCCCGTGATCACCTACGAGGTGATCCGCCTCATGGAGCGCGCCTCGCGCCAGGGCACGATCTACGCGATCGTCCTCGTGATCATCATGACGGGGCTGACGCTGCGCCGGTGGCGGGAGACGATCCTGGCGCTGCTGCCGCTGGCCCTCGGTCTGGTGTGGACGCTGGGGTTGATGTACTTCTTCGACCTCAAGCTGACGCTCGGCAACATCTTCGGCCTGCCGCTGCTCCTCGGCACCGCGGTCGAGTTCGGATCCAACATCGTGCTGCGCTTCATGGAGGACGAGGCCCACGGCGGCCCACTCATCGCCCGCAGCACCGTCATGGCCGTGCTGGTCAACGGCCTGACGACGATCGTCGGATTCGGCAGTCTGATGATCGCCCACCACCAGGGCGTCTTCGGCCTCGGCCTGCTGCTCACGCTCGGGATGGCCACCAGCCTGATCGCCGCGCTCGTCGTGGTGCCGGTGCTCCTGCGCATGGTCCAGCAGATGCGCCAGAGCCGGCGCGCCGGTCGGGCCCGTCCGACGTCGGCGCCGCCGGAATCGGTCGGCACGCTCCAGCCCTGACGACGGCGACGCTCAGTCGCCGCCCGACGCCCCCGTGACCTCGGCCGGCGTGCGCCGTTGCGGGCGCATCACCGCGAACACGATCAGCCCGGCGAGCACCCACACCAATTCGCGCAGGCGCCGCGTGAGACCGAACGAGACGCCGGCTGCCGGCGACAGGCCGAGGGCCACGAACGTGGCGACGTAACCTCCCTCGAGCGCGCCGAGACTGCCCGGGATCATGAAGGTCACGAATCGGACGCCGGTCCCGAAGGCTTCGATCACGGCCGCGATGGTGAGCGACACGTCGATCCCGAGGAAGTGAAGGATCAGGTAGGCTTCGATCGTGCCGAGGGCCCAGGCCACGAAATGGAAGAAGATCGAGAGCAGGAGCCGGCGGGGCTCGCGACGATAGAACGAGGCGAGCCCGCGATCGACACGGCGAGCCGTGTGGCCCTGGCCGAGCGCGCGGATGCCGAGCCGCTCCAGCAGTCGCCTTCCGCCTTCGAACATGCCTCGCGTCTGGGCGACGATGAAGCCGCCGAGGCCGATGATCTCGAGCGCGAGCAGCACCAGCATCGCCCACAGCAGTGACTCGGCGAGACCCGAAGACCAGGCCAGGACGACGCCGACGAGCAGGAAGAGGCCCTGGCCGATCACGATGGTCGTCTTGGCCACGACGATCGATGGGACGCTCTCGTCCAGCGGGACGACGCCGTGGAGCAGCCACGCTTTGATCGCCTCGCCTCCGAGCGCCGCCGTCGGTGTGGCCACGTTGAACGCCTCGCCGGCCAGACGCACCCAGCCCAGTGTGGTGAAGGCGACCTGATCACGCACGAACGCATAGCGCCATCCGAGCGTGTCGAAGACCATCACCAGGCTCACCGGGAAGCAGAGCAGGATGCCGAGCCGCCAGGACAGGCGCACCATCGAGGCGAAGATCTCGGCCGGTTGATTGGCGATGACGAGACCGGCCAGCAGCCCCAGCCCCATCAGCAGCAGGAGCAGCTTCAGGAACTTCATCGGTCGACGTCAGCTCTCGCGGTACAGCAGCAGCAGCACCCCGAAGACGGTCAGCGCCGACGCCCACACGCGGCCGGGGACGCGCGACTCCGAGTCCGGCAGCCGCAGCTCGAGCCAGCGCGCCCAGCCGATGATGAGCCCGAGCACGCCGAGGGGCGCGTGGGTGACCTCGAGCAGGAACTCCGACTTGAGGTTGAGGCTGGCGTGCGAGTGGGTGAGGAGCATTCCCCCGCCGACGGCGCACAGCAACGGAAAGACCAGGGCGGCCGACGACGAGCGCAGCCGTCCCGTCCGCACCATCCATTCGAAGATACCGAAGGCGATGACCAGCACGACGAAGAACCGGTGCTGGAGCACGGTCGCTTCGGCCATGCTCGCCCAGAATCCCTGCGGACCGAGCGGCCACGCGCCCGGATCGTTTCTCACCAGCATGAAGGCGGCCAGGCCCAGGAACACGAGCGGCCAGTGACGAGCCCAGCGTGCCAGGCCGGTGGCGTGGAGAACGGCGAGCGTGCCCATCAGGAGCACGAACAGCCCCGAGACGTGATGGTTGTATTCCGACCACGCCCGATCCGCATCGGTGCGCGGCGCCGCCGGATCGTCCACCGGAAGCTGATCGATCGGCGGCGATTTCAACGCCGGCCAGCGGGGCGTGAAGCGCGTGGCGACTTCGCTCGGCGTCGCCCGGTCGGCGACCACGTCGACGGCGGGCGGCAGCGATGAGAGCGAGGCGGCGGCGAAGAATACGGTCAGCCCCAAG
>Ga0066710_100001827_pt1 | contig 16436 bp, 15 predicted proteins | sample GraSoiAngelo_159_FD_79666 | JGI IMG/M metagenome (GOLD analysis project Ga0066710, IMG submission 79666) | Grasslands soil microbial communities from the Angelo Coastal Reserve, California, USA - 14_1009_16_40cm | ecosystem: Environmental > Terrestrial > Soil > Grasslands | place: USA... | reverse complement strand
AGTGTCGGGCCGCGGCGCGAGGGCCGCCACCTGCTCCTTCACCTCGCGCTTGCTCTTGCCCGAGGCCTCGTCGAGCAGCTCCTGGTAGTTGTCAGGCCGGAGCTGCGGGGCGAGGAGGCGCACGCTGGTGAGGTGCAGCGAGCCCTCGGCGAGCTTGGTGAGGATGAGCGGGTACTTCCTCGCGAGGCGAGCGACCTCGATGCGCAGGTAGGCCTCGAACTCGGAGAGCTTCAAGACCTCCCGGCAGTAGAGATAGAGCGAGGAGTAGCCGGCGGCCAGGTGCCCGTCGCGCGCATCGAACTCCGCGATGTCGGGGATCAGGCAGGCGACGTTCTCGCGCTCGGCGCTGGCGTGGCGGTTCATATCCGCCATCAGCTCGTCCGTCGTGAGGTGAGAAGGAAATTTGATGATCATGAAGTTGTCTATCACGAAGCGCGGACAAGGCAGGTCTCGATCAACAACCGACACGGGCCTTCCAGTCATCCTTCCGCGTTCGCGCCGCGCGCTCAGCGCGAATGCATCCAGCAGCACTGACGCCGGCTCGTCGTTTGAGTCCTGGTCGACCCCTTGCCCCTCGAAGGCCCATTTGAGGATGGCCTGGGGCAGCCTCTCACATCGACGTTCGGCTGAAGTGGCGCCTTGCCCCCTGCCTTCAGCCGTGACAGCTCGGCCTCCTCCCACCGACGCCGACGCTCGGCGAGGATCCGCTTCAGCAGCTCAGATGCCGGTAGTCGGCGGATGGCCACACCGCAGGCCGCGCTCAGGTTGATTTCGTCCCTGCGCGGCCCCGTCTGCCTACGCCTTGCTCCCCAGGTGCTCCATGACCGACAGGCGCAGGATCTCGGCCAGGGCCTCGTACAGGTTCTCGCCCTCCTCGGCCGAGGCCGCGGTGGGATCGCCGAAGTACGCGTCTTCGCCGCCCGCCTCGGCGAACGACCGGGCCCCCTTCTTGAGCGCGGGCATCAGGCCGTCGACGGGCGGCAGGCTGATGCGTTCGCGCTCCCGGACCATGTCCGGCGCGGCCGCCATCATCAGCGAGGTCTCGAACGCGCCCCCGTGGTCGCCCTCCTGGAAGGCCTCGCCCAGCGTCTCCACCCAGCGCTTCTTGGTGATGTCCGGGTAGCACACGCTAATCCCTGTCTTCTTCCCGTCCTCCACGACCTTCTTCAGGCACTCGACGTGCCGCGGCTCGAGGTGGATGTTGACGAAGGCCACCGCCCGGAACCGCTTGACCGTGGCCGCGCACACGTCGCGCAGCAGCGCTACCGAGGTGTCGGGCGGGATGGAGATCGTGCCCGCGAAGTCGGCTCCGAAGTCGGCCACGGTGAAGGTGACCGGGGGGAGCACGAGCGCCGGCACCCCGTGCTCCTTGAGCTTGGCCGCGCCCCGCTTGGCCATCTCCACGGCGATGACGGTGTCGGTGGAGACCGGCAGGTGGGGCCCGTGGGCCTCGGTGGCGCCCACGGGCAAGAGCGCGACCGGACGGTCCTTCATCGCGTCGTCGACCTCGGTCCAGGTCATGTCGGGGATCACGAAGTTCTCGGCCATGCTCCTCGAAGGAAGGTCCTTCCTTCTCTCCTTTCCGTTTGGCTTGCGGGGATCAGCTTCGGGGGCCGGCGGCCTCCAGCTTCCTGCGGTCGATCTTACCCCGGTCGTTCTTGGGCAGGGAGAGGGCGAACTCCACCCAACGGGGGTACTTGAACGGCGCCAGCCGGGCTTTCACGAAATCCTGGAGCTCACGGGCGAGGCTCTCGTCGCCGGTCCCCGCCCGGCACACCACATAGGCCTTGGGCTTGATCAGTCCGTCCCGGTCCTTATACCCGATCACGGCGCATTCCGCCACCCGGGCGTGCTGCAACAGGCAGTTCTCCACCTCGTTCGGGCTCACGAAGATGCCGGCGACCTTCAACATGTCGTCGGTGCGGCCTTCATACCAGAAGAGGCCGTCCGCGTCACGGCGCACGTGGTCGCCGGTGACGACCCAGTCCCCCCGCAGGACCTCCTTGGACTTCTCGTGGGCCTGCCAGTACATGATCGCCGCCGATTCTCCCTTGACCCACAACGTCCCCGCCTCGCCGCCCGCCACGTCGCCGCCGTCCGGGCCGACGATGCGCGCGTCGTAGCCGGGCACGAGGCGCCCGAGGCTGCCGGGCACCACCTGGCCGGGGACGTTGGAGATGTAGATGTGGAACATCTCGGCCGAGCCGATGCCGTCCAGGATCTCGACCCCGAAGACCTCCATCCAGCGACGGTACAGTTCCACCGGCAGGGCCTCCCCGGCCGAGAGGCAGAGCCGCAGCGAAGAGAGGTCGCGCTCCTTCGCCCCTGGCTGATTCAGCATCGCGTTGATCATCGTGGGCACCGAGGTGAGGATCGTGGGCCGGTAGCGCTCGATGGCGTCGAAGAGCGTCGCCGGCTCGCTCCGCTCGCTGAACAGGGCCGTGGCGCCGCCGACCGCGAACGGGAACAGGAGGTTGGTGCCGGTGGCATAGCCGAAGAAGAGCTTGGGCACCGAGACCGTGACGTCGTCCTCGCGGATGCCCATCACGAGCTTCGCGTAGCGCTCGGTGTTCCAAGGTAGGTCCTGCTGCAGGTGGACGGCGGCCTTGGGCCGGCCGGTCGAGCCGCTGGTGAAGAGCCAGATCGCCGGGTCGTCCCGGTGCGTGTCGGCGTTCTCGAGGCGGTCCCACGCCTTCGCGCACGCCGCGGCGAAGGACACGTGCCGGCCGGGCCGGTCTCCCACGACGACCAGGTGACGCAGGTGGACGAAGGAGTCGCGGAGCGGATCGAGGCGGTCGAGGGTCGACTCGTCGACGACCGCCACCTTGGCCCTGGTGTAGTGGAAGTAGTAGGCGAGGTCGTCGGCGGGCAGGGTCGGGTTCACCATGGCGATGACCGCGCCCACCTTGGCCGCCGCGAACCAGGCGAAGGCGAACTCCGGCCGATCGGGCAGGGCGAGCAGGACCCGGTCCTCGACGTCCACCCCCAGCGCCCGCAGCGCGTTGCCGAAGCGGTTGGCCCGCGAGAGGACCTCGCGGTAGGTGTAGGCCTCCTCGCGCCAGAAGAGGCAGGTCTTGTCTCCCCGTCCCTCCTCGACGTTGCGGTCGAGGAAGTACCAGGCCATGTTGAACCGCTCGGGGAACTCCATCGGCCCCGTCATTCCCTCTTTCCGCCCGCCAGCCGCCGGTAGTCGCGGTCGTGGTAGAGAAGCGGCCGTCCCGGCCGCACGGCCAGGCAGATCACCTCCCCGACGTAGATCGTGTGGTCGCCCGCCTGATGGGTCGCGCTCACCCGGCACTCCAGTTGGGCCAGGGCGCCGGGGATCAGGGGGACGCCGCACGTGCCGTCGACGAGCTTCAGGCCGGCGAACTTGGCCGGCCCGCCGCCGGCGAAGCGCCGCGAGACCTCCTCCTGACCTTCGGCCAGGATGCTGACCCCGAACAGGCCCGCATGACGGAAGCCGACGTGGGTCTCCGACCGGTGGTCGACGCACACCAGGACGAGGGGCGGGTCCAGGCTCACGGCGCAGAAGGCGGTGACGGTCAGCCCCAGCGCCCGTCCCTGCCCGTCCCGCGTCGTCACCACGGTGACCCCCGCCGCGAACTGGCCGAGGGCGCGGCGGAAGTCGTCGGCGTCGACGGGCATGGACCTCAGGCGGCCGAGGCGAGGGCCTCCGGGGCGGCAAGCCGGCGGTAGAGGGCCAGCTGCCCGCCCATCAGCATGAGGCGGAGCGACAGCCGGGCGAGGACGAACGCCTCGAAGAACAGCAAGGTGACGAGCTGCGTCTTGTAGCCGGTCGTCGCGTAAGCGCCGTCGACCAGTCGCCAGACCGCCACCAGCGCCACCCCCAGCAGCGCCACCGCCAGGTAGTGGCCGAAGGCGCGCGCGAGGTTCCGCCCGCAGAAGGACAGCGCGGACAGGAAGGCGAGGATGGCGCTCGAGCGCTCCTCGAGGACCACGATTGCCTTCGCGTAGCCGGAGACGAGGTTCACGAAGAGGAGGGCGAGAAGCAGCAACGCGTGGCGGCCGAGGAGCCATGTCATCGCGGCCGACTCGGAGACCGACTCGCGGGCCCGGGCGTCGACCCACCGGGCGAGGGGCGCGTCGACCCTGAAGACGAGCCAGGCCCCGAAGAGGGCGACGAGGGCCACCCGCAGCAGCCGGCCGAAGTAGAAGCCCGAGCCGTGGAGAAGGCCGCGGACCGTCCAGCTCCCCTGGACGCCCCGCAGCGTCGAGAGGATCCCGCCCGCGAGGTAGGTCTGAACGAGCAGGTAGATCAGGCCGACCCCGAGGATGACGGGATCGAGCGGCGGACCGGCGTCACCGCGGGCGCCGAAGAGGTTGACGGGCAGCGCCCCCTTGAGGAGCAGGTCGAGGTTCCGGAACACGAAGCCCACGCCGAAGATCTCGGGGCCGAAGCTCGTCGTCCATCCCGACTGGGCGTCGGACCATTGGCTCCACCAGGGGTAGTCGAACCCGTACATCATGTTCTGGGAGGCCTGCATCTGGTGCAGGTCGCGGCGCAGGACGCCGGCCAGGGGGACGGCCAGCAGCAGCGCCAGGCCGAGGTTCACCACCAGCAGGAGCACGGCGAGGCCGAAGCTCCGCCGCAGCAGCCGCCAACCCTGGACGAGCGCGTAGAGCATGGCTATCCCACCAGCATGTGCATCTCGAGGAGGTTCTGCAGCCAGAACATCCAGCGCGCGGACCACTTGAGCGACGCGCGGCGCGACCAGCCGTCCTCGTCCACCCAGTCGTTGTTGGCGGGGTTGACGTCGATGGCCAGCTTGCCGCGCGGATCGACGATCGCCCGCACCAACTTGGCCGGCCCGCGGTACTTGAACATGGTCCAGCGATACTGCCCGTCCCACGATTCGTCGATCGTGCGGCCGTCGGAGAAGGCCACCATGACCTCCACCGGCATCCTGACGCCGCCCAGCCGTCTCACCGTCACTTCGGAGTCCCACACGCCGCCCTTCTTGTCTTCCGGGGGGACCGCGCGGGGCGAGGTCAGGAACGGCACGCCGTCGGGACCGGCGTCGCCGTAGCCTTCCAGCGTGCGCGCCTTCTCGGTCTTCACCGACACGGCGTAGTCGCACCGGTCGCTCGAGAACCACGTCTGGTCGAAGTACCAGCGGTAATCCCTGCCCGTGACCTCGTTCACGGTGGCGATGAAGTCCTCGCTCGTCGGGTGGGCGAAGCGGAAGCGCCGGGCGTACCTGCGGAGGATACGGGTCATCGTCTCGTCGCCGACGAGGTTCTCGAGCGTCTGGATGCTGAGGGCCGGCTTGCCGTAGGAGTTCAGGCCGTAGGCCTCCGCGTTGCGGTATTGCCAGCCCGGGCGGGCCATCACGTCGGTCTCGCCCGAGCGGCGCAGGCCCGAGAGCTCACCCTCTCCGCGGCCGATCCACACGCCGGGGGCGACGACCGGCCAGCCGCCGCGGGTGCCCCGGCCGGGTGTCGCGAGCCCGAAGTAGCGACGGCCCCAGCCGATCGGCCCCAGGGCGAGCGCGGCCGCCTTCTCGTCGTGGTAGCTGTTGAAGCCCTCGTCCAGCCACGCCTCCTCGAACTCGTTGTTGCCGACGAGGCCGTACCAGAACTGGTGCCCGCACTCGTGGATCGTCACGCCCTCGGGGCTCTGCAGCTCTCTTGGCGCCCAGAGGCTGGCGCCGCCCGTGAACAGCGTGGGATACTCCATGCCGCCCGAGGCCGAGCTCCAGGCCGGGTCGATGACCGTGATCTGCGGGTAGGGATACGGCGCCGACCACGCGCCGTAGCTGCGGAGCGAGATCTTCGTCGCCTCGAGGTAGCGGTCGGCCAGGTGCTCGTGCTCCGGCTGGTAGAGCAGCCGGATCTCCACCGGCGGGTACCCCGGGTCGTCGAAGCGAGCCTTCTTCTCCCGGTAGCGGGGGCTGGCCGTCCAGGCGAAGTCGTGGACGTCCTCCTGCACGAAGCGCCAGGTCTCGGCCCCGTCGGCCCCGTCGGTCTTCTCCTGCAGCCGGCCCGTCGCGCCCACCACGAAACCGCGCTTCGGCAGCGTGAGCCGGACGTCGTACACGCCGTAGTCGGCGAAGAACTCCGTCCAGGGATGGAACTGGTGGGCGTTCCAGGCCCCCTTCCACCACACGCCGATCTTGGGGAACCACTGCACGATGAAGAAGTAGTCGTGCACCCAGCCCGCCCGGCCCACGTCGCCGTGCGGGACGTGGGAGGTCCAGTCGATCTTGAAGCGCACGGTCGCCCCGGGCGGCACCGGCGAGGGCGTGGAGACCTGCATCACCGTGCGGTCGTCGGGGTTGTTGTCGTCGGGGGACACGTACTTGATCGACGGCGTGAGGTCGGTCTCCGTCCCGTCCACGAGGCGGATCGACCGCACCTCGGTGTAGCCGTAGCCGCGCTCCTTCTCCTTCTGGTCGAGCGAGCGGGCGGCCCGGCGGCCCTCGCCGCGGGCCGAGGTCGACAGGTTGTTCCGGAACGCGTTCCAGTAGAGGTGGAAAGGGAAGGTCGAGAGAGCGGTGCCGCTGGTGTTGCGCCACTCCAGGACCTCGCTGCCCTGGAGGGTGTGCTGATCCGGATCGAGCCGGGCCTGGATCGTGTAGTTGGCGTTGCGCGGCGAGCGGGTGGGCAGCGCCGGCAGCGAAGGGTCGTCGACCAGCGGGGGCAGGCCGCGGGCCGCGGGCGGCGGCGCATCTCCACGGATCGCTGCCCAGGGCGCGAGGAGCACGGCCAGGCCGCCCAGGACGATCGGAAGCTGCAGCCGCATCGGAGTTCTGCCGGAGGATCATACAATGGCCCTTCATGCCGCCGGAGCCGAGGCGCGTCGTCCTCTCGGTGGACCTCGACGAGTGGTACCACTGCCGCTGGGCCACCGGGTCGCCGCGTTCCCGCTGGCGCGACACCGCCCAGTTCTTCCGCGAGCACTACGGCGCCGACCGGCCGGCGGGCGAGCTGGCCGAGCCGACCCGGCGCATCCTCGGCCTCTTCGACCGTCTGGGCGTGAAGGGCTCGTTCTTCGTCCTCGGCGAGGTGGCCCGCTTCTACCCCGACCTGGTGCGGGAGATCGCGGGCCGCGGCCATGAGGTCGGCTGCCACGGCTTCCACCACGTCGACGTGGACCTGCTGGGACCGGACGGCTTCCGCCGCGAGCTGTCGGAAGCCAAGGGACTGCTGGCCTCCATCGTCGGCCGGCCGGTCGTCGGCTACCGCGCGCCCAACCTGCTGCTCCGCGACTGGATGATTCCCATCCTGCGCGGCGAGGGCTTCCGCTACGACGCCTCGGTCTGCACGGCCCGCCCTCTCCTCGGCAAGGACTTCGGCCACGGGCACGTGGCGGCCAACCCCTACCGGTTCTCGGAGGCGTTCTCCCGTCCCGATCCGTCCGGCGACATGGTCGAGATCCCGCTGCCGACCTTCCCGGTGCTGCGCCTGCCGGCCGCCACGGGGATCCTGACCCGCGTGGCCGGCCGCGCCTGGACCCTGGCCGCCCTGCGCCGCGCGCTGCGCACGGGCGACGCTCAGTACTACTTCCATCCCTACGAGCTGGGCCCGCGGCCGAGGATCCGCCTGTCGCTGCGCGAGCGGCTCTTCCTCCGGCGGCTGGGACCCTGGATGGAGGAGGCGGTGGAGGCGATCGCGCTGCGGCTGCGGTCCTGGGGCGCGCGGTTCGTGACGGCGGGGGAGCTGGCCGCCGCGGTGAGCGCCTCGTGAACGTCCTCGGGCTCATCGCCGTCGACGTCGGCGGCCATCCCTCGGCGTGCGTGCTCCGGGACGGGAGGCTCGTCGCTTTCGCCGAAGAGGAGCGTTTCGTCCGCGTCAAGCAGGCCCTCGGCTACTTCCCGAGCCGCGCCCTCCGCTTCTGCCTCGACGAGGCGAAGATGGACCTGAAGGACGTCGACCTCATCGCCTTCGGCTGGGACGCCACCGCCTACCGGTGGCGCTTCCCGCTCTTCCTGGCCCGATCGTTCGTGAGCCAGCGGCTCTCCGGCCGCCGCTCCCGGCCGCGGCTGCGCGCTCCCGGCCGCCCCTCCCTCGGCTCGGCCGTCCTCGGCGGCGTGCGCAGCCTGGTCGCCTTCCAGCCCCGGACGCTGACCGAAGGGATCGTCCTCGGCCTGCGCGACGCCGGCTTCGGGGGCGGCCCCGTCCCACCCATCGTATTCATCCGCCACCACCTCGCCCACGCCGCCAGCGCGTACTACTGCTCGGGCTTCGACGAGAGCGCGATCCTCGTCTTCGACGGCCACGGCGAGGAGAACGCGACCACGGTCTTCCGGGGCGAGGGCCGGCGCATCGTGCGCCTGAAGGAGATCAACATCCCGCACTCGCTCGGCTGGTACTACTCGGCCTTCACGGAGTTCCTGGGCTGGAACCCCAACGAGGGCGAGGTGAAGCTCATGGGCCTCGCTCCCTTCGGGGAGCGGGACCCCGAGGCGGAGGCGCTCGTCCGCGACGTCCTGCAGCTCACCGAAGACGGGTACCGTGTCGACGCCGACTACCTCTTCTACGGCCGCCGCAGCTATGGGAAGTTCTTCTCCGACGCGGTCGTCGAGCGGCTGGGCCCGCCGCGCGGCCGGGACGAGCCCCTGACCGACCGCCACCGCGCGATCGCGCGCGCCGTGCAGGACCGGCTGGAGGAGGCCGGCGTCCACCTGGCCGGCCTGGCCACCCGCCTGGCCGGCAGCCGCCGGCTCTGCCTGGCCGGAGGCGTGGCGCTGAACTGCAAGATGAACGGCGAGATCCACCGCCGAGGGGTCGCCGAGGAGATCTTCATCCAGCCGCTGGCCTACGACGGCGGCGTCTCGCTGGGGGCGGCCCAGGTCGTGGCGGCCGAAAAGGGCGACGACCCGCGCTTCGAGATGGATCATCTCTACTGGGGGCCGAGCTACGGAGACGACGAGATCGAGGCGGTGCTCCGGTCGAGCCGCGCCGCCTACCGCCGCTCGCCGCGGGTCGGTCACGAAGCGGCGCGGATGATCGCCGCCGGCAAGATCGTCGGCTGGTTCCAGGGCCGGATGGAGGGCGGACCGCGGGCCCTCGGCGGCCGCTCGATCCTGGCCGATCCGCGACGGCCGGAGATGAAGGACCTCGTGAACGACCGCGTCAAGTTCCGGGAGAGCTGGCGGCCCTTCGCGCTGTCGATCCTGGAAGAGCACTTCGCCGACTACGTGAAGCAGCCGGCCCGATCGCCGTTCATGATCATGGCCTTCGACGTGGCCGAGGCGCGGCGCCGCGACATCCCGAGCGCGATGCACTCGGCCGACCAGACGACGCGGCCCCAGACCGTGAGCCGCAAGACGAACCCCCTCTACTGGGAGCTGATCGACTGCTTCCGCAGCCTCACCGGCGTGCCGGGTGTGCTCAACACGTCGTTCAACGTCAAGGACGAGCCGATCGTCTGCACGCCGCGCGACGCGGTGCGCTGCTTCTACGGCACGGGGATGGACAGCCTCGTCATCGGCGGCTTCATCCTCGACAAGCCGGCCTGAGCCTCGGTGGGCGTCCTGGGCCTGCTCCGGCGGGCAGGGGGGCGGGTCTCACGTTCCCGGGCCCTCGCGCGGCGGCTGTTCGGCGTCGACTTTCCTCCCCTCGAGGGCGGCGCGCGCTACTTCGACCTGACCACACCGGCGCTCGTATCGGTGGCGGGGCGCCGGCTCGGCCCCGGCCGGCGCCTGCTCGACATGGGCACGGGCGCCTTCGCCACGGTCGGCCTCGCCCTGTGGCGGCGGACGGGCTGCGACGTCGTCGCCACCGACGTGCGCCCCGACCTGGTACGGAAGGCGCGGGCCAACGTCGAGGCGAACCGCGCGCCGATCCGCGTCGTGGAGGCGCGGTTCTTCGACGGAGTCGAAGGCGAGGGGCAGTTCGATTGCGTGACCTTCAACGTCCCGTACGTGCCGTCGGCGCTGCTGTCCGGCCCCGACGTCCAGTCCGACGGAGGGCCCGAGGGCACCAGCGTGATCGAGGGCTTCCTCGATGCGTTCGCCGAGCGGGGCGGCCGGGCCATCGCGTGCCTGGGCGTCAACCGGCTGCTCGTGCCTCGCGCGAAGGTCGTTCGCGTCGTCGAACGGCGTCCGCGCCTCGCCCTGACGGAGGTCCGCCGCCGCTGGCCGTGGCCGGCGGACGTCTACATCATCACCCGGAAGTGATCAAAACCTCAGGCTCAGGCCGCCGGTGACCTGGAAGAACGTCGGCGTGAAGCGCACCGGCCCCAGGCTGGCCAGCGTCTGCTGCAGCAGCAGCTGCTCGGTCGGGGAGAGCGTCAGCCCGGGCTCGCCGGTCCAGTTGAGGGTTTGGCGGGCGAACCGAAAGTAGCGTCCGTCCACCTCCATCGAGAGCCGTCGGAGCATCGGCCACTGAAAGCCTCCCCCGGCGTTGAACCCGAACCGGCTCTCCCCTTCGGGACGGGCTTCGGCCCTCACGGCCAGCCGGGCGAGCTGGAGCGGGAAGCCGAAGAACGTGGGTCCCGTCGTCTGCAGGGCGGAGCGGATGGACGCGCCCAGCGAGGGCAGGTAGCTGAGACCGGCCGAGGCGTGGGCCTGGAAGCTTCCCCGCGTCCGGGCGCGGAGGTTCAAGGACAGCGGCTTCGGGCGGTCGACCTGCACCGTCGAAGGGATCGAGAGGTCGGTGGCGATGAGGGGGAGCAGCGGCGCGAGGTCGACGCGCACGTGAACGACGGCCTCCTGGGCGCGCGCCTTCAGGTCGACGCTGTCGACGCGCCATTCCACGCCGAAGTGATCGCGCGGGTACCAGGCCAGCCCGCCGCCCACGGCCAGGCCTCCCCGTGCGTCGATGCGCAGGTCCTGCACCGGATCGACGCTCACCCCGGGCAGGGCGGGCAGCAGCAGCGGGCCGGGGTCGAAGCGGAAGGACTGCTGGTAGAAGGGGAAGGCCTGCCCGGCGCGGGCGGCGATCTCCACGTCCCCGGCGGTGGCCAGGCCGGGGGGTGACGCGAGGCAGAGCGCGACGATCCAGTTGCGCATCGCGGACATTCTAGGGGGCCTCTCCGCGGCGACAAAGGCGTCGCTCAGGCGGTAGTGACGCGCGTCGCATCGGCGAAGCTGAAGACGTGCCTGGAGTTCCAAGGCGCATCGGGACGCCAAACGCCCGGCGTGAGCCGGGAGCGACCGCCGTCAGGGCCCTTGGGCCAGAGCGTGCAAGTCACCACGCGGTGGCGCTGGTCTTCCTCCTCGCAAAACGGGCAGAAAACGCACGCCCGCAGGTCGGCATCGGACCCGGCCCGCCACTTGCGGGGCAGGTCGGGATCGGCGAGGAGAGCCCGTGCCATCCCGACGAGGTCGGCCCGGCCTTCCTGGAGGATCGACTCCGCCTGATCGAAGGCAATGATCTTGCCGGACGTGACGACCGGCGTCGTCAGGCCGGCCGCGCGCACCGCCTGCCGGATGCCCGCCGCCAACGGGACGTTGACGCCGACGGGATCGCTCTTGCCTCGCGGGATGCAGGTGTGGCCGCTGTGGCCCGTGTAGGGATACATGGCCTCGCCCACTGGGGGCTGCTTGGCGTCCTCGAACTTTCCCCCCCGGGAGATGGAGAGGAAATCCAGGCCGGCGCGGGCCAGCTCGACGCCGATCGCCTGGGCGTCCTCGAGGGTGTTGCCATGGATGGCGCCGTCCGCGCCGAGGATGTCCTCCGAGCCGAGGTAGCGGCAGCCGACGAGGGGGTCGCGACCCACCTCCTCCCGCACTGCGCGCACGACCTCGAGCGGCAGGCGCATCCGGTTCTCGAAGCTCCCCCCGTACCGGTCGGTCCGCGCGTTGGTCACGGAAAGGAACGCGGCCATCGTGTACGCGTGGGCGAAGTGCAGCTCGACGCCGTCGAAGCCGGCGGCCTGGGCCCGGCGGGCCGCGGAGGCGAACCAGCCCGGGATCCGGCGGATCTCGTCGAGGGAGAGGTCCTCGATCGTCTGCCGGTAACCGTAGAAGAAGTCGCGCTGGTGGCGCGGGCTCGGCAGGTAGCGGGGCAGGGCCGCCTCGAACTGGGCCTCGCTCAGGCCGAGGACGCTCTCCGCGAGCAGCCCGCGCCGGAACGCGTCCTCCATGAACACCCGGGTGGGCTTGCGGGTGGCGATCTTGAGAAAGTCGATGATCTGGGGGATGACGACCGAATCGGAGACGGCACGCATCTCGTCGCGCAGCGCCTTCAGCCCTGGCACGAAGCGGTCGTGGGACAGCCGGAGCAGGGGGCCGCTGGCGATGTCGCGGATGCCGGTCGCCTCGAGGACGATCATGCCCGCCCCGCCGAGCGCGTAGCGGAGGTAGATCTCGCGCACCGACGGCGTCACGAAGCCGTCCTCGGTGCCGCGCCACGTCACCATCGCCGGCAGCCAGATGCGGTTCGGGAGGACCAGCCCGCCCTTGCCGATCGGGAACGGCTGGAACAACCGGGAACGGCTTCGCTGCGCCCCCTGGGGATTCACTCGTCTTCGTCTTCGTCGTCGGGCATGGTTGCCTGCGCGGTCCTCCCCTGCTCCATCTCCTCCTCGATCCCCTGGTCGGCCAGGCGCCGCCGCAGCGCCTCGAAGCCGCGCCGGTCCGGCGGTGTCCCCTCGCGGTAGGACTCCAGGACCTCTTCCAGCCGCGCCACCCGCCGGGCGAGCTGTCCGATCACCTCCAGGCTCAAGACCGCCTGGCCGGCCTCGGCCCGGCGGAACGCCGGCGTCTCGCCGAAGGTCCCCAGCAGGTCGAGGAGCCGCGCACTGAGGCTGTCGGCCGCCTCCACCAGCTCCGATTGCATGAGGCTGTCCTGGACGAGGGCGAGGGCGTCCTCGATGTCCTGCTCCTCCCACTCCGCCCGCAGTCGCTCCCACGCCTCGGGGGGAAGCACGAGCCCTTCCGGCCCTTCTTCCGACTCCGACGCGACCTCACCGCACAGCTCCACGATTCGTCCCATGTCAGCTCCAGTCGATGTCGTCCGGTAGTTCCATCTTCAACGATGCCGGTCGGGGAAAACGCAGGCCCGCGTCACGGACCGACGGCCGGATGTCCTCGATGAAGTCCTTCATGCACTCCCCGGAGTCGCGCTTCTTCAGGCCGTGCTCGATGGCGAAACGGTTGCCGGGCGTCCCGGGGCGCCCGAAGGACAGCAGACCGATGCGTAGCCATTTCTGGAACAGGGCCTGCTTCACGTCCTCGTGATCGCCCGACCGGCACAGCTCCACCACGATCTTCTCACCCAGGTCCTGGTGGCCCGCTTCCTCCTTCACGATCTTCTGGATCACGCCCCGGTAGGGCACGAACGAGCACTCCTCGTATTCCTTGAGCTGCCAGAAGCCGCCCCGGTCGTAGAGGAACTGGGCCATGGCCAGCTCGAACCAGCTCTCCGCGAAGGGCACGGGTTTGTCGGCCAGCCGCTCGCGGACCCGCGGCTCGACCTCCTCCTTCGTGAAGTCGCGGTACATCTTCGATACCGCCTGGTAGTGCTCGGTCTCCTCCTGGATGTGCCAGACCATGAACTTCATCCACTTGTCGGGCACGAAGCGCAGGCCATAGCCGAACATGTGGGCGGCGGCCAGCTCGCGGTAGGCCTGGCTCTCCATCATCTGCACCACCATGCGGCGGTACTCGGGGCTCATCTCTTCCTCGCGGAGGACGTCTCCGGATCTCATCGAGTGTCCTTCAGGATGTCCCGGGCGATCACCAGCTTCTGGATCTCGCTGGTGCCCTCGTAGATGCGCAGCGAGCGGACTTCCCGGTAGAGCCGCTCCACGGTGGCCCCCCGCATGACGCCCTGCCCGCCGTGGATCTGCACCGAGCGGTCAACGACCCGCTGGGCCATCTCGGTGGCGGCCAGCTTGGCCATGGCGCCTTCCCGCGTGATGCGCTCGGCGCCGTTGTCCCTGAGCCATGCCGCCCGATGCACGAGCAGACGGGCCGCCTCGAGGTCCACGTACATCTCGGCCAGCGCCATCTGCACGGCCTGGAACTCGGCCAGCCGGTGGCCGAACTGGCGCCGCGCCTGGGCCCACCGCAGCGCCTCGTCGAATGCGCGGGCCGCGAAGCCGCAGGCCGCCGCCCCCACGCTGGGTCGGAACGCGTCGAGGGTGGCCAGGGCGAGCCCGAAGCCCTTGCCCTCCGCGCCGAGGAGCACCGCCGGCGTGGCCTCGAAGCGGACCTCGCCGAGCGGGTGGGGGGCGATCGCCTCCAGCGGCTTGACGACCAGGCCAGGGGCTTCGGCGTCGACCAGGAACAGTGACAAGCCGTGATGGTCGTCGCCGTCGGCGCTGCGGGCGAGGACGGTATAGAGCCCGGCGATGCCGGCATTGGAGATCAGGGTCTTCACGCCGCGCAGCCGCCAGACGAGGCCGTCGGGGCGGGCGCGCGTGCGGACGGCGGCCAGGTCGGAGCCGGCCTCGGGCTCGGTCACGGCGAAGGCGGCCAGCACCTCGCCCCGGGCCACCGCCGGCAGCCAGCGCTTCTTCTGCACGTCGGTGCCGACGAGGCCGAGCGCGTACGAGCCCAGGCCCTGCATGGCGAAAGCGGTATCGGCGAGCGAGGAGAAGTAGGCCAGCGTCTCGCGGACCACGACCACCGAGCGAAGGTCCATGGCGCCCCAGGGAGGGGCCACCGCCACGACGAGGAGGTTCTCCTCGGCGAGCTGGAGGACGAGCTCGCGCGTGCGGCCGGCGGGGTCGGCCTCGTCCCGGAGTGCCGCCCGCAGGCGCTTGTCGCCGAAGGCGCGCACGCGCTCGGCCAGCTTGAGGTGGCGCTCTTCGAGGAACGCGCTCTTTGTCATCTAAACGCGGCGCCTGGCGGGCGCTCCAACGGCGTTTGCTGATTGCTCATTCCGGCGCGCCGTCGAAGCGGGGCGGGCGCCGGGCCATGAAGGCGGCGAAGCCCTCCCGGAAGTCGGGCCCCTCCATGAGCGCCGCCTGCACCGCCGCCTCGTGGTCGAGGGCGGTCTCGAGGCTCATGGACACCTCGCGGTCGAGGGCGTCCTTGGTGGCGGCCAGGCCGGCCGCCGGCCCGCGGGCCAGGCGGCCCGCCAGCTCGGCCGTCTCCGCCTCCAGCCGGTCGGGAGGCGCCACGCGATGGTAGAGCCCGATGCGCAGCGCCTCGGCCGCCTCGACGAACTCGCCGGTCATGAGCAGCTCGGTCGCCCGCCCCAGGCCCACCAGCCGCGGGAGGAGGTGGGCCGCGCCCATGTCCGCGCCGGAGAGGCCCACCTTCACGAAGAGGAAAGCGATGCGGGCGGTGTCGGCGGCGACGCGGAAGTCGGCGGCGAGGGCGATCGCGGCGCCCGCCCCCGCCGCCGGCCCGTTCAGCGACGCGACGATCGGCTGGGGCAGGCCGCGCATGGCCCGGATGAGGTCGCAAGTGAGGCGCGTGAAGGCCTCGAGCCGCAGGCGGTCGTACTTCAGCAGCTCGCCGATGATCTCCTTGACGTCCCCGCCGGTGCAAAACGCCCGGCCGCGGCCCGTGATGACCGCGACCCGCACCGGCTTCCGGCCGGCCAGGGCGCGGAAGGTGTCGGTCAGCTCCCGGTACACCTCGAAGGTGAGGGCGTTGAGGACCTCGGGCCGGTCGAGGGTGATCCTCGCCACCGGGCCGTCTTCCTCGTAGCGGAAGGAGCGAGGGCTCATGGCCGGGACTCCAGGGCGCGGCCGAGCGTGCCCAGCAGGTCGCGCAGTCGGGCCAGGTCGGCGGGAACGACGCCGGAGAGGAGCGCGTCGAGGTCGCGCCGGTGGCGCGGGATGGCGCGGCGCATGAGCCGGCGGCCGCGCGGCGTCAGGCGCACCCGGACGGCGCGGCGGTCCTCGGGCACCGGACGGCGCTCGGCCAGGTCCATGGCCACCAGCCGGCCCACGATCCCGGTGACGTTCCCCGCCGTGACGAGCAGGGCGCGGGTCAGCTCGCCCGGCGTCATGCCCTCTTCGCGCCGATGGAGCTGGATGAGGACGTCGAACTGGGGAAGAGTCAGCCCCTCGGGCACGCGCCGTCGCACCTGCCTCAGCACCAGGCCGTGGGCCTTCAGCAGCCGCACCCAGACCGCCGTCGCGAGCGCGCCGCCGGCCGGAGCAGGTGTCCGCCGTGGCCGGCTGGCCCGACGGCTCACAGCAGCGCCACCGCTTCGATCTCCACCTTGGCCCCGTCCTCCAGGAGCGAGCGGACCTCCACGAGGGCCATGGCCGGATAGTGCTTGCCCATCCGCCGGCGGTACTCGGCGCCGATGTCCTTGGCCCGCTCGCGGTACTCCCGCTTGTCGGTCACGTAGAGGACCAGGCGGGCCACGTTCTCCGGCGAGCCTCCGGCCGCCCACACGACGTCGAGGACGTTGTCGAGAGCCTGGGCGAACTGCGCGACCAGGTCTTCCGAGACCAGCACCGCGCCGCGGTCCCAGCCGACCTGGCCGGCCACGAAGAGCACCTCGCCCTGCCCCTTCATCCCGTGGCTGTAGCCGCGGGGCTTGGCCAGCGACTCCGGGTT
>Ga0066710_100001825_pt1 | contig 16439 bp, 11 predicted proteins | sample GraSoiAngelo_159_FD_79666 | JGI IMG/M metagenome (GOLD analysis project Ga0066710, IMG submission 79666) | Grasslands soil microbial communities from the Angelo Coastal Reserve, California, USA - 14_1009_16_40cm | ecosystem: Environmental > Terrestrial > Soil > Grasslands | place: USA... | reverse complement strand
GTCGAATCGCACGAGCGCGAAGCCGATGCGCTCATCGCCGGGCTCGAAGAGCTTGAGCGCGGCACCGCGGCGCTGGCCGAGGACCTGGAGCAGCTGCGGGCTCTGCAGCAAAGGCAGGAGAAAGATGCGCTCGCGCTCGATCATGAGCAACGCAAGCTGGCCGAGGAGCACGCGCGCGCAGGTTCGCGGCTCTCGGTAGCCCGCCTGGAGCTGGAACGTCTGGCTCGCGAGGACCAGCGGTCGCGGGGACAGCGCGAGCAGAACCAAAAACTGGTGGCCGAGAAAGAGCAGGCGCAGTTCGATCAGGAAAGAGCTTTGGAAGTGGCGCGCGGCGAGTTCGAACGGTTGCAGACTCACGGGCACAGCGTAGGCGAAGAGCACGCGGCGCTGCGCGCCGAGCTGGCCGGGCTCGAAGAGCGCTGCCGGTCGGAGAAGGCTTCGGCCGCGCGTCTCGAAGCGCAGATTCGCCAGTTGACAGCGCGTCGCGAAGAGCTGGCGCGCGAACTTGAGCGCATGGGAGTGGAGCGTGCGCGCCTCTTGGCCGATAACATCGAGCTGGACGAGCGTGCCACCCGGCTTGTTGCGGAAACGGCGGAGGCTGTCGCTAACGTGGACCGGCTCACGGCGCAGGAGATCGAGGGGCGTGCGGGACTCGCCTCGCTCGAAGAGTCACTCAAAGCGCTGCGAATCGAGGCTCGGATGGCGCAGGAACGGCGCTCGGAGATCGAGCTGGAGTTAGTGAAGAAGCAAGCCGAGCTCAAGTACCTGGACGAAACCAGCCAAAAAGAGCTGAACGTTCCGGCTTCTGAAATAGCCGCGGGCGAAGAGACCATCCTGGACGAAACAGGTGTTGCCGAAGCAGAACGGCTGTATCAGGAGGTCCGCAATCGCATCGAGGCGCTTGGTCCGGTGGACACGCAGGCCCTCGAAGAGTTCCAGGAAGCGCAGCAGCGTTACGACTTCCTGAATGCGCAACGTCAGGACCTGCTCGATTCGATTCGCGATACCGAGAAGGCGATTCAGGAGCTCGACACAGAGTCGCGCCGCCGCTTCAAGGAAGCCTTCGAGGGAATCAACGCCCATTTCCGCGACATGTTCCGCACGCTGTTCGGCGGAGGCCAGGGCGAAATGCGGCTCACCGATGAAGCGAATCTGGCCGAAAGCGGCATCGACATCGTTGCTTCACCCCCGGGCAAGCGGCTGCAGAATGTGTTGCTGCTTTCGGGCGGTGAGAAATCGCTGACCGCGATGGCGCTGTTGATGGCCATCTTCCGGTACACGCCGAGCCCGTTCTGCATCCTGGACGAGGTGGACGCCCCGCTCGACGAGTCCAACATCGAACGCCTCTCACGCCTCATCAAAGAGATGGCGGCCGAGACGCAGTTCATCGTCATCACTCATGCCAAGCGGACCATGGAAGCAGCGCAGGCGCTTTACGGCGTGACGATGCAGGAGCCCGGAGTCTCAAAGCTGGTGAGTGTGAAATTCGAGCCGCTTCCGCACACAGCCGCTCCGGCAGCTTCCGCCATGGCGGCGGTTTAGAGACCAGGTCAGCAGGCGTTCAGGTTTACCAGATATAGTCTTTCGCCTGATCTCTTCGCTCATATCGATCCAGCACATGCACCACGCGGATCTTCTTGAGCTTGGTCGGCGAAAGCTGTCCGATCGGCACGTACAGAATCTTCCGCCCCAAATGCGAGGCAATGGAGCGGAAAACCGATCGCGGCGGGCGCGCCGCCACGTACACTACGAATCGCTCCGTCGAATAGTCCAGCGCGGCCATCAGCAAGCGCTCGGGCTTCGATTCGGCAAAATTGTAATCCAGGTCCGACCAGACGTCAGAGAGCCGGCGCGGCGGCAGCGTCATCATGAAACCGCCGTATTCGGCGCGTCCGATGCCCGGGCCCACTAGGTGCTCGAAAGGAAACGTCGAGTAAAACGCCATATCCGATTCGTTCTGATGTTCGCCGAGCCAGGTGGTCAGATACCCGTACCGGTCTACACGGTCTTCGTCGAAAATGACCACCAGCGCTCCGACCTCGCCCGCTAAACGGTCCGCCTGCCGGACGAAAATCTTCCGCCGGTGCCAGTTGCGGATCGTCTCGCGAATATCGATGCCGTCGAGAATCGAGGTGGTGAAGGGCTCGACGCGCACGCGCTCCTCCGAAAGAATCGCTTTCGCCTTTTTCTTCAGAAACCGGCCGTACTCCTCGATAACCAGGTCTTCGGGCGGATACGAGCAGATCGCGTCACCTGTGGTCTGGCGCGCCCACTCGCCGGTAAATTTCTCCCGTTTTCGCGGCTTCAGGCCAACCGGCTTCAAGCGCTGTTTGGGGCGGGGAAGACGCCGCCGGATGCGCAGCTTTTTCGTGTTGAGCCAGATTTCGCTGGCCGTCAGGCGCACCGTTTCGAGATCCGATGTCTCCTGTTGCGCCAGGTAGCGATTCGCCATCTGCCACACTTCCCAGCCGTAGTTGTCGTCCACAATCGATCGCGCCGCTACGGCCAGATCGTAGACGCCCGCCACCAATTCTCCGGCCATGTGGGCCAGGTTGCGAGTGTAGCGGGCGATCATCCGGCGCTGCCAGTGCGCGAGCTTCTCTCCCGTGGAATCGGTGTACTTCGCTTCCGACTCGCGTAGCAGCTCGAACTGGACGCGCGGACGGTCCAGGCTCTCCTCGCGCTCCAGATCGATGCGGAAGAATTCATAGCGCTCCTGCAGATAGGGATACTCGATCGTGATTTCGGCCAGGCAGTCCGGATGTGGATTTAACAATCGTATGTCAAAGCGTTTCGGACGTCCGCGCGGCGCCTCCTGCGGGGCCTCCATCGCATCGAGCAGCGGATCGAGCATGTTGAGCGATACGATCACGAACACGTGCGCCGAGGGATCCGCGCCTTGCAGCTTCCAGGCCATGGCCGCCGCATGGGCCGTAACTTCCTCCGTACGCGATTGCGGCCATACGCGATACGCCTCAATGTAGCGGTGAAGACTGATGCGCCGTATCGAATACGGGTCGGGGTAAGCATCGGGCAAGTGCGGGCGCTCCGCTGTGTCGGGCTCCAGGAAAATCACTTCCGCGCCGATCTCCTCGGCCGTACGCAAAGCCTCAATGAAGGGGTCGGCGGGCTCGACCGGCACGAAGATCGCGCGTTCGTCATCGCCCGATTCATCGCTGTAAAGGATCACCGAGATTTCCGGCAGGCGGGCGAGCGCGCGGCGATAGGCATCGGCCAGAAATCCCGGCAGCTCGACCGCAACGATGCGCGGCCTTTCGGCGCCGAGCACTCGCCGCAGCTCGACCGAGAATTCGAGCCGTCCCGGCACGACCGGAAAGTAGCGGAACCGGCCGCGCTCCAGGCTCCCGGATTTAATCTGAGCTTCGAGGGACATAGCGCAGGGCCTCTTCGCCGAGGGTCTGCACGATGGCAGTGCGCAGCATTTCAGCGCCGGCGGCGCGCGACGTCTCCTGCGCCAGCTTCAGCGCGAACCGCGCGATATTAATGCCGTCGCGGACGGTGTAACGTTCATCGGCGGAATGCGCCTGTTGGAGAAAATCCGTGACGTAATTCAGGATTTGCTCGTTGCTGAACGGCAGATTTTCGCGCAAAATCGCTAATTCTTCGTGACGCTCGGGAAAATCGATCAGAATTTGCGGCTGAAGGCGGCTGTGAATGTACTCGGGTAAATCGAACGTGCTGGCGTCGTCGTTCATGGTCGCGACCATGCGGAACAGCGGGTGCGCCCTGATCTTGATTCCGGCGACGATCGACTCCACGTACCGCCGGTTGTCGAGCAGCGGCGCGAGACTGGCCCAGCTCTTCTCGCTCATGCGATTGCCTTCGTCGAGGATCGCGATACCGCCGCGCAGCATCGCAGTTACCAAGGGCGACGCGACATATCGCAGTCGGGCTTCTCCTTCAATCACCGGTGTGACCAGCAGATCCTCCGGCCGCGTGTCGACCGTCGCCTGCAGGATGTAAACTTCTCGTCCCAATCGCCGCGCGGCGGCATAGGCGAGCGTCGTCTTGCCGACGCCTGGTTTGCCGAGCAGCCGCGGGCTCATCGGCAGGTCCTGTGGATCGATTACCAGCCAGGCCGCAAGCAGTTGGCGCATCACCTCGTCCTGTCCGACCCAGTTGACTGGGAGCTCGTCGGGATGGGCAAGGTGCAGCGGGACGCCTTCAATCTCGACTACCATGCACCTAGTAATGTAACAAAGCGAAATGGAGGCGATTAATGAAGCCGACGATCATTGCCCTGGCGATCCTGCTCCTTCACGTAAACTGCCGCGCTCAGGAAGGCCTGGCGAGCGGCGACCTCTATAAACTTCGCACGGTCGGCGAAGTGGAACTCTCCCCTGACGGAACACGCGTCGCTTATGCGGTCATGAATTCAGATCGGCCGGCGCGGCCATATTCCGAGACCTGGATCATGAACCTCGACTCGCTCCAGCCGGTGCGGCTGGGCGGGGAGCGCGCTCACGCTTCGAGCCCCTGTTGGTCGAAGGACGGCCAGTGGATCGCCTACATGGGAAGCGACGGGCGGAACTCCGGCGTGATGATCGCGCGGTCCGACGGCTCAGGCGCAACGTTCCTCGCTACTGTCTCCGGCACCAATCACCCCCTGCCAAGCTCCGGAGACCGCCTGGCGTGGTCCCCCGACGGGAAACAGATCGCGTTCATCTCCAGCACTCCGGGGCCGGAAGCGGACGCCAACGGCGATCCGATGATGATTACGCGCTATCTCTACAAGCCCACCGCGTCCGAGGGTATGACCCGATTCAACGACAACCGCCGTCTCCACATTTTCACCGTCGATCTCGCCACCAAGGCCGTGCGCCAGTTGACCAAGGGCGATTATTACGAGCACTCGATCGACTGGTCGCCGGACGGACGCGAGATTCTGTTCGTCTCAAACCATGAGCCTGATCCGGATCGCGTTTTCAATTACGATATCTTCGCTGTAAAAGCCGCGGACGGCGCACTTCGCCGGCTCACGGACACCAAGAATGCCGAGTACCGGCCCGCGTGGTCGCCCGACGGGAAGATGATCGCCTACCAGGGCACCCGCCGGACGCTTACCTCCTCGGAGACGACGATGGAAGACACGCACCTCTGGTTGATGAACGCCGACGGCAGCCAGCGCCACGAACTCGATATGGGCATCGATAACCGCCAGGGAGCGCCGCGCTGGTCGTCCGACGGCGCCGCATTGTATTTCACCGTTCAGGAGCGCGGCGCGGTGCGGCTGTATCGCGTGGCTGTCGCCGGTGGACAGCCGCAGCCTGCCGTGCGCGATCGGGGAACGGTCGGTTCGTGGTCAATCGGCAAGCACAATTCCCTGGCGTACGCTTTGTCCACGGAATCCAGTCCGGCGGAGTTGTTCCTTAAGCGCGGCGGCGGGGCTGCCGTGGCGCTGACTTCGCTCAATCACGATTTCCTGGCGGCCAAGAAAATCGCCGAGGTCGAATCGTTCACCTTTAGGAGCCTGGACGGCCTTGAAGTCGAGGCGTTCCTAACCAAGTCGGTTGATCTCAAGCCCGGCTCAAAGCATCCCCTGATCGTGATGATCCACGGCGGCCCGCACGGGCAGCAGGGAGCGTCCTTCAACAGCAAGGCGCAGGTCTACGCCGCGCACGGCTATGCAGCGCTCATGGTGAACTATCGCGGCTCGACCGGCTACGGCCAGAAACTAGCGGACGCAATCTTCGGCGATCAAAACGGAAGGGAGGCGCAGGACGTACTCGCCGGAGTCGACGCCGCGCTCAATCGCTATAAATGGATCGACGGCAATCGCATGGGCATCGAAGGCGGCAGCTATGGAGGACAGCTGACCAACTGGATCATTACACAGACTGATCGTTTCAAGGCTGCGATTCCCACCGCAGGCATTTCCAACCTGATCACGCAAAATTATCTTTCCTACTATCACGACTATCTCGCGGTCGAGTTCGGCTCCTTCCCGCACAAGGGCGGCGTGATGGACAAGCTGTGGGAACGGTCGGCAATCCGTTATGTCGACCGCGTTAAAACCCCCACCATGTTCATTCACGGCGAAAACGACAATGACGTGCCCATCGCCGAGGCTGAGCAGTTCTACATTGGTCTGAAGGACGTCGGCGTGGAAACGGTAATGCTCCGCTATCCGCGTGAGGGCCACGGCCTGCGCGAGACCAGCCACGTTGTCGACGCGCTCGATCGCAGCATCGCCTGGTACCACCGGCATTTGTGACGGAACACGGAGCCATCTTTAATCGTCATGGTAATTGAAAACGGGAGATCTTCAATGTACTGCACCAAATGCGGCATTGCTGTGGACGAAAAAGCGAACTTCTGCCCGGACTGCGGCAACCCGACGGGCCGGAATGCGTTCTCGACCCGAGCGTATCCGAAATTGAGCCGGCCCCGGGAAGACAGAAAGATCGCGGGCGTGTGCGCGGGGTTCGCCCGGTATTTGAACATCGATATAACCCTGGTCCGCCTGATCGCGGTCATCCTGGCGTTCTGGCCGCTGGGGCTGGGCGTGATCGCCTACATTGTGTCCTGGATCGTGATGCCGAACGATCCCCTGCAGCTTCCCGCGGCTCATACGCAACCGGCGGACGGGCACGCTTGAGCGCCCGGATCGTGGCCGCGATTCAAGCCAATCGCATGGCGGCCTTAACCTATTCCCTGATATACTGATGGGTTAAAACCCGGGTCGGGCGAAAGCGAGTCGTTGGTTCGGGCAGGGGTGTGTGGTGTTCTTTCACGTTCGAGACCTGGAGGTTCGCGCCCAGCGGTTCGACGTGCAACTCCCGCCGGGTTCGATCGAGTTCCTGGATCCCAAGCTCACTCAAACCGGCCCTCTGAACGCGGCCGGAAGGGTGGAGTTGGTGACCGGCGCCCTTGGTGAGATTCGTGCCAAAGGACATCTGACGGTTCGCATGCAGGCGGACTGCGATCGGTGCCTGGAGCCTGCGGCGTTCCCGATCGATTCCGATTTCGAGCTCTACTATCGGCCGGTTGAGGAAGGCTACGGCGAGGAGAGGGGGCTCAATGCGGGCGAGGCCGAGATGGGCTTCTATGAAGGCGATGGCCTGGAACTCACGGACGTCCTGAGAGAATATGTGCTGCTGGCGTTGCCGATGCAGCGGGTTTGCAGTGAAAATTGCAAAGGAATCTGCCCTGTGTGCGGGCAGAACCGGAACCAGGTTGAGTGCTCATGCCAGGCGGCTGCTATAGACGACCGCTGGGAGGCGCTGAGAAATTTCGGTAAGTAGTCAGTGGTGAGTGGTCAGTGGTGGACTCCACTAACCTCTAACCAGTAATCACTAACCGGAGTCTTTCATGCCCAATCCGAAACGACGACATTCCAAACGCAGGACGTCCGCGCGCCGGACTCACGATTCTCTCCGCCGCGTCGTGATGGCGGAGTGCCCCAATTGCCACGAACCGAAGCTCCCGCACCGTGTCTGCCCGCATTGCGGCAAATACAAAGGCCGCGAGGTCATTGAGGTGGTCGAAGAGTAGCCATCGGGGTGCTCCGCCGAACTCTTGCACATGACGACGATCGCGGTTGACGCCATGGGCGGCGACCATGCCCCAAAGTCCGAGGTTGAAGGCGCGATTCGAGCGACGCGAGCGCTTGACGTCAAGGTAATTCTGGTCGGCATCGAAGACGTTGTCCGCAAGGAATTGAGCCTTCATCCGGCAGGGCTGGCCCTTCCTATCGAAGTCCGGCACGCAAGCGAAGTCATCACCATGGAGGACTCAGCCGCGAAGGCCGTGCGCACCAAAAAAGATTCCTCCATTCGAGTCGCCTCCCGCCTGCTGCGCGACGGCGTGGCGCACGGATTCGTTTCGGCGGGCAACACCGGCGCCCTCATGGCTACGGCCAAGATGGTGCAGGGCATGATCCGCGGCGTCGACCGTCCCGCGCTCGCCGGCGCCTTTCCCACCGTCAAAGGCTCACCTGTCGTGGTGATCGACGTCGGTGCGAACGTCGATTCGTCACCGGAGATGCTGGCGCAGTTCGCGGTGATGGGCGAAATCTACTCGCGCATCATTTTTCGGATTCCCAACCCGCGCGTGGGCCTGCTCTCGATCGGCGAGGAGGAGCACAAGGGAAATGAACTGACCCGCGCAGCCACGCCCCTGCTCAAGGCACTCCCCATCAACTTCATCGGTAACGTCGAGGGGCGCGATATCTACAGCGGCATCGCCGACGTTGTTGTCTGTGACGGATTCATCGGCAATGTGGCTTTGAAGGTAAGCGAAGGCCTGGTGGAGATGGTCAAGAACATGCTCCAGGAGTCGCTCGCATCCACCGTCGCCCGCAAACTAGGCTACGTCCTCTCGCGCAATGCCTATCGTGACTTCCGGAAGCGCGTCGACTACTCCGAGTACGGAGGAGCGCCGCTGCTCGGGGTCAAGGGCGTGAGTATCATCTGCCATGGCCGGTCGAATGCCAACGCCATCAAGAACGCAATCCGTGTGGCCGCGGAGTTCGCGCAAGCGCGGGTCAACGAAAAAATTCAAGCCGAACTCGACCGCGCCGCATCATCCAAAGTAGCCGTATTATGAGAGCCGCCCGCATTCTGGGTCCCGGTTTCTGGTTGCTCGGTGCTCTCTATGGCCAGAGACTCGATCCGGTTCAATGGACCCTCTCGTCGGATGTCGTCAAGGCTCCCCCAGGCTCAACCGTTCCTTTGCGTCTCAGCGCGAAACTTGATGAAGGCTGGCACCTTTACTCGTTGACGACACCCAAGGGCGGGCCTATTCCAACCCAGGCTGACCTCGCTGAAAACCCGGCGGTTGCCGGTTCAAGGCTGTTTCAGCCGAAGCCGGAACGAAAGTTCGATCCAAACTTCAATCTAGACACGGAAACATTTGAAAAAGAAGCAGTTTTTTGGGTAGTGGCGAATCTCAAAAACGAGGCGGCCGCAGGGCCGGTCGAACTGTCGGCCCGAGTGCGCTATCAGGCCTGCGATGCGCGGCAGTGCCTGCCTCCTCGAAAGAAAACGGCCGTCTTCACGCTGGCGATCGACCCGTCGGCGCCTGCTCCCCCATCGTTCGCCGCGCCCGCCGGCTACACCGAAGTGAAACCCGGATCAGCGGCCGCGGCCGCGCCGTCCTCCGCGCCGGCGCCCAAACCTGCCGAGGACATCGGTGCGTTTCTGCTCACCGCTTTCGGTCTCGGAATAGCGTCGATCTTCACGCCGTGCGTGTTCCCGATGATCCCCATCACGGTATCCTTTTTCCTGAATCAGCGTGGAGGACTGGTGCAGGCGCTGGTGTTCTCGCTCGGGATCATTGTGTTATTCTGCGCGCTGGGACTTGGAGTGACCGCCGCGGCGGGTCCTTTCGGCGTTACCCAACTCGGCTCGAATCCATGGGTGAACGGCTTCATTGCGCTCGTGTTCGGGGCGTTCGCATTGAGCTTACTCGGCGCCTTTGAGATTACTCTCCCATCCACTCTGCTGACCAGGCTCGACCAGGCATCGCGCCGTGGAGGCTACTTCGGCACGCTGCTCATGGGCTTGACGTTCTCGTTGACGTCGTTCGCCTGCATCGGACCGTTCATGGGCAGTCTGCTGGTCGCATCCGTGCAGGCGAAGGGCGCGCAGCCGGTGCTCGGAATGTTGAGCTTCGCAACCGGCCTTGCGTCACCGTTCTTTTTCCTGGCCGCGTTCCCGTCGTATTTGAAACGGCTGCCGAAGAGCGGTGGATGGCTCGTGCGGGTGAAGGTCGTGATGGGATTCATCCTTCTCGCGGTGATGCTCAAGTACGTGAGCAACATCGACCAGGTGGTGCAAACGAATTGGCTGACACGCGAACGCTTCCTCGCCGCCTGGTTCGTGCTGTTCACAATGGCGGGCCTGTACCTGTTGGGAGTGCTGCGCCTCGAAGGCATCGAGCCCGGAGACTCGCTGGGAATCGCCCGGCTTTTGACGGCGAGCGTATTTCTCATTTTCGCGTTCAGTCTCTTGCCGGGTATGTTCGGCGCGCCGCTTGGGGAGCTGGACGCGTATGTTCCCGCAGCAGCCGGCGGCGCACGTGCCTCGGGAGAAGCCGGCCCTGTCTGGATGAAGAACCGGTATCGCGAGGCGCTCGATCAGGCGAGGGCGGAAAACAAGTTCGTGCTGGTGAATTTCACCGGCTACGCCTGCACCAATTGTCACTGGATGAAAGCCAACATGTTTCCCCGCCCGCAGATCGCCTCGGCGCTTAAGGACCTGGTACTGGTAGAGCTTTACACCGACGGCACCGACGCGGCGTCCGAAGAAAACCAGAAGCTCCAGGAACAGAAGTTTTCGACGGTCGCGATACCGTACTACGCGATTCTCGATGCGAACGAAAACGTCATAGCGACGTTCCCGGGGCTGACCAAGAACACCGGGGAGTTTTTGGCGTTCTTGAAAACGCGGCCGGTGAGTGCTGGTTAGTAAGCGTGTTCACGATGCGATTCGTTCTGCTACTGGCCATTATCTCGCCTGCTTTTTCCCAAACTCCCATTCGCGGATTTCCTGCCGATCAATGGAAAACCCAGCACGATCTTGAGGAAAAGGCCAAAGCCGTTCCCCAAGCTGAGCGACTGCGCATTTACATGGAGCGGATGGCGGACAAGCCGCACCATGCCGGTTCGCCCGGCGCGAAGGCCGTTGCCGATTATGCGCTTGGACAACTGAAGGAGTGGGGACTCGACGCGCGCATCGAAAGCTTTGAGGCGATGCTGCCGTATCCGGCTGCGCGCGTGCTGGAGATGACCGCGCCCGTGCGCTACCGCGCGCAGATCAAAGAGCCGGCCTTTCCGGAAGACAAATACACCGCAGAAGCCGGAACGCTCGCGCCCTACAACGCCTACTCGGCATCGGGCGACGTGACCGCGCCGCTCGTATACGTCAACTACGGTCTGCCTGAGGATTATGAGTCCCTGAAGAAACTGGGAATCGAGGTCAGGGGCAAGATCGTAATCGCGCGCTACGGCAAGAGCTGGCGCGGCATCAAGCCGAAACTGGCGCAGGAAAACGGAGCGGTGGGATGCCTGATGTATTCGGATCCCCGTGACGACGGCTATTTTCAGAACGACGTCTATCCCAAGGGCCCGATGCGGCCTCCGCAGGGAGTGCAGCGCGGCAGTGTCCTCGACATGACGCTGTACCCGGGCGATCCGCTCTCACCTGGTTGGGCGTCCGAGCACGGTTCCAGGCGCTTGCCGAGGTCGGACGCAAAGTCGTTGCCGAAGATTCCGGTAATGCCTATCTCCTACGGTGACGCCAAGCCGCTGCTGGAGCAGTTGGCGGGTCCCGTCGCACCCGAACCGTGGCGCGGCGCGCTGCCCATCACCTACCACACGGGGCCGGGTCCCGCGACGGTGCACCTCAAGCTGGATTTCGATTGGTCGAACAGGCCGCTCGAAGACGTGGTCGCGAGAATACCCGGCACGGTATACAAGGATCAGTGGATCCTTTACGGGAATCATCACGATGCCTGGGTGAACGGCGCGAGCGATCCGGTGAGCGGCGCGTGCGTGCTGCTAGAGACCGCCCGCACGCTGGCTTCCCTGCGTAAACAGGGCTGGCAGCCGAAGCGCACCGTCGTGCTGGCGCTTTGGGACGGCGAGGAGTTCGGGTTGGTGGGTTCGACCGAGTGGGTCGAGAAACATCTCGACGAGCTGGAGCGCAAGGCTGCTGTTTATATCAACTCGGATTCAAACGGGCGCGGAAGCATTGGCGCCGGTGGCTCGTACACGCTCGAGACATTTACCAAGGAAGTGCTGCGCGAGCTGACGGACCCGGTGACTTCGAAGAGTCTGCTCGATTCGCCGCGCAGGCGGCGGCGCGCACAACTCTCGGCGGATGGTTCTCCGCATGAGTTCCAACTCGCGCCATTGGGCGCCGGCTCAGACTACGTGCCATTTCTCGATCACGCCGGCGTTGCCAGCCTGAACCTCGGCTTTGGAGGTCCGAATTCGAGCGGAGTGTACCATTCCGCCTACGACACCATCGCGTGGTATCAACGGTTTTCCGACGGCGATTTTGCCTACGGCAAAACTCTGTCGCAGTTGCTGGTCACGATGGTGCTGCGGCTGGCCGACGCCCCCGTGCTGCCCTTCGAATTTCAATCCCTCGTCCGGACGATCCACCGCTACGTGGACGAAATCCAGAAGGATGTGCAACGGACCTCCGGCGCCGTCGATTTTCGGGAAGTACAATCGCAGCTGGCCCGCCTCCACACTGCCTCGAGGCTGTACGATGACGAACTTGCCGCGGTGATGAGGCGCGCCGGCCCCATGCCCCTGGAGCGCCTGGCGAAAGTGAACGAAGCGGTGCAGCGCACCGAGCGGGCGCAACTGCTCTCCGATGGCTTGCCGCGCCGGGAGTGGTATCGTCACCAGCTCTACGCGCCTGGTCTGTATACCGGCTACGGTGCAAAAACGTTGCCGGGTGTGCGCGAGGCTATCGAGGCGCAGCGCTGGGAGGAAGCCAATCAGCAGGCACGCCGCCTGGCGCAGGTGTTGCGCGCGACGGCCTTGCAGGTTGAGGAAGCGGCGAGGCTGCTTGCCTCACTCAGCGAGGCGCGACCTTGAGGGAGCAGGTGTGAGCACAATCACCAGCATCGCGCACAAGTACAGCGCCCCTCCTGCGAGCAGCGTCGCGCGCAGCCCGATGTAAATCGCCAGAAAGATCGCCGCGGCCGAGCCGAGCACGCTCGACGCCGAATTCAACGACCACGCCCAGCGTACGGAGGCGGCATGCTGTTGTTCCAGACGCCGCAGCCCGCTGGGAAAAGGCATGCCCATCAGGAACGCAGCGGGCGCGATGACGATCGAGGTAATCGCCAGTTTTGCCGGAAGCGGCCATGTGGCGGCAGCGGCGGTGAGGTGCGCCGATCCGAACGCCAGCGCGGAGACCAGCACCGCGGTTGAGATCAGCACGGCCGTGAGCTTGCGATCGTCCCCCGCCACCGCACGGCGGCTGAAATAGCTGCCGGCGCCGCTCGCCACGAGCATTGAAAACACGATCACCGTCAGCGCGTAAGTCGGATGGCCGAGCAACAGAACGAACTTCTGGATCAGCGCCACCTGGATCAGGATGTAACCCGCGCCAAGACACAGGAAATACAACAGGAAGGCCGCTATCCCTTTTGATTTGGGCAATCGGCTTCGCAGCAGCAGCCGAGGCAGCACCAGGATCAGCCCCGTGGCGCCGACGCTCACCGCCACTAACGCGAACAGAAGCGGCACCGCGCGATTGATTTTGTAATCTTCGCTCTGCTTGTTGGCGTGTTCAACGAAGTCCCACACGTCGCGCGGCTGAACCGTGTAAAAGAAGAAGGGGCGGTCATCATTCACGGGCGAAACGTCATAGGGATAAGCTCGCCAGAACGTTTCGGGGTTCTCGCTGGTCAGAAGCCGCGCGAACGCGCTCGAGGGAGAATCGCCGGGCAGGTAAACCGGCTCGAGGCGCCCATCGTTGATGATTCCCCGCGCATTCGCAAGGTCGGTGGCGGAAAACGGTTTCCGCGAAATGAGTACGGTGTCCTGCGCGCCCCAGCCTTGGAGCTTCGCGGCGTCCTCCCGGGCGACGATCACATGGCGCGCCGGCTCCTGTTCGCCCAGCCGCTTCAGCGCCACCATGGCCAGCGAAACCAGGCGAAGCGATTCGCGAGGCGGCTCGAATCCCCAGCGTGTAAACGCTAGCACGCCGTCATCGGTCAGATGCGAGAAATAATCGTCGAACGCATCCGTGGTGTAGAGATTGTTTTCGGAGAGCGCGAATGCGCCGGCGGCGGTGGAGGCCCACGTATCCACCAGCGTCGCTTGCAACACCTGATATTTTTCGCGGCTGCGGCGCACGAAGGAGCGCCCGTCCTCGATGTACAGCCGCACTTGCGGCAGCAAGTAAAGGCCGTGATTTTCGCGCACGAACCTTTCGCGCATCACGGTCTGAGCGATGATCGGATTGATTTCAACGGCGGTGATGTCGTCGCTGCCGGAGGCGAGGGCCCGCGAAACGTCGACGCCGCCTCCCGCGCCGATCACCAACGCCTTCGCTCCGGGACGGATGGCGTAAGGCAGGCCCGGCCCTTGGTGCAGCAGTTGCCAGCGCTCCCGCGGCGTGACGCCGCGGTGCCAATCTAACGTCGAAATTCCGGTGGAGGCGTCAGCATCGATGACGATGCTCCAGTAGCCGCTAGGCTCCCAGGTTACGCCCACGCGCGAAAAGCTGTTCCAGGCAACGAAGACCTCGTGGGGCAGGGCGCGGCCCTTGGCGATACGGATGTCGAGCAACGGGTGGAGGCCGTTCACCACCATCAGAGCCGCCAGCAGGAGCGAAATCGACACGGCCGCCACTCGCCTCCGGTGCGCGCCGGCCTGATTGAACCAAATCGCGGCGGAGATACCGTAGAGCACGCCCGCCGCGAGCACCGTATTCGGGCCTCCGAACAGGTTCAGAAACGGGATGAGCAGCAGGCAGCCCGACGCGGCGCCGGCGAGGTCGAAGAAGTAGGCTCGATCGACGCGATCGATCGCTTCGGAGATGGCGCTCGACACCACGGCGCCCGCGAGAAAGAAGGGCATTGCGCTTGCCACATAGATCGCGGCGAACGTAAGGTTGCCTGCAGCCGGCGGCCGTGAAAGCACGAACCACAATGCAAGCACGACGCACAGACTATTGGCTGCGGCCAGTTCGCCAAGCTTCGCGTACAGGTTCCCGGGCCTCCCCGCGACGACGTAAGAGAACACCCCGCCCGCGCCCAGGCCGAACAGCGCGATCGAAATCGCCAAAAATGCGAAGTGATAATAGAAAACGACGGAGAATATACGCGTCAGCGCCAATTCCAGGACGAGTGTGCCGAGCGTTGTGAAAGCCAACCCGAGATAAAGCTGCGTCCAGTGGACATTCTCGGAAGCGCGGGGCGAGGCCGTGGAGACGATGCGCGACAAGTCACTACTTTAGCAGCGCCTACGCTTCAGAGTCCGGTGAGGCCCCGGACCACGCCGATGATCTGACCCGATAGACTCAGGCCGATATCCGGATCGATCAGAAAGATTGGCGCCAGAGCGAGCCACGGCCGTGTGGCGAAGTCCGCGAGCGCGGTCAGCAGAAGAAACGGCGTCAGCACCCGGCCGAAGGCATAGGGGGTCTCCCAGACCGACGCGCCGCGCAGGAATATCACGAACAGCGCGAGACCGTACACCGCGGAGGCGAGCGCGTCCCACCGGCGCTTTCCCGCCAAAGCCGCGGCTGCAATCAGCGCCAGCGCCACCCCCGCCAGCGCGGCGTAATCCGAAGCCACTACGAGCGCATTCTTCGCCGGCGGCAAAGGGTAAAGGATCGGATGAAAGAGGCGATCGACGAAGCCCTCGAGCGGAATCCAGCCCATGTAAAGCGAAGCGGGCGCGCCCTGAAGACGTTGCATCACGAATGCGAACCAGGCAACCGCAGGCAGCATGGCGGCTGCAATCCAGGCGCAATCCGCGAACCGGAGGCGCGTCAACAGGAAGACACTATAGCCCGCGATCAGAGGCAACGCTGTTTCGCGCGCCATAGGAGCGCATGCGAGCACCAGGAATAGCGCCCATCGCGGCCCTTTGGCGGCATACAGGGCAAAGGCGACCGCCAGCGCGGCGAGCGCGATGTCTGAAAGCATGCGGTCGAGGGACGTGATCGTCGCTGGTGTCAAGACGAACGCCAGCCCCCACGCTGGATGCAGTCCACTGCGGGACGCGAACTGCGCCAGCCAGTACACGCCGAGGAAAGCGAACCCAAGGATGACCGTGAAGTACGCCGCGTCTATCCACCTCTGATTGCCGAGCGCCAGTATCCAGGCAAGCGCCGGAACCAGGATGCGGCGATAACGGAACGCGGGCGAATCGATCGCGGTGGCAAAGCCCCGGCGCATCCACGGATCGTGCGCCATGAGGTGATAGAACTGGCCGTCATAACCGTATGTTGCCGCGAAAATGTAGGAGCGTTCGCCGGGAACTACGGCTGGAACCTTCATCCTATCGCCGATGCAGAACAGCCCTGTCCAATTGCCTCCGTAGTTGTAACGCACGGTGAGGAACTGCCAGAACCAAAAAAGCAGGGCGGCGGCCAGGCCCAGAACTGCGGGACGGCGCGGCATCACCTACATCATCGCGGCGGGCGGCGCGGGATCCTCGGGCCGGCCCGCCTTCGACAGCGGCAGCCGGATCATCATCAGCGCCAGCAGAAGCATCACGGCGAATCCGGCCAGGTACGATGGCTGCTTGGAGAACTCCGGCACGGGCCAGTCCTTGAAGCGAAACGTGGCGATCACAAGGCCCATTAGCGCCTCGCCGGCGATCAGGCCGCTGGCGATCAGAATTCCGACGCTCTCCACCCGCGTGCGCTGCGCCTCGTTGTGACCCGCGGAGCGGCTGAAAGAATTCGTCACCCAGCGCAGCATACCGCCGACGAAAATCG
>Ga0066710_100001824_pt1 | contig 16446 bp, 12 predicted proteins | sample GraSoiAngelo_159_FD_79666 | JGI IMG/M metagenome (GOLD analysis project Ga0066710, IMG submission 79666) | Grasslands soil microbial communities from the Angelo Coastal Reserve, California, USA - 14_1009_16_40cm | ecosystem: Environmental > Terrestrial > Soil > Grasslands | place: USA... | reverse complement strand
GATTTCCGCGGCTTCTCCGGCACGGTCGCCTCCGGGAAGGTGCGACCCGGCGACCGCGTGGTCGTCGCGTCCTCCGGACGGGAGGCCAGGGTCGCCCGTCTGGTGACCTACGGCGGCGATCTGCCGGAAGCGCGGGCCGGTGACGCCGTCACCATCACGCTGGAGGAGGAGATCGACGTCGCCCGGGGCGACGTGCTTGCCCACGCGACCGCGCGGCCGGAGGTCGTCGATCAGTTCGCCGCGCAGATCCTCTGGATGTCCGAGGAGGCGATGCTGCCGGGCCGCTCCTACCTCATGCGCATCGGCACGAAGTACGTCCCGGCGCGCGTCACGCGGCTGAAGCACAGGGTCGACGTGAACTCGCTCGAGCACATCGCGGCGCGCACCCTCGAGCTGAACGAGGTGGGTGTGTGCAATGTGGCCACCGCCACGCCCGTCGCGTTCGACGCGTACGCCGAGAATCGGGAGACCGGCGCCTTCATTCTCATCGACCGGTTCACCCACGCGACGGCGGGGGCCGGCATGATCTCGTTCGGCCTACGTCGGGCGACCAACGTGCATCGGCAGAGCCTCTTGATCGACAAGGCCGCACGCGAACGTCTCAACGGGCACAAGGCGGTGATCCTCTGGTTCACGGGGCTGTCGGGCTCCGGCAAGAGCACGATTGCCAACATTGTCGAGCGCGAGCTGCATGCGCGCGGCGCGCACACGTACCTCCTCGACGGCGACAACGTGCGCCACGGACTGAACCGCGACCTCGGCTTCACCGATGCCGACCGGGTCGAGAACATTCGCCGGGTCGGCGAGGTCGCCAAGCTCTTCGTCGATGCGGGGGCCATTGTGCTCTGCTCCTTCATCTCGCCGTTCCGGGCCGAGCGGCGCATGGTCCGTGAGCAGGTCGAGGCGGGCGACTTCATCGAGGTTTTCATCGACACGCCGCTGGCGGAGTGCATGCGGCGTGACCCGAAGGGGCTCTATGCCCGTGCCAAGGCCGGCCAGATCAAGAACTTCACCGGGATCGACTCGCCCTACGAGCCGCCGGAGCACGCCGAGATGGTCATCGACACACGCGACGCCGCGGCGGAGGACTCGGCACGAGGGATCCTGAAGGAGCTGCGCCGGCGACACATCGTTGCATGACGCCGCACTGGGGCGGTCACCAACAGTGGTCACGACAGGGCGTCCCACGCAACCACCTGCTGGAGCAATACCTCGACGTCGATCAAACTCTGGACCACTCAGTATCAGGCCCGCGACGACAAATAGGCCGACTCCTCAGATCGTCCGCCCTTGTTGCGGTCCGAAATCCGTGTCAATGGTCACGGGACCTGGAGCATCCGTTGAGTCGGAAGGACAGGGCGTGCCTGCTCCAGAACGGTTGTACCTGGATGAAAAAATGGCTATACACCCACTCGGCCTTCTTGAACGACCGGATGGAGGGCGTGTTGGAGTGCCAGATCCACGTCCACAGGCGTCGGTAGCCGAGCTTCCGCAACTCGTTCGCCGCAAAATTCGTGAGCACCGACGCGTACCCGCGCCCGCGATACGAGGGAGCCGTGACGATATCCACCAAGACTGCTTCGTCGTCAACGAGCGTGGCAAACCAGGAAGGAACCCCCGGACGCTGCCGTGTCCAGAACCACGCCGTGGCGACCAGCGTCGAGCCGGACCAGAGCCCAAAGCCGTGGGCGTGCTCTCCTGCATACCAGCCGCGCGCCCGTATGACCTCGTCGACCCCCGACGTCTTCACGGTCTGGCTATCGGGAATCGGCGCCAGCACGACGTCCTTCGGCGGCTCGAACACGAGCCGCTCCGTGTCGAAGTGGTAGACGCGGAGCAGTTGATAGCTCGGAAACACCATTCGCACCAGGCGCCTGACTCGGTCGTTGAGCCACATGGTGGCTATCCGGCCGCCGCGCGGTAGATGACGAACAACGGCTGCTCCCAGACATGGCTCCAGAAGCGAGTGGTGTCGAACACGATCCGGTGTCTCGGGTCGACGTAGATCACGTAGATGTCCCTTGGCGCGGCCACCCAGCTTTCGCGCAAGCGTGCGGCGACATTGGCCATCACCGGCTCGCCGCAGGGGTTGTAGAAGTAGCAGATCAGTGGTGTGAGTGGAACCTTATACTCGGTCATGTCCGCGACCACGCAGTGGACGTTTGCGCGCAGAGTGACCGCGGGCTCGGCGGCTGCGGCGAGGTTGCCCTTCGCGATCTCGACGAGCTCGGGGGAGAATTCGACGCCCACGACCTCTGCGAAAGGATACTCCGCTGCGAGCAGTAGGACGCGACCCTTCCCGGCGCCAAAGTCGATGAAGGTGAACGCCCGATGATCAATGACGAGCTTGGCCAGGATGTCCCGGACCATGGTGTCGGATGACGCCTGGTAACGCCCGGCGTGCTTCACGTTGGGCGACTGCACGTCGAGCGACCCGATCTCCCGGATCCCCTCGGTGTCGACTCGGTACCGCTCGTCGAACTCGGATCGCGTGTTCCACGAGCTCGGATTGAGCCGGCCGAGAATGTAGACGCCGTTTTTGAGAAGGTGGAGCGCAAAGGATCGAGGACCATGTCGACGGAACGCTGATACCACCCGCTTCGGGATGGCTGCCAGCAGGCGTCGCCAGCGTGTCAGCGGAGTTGATTTGGAATCCACGACTTACAGGGTTTGCGGTCGAGTGGCTCGTCCGATGATCCGATCCGTTTGTTGCTGGTTCGTCCTCGCATCGCTCCACCGTAGTCTACGGACGCTGTGTGTTCAAGCTTGTTGAATCGGAGTGCTGCGGGCAGATGTCGTGCCGTTTTCTCGAGTAGTGTATCATCGTGAGAATGCGTGCCGGGGCGCAAGCGACGGGCACCCTTGTGCGAACGCGCCAGCGTGACTTCGGGCGGTCCTGGCTGCTCTCCGCTCGAAGTCCTGGCGTTTCGTACAGTGTTCATCGGCGACCGTCCGGCTGCTACGCGACGGAACGCGAAAGGGCACCATGGCATGCTGAACGTTCTTCTGACTACCGACACCGAGGCGTGGCCACGGCGGCCTGCTGGACCAGACGCGTCCCTGGATCCGAATTTCGGTCGTGACGTATATGGAGAGACGTCGAGTGGCGAATATGGGATTCGCTATCAAGTGGAACGGCTCAACGCGTATGGCCTGAAGGCCGTTATCTTCGTGGAGTCACTGGTAGCGTCGGCTGCGGGTCGGTCCCGGCTTGAGAAAGTTGTTTCCTCGATTCAGAACGCTGGCCATGACGTGCAGCTTCACCTGCACACCGAGTGGCTCGGGTGGATGTCGAAGCCACTGTTGCCGGGCCGCACAGGTCAGCACATAAAGGACTTTTCATTTGAAGAGCAGACTCTTCTGATTCGCCAGGGCCTTCAGAACTTGAGGGATTGTGGCGCAGCCAAGATCAATGCGTTCCGTGCGGGAAATTTCGGCGCGAATCGTGAGACGCTTCGGGCCCTCGCAGCGCTGGGCGTAGTCTACGACACCAGCTACAACGCATGCTATCTCGCCGGTGCTTGTGCTATCACGGATGACGAACCGATCGTTCAGCCGAGGTATATCGAGGGTGTCTTCGAGGTGCCCGTCACTGTGTTTCGTGACATCCCAGGGCACTACCGGCCAGTCCACATCGCCGGATGCTCGAGCTCAGAGCTCCGGAACATGCTGCTCCTGGCCTGGCGGCGAGGATGGCGAGCCTTCGTGATCGTTTCGCACAGCTTCGAGCTTTTGAACGGCACGCGACTCCGCCCGGATCCGATAGCTGTCCGGCGCTTCGAGCGGATCTGTGCGTTTCTTGCCCAGAATCCCGACAAGTTCAGGACGACGACGTTCTCCGAGATCTCGCCTGATGATCTCGACAGCCGTATGATGTCGGAGCCTCTCAGCTCGAATGTGTTCCGTACCGGACTGCGCGCCATGGAGCAGATCGCCCGCAGATGGCATCAGTAACACTCTCGTGGGCGATCAGCTCTGTAGAGCTCACGTACCGTCTTGGTGAGCTAACGCTCGGTTCTGTTGCCTTCTGCATGCGTGCACTCGAGACCCACTTTACGGCGTTGCCTGATGACGTCTACGAAGGGGCGAGCGAACAACTCGCAACGCCGGAAGTGGAAGGAATTCTGCTTCGGTCGTGTCCGGTCAGCCGACGACTCTCACGCCTGTCGTGGACCGGGCGCGCGCTGCGGTACGTGCCGATGCAATACGAGCGATACTATGTGAAGCTCGATGGAACATTTGAGAACTATCTCCTCAAATTCTCCTCGAGCTCGCGGTCGACGCTGAAGCGCAAGGTGCGACGTTTCACGGAGGCCGCCGGAGGAAAGCTGCAGTGGCGGGAGTATTCGACGCCGGCCGAGATGGTCGAGTTTCACACGGCCGCTCGGCAGATATCGAGGACTACTTATCAGGAGCTGCTCCTCGGTGCCGGACTGCCCGACGAGCCAGACTTTGTGACGTCGATGATCCGGTTAGCAGATCGGAAGGCAGTGCGTGCATATGTTCTGTTCCTAGATAACCGCCCGGCCGCGTACATGTTTTGCCCAGCCTTGAACCAGACTATTCTGCTGTACCCGTATCTCGGCTACGACCCACACTTCCGAGATCTGTCGCCGGGTACCGTTCTACAGTATCTCGTGCTGGAGCGCCTCTTCGAGGATGGGCAGTTCTCTCTTTTTGACTTCACCGAGGGACAGGGCCCCCAGAAGATCTCTTTCGCGACGGGAAGCCGTGCCTGTGCGGATATCTACTATTTTCGGTGGCGACCTCGCCCGATCGCCTTCGCGCTGCTGCATGCCGCGATCGACGGATTGTCGTCCACCGCTGGGCGCGCACTGCAAGGGCTTGGTGCGAAGAGGCACGTGAGGAATGTATTTCGCATCCTTGCACTCCGGGCGGTCGAAAGAGACGCTCGGAAGGTCAACAAGGTCACGCATAAAGGGCGTTCGGTACGTTCCTAGCGCCTACCCGTTCCGCCATCCTGCAACGGTGACACATGGTAGGGATGGCCTGTGAACCAAGGTCGCGGTAATCCGCCGACGATATGAAGGTGTTGCACGTCCTCGACCACTCTGTTCCCATCTACAGCGGGTACTCCTTCCGGACGTTGTCGATTCTCAGGCACCAGCGGGTGTTCGGCTGGAAGACTATCCAGCTCACAGGACTGAAGCACACTGCCTCCAGCCCTCCGCACGAGGAGGTCGATGGCTTCGAGTTCTACCGGACGATGCGTTCGCGGACGTTCCCACTTCGCGGCCCGCTTCTCAACGAGATCGAGATGATCCGTAGCCTAAGGCGGCGCTTGGGCGAGGTGGTCGGCCAGGTCGAGCCCGACATCATCCACGCGCACTCTCCCAGTCTCAACGGCCTCGCTGCACTCCGAATCGGGCGGAGCAACCGGATTCCGCTCGTCTACGAAGTTCGTGCCCTGTGGGAAGACGGGGCGGTCACGCTTGGCACGGCGCGTGAGGGTGGGTGGCGGTATCGCGCGACGCGTGCGCTCGAGACGTACGTGCTGCGGCGTTGCGATGCCGTAACGACGATCTGCGAGGGCCTGCGGCGCGAGATCGTCCAGCGCGGCGTCGCGGAGTCTCGCGTCACGGTCATCCCCAATGGAGTCGACGTCGATCGGTTCGACGTCTCAGCTCGACGTGACAATGGTGTTGCCAAGGGGCTCGATCTGAACGGTGGGCCCATTCTTGGGTTCATCGGATCCTTCAATGCGTACGAAGGCCTGAACGTGCTACTGCGTGCGTTCCCGCTGATCCTCAGCGGCCAGCCGCGTGCCCAGATCGTCCTCGTTGGAGGCGGCCTCGAGGAGGAGGCATTGAAGCGCTTGGCGCGGGCGCTTCATGTCGCCGAACGGGTGGTCTTCGCTGGCTGGGTTCCAAACGATGCGGTGGATCGCTACTACGATATGTTCGATATTCTCGTGTACCCGCGCGCGTCGAACCGGGTTACCGAGCTCGTGACCCCTCTGAAGCCGCTGGAAGCGATGGCCCAGGGACGCCTCGTCATCGCGTCGGACGTCGGCGGACATCGGGAGCTGATCCGAGATGGCGAGACGGGGCTGCTGTTTCGTGCGGGAGATCATGCCTCGCTGGCGGCGACCGTGCTGGAGGCACTGGCGCAGCCCGAGCGAGCGCGAGCCATCCAGGCCTCGGCTCGCCGGTTCGTGGAGACCGAGCGGACATGGGCGGCGAGCGTGGCGAAGTATGCGGGCGTCTACGAAGGGCTGCTGAAGCGAAGTCTCTGAGCGCGTCGACTCTCGAAGGAGCGAATCGGTATGTGGAAGCGGTTCTCAGGGTGGCTGCGCTGCCCGCTGTGCAAGGGGCCGCTCGAGCTGTCGATCGAGAACGCTTCGGCGACCAGACTCAGCGAAGAGCACCAGGCGCTGGCGAAACAGCGCGACGTGTTCAACGACGACTTCGCCGTGTTCGTCGAGACCGCGGTGCTCTTGTGTCCATCGTGCCGCGCGTGGTTCCCGGTGGTGAAGGGGCTCCCGGTGCTGTTGCCCTACGCGACCCCCGCGCACGTTCAGTTCGCCCGTGAAGTCGGTGCCGCGATCCCGGCGGGATACATGCCGCCTGGAGGACGCGCGGCGCCCGGCGAACGGCTCGTGATGACGTCGTTCTCAACGGAGTGGTCGACATACCAGTACGATGGCGTGATCTGGGAGATGAACTACGAGGATCACGAAGAGCGGTTTCTGCGTGAGCTCGGTCTGTCCTCGCACAGGGCGGCTGGTCCGTTCCTCGAGCTCGGCAGCGGCCTCGGGATCACCACCCTTCTCGCCCAGAAGAACTTCCAGACGGATGCGGTAGGTGTCGATTTGAGCCTGGCCGCGATGCGGGCGACCGCCCAGTTCCGCACGAACCCCTTCCTCCACTTCGTTCAGGGTTCGGTCTTCTGCCTTCCCTTCGAGAGGCAGTCGTTTCAGCTGGTGTATTCGCATGGCGTTCTTCACCACACCTATTCCACGGAACGCGCCTTTCTGGCTCTTGCGGATTACTGCCGGACGGGCGGGCTCCTGTACGTGTGGGTCTATGGGCCCGGCTCCATCGCGGATACTTTCCTCCGGCGCTTGCTGTACCTCGCCGAGCGGACGGTCCGCTGGACACTGAACCGTTCTGTCCGTTGGGTCGCGACGCCGACGGTGGGGTTGATCGCCATCGGTTATCTAGGATTCAATCGAATCCGGCACTGGCAGAATCCGCGGATCGCCGCATACGACTACGCACGCGCCATGCATGCTGCCCGCGACCGCTTCACGCCAGAGTATGCGTACCGCCATGACAGCCAGGAGGTCCGACGGTGGTTTGCCGCTGCGGGCTACGAGGATGTGGAAGTGGTCGATTGGCGGGCGATGCCGGCCGTCGATCACGACGACTACCGCAGGAACACTGGCGTGCGTGGCCGGCGCCCGGCTACTCAGCCGATCGTCACGGTAGCGGCGCTGCCGTGAGCGTGGCGACGCCGCGCAGAGGCCTCCGCGCGCGCGCTGTCCGAGGGCTGATCCTGGCGGGCGTCGTGACGGCGGCTCTCGGGGGCCTCGCTCTGCTGCCGGGTGTGCGCGACGCGGTCTCGAAGCTCAGGGATGCCGGCCTCTATCTGTTGTCGTCCCGCCCGCGCGTCCCGTGCGAGGAATCGGTGCGGGGCCGGGCCCTCGTCGCGCTGATCGCCGGACAATCCAATGCCGCGAACAGCGGCGACAGTCGCCATGTGTCGCGACAAAACGTCTACAATTTCTACCATGGGCGATGCTACCGTGCGCGCGACCCGCTCGTCGGCGCGGCAGGCACCGGAGGCAGCATCTGGTCGAGGCTCGGAGACCGGCTCGTCGAGGGTCGGCACTACGAGCGGGTGCTGATCGTGCCGGTCGCGGTCAGCGGGACCCAGATCGAGCGCTGGGCGCCGCGCGGAGACCTGCACGCGCGCATTCTGGACGCGATCACGCGGACCCGCGCGGCGGGCATCCGGATCACGCACGTGCTGTGGCAGCAGGGGGAATCCGACGCGAGCGAGGGCACATCGAAGGACCAATACGTTGCGGCGTTCGGGGAGATGGTGAAGAGCGTGCGTGGTGCGGGCGTCGAAGCCCCGGTCTATGTCGCGCTGGCGACCCGGTGCGGTCGTCCGAAGCCGGCGGCCGCGGCGATCCGGAGCGCCCAGGCGGCCGTGGTCGATCCGTCCCACAACGTCTTCGCCGGGCCGGACATCGACGCGCTCGGCGCAGAATACCGGCAAGCGGACGAGTGTCACCTGAACGAAGCGGGACTCGAGCGCTCGGCCGCGCTCTGGCTCGAGCGGCTCCGATGACGAAGATGATCCAGTGAGCGCTCCCGCGTCCGACCGTGCGGCGAAGCTCGCGAACTACATCCGGCAGAACGTCTCGAAGGACCGGGCGCGCCCGATTGGGCCCGACACGCCCCTCGTGTCCTCCGGGCTCATCGACTCGATGTCGCTCGTCTCCGTGCTCGTCTTTATCGAGGACGAGCTCGGCGTGGTGATCCCCGACGAGGCGGCGACCGCCGCAGCCATGGACTCGGTGCGCCTCATTCTCGAGCTGGTCGCTCGCCACGACGGGGCCGGGCGTTGAGCTCACCGACGCTGCGCGGCCGTCTGCTCGATCACTACCGGAGGCACGCCGACCGCCTCTACGTTCGCGTCGTCTTTCCGGACGGTCGGGAGGCCAGGCTCACCTACGGAGGACTGGTCGAGCGAGGCAGCCAGATCGCCCGGCTTCTGCGCGCATGGGGATTGCCGCCCGGCGCGGTGTGCCTCGTGATCGTCCCGCATTCCCCCGATCTGTACTGCGCGTTCTTCGGCGCCATCCTCGGTGGGCTGGTGCCGACGATCCTCGCCCTGCCGAGCTTCAAGCTCAACGCCGAGCACTATCAGCAGGAGCTCGCGGCGCTGCTCGATCGCATCGACGGACGCGCGGTGCTCGCCGATGCCGAGACGGCCGAGCGGCTGTCGCTGCGCGAGCGCGGGCTCGGCAAAGCCCGCCTCTTGATTGTCGACGAGGTCGCGCCCGAAGCGGGCGCGATCCCGGACTGCGAGCCGCAGCCGGACGACATCGTGCTGCTCCAGCACTCGTCCGGCAGCACCGGCCTGAAGAAGGGCGTCGCCCTCTCGAACCGCGCCGTGCTCGCCCAGGCCGACGCGTACGCAGACGTGCTCGCGTTTCGCGAGGACGACCGGATCGCGTCGTGGCTGCCGCTCTACCATGACATGGGGCTGATCGCGTGTACCGTGATGCCGATGGTCGCGGGTGTCCCCGTGAGCGCGTTGAGCCCATTTCACTGGGTCACCCATCCGACGTCGCTGTTCCGTGTCATCGACGACGATCGCTGCACGCTTGCGTGGATGCCGAACTTCGCCTACGACTTCCTCGCCTCGCGCGCGCGGAACTCCCAGCTCGGGGCCGTGCGCCTCGACAGCATGCGCGGCTGGATCAACTGCTCGGAGCCGACCATCGCGGAGAGTCACCGGCGATTCCTCGAGCGGTTCCGCTCGATCGGCGTCCGCCCCGAGACGCTCTGGACGTGCTATGCGGCCGCGGAGACGACCTTCGCGGTCACGCAGTCGACGGACAGGGAACCTCCGCGTGTCGATCGCGTCGAACGGTCGGCGTTCCTCGAGCGCGCCGAGGCCGTTCCCGTCAGCGATCCCGACGTCCCGACGCTCGAGATGCTCTCCGGCGGGCCGCTCATCGCGGGCTGCGACGTGCGCGTCGTCGACGACAAGGGCGCCGTGCTCGTCGACCGGCGGGTCGGCGAGATCGCGATCGAGGGGAAGTTCCTCTTCTCGGGATATTTCAAGGATCCCGAGGGCACGGCCGCCGCGCTCCGCGGGGGCTGGTACTACTCCGGGGATCTGGGGTACCGCGCCGAGGGCCACCTGTACATCACTGGACGCAAGAAGGACCTGATCATAATCGGCGGTCGGAATTTTTACCCCCAGGACATCGAGCGACTCGTGTCCGAGGTGCCGGGGGTCTACCCCGGGCGCGTCGTCGCCCTTGGTCTCGAAGACGCGACTATCGGCACGCAGCGGTTGATCGTGCTCGCCGAGGTCGACGATCCGGCGCGCGTCAACGACGCAGACATCGGCGCGAATGTCCGCACGCGCGTGAGCGAGCACCTGGACTGTGTCATCGACGACCTGCGTCTGCTGCCGCACATGTGGCTCCTGAAGACCTCGAGCGGCAAGATCGCGCGGGCGCCGAACCTGAAACGCTACCTCACGGAACCGCCGGCGTCGTGACGTGGGCGCTGATCCTCTTCTCGGCCGCGGTCGTGGGCTACTGGCAGCCCCTGGGTCTCGTCGTCACGCTCGCGCTCACGGCGTTCACGTGGCTGCTGATCCGCCTCGCCCAGGGCGCGTCTGCGCCGCGACGACGGGTCATCGTCTCGTCAGGTGTCTCCGTGCTGGTCCTTACCCTCATCGCGTTCGGTTACGTGCCCTGGTTCCTGGCGCTGCTGCGCGGTACGTCGACGCCCGAGACGTGGGTGGTGCCGCTCGGCCTGTCGTTCACGGTGTTTCGGTTGATCGGCGCCGTCTTCGACAGCGTGGCGCTGCGCCTTCCCGCGTCTCCGCGCCAGCTGCTGCTCCTCGCGCTGTTCTTTCCGACGTACCGCGCCGGACCGATCGAGACCCTCTCCTCGCTGACGCCGCTTCCGCAGGGCGGCGCGGACGGCCGCGGAACGCGCTGGGCGCTCGAACGGATCGTGCTCGGCGTGTGCCGAAAGGTGATTCTCGCGGACCCCTTGCAGGCCTACGTCATCGGTCCCTGGCTGGCGGGGGGCGTGGACGCGTTGTCCGGCCCCCAGTGTCTGCTCATGCCGTTCCTCTTCGGGCTTCGCCTGTACTGGGACTTCAGCGGTTATTCCGACATCGCGATCGGCACGGCGGCGCTCCTCGGCTACCGCGTGCGCGAAAACTTCGATCGTCCGTACCTGAGCACGAACCTCGTCGAGTTCTGGAGCCGCTGGCACATCACCTTGTCGGAGTGGATCCGGATCCGGCTCTTCATAAAGCTGGCGGGCCGCCGCGCTCCAAAGTGGCGCTTTCACTTCGCGACGGTGGTTTCGATGGCGATCTGCGGGCTGTGGCACGGCGCGGGCACGAACTTCCTCGTGTGGGGCCTCTGGCATGGCGTCGGCCTCGTGGTCGTCCACCTCTTTCGTGATGGCGTCCAGAAACGACCCGTGCTGCTGCACGTGACGTCCACGGAGTCGGCGAGGCTCGTCTCGATCGCGCTCACCTACGTCTACGTATCCATCGGCTGGCTCGCCTTCTTCCTCCCGCTGGATCGTGCGCTGCGTATCGCGTCCGGCGCCATCCGGTGGTCGCCCGGCGAAGGCCTCGCCGCGCCGGGCGTCCTCGTCGCCGGCGTGATCGTCCTGGTCGCCGCGCCGGTGATCCTCCTCCTCGACCCCCGACGGTCGGGCGTTCCCGCGACGGCACGGGCGGCGGTCATGTCCATCGCTGGCGGCGTCGCACTATACTTACTGCTGTTGCATCGCACCGCGCTGCAAGACTTCATCTATGCCCAGTTCTGACGCGCACCGATGGAAAGAACGTTGCGCTTCATGAAGCGGGCGATCCGGGTCGGACTGTGCCTTCTGCTCGTCGGGCTCACGCTGGAGATGTGCGCCCGCGTGGACGACCACCTGACGGATGGCGCGCCGTGGGAGGGCCTCCATTCGTTCGATGACATGGTGACGTTCGATGGGAGCGTGCTGCGCGGCCGGCCCGGCGTTCGCTTCGACAAGTGGCGGATGAACAACCTGGGGTTTCGCGGACGGGACCGCTCCCTCGCCAAGCTGCCCGGGACGCTCCGGGTCGCCGCCCTCGGCGCGTCCGAGACGTTCGGCATCTACGAAAGCCCCGACATGGAATACCCGGCGCAGCTCGAGCGCATGCTCGCCGCGCAACTCCGCCGGCGCGTCGAGGTATTTAACACGGCGTTCCTCGGCATGTCCTTGCCTCGCGTGACTGAATTCTGCCGTCGCGACCTGGGTAGCCTCCATGCCGACGTCGTCGTGTACTATCCGACCCCGACGTCGTACCTGTCCGATCGACCGCCGCTGCCGGCGGCCCGGCCTCTCGCCGCCGCCGCAGCGCCGGTGTCCACCGGCCTCGACCTGAGGGTGGCGCGCTATGTCGAGAGCGCGGTGAGGAGCCATGTGCCGGAACAAGTGCTGTACTGGATCCGAAGGGTCGAACTCGACCGCCGGACATCGGGCAAGCCACCGTCCTGGTTCTTCCACGAGGCGCCGGCGGATCGGCTGGAACTCTTCGAAACGCATCTCGAGGCGCTGATCGACTGCGTCCGCCGGTCCGGTACGCGGCTCGTCCTCGTGACGCACCCGCACCGATTCGGCGGCGGCGAGCTTACTCCGCTCGACGGCCGCCTGCTCGTGGCCTGGCGGCGCTTCTATCCCCGTGCGACCGCCAGAGGCCTCTTGTCGATGGAGGCAAGCGCCAACGCGAGCATCCGCAGGCTCGCCGACAAGCACGGGGTGGAGGTCGCCGATCTGGCGCGCGCGGTCCCGCCGCATCCGGAGAACTTTGCGGACTACGCGCACTTCACGGACCAGGGCGCGACCATCGCGGCCGGCGCGCTCGCCGACGTCATCGCGCAGGTACGCTGAACGATTTACGGATCGGGAATGCGCGAACGCGAAACGATCAGCTCGTCATACCATGTGTAGGTTTCCGGGTACGGGACATTCGGGTCCTTGCCGGTCATGAATGTCAGGAGCCAGACTTTGCCGTACTTGGCCGCTGGATTCTGGTTCGCCAGGTCGTAACCTGACTTGCTGATGACCAGCCGTGATGGCTGGCCCTCTTCGGCGATCCACAGTTCGACGAGGCTGTCACGGTGATAGTTGCTGTCGTTCAGGTACCACGTCCCGACCTTGACATGTATCTGGAACGTCATCCATTGATTCGCCTTGTAGCCGACACACGGGGGGACGGTCTGGGCCGAATAGAGGCAACCGGGGACGGCATTCTGAAGCTTCCAATCCCCTGCACTCTTCCCGCTCTCCTGCGGAGTGATGAAATCGTAGAGCCCTTCATAGTGGCCGTCCTTCTCCCCGCAGCTGTGGTACATCAGGGGGAAATGACGATAGCCACCATTGTTCACCACAAGGTCGATCTGTGTGCAGGACGTCGCCTTAAAGCCCTCACGGTCGCCCTCACCGACGATGATCTGTTTGTAACCGGTAACGCCACCACCAATTGCAGCATACGAGGTATTGATATACTCAGGCGTGAAGCGCTGTCGCCACTGCACATAGAACTCCTCGCCCTGGCCGAACTGCACCGAGTAGTAGCCGGGCCCCTTGTCGGGATCACCGCCGGTGTAGACCTGGTTCAGCGAACCTGGAGTGAAGTTCATGGCGAAGTAGCCGGACGTGTTGGCCGGCGACAAGGACGGGATGGTCATCTTCAGAGAGCCGCCGCCCGAGGCCTTGAGCGAAGTATCGAGAGTCGGCTTGGTGAGGCCGCTCGTTGAGGGCTGGACGAAGGACGCGATCTCGGCCTCGGAGTCAAAGCCGAAGCAACGCACAACGCCAGGCTGCGAACACCGGCTCGCGAAGGGCAGTCTCACCCCCGGCGCCGGCGGTGTCGTTGGGGGCGGTGTCGCTGGCGGCGGCGTCGTGCTGCCGACCATCACCGAGAGACCGGTGGGGGCTGACGGTGCCTTGTTGTCGCCAGCGACTACGTGAGCGACTGTGACCGTCACCGGCGCGCTCACCGTCACGTTCCCAGCCGCGTCACGAGCCACGGCGCTCAGCGTATGTGTTCCGTCCGGTACCTGGGCGCTGTTCCAAACGATGGTGGGGGCAGACACCGAAGAGGCCGCTCCGACATCCCTGCCATCGACTTGGAAGTTTACGGCAGTGACTCCGACGTTGTCGGAGGCCCGAGCCGAGAGCTGGACAGTGCCCGAGATTCGGGCGCCGGGCGTCGGCGCGACCAGGGTGACGGTCGGGGGAGTCGTATCTGCGCCTGGCCCTGGGGCACCAGGTTCCCTCCTATAGCGATAGGCCCATGTCGTTGTTGGACCACCAGCGTTATAGTAAACGCCTGCCAGGAAAATGAATACGTTGTGGGAGGGCACGTAGCGCCAGGACATGGCCGCAGCGGTGCCGCCCGCAGACACGGGTGGGCCTGGCGTGAGGGAGGTGGGGAGTTCCATCCAGCGGCTCGCATCGGGATCGAAGACCATCATGCGAGACACGCCAGCGCTCGCATAATTCACCGCGACCACGGCCCGGTTGCGGCTGTCGTAGTCGAAGGAGTCTGGTACGGCCGGGGGATCGGGTAGGGCCGTCCATTGGCCGCTGCGCGCGTCGTACTTCCACCATTTGTGCGTCCACCCGTAGGCGTAGACGAAGTGCACGCCCCGGTCGGTCCCATAGGTCGAGCCCAGTTGTGTCCAACCCATCTCCGGTAAGTTTCCCCGTTTCACCCATTGCCGCGTCGCGTCCTCGAACCTGTAGGTGCCCGCGGTGGAGCCCGGAGTGACGACGGCGTGAAATGCGCCCACTGCGGCGTCAAAGCCGAAGAGGTGCCAGTTGCCGGTCGTTCCGAGGGGGGAGAACGTGTTGCCCGCGTGGAGGCCGGCCAGCGGCGTCCACGTCTTGGCCACGAGGTCATACGCCCATGTCCCACTGGACAGGACGCCGAAGAGTCGGTTGGAACGAGGATCGTAAGCATAAATTTGATATGTATGCTCGGTGTAGGGACGCCCGAGGGGGGTGGTGACCGACGTGCCCGGACCGTTGTAGATGACGGAGCATGGGGAGATGACCGCGTACGGGCAAACCTCGGGCTTGTACGACTGGTCCCACCGGAAGGAAACGGGATCGAAGACCTCCACGTCGTTGCCGGGGTACGAGTTGTGCCCACCGCCGAAGTAGAAGACGCGATTGCCACCCGCCACCAACCCGGACCAGGTGCGGCTCCGGGGGTTGGGATCGGCGATGGGCGTCGCACCCACTACGAAGTTCGGCGTCACATAGCGAGTGGAGGCTGCCAGATCAAGTTTGCGCCACGAGTTGTCCGAGAGAGTCGAGAGTGAGTCGCCCGGCTGCTGCGCGGTGGCCGCTCGGGGTGCTGCGAAGATTGAGGCCGTAGCAAGGACGAGAAAGCTCGCGACGAGCGCCGCCGAAGTCTTCACCCAGAATCGCTCCATGATTTCCCTCATTGGTGAATCTAGCAAGGTCAGCGCCACTCGGCGAATGGACGCAAAAACGCTTCATTGGCGGGCCAAAGCGGTTGCCACGGTGTCAATCAAGCGACACCAAGCGGCACATTGTCACCCTGTGAACAGCGCCACCTCCCCCGAGGGCGAGACGCTGATGATGTCCGTTCGATCGGGCCACTCGGCAACCACCCGGTACACGCTCTCGAACGGCACGCCGTGCACCGAGGCGGAGACCGATTCCGGGCCTCCGGGCCGCTCGGGGATGATGAGGACGGCGAACGTTGCCCTCGCGCCCATTCGGTGGTAAACGGCGACTTCCGCCTCCACCATCTGTGCTTCTCCGGAGCAAACCCATCCCTGATACGGCGCAGTCGCGCCGCGGTGGATTCGCGGTGCGACGCCATCGTCCGTTAGAGGAACGATGCGAACGGTTGGCCCACCCGTCCGGTTCGTTGTCCGTAAGGTACATCCGTCGAGTGAGACCTGAAGAGTGGGGTGCAAGTGGAAAAGCTGGGAATAGTTGTGAGGGCCGGCGGCATCGAGACGATCAATCACCAACAGATAGCCCGGCGGGACCAGAGCCAGGAGGCGACGATGTCGCACGCCCGGGTAGTTCCAATGCTCGGCGGCGATGGCGTCGCAGCCTCTGCCCTCCTGCCACCAGAGTATCCGTGCAGCGCCGACGGCCTGGTCGCGGTCGTCCACTATCACGGTGCTATGAGCGCGAGTCGAGAGGAAGTACTGGCTTCGAAGCGGGTGTCCGTACTTGAAGGGGCCGCCGGAGTCGACGATCAGGTCCTGGCCCCATCCATACAGCTCGAACGACAAGACGTCCCGGTGGATGTGCGAAGTGTCGAACGTCGCCAGGCGAGCGACAAGGAAGCGTTCGTCCGAGGGCCGTTCGCCGGATACGCGGCCCGTCCGCAGGACGGCATAGCCGCCGTCCTTGGAGAGAGTGCTGCGGGCGACCTCGGAGGCGAACGCTGAGGCGAGGACCGGTGAGTCTGCCTGAGTGTCGCCGAGAGCGGGGAGGCGGCCGTCCGGCTTCAGCAAGAGGCGACCGGCGTTGGGCATCACCGCGAGTCGCTCGACGAAGGCCGGGGAGAAGGCGACGTCGTGGGCCTGCCCCAGGCGGTAGGCCTGCTGGAACTGCCGCAGGACATAGAAATGATAGAAGGGGGAATGCTCTCGATGAAGTCCGTCCGCAGACACGTTCG
>Ga0066710_100001823_pt1 | contig 16447 bp, 17 predicted proteins | sample GraSoiAngelo_159_FD_79666 | JGI IMG/M metagenome (GOLD analysis project Ga0066710, IMG submission 79666) | Grasslands soil microbial communities from the Angelo Coastal Reserve, California, USA - 14_1009_16_40cm | ecosystem: Environmental > Terrestrial > Soil > Grasslands | place: USA... | reverse complement strand
GCGCGTCAACTGCCGCGTTGGTGATCGCGCGCAATGCGCTGCAGCTTGAACCGTCCACGGTCAGATCGGCGAAGACCAGAGCGCGGACGTTGAAGGCAGCTACATGTTCGAAGGCGAAAACGACCTCGATCTGAAGATCACGACACGGGGAATGAACGTTTCCGACCTGCGCTCGCTTGGGCTGACGGCGATTCCGCTGCTCGAACAGACCCCGCAGGGGACCTGGCGAGGATGGGCTCGTTACCACTGGGCGCGAGACGCGGCCGGCGAATGGTCGGGCGAGTATGAACTGCAGAACGCGCGAGTGGAGGTGCCCGGACTGGCCGATCCCCTGCGCATCCTATCGGCAGCGGTGAGCCTGAACGGCGCGCGGGTTTCGGTGAGCCGCCTGCGGGCCAAAGTGGGCACGGTCGAGTTCTCCGGCGATTATCGCTGGGAACCGACGGCTGTGCGGCCGCACAAGTTCCACATCACGATTCCGGAGGCCGAGGATACCGAGTTGGAACGGATCCTCATGCCCACGATGATACGCGAGCGCGGATTCTTTGCCCGCACGCTGCGTCTCGGCGCTGCGCGCGTTCCGGAGTGGCTGAAAACGCGGCGCGCTGACGGCGCAGTCTCGATCGAATCGCTCACCGTCGCGGATACCGTGGTACGGATCGACTCGGCGCGTCTGCTGTGGGACGCCAGCCTGGTGCGTCTGACAGGCGTGAGCGGGCATTTGGATGAGGCGGCCGTGGCAGGCGACCTCGAAGTCGACCTCAGGGGCAACGCGCCGCATTATCGATTTGAAGGAAAGGTGGAGGACACCGCCTACAAAGGCGGCAAGCTGGATTTCGAAGGAAGCCTGGAAGCGGACGGCGTTGGCGCCGACCTGCTCGCGAGCGCGCGCGCGGAAGGGCGGCTCCACGGACGCTCGATCGCGTTCACGCCCGAGGCGGATTTTCAAAGCGTCGCGGGGTGTTTTGAGATGCTCGCCTCAGCCGGCGGGCCGCGCTGGAAGTTCTCAGGGCTCGAGGTGACGCAGGGCGGCGACACGTACACCGGAACCGGCGCAACGCAGGCCGACGGGCGGCTGGTGCTGGAACTGACGAATCGCACTCGCCAGCTTCGCTACACGGCTCCGTTGTTCGCGATGACGCCCCAGCTCTGAAAGGCCGACCCGGGCTACTGCGTTCCGCCGTGGCGCTTCATAATCTGCGGAAGGTTCTGTGAAAACGCCGAGCGGGCCAGCACCATATCGCAGCCGGCCTCGTGCGCTTTCTGCTTCAAATCACCCTGAATATGAGAAAGATACCCGAGCACGCTGGTCCCCTTCAGCTCGGCGGCCGACTTCAACCTCTCGATCAGCTTGAGCGGATCGATTCCGTGATAGTTCAGATCGATGATGATCAACGCGGGTTTCCCCTTCGCTCTCTCCAGCACGTCTTTCTCGCTCTTGACGAATTCGATGGGAACGCCTGCGCGCTTAGCGGACTCGTTGATCTTCACCGTGAAGAACAGGTCATCCAGCACGGCCAGGACTTTTTTCTTTTCCTCGGTCGGCATATTCAGAATTTCGGATCGAAGACTTACTTGGGGGGTAGATCAATCTTACCATGCGCTCGGCAAAACGCGCTATGTTGACCATGAGTGAACGTTGCCAACCCGTTTGCCGATCCGCTGCGTTTCGACCGCCGGGTGCCCGAATGTACCGTGGTAATTTTCGGCGCGAACGGCGACCTTACCAAGCGCAAGCTCATGCCGGCGCTCTACCGGCTCGCCTATGAGCGCAGGCTGCCTGCATCGTTCGCCGTCCTTGGCAACTCGCGCACGCCTCTCTCCGACGACGCGTTTCGCGACAAGATGCACGAAGCGGTGAAACGGTTCCTCGAAGACAGCCCGTTCGATGAGGATATCTGGACCAGCTTCGCGCGCAATCTTTATTTCACCGCCGGCGACCTTAACGATCCGGAGCTGTTCTCGAAGATCGGGGCGAAGCTCGGCGAGCTTCGCCGGCCGAACGTTTTGTATTATCTTTCGACGCAGCCCAGCTACTACGGCACGGTGGTCGATGGGCTCGGCGCCGCGGGCATCGGGGAAAGCCGCCCCGGCGGTTGGCGGCGCATCGTGATTGAGAAGCCGTTCGGACACGATCTCGAAAGCGCGCGCGAGCTCGACACCCGTATCCACAAAGTCTTCCCGGAGGAGGAGGTTTACCGGATCGACCACTATCTGGGCAAGGAGACGGTGCAGAACATTCTCGCTTTCCGCTTCGGGAACGGCATCTTCGAGCCGCTGTGGAATCGCCGCTATGTGAATCATGTGCAGATCACCGCCACTGAGTCGATCGGCGTCGAAGGCCGCGGCGCCTATTATCAGGAGGCGGGCGCGCTGCGCGACATGATCCAGAATCACTTGCTCCAGGTGATGGCCACGGTCGCGATGGAGCCCTCGGCCGTGTTCGAGCCGGATGCGGTGCGCGATGAGCGCGCGAAATTGCTGCGCTCCATCAAGATCATGAAACCCGAAGAAGTGCCTCTTCATGCGGTCGCAGGGCAGTATCGTGGATTCCGGCAGGAGCCTGGCGTCGATGCGGCGTCGCAGACCGATACGTTCACGGCGGCGACCTTCTATGTCGACAACTGGCGCTGGGCCGGCGTGCCTTTCTACGTGCGCAGCGGAAAGCGAATGCCCAAACGCACAACGGATATCGCCATCCAGTTCAACACCGCTCCCCACGCGCTGTTTGCATCCCAGGATGGGGGCCCGCCCACGAGGCCCAACCTGCTCATTTTGCGCATCCAGCCGGAAGAAGGGATCTCGCTGCGCTTCATGTCCAAGCAGCCCGGAAGCGGGATGCGATTGCGGCCGGTTTCGATGGATTTCAACTACGGATCGAGTTTCGGGGAGCGGTCTCCCTCGGCGTACGAGACGCTCCTGGTCGACGCCATGGTCGGGGACGCGACCCTTTATACCCGCCAGGATATGGTGGAAGCAAGCTGGCGCGCGGTACAGCCGGTTCTGGACGACTGGGCGTCGCGCCGCTTCGATTTTCCCAATTACGAACCGGGAAGCTGGGGGCCCGCGGAGGCCGATGCAATGCTCGCGCGCAACGGGCACCGTTGGCGGAACAGTTGATATGAGCGTAGCGGTCCAACCCGAAAAGATTCTTCGCGAATTGCGCGAGCTGTGGGATGAACTCGGCCGGGCCGAGGAAACTCCGGGCGGCGTGCTGCGCGCCTGCGCTATGACTCTGTTAGTCGCCGCCGAAGAACGGGGCGAAGCGGAACAGGTGCGGAAGACGCTGGGCGTGCTGATGCACGATCATCCGAGCCGCGCCATCGTGCTTCGCTCGCAGGAAGGATCGGGCGTGGGAGCGCGCGTTTTCGCCGAATGCTGGATGCCTTTCGGGCGCCACCAGCAGATTTGCGCGGAGGGCATCGAAATCACGGCGGGTGGCGCGGAGATGAGCGAAGTGGTTCACGTTCTACTGCCGTTGATGGTGCCCGATCTGCCTGTCGTGCTTTGGTGCCGGGGTGGGCGGGCGTTCACGGACCCAGCGATCGAAGCGCTGTTCCCCCTCGCCGATAAAATCATCTTCGATTCCGCAGCCGCCTCCGACGCCAAGGCCGCTCTCCAGCTCCTGCGGAGCCTGCACGCTCGCGGCCGCCGGGTGGCCGACCTCACCTGGACGCGGCTTACCGGGTGGCGCGAAGTCCTGTCGCAGTTATTCGACGACGGCGTGCTGGATCCGGATGCCGTAGCATCCGTGCGAATCGTACACGGTGGCTCAGGCGCCTCGACGTGCGCACTGTACCTTACCAAATGGATCGAGCAGGGTCTTCCAGGTGCCCGGGTCATGGTCGAATCGGCCTCAGACGAACCTGGTATACGCGCGATCACTCTCCTCGGCGGCAGTGCAGAGGTTTCCATCAGACGCACTGGGCCGTCTTGCGTGGAGGCGCGGGCCGGCGGGCGCAGCTACCGTACGCCGCTGCCGCCCGTTACCGAAGAGGCGCTGATGCGGGAAGAACTGTCGATCCTCGGGCCCGATTCGGTATTCGATCGGGTTCTGGCATGAGCGTCCCCTGGCATCGCTACGCCGATCCACGGCAGGCCGCCGAGGCAACCGCCAAGCACATCCTGAGCCTGATCGAGGAAGCGATGGCGTCGAGTGCGCAGGCGACGCTGGCCGTTTCCGGGGGCTCTTCGCCGCGCGCGATGTTCGAATTTTTCGCTAAAACACAGTTCCCCTGGGAGCGCGTGGAGTTGTTCTGGGTGGACGAGCGGGCGGTCGCCCCCACGGATCCGCAGAGCAATTACAAGCTGGCGAACGACACGTGGCTGGAGCCGGGAAGTTTTCCACGCCGGAACATCCATCGCATTGCGGCCGAGCTGCCCCCGGGGACCGCCGCGGTCATGTATGCCGAGGAAATTCGCGCATATTTCAAACTGGCGGATGGTGAGATGCCGCGCTTCGATGTGATTCATCGTGGCATGGGTCCGGATTGCCACACGGCCAGCCTCTTTCCCGGGGAGCCGTTGCTGGACGATCGCGAAGGCCTGGCGGCGGCGGTCTGGGTGGAAAAGATGAATCAGTGGCGCATTACTCTTTTGCCCGGCGTGTTGCTGGCCGCGCGTAATACGGTGATGCTCGTAACCGGAGGCGATAAGGCGCGGCCGGTTCACGATGCGTTGCTCTGGCCTTACGACGTGAAGAGGTGTCCGGCGAAGATCGGCTCGCGCGACGGCCAGCCGGTCACCTGGTTTCTGGACCCGGCCGCCGCGGCGGAAATGGATCGATGCTGACCCGGCGCACACTGCTCCCGCTGCTTGGCGCAATTCCGTTTCGGCGCATCACTCCGCCCGAAGCCGTACCGGCGCCGAAAGTTACGCGCCTTCTGTTCGGCGGCGACGTGATGCTGTCGCGTTGGGTGGGACGTCTGGCGCGTGCGCGGCGCGACCCTGCCTCTCCTTTGCGCGAGCTTGCGCCGCTCCTGCGCGCGGCCGACATCGCGTTCGTGAATCTGGAAGCGCCTTTCTCCGACCGTGGGCGTCCCGTCGAGCGGGGCATGATCTTTAAAGCTGAGCCGGAGATGATCGGCGCGCTCGAACTGGCGGGCATCGACGTGGTCTCCACGGCCAACAACCACGCCCGCGATTGCAGCCGCTACGGGGTCGAGTTCACGCTGGACTGGCTGGGGAAGCATGGGATTGCCGCCGCCGGTTCCGGCAAGACCGGCGATGCCGCACACGCCGGCACGATTCTCACGCGGAACGGCCTCCGCTTCGGTTTCCTGGCCTATACCTACGATCAATCGAACGGGAACCACCCTGACGTTGACGACCGGGTGGCGGTTCTCGATACGGCCTGGATGCGGCGCGACGTCGCCCGGATGCTCGAGCGAGCAGATATTGCGATCGTGTCGATGCACGCGGGCCTCGAATACTCTTCACGGCCCAACGCCCAACAGGTCGAATTTGCGCGGGCCGCCATCGACGCCGGCGCGCGGGTGGTCGTCGGCCATCATCCTCACGTGGTGCAGTCCTGGGAGCGCCGCGGCTCCGGCGTAATCTTTTACTCGCTCGGCAATCTGGTATTCGATCAATTCCAGCGGATCGAAACCCAGCGCGGGGCGCTGGCACAGGTAGTTTTCAGCGGGAGAACAGTCGCCCGCGCCGAACTGATTCCAGTCGATTTGGTGCAGACGGTTCCTAGGGTTGCTTCGAACGGCGGAGCAGGCGGAGGAAGATAAGCCCGCCGCCGATGAGGAAGAAGCTTTTCGCTTCGGGTACCTGGGCCTGAGCTACGCCTGGCGTACCGACCTCGAAGCTGTCGATCGTGATTTGGGAACTCGCGGCGGTAATCATGATGTCGCTGATCGCCGCGTCCGTAACCACACCGAGAAAGCCGGGCGTGGTGACCGGGCTGTTGAACGTCGAGCCACTCGACGTCGAGACCGTAACGCTCCCGCCGCCCGTAATGTTGACGCCGAAAGCGCGAGCAGTGCTTGGTAATGACTTGATCTCGATACTGTGAATCACTCCCCCGAACACGTTTTCGACGACTGCGTTGGCAACCGCGAGGTCGAACGACGAGCCCGTCATTCCGACGAAGTTCACGCCTGTGGCGGCGTCCACCAGGCCGGCAGCGTTGTTGTAACTGTTGCCCGAATACAATCCGAAGTTGATGTTGACGAACGTCACGCTGGGGTTGGCGGCCTTCAGCGCCGGATCGCTGGTGTAGGTGCTCACGACGCTGGCGCATGCCGGGACCGCAAGTACCAGAACGGAAAGCAAAAGTCTCGGAGTATACATTTTCACTACCTCCATTGGAGACGTGCCACCCTAGGCAGGGTGCGGATGGCCCCAAATCGCATGCCGATTCGGGATTTTCTCGTTTTGAAACTTGTGGCCTTGACCGGTGGATTATCTCGGCTTGGGGCGCTACAGGTTTACCCTATCTCGACGGCTCCGGCGGGGTTAATCCGCCGCCGCGCGCGTAATAACCCGCTCGCGTGCGTACCACGAGATCGGGCCGTGCCGTCTTCACGTCGAGCTTGTGGAACTTCCCGTCGCGCGCGTCATCCGGAGGAGTGAAGCCAAGCACGTAAAGATTGCGAAGGTCGCTCTCAATTTGGGCGAAGACTTGGGGCGTTTTGTCTTTCGGGTGTGAGAACGGAACGCCGCCGGTCTCGATCGCCAAACGCTCCAGGCCATGGCTCAGTGCACTTCTCAGCATCAGGGCCGGAGATATGAACCTTGCCGGGCTGGCGTATTTGATCGTGTATACTGCCGTCTCGGCGCCCTGGGCCGCTTCGATCACATCCGACACGCTGCGATCGCTGCCGGTGTCCATTCCGTCCGTGAGGACGATCAGCGCCTTGCGGCCCGTGAGAGGACGCTTCTCCAATAGCGCGGCGAAATAAAGGCCGTGCCACAGCGCTGTGCCGCCACACCCGAACAGGATGCCGTGTCCCTTGCACGGATCTCCAAGCAGCGGCGCCTCTTTCGCCGCGCGGGTTCCGATTGTCCGGACGCCATCACCGAGCTGGTCGATGGAGTTTGTCAAGCCGGTTACGAGCCGCACCTTTTGCGCGATCTGAACCAGGAACGCACGATCCTTCGGTCCCAAAACCTGCGACAGGAACCGCGCGACAGTTTCGCGGTGCTGATTGACGAAGCCCATCTGGCTGCCGCTTACGTCGACGATGAGTCCGATGGTCAGCGGCAGCTCCGACTCCTGCCAGAGATACTTGAGCTTCTGCGGAACGCCGTTGTCCCGAACGATGAAGTCTTCGGGCCGGAGATTCTTCGCTGGGGAGCCTCCCCGATCGGTGACCGAACAGGCGACGGCGACCAGATCGACTTCGACGCGTATGTCAGCCCGCTGCTCGGCATTCAGAACCGTGCACACAGCCAGAATCGGCACCAGCCGCACGGTCATCCGGCCCTCTAGACTTTCGGCTTAGGCGGAGGCAGTTCCCTCGCCGGACACAGGGACTCGAATCCTACGCGCTTATGCGAGCCGTCGCAAAAGGGCTTGTTCTCGGAGTGGCCGCACCGGCAGAGCGAAATGATCGTGCGGCCGGCGAGATCGAACGGCTTGCCCTCCGCGTCGAGGATCGTGAACTCTCCCTCGATGCGGATCGAGCCGTTGCTGGAAATCGTAACTATGGCTGCCATCGTCTCGATGGTAGCAGACGCTTATTTCCGCTCGCCGTCCTAACAGAAGACTATAATGAAAACCGATGCGAACGCTCGCTGCGTTCTGTGCCGGCTCGCTGTGGCTCGCGGCCCAGCCGCAGGCGCCGCCGGGTGCGCTCCCGCCTGAGCTGGACCTGCTGACGCGCATTCGGCTGCACATGCTGGAGCAGCTCCAGCGGCAGCCGAACTACACTTGCGTTGAAACGGTGGAACGTTCGCGCCGCGCGGGCGCAACGCGGAAGTTTCAATTGCAGGATACGTTGCGGCTGGAGGTCGCGCTGGTCGACGGCAAGGAAATGTTCGCATGGCCGGGCTCCAGGAATTTCGAAGACACCGATCTGCGCAACATGGTCACCACCGGCGCGATCGGCAATGGAAATTTCGCGCTGCATGCGCGTTCGATCTTTGAAGGCCGCACCGCGACGTTCGAGTATCGTGGAAAATGGCCTCTGGAGGACCGTCCGTCCGTGCGCTTCGACTTTCGTGTGCCGCTCATGTTGAGCGGATACCACATTCGCGTGTCCGAAAAGGAAGCTGTGGTCGGCTATCATGGGTCGTTTTACGCCGAGCCGGAGTCGCTCGACATCCAGCGGATCGAACTTCTGGCGGACGATATTCCGCTGGAGTTGGGGTTGTCCGAGGCCGGCGATCGCATCGATTATGCGCGAACGCACATCGGCGAGAGCGAGTTCCTGCTGCCTGCTTCGAGCGAACTGGTTATGGTGGATTTAAACGGGCAGGAAAGCCGGAACCATGTGCGGTTCACCGGCTGCCGGCAGTTCACGGGCGAGTCCGTGCTTTCCTTCGGCGACCCTCCGGCGGAAGACGCCCCGGCCGCAACTCCCCTTCAGGACATCGAACTGCCGGTGAGGCTGGGCCTGACGCTGAGCCTGCTCGATGAGATCGATACGAGCGCAGCCGCCGTCGGCGATCCGGTGCGCGCGCGGCTGGAGAACGACCTGAAGCAGAAGGGACATGTGTTGATGTCCAAAGGCGCCGTGGCAGTGGGGCGCATTACGCGGCTGGAGCGGTGGGCGGATTATACCGTTCTGGGTCTAGAATTCTTCATGCTTGAATCGGCGGGCGTGCGCGCACGCATACAAGCGAGCTTGGAGAGCATTGGGACAATGGACCAAATCCGGCCACGGCAGCGCGATTTGGGTTCCTCCCATGTGCGGCCGGGCGAGGGCATCGTCCCGCTTCGCGCCGGCCGCATCCGGCTCAGCCGCGGCATCCTGATGTTTTGGAGAACATAGGCCGTGATTCACTTGTCTACTGAAACCGGGGACTTGTTCGACCAGGCGTTCAGCTTCGCGCAGAAGCAGGTGCGTAAGCTCATCGAGAAGCAGCCGGGACTGTATCCGCTATACACCCAAAACGGAATGTGGAAGCACGAAGGGCCGGCATGGACTCATTGGTGCGACGGTTTTTTACCCGGAATGATGTGGATCTTCCAAAAGCGTTGCGCCCCGGACTCGGCGGATTCGAAGTACTGGCTGGAGCAAGCCATCAAATATTCGAAACCGCTCGAGCCGCGCAAGCATGATCGTGACGTGCACGATCTCGGTTTCCTCTTTCTATCGACCTACTATCCCTGGTACCGGACGACACGCGATCCTGCGCTGCGCGATGTGCTCATCGAGGCCGGCAAGACGATGGCGCTGCGCTTCAAGGAGAAAGGGCAGTACCTGCGCTCGTTCGTCGGCGACAACTCCCTATTCATCGACATCATGATGAATGTCGGAATCATCTTCTACGCGGCGCGCGAAACGGGCGACCGCCGGCTGCGCGACATCGCCACACGCCACTCGATGACTACGCGACGCGTCCTGGTGCGGGGCGACGGTTCGACCGCCCACGAGGGCATCTTCGACACCGATACGGGCGAGTTCCTGCGCCAGACCACGCATCAGGGTTATCGCGGCGATTCGTGTTGGTCGCGCGGCCTTTCGTGGGCGCTCTACGGCTTCACCACCTGCTTCGAGTACAGCCGCGATCCGCACTTCCTCAGCACCGCCCAGAGCTGCGCCGATTACTACATAACGCACGCGCCCGCCGATGGAATTCCGCCATGGGATTTCAATGCGCCCGCGGAAAACCGGACACTTCTCGATACTTCGTCGGCGGCTATTTCCGCGGCCGGTCTGCTGCGCCTGTGCCGCTTGTCGCCGGACTCGCTTAAAGGACACCTGTATTGGTCGACCGCCGTGCAGATCCTGCGGTCGTTATGTGAGAAACACCTCGCCAAGTCCGATCCGAAGTGGGAAGGGATTCTGAAGGGCGGCGTGTATCATGTCCACAAAGGGCTGGGGGTGGACGAGTCGGTGATGTGGGGGGAATACTTTTTCTGCGAGGCCCTGGAGCGGGTGCTGTGGTAAGTCAACGCCGGTCAATTTTGAAGACCACCACGGCCAGCGGGGGTAACGTGACCCGGAGGCTCAGGGGACGGCCGTGCTGGGGAACGTTCTGAGCCACGGCGGCGCCTGCGTTGCCCAGATTTGAGCCGCCGAACAACTCGGAATCGGTGTTGAAGATCTCGCGGAACACGCCCGCCTCTGGAACTCCAATCCGGTAGGCGATGCGCGGAACCGGCGTAAAATTGCAGCAAAACACGAGATAATCGTCGCGATTTCGCGCGAATCTGATGAAAGATATGATCGACGCGTCCGCGTCCCTGAAATCGATCCATTCAAAGCCTGCGTACTCGTCTTCGACTTCGGAGAGTGCCGGCTCGCGGTGGTAGAGCGAGTTCAGTTCCTTTACCATTCTCTGGAGCTTGGCATGGTAATCGTAGCTGAGCAGATACCAGGGAAGGCCGGCGGCGTGGTTCCACTCCCCGGTCTGGCCGATCTCGCACCCCATGAACAGCAGCTTCTTGCCAGGGTGCCCATACATGTAAGCCAGGAACGCGCGGGCGTTGGCGAAGCGCTGCCACTCATCTCCCGGCATTTTCGAAACCAGCGACCGTTTTAAGTGGACGACTTCATCATGTGAGACCGGCAGGATGAAATTCTCGCTGAACGCATACAGCATGCTGAAGGTGATGTTCTGCTGGTGGTACTTCCGATAGACCGGCTCCTTGCTGAAGTAATCGAACATGTCGTGCATCCATCCCATGTTCCACTTCATGGTGAAGCCGAGGCCATCCAGATAGACGGGGCGCGAGACGCCGGGCCAGGAGGTGGACTCTTCGGCCACGGTCACGGCGCCGGGTTCGAGGTGGGCGAGTTCGTTGAAGCGGCGAAGGAAGTCGATGGCCTCCAGATTCTCCCGGCCGCCATAGCGATTCGGCACCCATTCGCCCGGCCGGCGCGAATAGTCGAGATAGAGCATCGAGGCGACCGCATCCACGCGCAGACCGTCGATGTGAAACTCCCTCAGCCAATAGAGCGCATTCGAAAGCAGAAACGTGCGGACTTCGTTGCGGCCGTAGTTGAAAATCAAGGTGCCCCAGTCGCGATGCTCTCCCTGGCGTGGATCCTCGTGTTCATAAAGCGCGGTTCCATCGAAGCGCCAAAGCGCGTGCGCGTCGCGAGGGAAGTGCGCCGGGACCCAATCGAGGATCACGCCAACCCCGGCCTGGTGGCAGCAATCGACGAAGTAGCGAAAATCATCAGGCGTGCCGAAGCGTGAGGTCGGGGCGTAGTAGCCGGTGACCTGGTAGCCCCAGGAGCCCGAGAACGGATGCTCCATCACGGGCATCAGCTCCAGATGCGTGAAGCCCATCTGCCTGGCGTATTCGACCAGCCGGTGCGCGAGGTCGCGATAGGTGAGCCACTCGTTGCCCGGGCCGCGCATCCATGATTCAAGATGCACCTCGTAAATGGCAACCGGCTCGCGCAGCCAGTAATGCTGGCCGCGCGCCGTCATCCACGCCTGATCGCCCCAGGTGTGGTTCGACAGGCCCCAGACGATGGAGGCAGTCTTCGGCGGCACTTCGGCGAAAAAGCCGTAGGGGTCGGACCTGAGTTGCTCCCATCCGGAACTTGAGAGTAGGGAGTACTTGTAGTGCGCGCCCTCGGACAGGCCTGGAACGAAGATCTCTCAAACGCCGCCCTCGCGTAGACGCATGGGACGACGCGTACGGTCCCAGTCGTTAAAATCGCCGGCGACGCTAACCAGCGCGGCGTTGGGCGCCGACACGCCAAAGCGCACTCCCTGTACGCCTTCACACAGCGCCACCTGTGCTCCGAGCGTGCGATAGCTCTCGTAGTTGGTGCCTTCGCCATGCAGGTACAGCTCGAAGGAAGTGAGCAGGGGAGGGAAGCGATAGGGATCCTCGAAGTCGAGCGACTCCCCGGAATCGAGCTGGATCCGAATGCGGTAACTCGCCGGGCGGTGGTTAAACGTGGCGACGAAGAATCCAGCGGGATGCACCCGCTCCATCGGCGTGGCTTCGTTTGACGTGAGACAGAAAGCTTGAGAGGCGTGCGGCAGCCACGCGCGGATCTCACACAGCTCGCCGGTTTGGTGGGGGCCGAGCACGCCGAAAGCGTCGCGGTGTCGCCCCTCGACGATCGCCTCGATCTCCGCCGTCTCCATCCGCCGTTATTATGGCAAGAATGACGCCTCTAGCCGAGGTGCACCTGCACCTGGAAGGTTCCGTGGAGCCTGAGACGCTGCTCGAAATCGACCCCTCGCTCACACGAGAGGAGATCGCGGCGGCAACGTCCTACACGGACTTCGTGGGCTTCATCGATAGCTACATCTGGGTGAACCGGAGGCTGCGATCGCCGCAGGATTACGCCATCGCCGCCCGGCGATTGCTCGAGCGCCTGGAAAGCGAAGGCGTAATATACGCCGAAATCACTTTATCCGCCGGCGTCATTCTCTGGAAGCAGCAGGAGTTTGGTCCGATCTACGAAGCGTTGCAGCGTGAGATTGGCCGCAGCGCCGTCGATGTCCGCTGGATTCTCGATGCGACGCGCCAGTTTGGAGCGGACGCGGCGAAGCCGGTATTCGACCTGGCCGCGGAGCGACTGGGGGATGGTGTGGTGGCGATCGGAATCGGCGGCTCCGAGGAGCGCGGCCCGGCGGTATGGTTTGCCGACCTCTACCGGGAGGCGCGCGACCGCGGCCTGAGGCTGACCTGCCATGCCGGGGAAACGACTGGTCCGGAGAGCGTATGGGAGGCGCTGGCGATCGGCAGCGAGCGCATCGGCCACGGCATCCGGGCGATCGAGGACCCGCGCCTTCTCGAATATTTGCGCGAACGCGACATTCCCCTCGAAATATGCGTCACCAGTAACCTGCGGACCGGCGCGGTGGCGTCGCTGGCCGAGCATCCCCTCCGGCGGCTCTACGACGCCGGCGTTACGATTATTCTGAATTCGGACGATCCGGGATTGTTCGATTGCACGCTCCGCGGCGAATACGAGTTGGCGCGGCGGGAGTTCGGATTCACGGAAGATGAGCTGGAACATCTCGCGCAAAACAGCTTTCGTTATGCGTTCGCACGTCCGGATTTCGAAACTCGATAGACTGCGGTTATGAGATATCTGGCGCTGGCATCGGACTACGACGGAACCCTCGCTCGCCATGGCACGGTGGCAGAAGAAACATTGGAGGCGCTGGCGAGATTCCGGCATTCTGGACGAAAGCTGGTGTTGGTCACGGGGCGCGAGCTGACGGACCTCGAGTCTGTATTTCCGCGGCTTGATCTTTTCGATCGCGTCGTTGCCGAAAATGGAGCCGTGCTTTACGAACCAGAGACTCATGAGAAAAAAATCCTGGCCGCGGCCCCCGCCGCCTCATTCGTCAACGCTCTAAAGGCGCGCGGCGTGCAGCCTATAGGTGTGGGAGACGTGATCGTGTCCACATGGCATCCCAATGAAACGATTGTGCTGGACGTGATTCGAGATCTCGGATTGGAACTGCACGTCATTTTCAACAAAGGCGCTGTCATGGTGCTTCCGCCGGGCATTAACAAGATGTACGGCCTGTGCGCGGCATTGAATGACTTGGGACTATCGGAGCACAACGTCGTGGGCACCGGCGACGCCGAAAACGATCACGCGTTCCTGAGTTATTGCGAGTGTTCCGTCGCAGTTGCGAACGCGCTGCCTGCCGTAAAAGTACTGCGGACCTGGTGACCGAGCGGTCGCACGGCGCGGGCGTGGTCGAACTGATTGACATGATCCTCAAAGACGACCTTGCGCTCGAAAACGCGAAGCCCTGGCGGCGCGCCATTCCGGTGGGACGCGAGGGCGGCCACGAAATCTCGATTCGCGCCTACGGCAGCAGTGTTTTGGTTGCGGGCGCTTCGGGGGGCGGAAAATCGACTCTGGTTGCGGGCTTGCTCGAATCGCTTGTGGAAAGAAAATACCAGGTTTGCCTGATCGATCCGGAGGGCGACTACGAAGCCTGGCCGGACGCCATCACCGTGGGTGACGAGAAGCACGCCCCGTCTGTGGATCAGATTGTGCAAGCCCTGAAGAAGCCCGGGTCTCAAGTCGTTGCAAACTTGATTGGAATGGCTGTGCCGGACCGGCCGGATTTCTTCATGAGCCTGCTCCCCCGTTTACAGGAGATGCGGATGCGGACCGGGCGGCCGCACTGGCTCGTGATCGACGAGGCGCATCACCTGCTTCCTTGCGGATGGGCACCCGCTTCCGCGGCACTGGCGGGAGAACTTAACAATCTCATTCTCATTACCGTCCATCCCGATCACGTTGCGCCGCCGGCTTTGCGGGCTGTGGATGTGGTGTTCGCGGTGGGGCCCTCCGCGGAAAAAGTCATGAAAGGATTCGCCGAAGCGACCGGCATTCGGTTGCCCGAGACCGGATCGAAGGACCTTCCTTCCGGAGAGGCTTTGGTCTGGTTTCACGATTCCCAGGATTTTCGGCACGTCGAGTTTGCGCCCTCAAGCACCGAGCGGCAGCGGCACAAGCGGAAGTACGCGCTCGGCGAATTAGGACAGGACCGGTCTTTCTTTTTCAGAGGGTCGCGCGGGCAACTCAATCTGCGTGCACAAAACCTGATGGTGTTTTTGCAACTCGCGGAAGGAGTGGACGATGAAACGTGGTTGCACCACCTGAAGCGAGGCGATTATTCCAAATGGTTCCGTGAGGGGATCAAAGATGAAGCGCTTGCTCAAGAAGTCGCGCAGATTGAAGAAAACGGCGCGCTCGATCCGCGATCGAGCCGTGAGAAAGTGAAACGCGCGATCGAGGAACGATATACGGCTCCCGCTTGAGGAAAATCAGACAGGAACGCTGCGCCGCCTAGTGGGACATTCGCTCGATGAGGTGGGCTCGGTCGGCGGGAGAAAGGCCAGAGTTCTTAGGGATATCGTCGCGCGTCGCGAGCTTGCGGCGATAGCGCGCGAAGTAATCCGGAATATCGCCGCCAAACTGAAAACTGTACATGATGTCGTCAAACTGCGCCGTGTGCACCAGGCCGAGAGCGTGGCCGGACTCATGCAGGCAAGTCAGGTAGACGATCGTGTCGCGCAACAGCCGATCCTTTACGCCGTCCGCCGCGATCCGCACATTCACCTGTGCGCCCCTCCGTCCATTCACCACGAGCGGCATTGTTTCGCCATAAAGCCCCTGCGCAGGCGTGGCCCACACCAGTCGGATAAGCGCTTGAGAACGGTCGCCGGTTTCGACGAAGTGCAGGCGCCCGCCGGAAGCGGCTTGCCATGCCTCCAAGGCCCAATGCGCGAGTTGGACGTCTCCCTTTTCGCAGGAGGTCTGCGGGTTGGTGCAGGGCTCGATCCAGAACGTGGTGTCGCCCGCGGTCAGGGCTCCGGCTGCCAGGAACGCTGTGCTAACGCTTCGTAGAAATTTTCTCATCAAGCAGCGCCTGCAGCATCGACTCGAGCTGGTTGACCCGGCGAGAAAGTTCGTCGATCGCCTGTCCCTCGGGGTCGGGAAGCTTGCCGTGTTCGAGCGGCTCGAAGCCTGCATCCGCACCGCCCACAACGCGCCCCGGCACGCCCACCACGGTCGAATGATCGGGGACCGGCCGCACGACGACCGAACCAGCGCCGACCTTCACGTGATCGCCGATGCGGATGTTGCCCAGGATCTTCGCACCGGTGCCTATGACCACGCCATTACCGATTGTGGGGTGCCGCTTCCCCGTATCTTTGCCCGTTCCGCCTAGCGTCACGCCCTGATAGAGCAGCACGTCATCGCCTATTTCAGATGTTTCGCCGATCACCACGCCCATCCCGTGATCGATAAAGAAGCGGCGGCCGATGCGGGCGCCCGGATGAATCTCGATGCCGGTGACCGCGCGCGAGAACTGGGAAATCACCCGCGCCACGGTAAACCATCCGGCGTTGTAAAACCGGTGCGCCATTCGATGCAGCAGCACCGCGTGAAAACCGGGATAGCACAGGATGATCTCCAACACGCTGCGCGCGGCCGGATCGCGGCGGAAGACGGTATCGATCTGTTCCCGGATCGTCCCGAACACCCTATTCATTATCGCGTGAAAACCCGCATCGTATTATGCTTAGAGCGTGCGTCTTAGCGTGGTCGCCTGCTTGGCGGTGCTTTGCTCCTGCTCCTCAAATGGTCCGGAGGCGAAGCAAGCAAGGGTTGGCCCGCTCGAGCCCCCGGGCGCCGCGACTCCAATCAAAAAACATCCGCTGACGAAGTACATCGAGCTGGTTGGGTTCCGGATTTCCGAGTCCGGCGCCGCGAAGTTGCGCGTAAAATTCGCGGTGGTCAATCACTCCGATGCCGACATCGGGGACCTGGAAGTGAAGGTCAGGCTTACAACCAGCGCAGCCAAGCCGGGCCAGGAG